>Ga0326728_10002921_pt1 | contig 55264 bp, 59 predicted proteins | sample MB3enrmetagenome_FD_207602 | JGI IMG/M metagenome (GOLD analysis project Ga0326728, IMG submission 207602) | Lab enriched peat soil microbial communities from McLean, Ithaca, NY, United States - MB31MN | ecosystem: Environmental > Terrestrial > Soil > Wetlands > Peat | place: USA: New York... | reverse complement strand
ATTTTGCATTGCTTGGTGATTTCATTGTTTTGTCCGATCACTGAGTATTTTAAATGCCCTCACCGCACCTCCGGGTCCATAAAAAAGCAATTTATTTGCAGAGCAAGGGGACAGCGGGCGGAAATCAACCTGGAGTTCGCGCTCCCATCCATAGCCGCGTCCGGGACAAGTATGGGATTAGAATTTGAGGGCAGACCAAGTTGTCAGAACGTGCCCTGCACAATCACCGTATCCCGTTTCCTCGAGAGTTCCTGAGGCTGTGGTTCCATCGAACGATCCGGCAAACTCAAAAGGGCCTATAGTGTCACTGGTCCCCCCGCCGGAGATATCGAATGTGTTACCAAGAATAGGCGAAGGCGGCGTAATCGTCATTCCCATCCCGCCAGTGCAGGCACCCAGAGTCCAGGCAAAGGAGATGTTTGCGATGCCGCCATTCGTCACCGAGATGGTCACAGCTTCTCCTTCCGCCGTCGTTCCTTCCCACTCGCCGTCAAACTGAAATATGTCCGGGTCAGACAGGGTGAGCGAGAGGCCGTTTGAAATGCCGTCCTTCGTGACCACCCAAACCCCATAGATGCCGAGTTGGGGGTTGGGCGCGAGCGTGACCTGGGCAGTAGCCTGCGTGGGATTCGACTGCAAGCCACTGACAATGATTGTTCCTGCCGGCAATATGTTGATGCCCGTTGCGCCATCAAGATGGGATCCCTGAATCGTGAGCGTGAGCGGATACACGGATCGCAGCGCCAGCGCGCTGGGGATAATCGCCGCGATTGTCGGGGAGCTTGCCGGTAGCACAAGGTTAAGCCGGTAAGCATAACCGTCTCCGCCCTGCCCCCGGCTATCCGTGACACTGAGGTAGTAGGCGCCATCTGCAGGAAGGATGAACTGCAGAAAGGAATCACAGTTGTCAGTGGTGCCGGTGCTAGCGGCAAGGATCGTGCCGTCGGCCGTCTGCAACGTCAGGGCTGAAACGAAACTGGACGATGCCGCCGTCACATCAACGAGTGCCGTCACGAGGTCCCCTTTGCTCCCCGTGAATGTGTAGTAGTCTACATCGCCGGCAGGGTCTATGGTGCCTGAGATCACAGTGGTACTCATGATTTGTTGCGCTTGGGCGATAGTATTGTTGGGCTCGGACTCTTGCAGGAGCGGCGGCGTCACAAGCAGGAACGCGCCAGTGATTGGCCCGCTCGTCACGGCGATGGAACTCACCAACCCTTGGTCCTGTCGCAGCGCGAGCACTCCGACGGGTTCTGGTGCCGAGACGGTCACGGCGCCACCAAAAGCCTCCAGTCCCGACACGAGTTCATCAAGGTACAACGCGCAATGTCCATAGGCCGAAAGCGTAACCAGCCAATGCCCGAACAAAGTCCCATCACTATTGATGAGGTTCACCACGGCAGTCTGGGCTTCATCATTGTAATTAGCAATCGCCAAACCAGTGTTGACTTTAGTGGCGCTATCCACCATGGCAGGAAATGAGAAGGCCTGACCTGCCGCTTGAGCCTGAACTCCTAACTCAGTAATGACGGTGCCGGCTTGTGCATTGATGAAGAGCTCCGAGCAGCTGATCCTGGAGGAATCGGGGTAAACCACCACCGCGTACCCCACCGATAAATTTCCCTGATTCATTGAACCGACCACCTGTGATCCCCCAGCAGACAACGAGATGTTAAGGCTGGAATCCGTTCCCATGTTTGTCGCAACCGTGAGTGGCTGTCCGTCATCATCAAAGAATAAAAGATTCGCCGAGGTTGTGCCCGCACCCTGATTTATGAGGTAAAGAGTGCTCGTCCACCCTCCTCCACTAACAAATTGCGGAAGAATTTGAACCTGGTTGGCACACCAAACAGCCTGGGACAAACACAAAAACAGGCTGCAACAATAGAGTAGCCGGATTCCAGCCCCGCCTTTCAGATATCTCATGAACCGCCTCCAGATAATGCGCTTGCGTTATCACGGCAGAAATGTTCGATGATGGCTATCCAATATCCTAAATCTGAGTTTCAGGATGACATGATCCGCTGGCCCAGTTCGCCAGACAACTCGGCCTGAGGAACCCAATCTTTGATGACGTGTGCACCCTCCTTCAGATCAGCTAACACGCGTAAAAGGTCTAAAGTACCGATGCGCCACATTAACAACGGCGCGTGGTGTTTAAGCGGCTCTGCCCGCCCGCACCTTGACCTTTATTTCTATGCTCGCGCCGAGCCGGGTGATGATTGACATAAGCCGGTCGACAGTGAACCGTCCGAGGTCTGCATGGCGGATGCGTGAGAAGTCGGCCGCGGCTATCCCGGTGCGATCGTGTGCGCCGCGTACGCTCAGGGCCTGCCGGTCGAGCACCTTAATAATTTCGGCCGCCAGGATCGCCTTGAATTGTTCGACGTCGGCGTTTGTGCGCCCAAGGTCGCGGAAAACATTCCCGCTTCCCCTTACGACTTCCAGGCCTTCTCTCTTCACCGCAATATCTCCTTCAGTCTCTTCAGACGATTCCCAACCAGTTCAACTTCGTGCTCCGGCGTCTTGATGCCACGCTGGGATTTCTTCTGAAATGCGTGGAGGCTCCACAGCTCCTCTCTGAGCTGCGCAGCATAAACGACGCGGCAAGCATCCCCTCAAAACCGCAGGGCAAGCTCGAATACTCCCGATCCCATCCCATGCATTGGCTTTGCCATGTCCGCCTTGCCGCCCTCCGCCGCGATCGTTAACGCGACCAGCAAGATCGATTGCGCCCCTTCCGGGAACGATTCGAAATCCTGGGAGCGAGGCCTTCAACCATGGGACGGGTCGCGTTATTTGAGTGATTTCAGCTCTCTGCTTTTGCTCGGCTACGTTGTCATATCTGACAATGATTGTCAAGGAGGAACGGCTTGTTCCAGGCAGGTCAGCGGGTGCATCTGGAGTGCAAATAATTCAAGTTTTTACCCGACACCAAGGTCGAAAAATGCAGCAAATGATTCATATTCGGCTCATATTGCCTTCTTTCGTGCGACGCTCTGCTTTTCGAACGGAGATGACCCGGATTACCTCCTCATCCTCCTCTCCAAGGGCGGCACGTTCCAGCAAGACAAGCCTGGCGCTTTCGAAACTCAACTCGTCCGAAACAAATCGCATGATTGTTATTACATGACAATACGCACAAATATTATGTGCAATTGCGAATCGGTGACCAGGGGAGTGGTTGTGTGCCTAAACCGTCGGGGATAGTCGCGCAAGGCGGATCTAAGCGCTTGAAACGGTTCTATCGGTTTGCAGTGTGCTGGAATCGCCGACAGGCGCGCAAGATACGCTGGGATTGGAAGCGTCAGCTCTGGCCCAGCCCCGAAAAGCTCTCGAGGGCATGGGTCTCTTTTGATATTTCCCGCACTACGACCAAATGGGAAGGATCACACCTGCGATTATGGAATCCGGGCAGGCGCAAGACGCGGGCAGAATCGGTGGCCGCCCCGTCCGCGCCCGTATCCCGGGCGAGATGGCTCTGGAGCGCTTCAGCCTGTTTTCTAACTGAAGCCGTCCACTTTCCAGATCAATTGGCACCCGCGAGGTGAAGTGGTCAGGACGTAGTTGGGCCGGGGCAAACCCGATCGTGCGAGCCGTCTCTCGAGCGGCTGATCGCCATTGTCAACGATATCGAGACAAATGTGCCGGATGGCTTCAATATCTTCCCTTGTCCGCGACCTTGCTTCCACCTTCAGAGCATTCGCGCTCAGGTAGATTTCATAGCCGTTTTCATTCATGTGGACTAGCCAGCCCTGGCCGTCCTCGGCCGCGATGTTTTCAGCCGGGGCAATCCGCTCTACGGCCATGCGGGTTTTTCTTTTGATGACGATTGCTGCTGTTGTCCAGATGAAGCAACGTAATCCAACGTGGGGTTATTCACCCGAGCCGGTAGAGACGTGATATTGCGAATTCGCCACCCACAACGGTCTTGGGACTTCCAATCGCATGCGCATTTCCGGATAGGGCGCCAAGACGTCAGTTGAAACAGGCAGCCTCTCGCCAGCAACAGCCTGACGACGATTGAGAATCAATCGTCGGGAAATTCTTTGTCTTTTGTGCGTCTATGCCGGTTGAATTAACGCTTTCCTGAGGATTTCGCGGTCGGGTTCGTCGAAATATTTCAGCCCGCACACGATACAGATCACGGTCGCCTGTCCTTTTTCGTGAGGGCCAATATAAACCGGGCGCCCACATTCCTTGCATTCGACTTCCATCGTGATTTGATGGAGCGAGGGGGCGAATGCCCCGAGCAGGATCGTTCCATCCTGCATCAGTTCGTGCCACTCCTGTGTCTCAACGTTTTCAATTGGCATTCAACACACTCCAGCCTTTTACATGCCGTCAGTTTGGGGAATTCAGAAACGAACCCGCCCGGGCAACTCAATGACGAGGCTGACCGATCGTCAGAATTTTGGCTTCTATTTCTCCCTCAGTTCTCTCTGGCTTTCAGCGCCCCCAGTAGGCAAGCCCCAGACTTCAATGTCGTGGCAGATCCCTTTGTCCCACGTCTGTCGATCTTCAATTGACTGCGATCCCGATCAAGGCGGGAAGGCAACCAATCAATGCCGTGCGTATCCGCGTACTCAGCGTTACGCGGGCGAAGCAGTGCCCAGGAAAACAGGGCGCTGCTTTTTTGAGGCTCGTTAATGCGGAAGATCGGGTCCAGCGGCGATTTCCGCCACGAGTTCATTCATCAGCGGAGTCACGGCAATGAACCTGGCGCCATGCGCGTGCATCAGTGCCAGCAGATATCTTCCTGCCGTGTCGACAAACTCGACATCGGTAAGGTCCACTATAAGAGCCTTAGTTCCATTCGAATGTGCATTGCGCCAACACCGTTCCATCTCGGGGACCCACGCGCCCTTCAGTCTGCCTTCCAGTTTCAGACGTACGGCTTCAGCGTTTTCTTGAGATGTGATCCTCAACATTGGGCTCTCCTTCAAGATCAAATGCCCGGCACTCGAGGATCACTTGATCGATAGATTCCTGATCTTCTGCCATGCGCTTGCCTGTTTGCTCCTCAGCGCCGCAAGTGCGCATACGACGAGGATCAGACCACCCAACGCTCCAAGAACAGCCATTTTGTTTTCTCCCTTCCTTGCCCAGCTTCTGGCGGTTTCGAATTACGCTTTTGGTAAGTGCATGGGGCATGCCAGGACGGCCAAGCCGCGCAGACCTATGTTCTCAGCGGGTTGTGGACGAAGCGGCTATCGAGTGACGAAGCCTTGAAGCCGACATTTCGGCAGATGCCGACATTTCGGCATAGACTGGCCTCAAAGACCCTAGGAGCGGGGGCGGAGAATGCGGAGCTTCTGGATGCGGGACTGGAGAGTGGACCGCTTCATCCCCAGTCGCGCGGCTGCGCCGTGCGGGCCTCCGACGACCCAGTTGGTCTCCTCCAACACCTGCAGGATGTGCCGGCGCTCCGCTTCTTCCATCGTCTGCAGCCTCTTGCCGGCTACACGCGGCGAGCTCCTCAATTCGTGCAGCGGCACCTGGAGCACGCTGCCGGAGGACAGGATTACGGCCCGTTCGATAATATTCTGGAGCTCGCGGATATTTCCCGGCCACCGGTACTGCACGAGCTCTTCCATGGTCTCGGAGTGAATGGTCTCGATCCGCTTCCCCATCCGCTTGGCCACCTGCTGGACAAAGTAGCGCACGAGCCTGGGGATGTCTTCGCGCCGCTCGTGGAGCGGAGGCATGACTATCGGGAAGACGTTGAGCCGGTAGAACAGGTCCGCGCGGAATTCCCCGTCCTTCACCATGCTCTCGAGATCCTTGTTCGTGGCCGCCACGAGCCGGACGCTCACCCGGATGGTGCGGGCACTCCCGAGCCGTTCGAACTCCTGCTCCTGCAGGACGCGCAGCAGCTTCGGCTGCAGATCGAGCGGGATTTCGCCGATCTCGTCCAGGAAGAGAGTGCCATGGTTTGCGAGTTCAAACCGTCCGATGCGCTGCGCCACCGCCCCGGTGAACGCCCCTTTTTCGTGGCCGAACATTTCGCTTTCCATCAGGCCGCCGGGAATGGCCGCGCAGTTCAGCTTTACAAAAGTCGACTGGCGCCGGGCGCTCAGGGCGTGGATCGCCCGGGCGGCCAGCTCCTTGCCCGTCCCTGTTTCCCCGCAGATCAGCACGGTCGAATCGGACGGTGCCACGACCTCGATTTTCCGCAGCACATCCTGCAGCGGCGCACTGGTGCCGACGATCTCTTCGAAGAAATAATTGCTGCGGATCTCGTCGGCAAGGTAAAGCTTTTCCTGGGCGAGCTTCTTATTCAGCGTTTCAATGTGCTGGTAGGCCAGCGCGTTGTCCAGCGCGACCGCGAACTGGCCGGCGGCCTCTTGCAGCAGCTGGACGCCCGCCTTCTGGAAAGCCTCTTCGCGGCGGCTGGCGACATTCAGCGTCCCCAGAACGCGCCTGCGCGAGATCAACGGGACCGCGCACAGGAAATTGAAGCCTGCCTCGAGCAGTCCTTCGGCGGCCTCCGCCGGCATGCGTTCAATGTCCGCGCGCCGCGCCGTGACCGGAACGGCTTTTGAGAACGCTTCCCCGACCGTGGTGTTTTCAATGGGGATGAGGGCGTCCTCCCGCAGTGATCCTCCGCCTCCGGGAAAATCGAGAGAGTGCCTTCGAAGGCAGTTGTTTTCAGAATCGTAGAGGGTGAGGCTTGCATATTCCACGTTCAAGGCCTCCCGCAGGCAGACGGAGATGGCGGCAAACAGCTCCCGCGTGTCCAGCTTGTCCGCCACCGCGGCATTCACATTCAAAAGCAGGCTCAGGTGATCTCTTTCTCGCGCCAGTTCCTGCTGGGATGCGGCGATCGACTCGTTGCTCAGGACATTCTCGAGAGCCAGCGCCGCCTGCCGGGCGGTCAGCTGCATAAACTCGATGTCCTCGGCGGTATAGGCGTCCGGTTGGCTCGATCCGAAGTTCAGGGCCCCGATGCAGCTTCGGGCGGTGGAAAGAGGCACGACACAATAGCTCCGGATGCCGTGGTGGCGGAGAGTATCGCGGACGGCAGGGAACCGGATTTCCTTCTCGAGATCGCGAACGTAGACAGGTTTTTGATCGACCAGAATTTCGGATGCGGGCATGCCCGAGATCGGGAACTCTTGCCCGACCGTGATGTCGGTCGGCTTCGTGGTGTCGAGCAGAAACAATCTGGACGTTTGCCGTACGGTATCGTAGAGGGCGAGGCCGATCCCTTCAAAGGGAATGACGCGGGACAGGGAGCGGCTCAGCTCGCGGAAGAAGTCCTCGAAGCGCCGGTGCGCACTGATCGATTCGACGATTTCCAGCAGCGCCCGGTAGCGCGCCAGCGTGCCTTTCGGGTAGTCGGAAGCCGCCCCGGCCATTGGGTTCCCCATGACAAAAGTGAAGAATACCGCGTCTGCTGCGGAATTGGGAAGAGATTCACACGAATTTCCCTATGCTCCATCATCCGCCGCGTCATCGAGCAGACCGAGAGACGCCTTCCCCGTAGACATGAACTCCTCGACTTCCCCCCGCATTCGGAGAAACCATCCGCCGGGAATTCTCAATCTCCGAACGCCAAATCTTGGGAGGGTGCCGGTTTCCGGTGGCCGACTCCCCCGCACAAAGGCTGCGAAATCAGCTACCCCTGACCAAGCCCAGGCGATTATAATCGCAGCAAGTTAGGGTCGTTCTTATTGCAGTGTGCCAAGATCAAGCGAAGAGTTTCCCCTGGATCGGCCAGACCCTTTCGCACTAATGCGCTTGCCCTGTAACCTGCCTGGCGTGCATGGGCTTCGTCTTGACATCGTTGGACGATCAAGGACGCGATTTGGAGACCTGTGAACCGCTTCCATTGAAATCAAATCCGGGGAGACACATGAAGCGTTTTGTCGCAATCCCTATTCTTCTCGTCACGGCCCTGTGCCTGTCCGTTTCCGATTCCGGGCAAGTCCGGGACCGGCAGTTGTTCGACTTCGACTGGCAATTCTCCAAGGATGACGCCCAAGGCGCGGACAGGCCCGACTTCAATGCATCCGCCTGGCGGAAGGTGGATCTGCCCCACGACTGGAGCATTGAAGGCCCATGGGACCCGGCCAACCCGACCGGGGGTGCCGGCGGCAATTACCCCGCTGGCGTCGGTTGGTATCGAAAGCAGTTCACTTTGCCCGATTCAGCGCGGGGCAAGAAGATTTTGATCGAATTCGACGGAGTTTACGAAAACAGTGAAGTCTGGATTAACGGCCAGTCCCTTGGGAAATGGCCCTATGGCTACACCAGCTTCGCATACGACATGACGCCGCATCTGAAGTTCGGCGGGCAACCCAACGTGCTGGCGGTCCGCGCCGACGCCTCAGCGCAACCCGCCAGCCGGTATTACACGGGCGCCGGTATCTTCCGAAACGTCTATTTGACTGTTACTGATCCATTGCGCGTCGCGCACTGGGGCACCTATGTCACGACGCCCAAGGCCAATGCTGAGGCCGCCACCGTCAAAGTTCGCACCAGCGTTCAGAATGACCGCGCCGGTTCACAGACGATCACCCTCACCACTCAGATTGTTGATAGCGCGGGCACGGTCGTTGCCTCGGCCGATGCCGACAAGAACATTGCCGCGGGCCGGACTGAGGACCTTGATCAGACCATCGAGATGACCAAGCCCCAACTTTGGTCGACCGAGACGCCAAACATGTACACGCTTCGCAGCATCCTGAAGGTGGGCGGGCAGGCAGTTGACGCTTACACGACGCCGATGGGCGTGCGCGAGATCGCCTATGACGTCAATAAGGGCTTCTTGCTCAACGGCCAGCAAGTCAAGATGCAAGGAGTATGCCTCCATCATGATGGCGGCGCCGTGGGCTCGGCCGTCCCCGAGGGCGTGTGGGAGCGGCGGCTGGGCCTTCTGAAGGAGATGGGCTGCAACGCCATCCGGACCGCACACAACCCATTCGATCCCGTCTTTCTCGATCTGTGCGATCGCATGGGATTCCTCGTCATGGATGAAGCCTTCGACGAATGGACCATCAGAAAAGTCCGGTTCGGTTACGCGCAGTTGTTCAATGACTGGTACGAGAAGGACGTGGCAAGCCTAGTGCGCCGCGATCGCAATCATCCCAGCGTGGTGATGTGGAGCGCCGGCAACGAGATCGGAGAGCAGCGCAGTCCGGGTGGCGATCAGGTGCTCGCCAAGCTTGTGGCCGTGTTCCATCGCGAGGATCCCACCCGCCCGGTGACGGCGGGCATGGACAATATTTTCACCGACAAGGGCGAAGCGCCGGATGCTTTCACGAGCCTGTTGGACATCGTGGGATACAACTACGTTGATCGTTGGATCTCCAGGCGGGAAACGATGTACGCCGACGACCGGCATGATCACCCCAACTGGAAGTTTGTGGGCACGGAAAGTGACGGCGTCGGCGGTTCGCGGAACGCCTATACGCTGCCGCCTCTGCCCGATGAGACGGCCGCGCCGGCGACCGGACCCGCGGGAGGGAGTGGCGGTGGCCGCGGCGGCGCTAGCTATGCGACCAGCATGGTTCGCGGCGAGGCGCTCTGGAAGTTCATTAAAACCCACGCCTACGTTATCGGCGACTTTATATGGACTGGAATCGACTATCTTGGCGAGACTGGCGGCATCAGCCGAGGCGCCGGGAGCGGCAGGATCGATCTCGCCGGATTCCCCAAGGACGGCTTCTACTTCTACCAGAGCCAGTGGACAACCAAACCCATGATTCACCTCATGCCGCATTGGAATTGGCCGGCTGAACGCACGGGCCAGATCGTCCCTGTCATTGCCTATACGAATTGCGATACTGTCGAACTGTTCGTAAATGGCAAGTCCTATGGCCGCAAGTCGATTGAGTTCCCGCGCCAGGGCAACGCCGGAGGGTGGAACAGCTATGCCCGGCCCGTGATCCCCGGCAGCACGCTCGATCTGCATCTGGCGTGGGACGTGGCCTATGCCCCGGGCACGGTCCACGCCGTCGGCTACAGAAACCACCAAATCGCCTGCGAAACCGAGATGAAGACCACCGGCGAGCCGTCGGCCATCAAGCTCGCGGTCGATCACCCCACAGTCCGCGCGAACTCCCGCGACGTGGCCCATTTCACCGTTACCGTCGTGGACAGTCATGGACTGCCAGTGCCCACCGCAAACCCGATGATCTCGTTCGACCTGCAAGGCCCGGCCAAGATCATCGGGACTGACAACGGCAACCTGAGCGACACCACCAGCAATGTTTCGAAGGAGCGCAGGGCCATGAACGGCATGGCCTTGGCGATCATCCAAACCACCCGCGAGGCGGGCAAGATTCGTCTCACCGCTCGGCCTGAACGTATGCAGCCCGTGACCATCGAGATCGACTCCCAGTTCGTCCCTGCCGGAAAGAAGCAATCACCCTAGCCGCGATCTGCGTCTTTCCGAGAGGTGCAAACCGCACTGCGGTGCCAGCGCTTATGGGCTGCACTCTTGAGAAAAGCCGCAATGTTGGAAGGGATCCGTGGGCCGGCCGGTCTCTATCGATTACAATGCCATCCCCGCGCCTGCGGCGTCGCCTACACTCCGAGGGTCCTGATGGCCGTGCCGGCGCTCACTCTCCAGGCGCGCCCACCAGCCCCGCACTCGATTTCCTCGGGGTGCCCTCGAGCTTGGTACCATTCGCAGATGCCAAGGATGGCTTCAGGTGCTGCGCGTTCCAGCACGCCTGTGCGCCTTGGCAGGCTTTGCTTGCCTGCAGGGCGTCGTGCAGTAGTTTTCGTTTGGTTTCGGATAGACTTGGGGCGATGTTTTTGAGCTCAAGCGGGTCGCGCTTCAAATCGTAGTAGCCGGTCTCGTCATCCAAATACTCGACATACAAAGCATCCGCCGTCCGCAGCGCCTCGTACGTTGTCGGGTTGCCCCCATGGGGCACGGGAGCGTCCGGATCTGAGGGATCGTCGCCGGGGCGACGGTGTTCGATGAGCGCGGCGTCTCGCCAATCGACAACACTGGTTCCCCGGAGCAGCGGAACGAGGCTATGTCCATCGAATGAGGCCGCCGCGGATGCTCCGGCAAGCTCGAGAAAGGTCGGGAACAGGTCTACGTTCTGCACGATATTGTCTGCCACCCGTCCCTTCTTAACCCCGGGCCCGACGACGATGAGCGGCACGTGGATATCGGTGGCGAAAGGGGTCATCTTTCCGGGTCGAAGGGAGTACTCCCCCATGTGCAGGCCGTTGTCGGAGCTGAAGACGATGTAGGTATCGTTGTCGCCGGCGGCGGCTAGCATGGCCCGGATTTCGCCAATCATCTTGTCCACTGCCAGCACGGATTGCGCCCGCATCCGGAAGCCTTCATCAATCTTCCTGATGTCGAGGGGCAACAGGGGACGGATTCCCTTCAGCCATCTCGGAGCGCTGGCGTCCGGGCGTGCGCCGAAGGCTGCCGAGCGCGGCGCTTTGAGGCCCGGAAGCTTATCGGCGTCGCGCGGCGCGGGAATGTACGGAGCGTGCGGTGCGAAGGTCGCAATCTCAATGAAGAACGGAACGTTCGCGGATTTCCGTATGAACGTTTCCCCCAACCTGCCCACGACGTCGGTGAGATAATCCTCCGGACTGCTCCCGTAATGGACGATCTTGCCGCTTTCGTTGAGATTATAATTGAATTCGGGATAGCCGTTTCCCGCGACGTCCCATTCGCTCCATCCCGCAGGAATCCCCTTCCTTATCGGAAGGTAGCCGTTAAGGTATTTGCCGAGCATGGCTGTCTGGTAGCCGGCGTGCTGGAGTGAAACGGCGAACGTACGGGGTTCGTTGCCCTGCGCAAGAAAGACGTCATACCCGCCGTCGGGCCCCGTGTTGTGCGGGAAGGGCAGCACAGCGAGTCGGCGACAAAATAATTTGAGGACGTTGTCCCATCCCTTTGCATTGCCTGGACGTTCGGCAGGTACTCGAGAAGATTCATGGCTAGGTCGTCCGTGAGGATGAAGACAAAATTTGGCTTTTTCGCCGCGGTTGCCCCGGGGCTCTGCGCCGCTGCGCGCGTGTCCCGCACCCAGCCGTGCAAGAGCGTCATGCTCGCTGCGGCCAGCAACAAGAGCCACAGCCAGATCGCACCGCCTCGTGTCCCGGCTCGCTTTTCCGGTCGTTCCGCCTTCATGCCTGTCGCCCCGCGTTCATTCGTGTTAACCATGTGTTTCCAACCCCGCTGCCCGAAGTGCGGCGTCATTCGCCTGACGCTGTTCGACGCGCAGTCGTGATTTCATCAGCACGACGACGTAGGGATTCCATGTCGATAACACGTAGTAGATGCCGAGCTCGGAGCCCTGGACCTTCGTCCAGCGCTCCACGACGTACGGGGCGTAGGCGCCTCCATGGACGGCCTCAGGATTCGCCTGACCCTTTCCGATCACCGGCCCCGCGAGGCCGTCGGGGGGCCGCGCGTCGGGATTGTGGATGAACTTCCCGACGGCGCCGTCTCGAGCGGCATTAAACAGGATCTGCGGCTCGCTCCACGGCCCCCACGGCGCGCGCGAGTACGAAAACAGAATGCCGCGGGGCGCGGGCGCCCGGCTGTCGTAGGTCATCAGCCACAGGCCAAGATCCTTGCACCACGTCACCGAAAGGTCGCCCATAGTACCGTTGCGGACGATGGCCTTGGCATCCGATTCCATCTCGCTCCAGGTCGGTGCAGCTGCCGCGTCCAGGCCCGCGAAATAGCGGGTCCCCTTGCCGCTTTCAAACTGAGCTGCCGGCACGATGGACAAATAGGCGTCGCTCTTGCGGTACGGGCCCGTCCCCCAGATGATTATGAATGGCCCGCCGGGGGGGAGTCCCGTGACCGGCCCCGGCTGGGCGTGCACCGACATTTTTACAAAATGCCCCTCGGGAAGCTGAGAGATCGTCCGTAGTGGCTCAAATTTCGCCGGCGGCGTGAACTTCGTGAGCACCGAGCGATCGGTGGAACGGTCCTCAGAATGATTCGTGGAGACGGCCACATAAATCTGGCCGCCTAGGCTGATGCCGGTCACCGGCACTTCGAACGCACCCATGCTGATGCCGGGTGGCTGGATGGTCAGATAGTCACTGCCATTCTTCAGGAAATCCAAGCGAACGCCACTTTCCGGGTCGCTCGCTTCGGTGGTCGCGATTGTGTCGAGCGCGCGCCGCAAACGCCCCACGGTATCTCCGAAAAGAAAAAACACGCGTCCATCGTGCTCGAAAGAATAGCCGAGGTCCGTGCCTTCGATTCCGTACCGTGTGACGGTTCGGCTGAGCGTCGGCTGATGCAGCTGTTTATCCTCTTCGCCGAGAAGTTGTTCGACCTTGATAGTCGAGCCCGGCAAGTAGCGGAGCACCGTCTCGGCTGCCACAGCCGGCGGCGCACCAGCCTGCGGAGACGAGCCGGAGAGCGTCGCCTCGGCCGGATTGTTGACATCGTCAGGTTTGCTTCCCAGCGAGAATGGGGCCAGTGATAGGCATGCCAGGGCGATGAGCACGGCGCAATGATTCGTCATTCGCATAACTATCCTTTCCGATCTCTCGAATGGAGATTCCCTCCTGGGCTTGGGATCAGGTGGGCAGGGTGCGCTCGTGTCGCCGGCCGGGAAAGTGGAGGATCAAATTTCCATCCCGACTGGGTCCAAGATTCTGAGATAGGTTCCTCGCTATGGGGATTGCCCCCTATTCGCGACACCCTTGCGCCTCTTCTATAGGATAGCATTCCGTTTTTCCGGGAGAATGGCAAACCGCCGCTTCCGGTGGCATGGGAAAGCGCCGGTTGGTGCGGGAATCAAAAAGTGGGAAAGCGCTTTTTGGGCTGAGTTAGGGTAAACAGAGGTGGACCGAAATCGTGCCTCCTGGCCGCGATCCGGTCGAGAGTCGGCGTGCGGGTTATGGGATGCCCGTGATCTTCCTGTAATGCGGGTCCTTGGCCAAATTCTGATAGGCCGCATAGTCCGGAAGCGGCTTGGGCAGATACTCCTGCACAGGCTCATCGAGATCAAGAATCCCGCTATCGACGAGTTGCATCACCAGATAAGCGAATGCCACCTTCGTAAACGAGGCCCCACCCATGACAGAATCTTCGGTCAACGGCAGTTTTTTCTGCACATTGAGAAATCCGTACGTCTTCGAAAAGACGACCTTCCCATGGTTGAGGATGGAGACCCCCAACACCTGTTACCTCCGCCGCATGCATTAGTCGCAAAACCTCTCGGTCAATTTCCACGGATGAGATTGAGCTTCCGTCGAGACGCTTGATCTGCGGTTGCCGTTCGGCGGCTTGCAGGCCGCCAAACAGCAAGGCTGCAAGTAATAGGGCTGCTGTTTTCATGCTTATCGTTGATTATGCTTTCGGCAGATTCGAACGGTTTAACTTTAGCGGGTTCAAATTGACTGTGGAAAGCTCAAGGCTCCCCCCGGGTCGCAGTGTGGGGAGTCATCCGGATGTCAAGCTTTTGCCTGGGTGTCCCGTTGGCATGTTTGAACCTTCATTTGAGGGAACGGCGCCCGGCGGAAGTCGGACCCAAGCACTATCTTCCCTTTCCTTTTCGCTGTCTTCTCGGGAGCTGAATCGCATAAGATTGCGGATAATCTAATCGAGTTTGACATCGGCGCGAGGGAACGATCGCGATGCTTCTGAATACCCATGGAAAAGGCCCCGCAAGGTTTGATCTGATGGTTGAAGGTTGCGGCCTGAGGACAATGTCCACGAAGCCGCCCGTGAGAGTAGATTAGCCAACACAATGAATGGATGTTGATGCACTATCGGAGGAGTCAATATGAATCACAACAGTTCAAGGAAGCTATTGGCTGCGCTGGCTATCATCATCTGCACCGCGGTTCCAGCCCTGGCCCAGATATCCACCGCTAAGGTCACCGGGGGAGTTGTCGAAGGTGTCGTGAAGGACGGCATCGCCTCTTTCAAAGGCATCCCATTTGCCGCTCCGCCTGTCGGCGATCTGCGCTGGAAATCTCCCCAGCCGGTCAAACCATGGGAAGGCGTCAGGAAAGCGGATGAGTTTGCGCCGGGCCCAATGCAGGACACGTCGTTTGGAGCCAGACTGGGAGGTCCCCAGAAGATCAGCGAAGATTGTCTGTATCTGAATGTCTGGACGGGCGCGCAAAAGGCCGGCGAAAAGCGGCCCGTAATGGTCTGGATTTATGGAGGCGGGTTCGGCATCGGCATGACCAGCACGCCGACGTATGATGGCACCAACTTTGCCAAGAAAGGCGTGGTTCTGGTCAGTGTTGCTTACCGCCTCGGGCCGATGGGATTTCTTGCCCACCCCGAGCTCACCAAGGAAAGCGGCCATGGCTCGGGGGCTTACGGCATTCAGGATCAGATCGCCGGCCTCAGGTGGGTAAAGGAGAATGTCGCGCGCTTCGGCGGTGACCCGTCGAAGGTCACGATCTTCGGCGAATCTGCCGGCGGGATGTCGGTCGGTATGCTCGTAACATCCCCAATGGCCAGAGGCCTTTTTCAACGCGCAATTTCGGAAAGCGGCGGGGCCATGGCGTCCACTGGGGAATCCCTCAAAATGGCCGAAGAACAGGGAAAAGCCTATCTGAGCAAGCTCGGAGCCAATGATATCAAGGCTGCGCGCGCACTCAGCGCAGAGGCGATTCAGAAAGATACAAAAGGGATGGGCAGTTTCCGGCCTGTCGCCGATGGTGTAACCATCGTCGAAAACCCATATGAAGCTTTTGAAGCCGGCAAATTCAACGATACGCCTATCCTCGTCGGAACGAATTCGAATGAAGGCGGACTTTTTGTAACTCAGAAAACCACAAGCCCGGAATTCGAAAAGATGGTCCGAACCAGATTTGGTGCGTCTGCGGATGCAATCCTGAAAGCGTATCCGCACGCCACGGACGCCGAAGCGACCCGCTCCGCCAAAGACATCATGCGCGATTCCACCTTTGCCTGGTCCACCTGGGCGTGGGCGAAGATGCAGTCCAGAAAAGGCAAGAACAAGGCTTTCGTCTACTACTTCGATCATCGCACCCCGGCATCTCCGGATGGCGCAAATCACGCTGCCGAGATCCCTTATGTTTTCGCAAATCTGGGTGGAATGGGGGGAGGGAACGGACCGGAGGATAAAGCCTTGTCCGAGTTGATAAGTTCGTATTGGGTCAACTTCGCGAAAAACGGGGATCCCAGCGGACCGGGTCTGCCGGTTTGGCCGGCCTTCGATGAAAAGGACCAAAAGACCATGATCTTCGATACGGCCCCGGGAGCCAGGCCGTATCCGAATCTCGAACAGATCAAAGCCTTCGATGCCTATTTCGCCAGGATCAGAGAGGAAGGGAAGGCGAAGAAGTAGATCAATGTGATCAGCCGCGGATTTTCGCCGACCTGCACGAACGGATCCACGAGAATCCGCGGTCTTAAGGGAAAACGAATCAACGATGTGTCCTGCCGTCGCGCAATATTCCGGGACCACGCCGGCGCTGCAGCGCAAGCGAAAGACATCAAAACGATCAAGGACTCACTCCATAAGCTCCGTCATGAGCACGAGGAGGTTGGCGGTGCGATTCACACGAGCCGCCACCTCGCCCAGGAATAGGCTCTCCCTGACGAGGTCTGCAATATCTTCGTGGTCGCTGATCCGCAACCCAAGGAGTTCGAGGATGACCTCGATAGGCGTGCACACCAGAAAACAACATTCTTTTCCTCAAGGCTGCCGAGCTATAGGAGGAGACATCGGGCAAGCAAGCCTATGACAAGCGAAAAAGAAAACTGACGGTTCCTGACCGTAACGCCATCGATGATATGCCGCTGGCAATTGCAGCCCCGCGGATTGAATGGCAGGGGGTTGGGATCGTGACGAACAAGGCAAGACGCACCCCGATCACAAATAACATTTGCAATTTAGGCTGCAAAACAAAGTATTATGAGTGCAGTCCGGTTTCTGCATATGCGTACCCATCAACTCTTGCAACATAAGCACAGGAATGCTGGAAACCCTGATCGGGATTGAAGGGGGATATCATGACCGACACTTCTACAAGCGTTTCGAGTCTCTCTCCGTGGTGGAAACACACGGCGATTTTGGTGATGATCGTTGGTTTCTCGGTTCTGTCCTTTGTTACTGTCCTGACCTACACAAACGCCCCGCCCATCCCCGACAGGGTCACGGAGGGGCAGGGGGCCGTGGTTTTTATGGGAGCCGACATCCAGAAAGGCCAGGAGGTTTTCCTCAAGTATGGCCTTATGGAGCATGGGAGCCTGTGGGGCCACGGGGCTTATCTGGGTCCGGATTACAGCGCGGAGTACCTGCACAGGCTAAGCGAGGTGACCCGGGACAGCATCGCTGTCGAGAAGTACGGCAAGCCGTTTGCGCAGCTCTCGACCGACGAGCAGAGTATCGCATCGGCGCGGACGGTAACAGCACTCAAGGAAAACCGGTACGACGCGGCCTCGCGAACCCTCCGGCTCTCATCGGGCGAGGCGGATGCCTATCGGATCCAGCTCTCCGAATGGAGCGAGTATTTCAGCAGGAAGGATGCCGCTCCCGGGCTGCCGGTCAACTATATTCAGAATCCCGCGGAGATCAAGGCTCTGACGGCTTACTTTGCCTGGGCAGCCTGGGCCACGACGGCAAACCGCCCCGGGAAGGATTACTCGTACACCAACAACTGGCCCTACGAGCCCATCGCGGGAAACCGTCCTTCCGCCGGAACCTATGTCTGGAGCGCGTTGAGTCTCATCACCCTCCTGTCAGGGCTTGGTTTGATCCTCTTCGTCGTCGGCAAATTCGACTACCTGGGTTGGAAGGGCGAGGGCGACGTCACCCATATCACGCACTCTGTGCCCGTTGCCCTGAAGCTCACGCCCAGTCAGTGGGCTACCGGGGCGCTCTTCGGCATCGTGGCGCTCTTGTTCCTGACGCAGGCATTCCTGGGAGGCGTACTCGCCCACTACCGTGCGGAGCCGGGGGGCTTTTACGGGTTCGACATAGCCCGCCTGCTGCCCTACACCCTGGCGCGCACCTGGCACCTCCAGCTCGCTATCTTCTGGATCGCGACGGCCTGGGTGGGGGGCGGCCTTTTCCTGGCTGCATGGGTCGGTGGCGCGGAGCCCAGGGGGCAGAGGGCAGGAGTGTACGCACTCCTCGGGGCGCTGGTGGTGGTCGTCGCCGGCAGCCTGGCGGGCGAGTCCCTCGGGATCAACGACAAGCTGGGACAGCTCTGGTTCTGGCTCGGCCACCAGGGCTCCGAATACCTGGACCTTGGGCGGTTCTGGCAACTCCTGCTGGCGGTCGGTCTCCTCTTCTGGCTGTTTTTGATGTTCCGGGCGCTGAAGCCTGCCATCAAGAGCCCCGGCATGCGTGGCTTGTCCTCACTGTTTTTGTACGCGGCCGTGGCGATTCCTGTTTTTTACCTGCCCGCCCTTTTCTACGGCCCCCACACCAACTTCGCGGTTATCGACAACTGGCGCTTCTGGATCATTCACCTTTGGGTGGAAGGATTCTTTGAACTCTTCGCAACGGTGCTGGTGGCAATCATGTTCCATCAGCTGGGCGTGGTCAGCACCAAGACCGCCACGCGCCTGATTTACCTGGATGCGATCCTTTACCTCAGTGGCGGGATCATCGGCACAGGACACCATTGGTATTTCACGGGACAGGGTACGATCAACATGGGCTTGGCGGCATGCTTTTCCGCCATGGAGGTTGTTCCCCTTACCCTTCTGACGCTGGACGCCTGGGACTTCATCAAGATGAGGAAGACACGGTGTTCCACCTGCGGTCAAGATCTCGCATGGGGCCAGAAGTGGGCCATTTATTTCCTCATGGCCGTGGGCGTATGGAACTTCGTCGGTGCAGGCATCCTAGGTTTCCTGATCAACCTGCCGATCGTGTCCTACTTCGAGGTGGGCACGACCCTCACCCCTAATCACGGCCACGCCGCACTGTTTGGCGTCTTTGGGATGCTGGCCCTGGCAGTCCTGGTCTTCTGCTTGAGGGCCATGCAATCCGAAGCCGCATGGAGAGGGACGGAAAAGTTCATCCGGGTGGGCTTCTGGGGTCTCAATGTGGGCCTCGCTCTTATGATCATCCTGGACCTGTTCCCCGCCGGAGTCATCCAGCTCTGGGATTCCGTCGCCAACGGTTACTGGCACGCACGCCGCCTGACATTCCTGATGAGCGGCACCTACCATAGGCTGGAATGGCTGCGCATGGTGGGGGACATGGTGTTTCTTTTGGCTGGCGCCCTGCCCATAGCGCTTGGTGTGTTGCGAAGTGTGTGGAAAAGGGACCTCTCCCCCACGGAATGAAACGCTATACGGGCTGATTTGGGGGCCTCGCGGGGGGATAAGCCGTCAGCAAGCCGGGAATGAAGGAGTGCGGATAACGTCTGCGGCTGGGACTTCTCCGCTTTTCTGCAGGGGGGGTCCAAGCGCGAGTTCCTTTCGTTTCCTTGGTTGCGCCCGGCGGCAACCCGAGGCGGGACCCGATCTTTTCAATCTGTTTCTCCGCCCAATCCGGCGTCAATGCGCTTCCCTCGTGGTGAAATCTGAGATAGGCCCAAGAAGCCGCAAAATGGGGAGGGATCCCGGCGGCCGCCGGGCGATCTCCAAGCCGGTGTTGTCATCTCCTCGAAGGCCGATTCAGGGGAGTTTGAAGTCCGGCTGCCTTCCAAACCGCCGCCTGCTTCTTTTGCAGCCTTGGGGAGATATTCGAAGCTCCTTCATTGGGCTAGGTCCCAGTGCAGAAAAGCGGTTGGAAGCTCTGGTTCTGCGCAACCTTGGCAAATTGATCAATCCATGTCCTGTTTTCTTAGGAAGATTGCACATTTGAATTTTGGGAACCGCTCGAAACGCCGATTCCCCCAAATGGGACGCAGCCTGTTCGACCGATCCGCTGCCGCAAGCGTCATGGCCGAGCGAAACGGATCCCGGCGTCTTCGTTCCCCGCTGCCGGTTCAAATTGGACCCTTGCCAGGCAGCGGGGATTTGTCATACGATATTATAAAATCCGAGGACAATTATGCGAATTCCTATAGCCATAGCATGCGCTTTTATGGTTCTGGCTGTCCCTTCCGGTTTCGCTCAAGCCTCGATGAATGGGCCCACCGCTTCAATAAGGTTTGACAAGGACGGAAATTTTGTCACTGCAGCGTACACGTTCAGCGTTCCGCTTCGGATCCCCGTGACGGATTTTTTGCCGGGCCGGCCGTATTCCGCGGAGGAAATCTCTCAACAATCGCAGATCATGCCCGACGGAACTAAGATAGTTCGCCCCGACCAGTCTAACTTCATGTACCGGGATTCTGCCGGCAGGACCCGCACGGAGCGCCATATTCCCTCGCCGCCCACAGGAAAACAGGCGGATGTGCCAGCTGTTCCCGAAATTTTCGATCCGGTTGCCGGCTGTATTTATTACCTGGAGGTGGCCAACCGGGTGGCGCATCGTGTTGAAGTGCCGCAACCGCTCCGGGTTATCACCCCCCCTCGGGGCCTGGTTTTTCCGAAGGCTGGCCCGGTGATGATGGGTGGCGCACCGGGCGCCTCTCAGAGCGTCAAACCGGAATTTTCCAGCGAATCATTGGGAAGTCAGGTGATCGAAGGCGTTTTGACACAAGGCAGACGGACGACGACAACCTACCCTGTCGGGGCTATGGGCAACGACCGCCCCATTTCGGCTACTACGGAAGACTGGATCTCCTTCGACCTGAATGCCGTCGTCCTGTCAAAAACCTCCGATCCCAGACAGCGAGAAAGGATCAAGGCACTCGTCAACATCAGCCAGGCAGAGCCGGATCCGGCTCTGTTTCAGGTTCCGCCGGGTTATAAAGTGGTAGACGAAACCGCGCCGTTTACAATCACGATTAAAGGATCTTCAAGTGGGAATTGATCGCCGTTCCGCGGCAAAAAAACCAGGCCGAACAGGAGTTAGCCTATAGCCCTCTCAAGCGGAGATTTTATATGAAATTTCCTATATCCATTGCTTGCGCCTATGTGGCTTTGGTCGTTCCTTCCGGTTTTGGACAGTCCTTGGGACTACCTTCCTTTGTGAAAACCGGTCCTATGCCGGGGCAATACTTGGTTTCGTACACGGTCGCGCTTCCCACGATCACGCGCATGATTCTGCCGGGACACCCGTATTCCGGAGAGGAAATACACCAGCAGATGCAAACGCTGCCTGACGGGACCCGTGTGGAGCAGCCCGGGCCCTCCGCATGGACATACCGGGATTCGGCCGGCAGAACTCGCACGGAGCGGCGTGCCCCCCGGTCAGCGGCAGCAAATCCCGTCGATCTGCCGGTTGTCGCCGAAATCTGTGACCACGTGGCCGGCTACGCTTATTACCTCGACCCGGTAAACCGGATTGCTCATCGCATGGTGCTGCCGCGGGAGTCCACGCGAATTCAATCCCCACCCCAGAGAATGACTTACCCGGCAAGCACCACGACAGGAACGGATAGGACCACGACGAGTGAACCTTTGGGGACAATGATGCTCGAGGGCATTGAAGTCCAGGGCCGGCGTGTGACGACAGCCTATGCTGTCGGGGCGATTGGCAACGATCGGCCGATAGTGGCAACCACGGAAATCTGGACGTCGCCGGACTTGGGGCTTGCGGTTTTGTCAAAAACGTCGGATCCGCGCATAGGAGATAGCATCAACGCCGTTATAAATATCAGCCTGGGAGAACCGGATGCTGCGCTGTTTCAGGTGCCGCCGACATATAAGGTGGTAGATGAACAAACCGTCCCCTTCACATTCACCATTTCAAATGCGCCCGCTGCAAAATAATAAGTCCATTGCTTAGAGCCTTAAACTTCCCCGGACAACCCCGTTCTGGGAGCTGTTCTGCCTTAGCTCTTCTGTCAGTGCACCCAGGGACATCAACCCGGACGGCAAGCGATTCCCGCTGATAGAGGAACCCCAGCCCACCGCATCCGCGGCGGGAGGCCCGCGGGAAATCAACATCGTCGTCAACTGGCTGGAGGAGCTGAGGCAGCGCGTTCCCGTGAAGCGGCAAAAGACGCCTGGCTCGCGAAAACTTATAAAAACCTCTCCAATTTGACGGCTATTGCTGCTGTAATGATAAAATCAACGAACCCGTGGAGGAGTTGATCGAAGGCTTTTCGACGCTGGTTTGATGAACGGTAGCGACCGGCGCCGGTAAAATGATTCAGTATGCCTGCAAAGACGGCATTGCAGGCATGGAAATATGGATGTATGGCCTCAAAAAACGCATTCATCACGATCACGCCGGGTTTCCCATTCTGCAAAACCCTGGCGTTGTCTTTTGTCTTATTGACCTGTCGGCAAGTGTGCTGGGCTCAAGATACTGCGGCCTATCCGGGCCAGACGGCTTCCTCGACTGAAGCAAAACGGGAATCATCCTCCGCTTACGCAAGCGAGCCCGCAATCGATCCGGCGTCCGACGAGACGGAGTCTTCCGTGGGGTCACCCCCGATACCGAAGGCGGGAGACCCGTTTTACGCACCCGTAGCGCTGACGTCCGCTCCCCAGGACTTTCACCGGAGATTCATGGACTACGAAGTGATCACGTTTGGCCCAAGAGCCTTGTTCACGCCATTGTTCGGTTCCGCGTTCTCGATGCTGCATCCCCCCAGTGCGTATCCCAAGGAATGGCGGCAGGGCATGGGAGCCTTCGGGCGCATTTACGGGAGCGGGCTTACGACCCATGCCTCGGTGCAAAGCGCCAGATTCCTGACGGCCGCGATTCTGCACGAGGATTTTCGCTACCGGCCTTCGGCCAGCAAGAACCCCTTGGTGAGATCCCTTCATGCTGTGGCATTCACCTTCGTCGACAAATCGGACAGTGGCCACAACCGGATCGCCGTTTCGAACTTTGCCGCTGCCGCCGCTGGCGGATTTACGCCGAACTTGTACTTGCCGGCAGGTTACAACACCCTTAGCCGTGCGGAAACCCGAATGGCGTCAGCGTTCGGCGGATTCGCAATGAGGAATCTGACGCGTGAGTTCGCGCCGGAACTGTTCAAGCTTACTCGGAAGCTGCATGTCCCGTTCCCGCGCATCCCAATCCCCGCGAGGTGGACCTCCAGCGGGGGATGAAGGGTGCCAGAAGGCCAGCCAGCGAACGGGATCCCCTTTTGAGCGTTTGCCGCGCCAGCCGAAGCGTATCCATGTTTCCGCGGCCGGGAGGGGACGCGGCAGGAAAGCTCACCTTCAAGGGCTGCGTTTTGGCCTGCATCGGCTCCGCCTTTATCGTGGCTGAGGCTTTTATTGCAGAGTCCTGGCTGGACCCTGCCCGCAAAAACCCGGCCCGGAATTTCTCATCCGAGCGCAGCCGCGTCCTCTCCATGGCGGGAATCAAGGGGCGCCTTTCCATAGGCGTCCATCCATTTCGGGCCCATCCGCCTCCTCCCGTTTTTTCGACCGAGGCCCCTCCAGGGTTCCTTCTGCGTTCTATCCTTCAATGGTGAGAATATTGATCTCGTTTGGAAGCTGCTCCTCAAACTGAATTGCGCCCATTTTTTCAACAAACAAAGCGCGATTTCTTTTCATCTGTCTCAGCAGGATACCGGCGGCCGCAATAACGAGCACGTAGATTCTCATGTCCTTGAACATCCATTGCTCCAAGGCCGTAGATCCATAAGCATAGCCAATGCCGGCAAGCACGTAAGCCGGCCACAACAGCTTTATGTTTGTTTTTCCGGGGATATACGAGCAGGTAAAAGGCAGTTTTTTAAATCGGTACAAAAGCAGCTCGATAAGGATCAGCGACAGCATCAAGACATAGATGATATGAAGGCATGTCATGCGAAGGCCCCAAACCATGGCATAGCCGGGCACAAATATCACGAACAACGGGATGCTTACAGCGAACGACACGAATTTCTGCACTCCGCCAAGAGCCGTCTCAAGCTGACGTTTCCCGGTTAGCTTGAAAACCCAATTCGCATCGAGATCAGCCGGCACCGAGAAGGCAAAGCGCAGTCCAACAAGAAGGAAGAACGACAGGATCAGAGGGAATGACAACAGCACTTTGAAATGGAGAGAGGAGCTTAAAACATAGCCGCTTTTAATCATGAACGCGCCGAGACTGATCAGCGCAATTCCAAAAGCAAAGAACGAGCCCCAATACAGCATATGCTCGGGTCTGCGGCCGATGGTCTCGGCCACAAAGTGGTAGGAAGCGCGTTCAAAGGGTCCTTTTAAAAATGCCCTGTGCAATATCCGGTTCCACGCTTTTCTCATCCCGGACACAGGGTAGGATGCGATGCCCGCAGATTGAAACCCTTTCTGCATCAGCGCCCGGTAGCTGATCGCATAACCGACACCCGACACGGAGCCGGAGACAGCTACGGCCGCATAGGCCATCTTTGCCATCCTGACGTAAACCAGGCTATCGTGGCCGATCAGCACCTGGTAAATTCCCACAAACCACAATGGCGGGAAAAAATAGATCAGCGGACTCCCCTGGGCAAGCAGCCGGTCAATCGGGACCGCCGGGAAGGAAAACAGAATGCAAAAAAAAGTGAGAATGAGCAGCAGTTGCGTGCAGCGCGACATCACCCGCGCCATTTCGGCGGGCAAAACAAAAAAAATCGAACGGATGGCGACCAGGGAGGTAAAAATAAACAAGCTGCTCGCCAAAACGCTGATGGCGTGAGCGCTCTGGTACATCACTCCTGCGCCATTGGATATAAACCGGCCCGCCGTTCCGGGCTTGAGGCTGCTCACCAGGACAAAGCCGGGAAATAACAGGGTGGGGATTCCATTGATGGCCAGGTTAAAAAGCAAGACAAACCATGAGAGCGCAATCACTTTGGCAAAGAACAGTATTTTGGGCTTTATGGGCAACGGGCTCAGGTTGTAAAAATCCTTGGAATCGGGAAACAAGGCATCCCACTCGAATACCGTGACAATTCCGGTCAGCACCATCGAAAGGCAAAGGAAGAAGTACCCGTCCAAAAGGACCGCGTGGTTCCGGCCGGCAACCGGATACCAGGCGAGCACCGAGTACTTGGTGATGGACATGAAGGTCTTGAGATATCCGGGCATCACAAGTAATCCGAGAATCTGGACAAGCAGCAGGTGGGTATCCGTATGAGGGGCCGCGATCAGTTCGGTATCAAAGAATCTGCCGAAAAAATGCTTTATTAAATAGGGGAGTTGGCGGCGAGGCGATGGACTCTCGACCATGTCAGGCCTCCCCCGGCTCTTTTATGACATTCAGGATATCGTTGGCGGTCTTGTCGTAGTCCTCGTGCTGGACCAGTTGCTCGAAGATTTCCTCCAGGGACGGCACGTGCATCAGATCTCTTAAATGCTCGACGGAATCATCGGCCACGAGACGGCTTTGGTGGATGATCAGCACACGGCTGCAGATCTTTTCTATGATCTCAAGAACGTGTGAGCTGAAAAGAATGGCTTTGCCTTCCGATGCAAGCGACCGAAGGAGTTTTCTGAAGACAAGCACCGAGGAAACATCAAGGCCTGAAAATGGTTCATCGAGGATGAGGACATCTGGATTATGAAGCAGCGCCGCCATCATCATGATCTTCTGCTTCATTCCCTTCGAATAGGAGACGATGGGCGAGTGTTTGTATGGATCCAGCAGACAGATTTTCAGCAGGTTGTCGATTTTGTAGGTTAAGGCTTCCTCTCCCATGCCCCGAAGACGCCCCACTAGCTGAAGGTATTCATTTCCGGTCAGGTGAGAATAGAGCACCGATTCCTCGGGCACATACCCGACCCGCGCTTTATACCGTTCGAGATCCTGATCGATGGGCCGGCCACCAATCAGGATTTGCCCTTTTGACGGCTTAAGCATACCCACAAGCATCTTGACGGTCGTGCTTTTTCCCGCTCCGTTTGGCCCGAGATAACCCGTGATCTCGCCAAAATGAACCTTAAAGGTGACTCCGTCAACGGCGGTGCGGTGGCCGTACCTTTTTGTGAGTTCCCGTGCCTCCAGCACACTCCCTCCTCTGCGGCGGCGGCCACGATCGGAACGTTACGATGTCGGCGGGTGAAATAAACAATCCTGAATGGTTCCAGCCGACCTTTGGAAAACTCCCCCGGCCGAGATTCCGGTGTGCACGATAGACTGCCTCTATGCCGCCCTTGGCGAACTGGCGTGTGATAGGATAATGGCCCAGTATCTAGCCGATCATCAGAAGCGTCTCTCCACGTCGACAGCCGGTGCCATGCAATGAAAAACAAGGAGTATTGCAGCTTATTCTAACGAAATCGCATGCTGCAGGGTAGCGGAGATTATCGCGATGCCGGGTGAATGCAGACCTCCGGACCATCAAGGCCTGGAGCTCAGGGACTCAAAAATATGGACCAGCTGTCGGGAATCCGCTTGGTTGCCCCGCACCGGCCGTAGGGAGGAAAAGGGCGGCTTGACCGTAAACCGTATTTAAATCAAAACATTTTGCATCCGGACTTCCGGGCCTGTGCGTATTTACCGATGAGCGAGTATGATGGAAAACACGACAACGGTCGACATCCTTGCAGAGGATTTGCCGGAATTCCCCGAGTTGGTCCGTATGCATCAGCGAATGGTATTCAGCATCGCAAACCATTTCCTGCATGAAAGCGCCGGTGCCGAGGAAGTGGCTCAGGATGTGTTTATGCAGCTCTATCGGACTTTGCCGTCGATGAAGTCCGAGGACCATGTCATCGCATGGCTGTACAAAGTAACGGGCCATCGATGCATCGATTATGCTCGTCGCCGGCGTCGGGATTTATCGCTTGATGAAATTCCGGAGCCAGTGTCGGAAGCCGCGGGGGGCGACCCCTTCTTGGATAGCCGCCTGCGCTCGACCGTAGCGTCCCTGCCGCCCAAAGCGCGCATCGTAGTGATCTTACGTTACCAGGAAGACCTGAAACCCGAGGAGATTGCGCGCGTGCTCGGCTGGCGTTTGAACACGGTTAAAAGTCAGCTGCGGCGCTCACTGAAAATGTTGAGGACAAAACTGAGCGGAGTTTTTGGAGATCAGAAATGACGGACCGCTTGGAAAATAAGCTGCGCGAGGCATTGAAACGGGAGGAGCCGCCGGCAGGCTTTGCCGAACGCGTGCTGGCTCGCACCCTGGAGAAAAGACAGACCGTGCGGACCGGCCTATCTGCCTGGCGTGGTTGGCGATGGGGATTGGCCGGCGCCCTGTTCCTAGCGCTTGTGACGGCCGGCATCGAGTACCGGCAGGCACGGGAGCAAAAAATCAGGAGTGAAGCCGCAAAAGAACAGCTTCTGCTGGCGTTGCGAGTTGCCGGAGACCAGCTTCAGTTCGTGTGGTCTAAAGTCAATCAACCTTAAGTTTTAAGCGAAGATTTTCGCGCCAAGGAGAATAAAAATGCGAAGAGTGCTATTTATCTGTATCCCGATACTGGCGCTGACGTTGAGTGCTCAGGGCCAGGAGACGCCATTATGCAAGCTTCCGGCATCACTGGATCAGCTCAAGGCAACAGCAGCAGAGACTACGGATGTCACATTGGATCCCAACCTGCTCAAACTTGCAGATAACGCCCTTAACAAGGGTGTTGCCAATGAAGCTGAAGCTCAGAAACTGCTGTCCAACATTAAAGGCATTTGCGTGCGCAGCTACAAATTCGACAAAGGCACCCAATATCCGGAAAAAGACGTAGAGGCCCTGCGCTCCCAATTCAGCGGTCCCAACTGGTCCAGCATGGTTAAAGTGCGCAGCAAACAGAACGGGGAGAATGTTGATGTTTTAGTCCAAAGCGAAAAAGGGGCTCTCGCCGGGATCGCGATCATAGTTGCCAAACCGGAAGAATTTACTTTCGTTCGAATTGATGGTGCAATCGATTTGGCGCAACTGGCAAAACTGAAAGGTCAATTCGGCATACCCAAACTGAATATCCCGGGTCAGCCCAAACCGGCACCCCCACTTCCGGCGGAATCTAAGTAAGAGATACCATGTTCTATGCCTGGCCAGGCAAAGTGATTTTGACAGCAACTCCTTGGTCTAATTGCTTTTTGAAATCGGCCAAATCGAGGGCCGGACAGGACCCGGAGGATCGATCGTCGTGCGGCACCCTTTCCCACGCCAGTGGACGCATGCAACCCTAGGCAACCAGATTGTTCCGCATTGTTCCGCGAGCGGGGTCTTATGTCAGAAAACCCGGATTCTCCTGACTGCAAGCGGAGGTTTCGATTGCACTGGGCCGGGCCAATCAGAATCCTGAAGCCGGACCGGGACTCACGGCGCCGATTGCGGCTAACGGCCGCTGCCCGGTCCGCGGATCCTTTTCAGGCGCGACACGGTGTATTCACTGAAATCCTGGCCGGGCGGTGACAGAAAGAATTTCTCTTCGATCTCGTCGGAGGAAAGGATGCGATAGATTTTCTTGGCTCGAAATCCCGGCAGATTCTCGATCCGGGTCGTGACGAATTCGAGCGACTTGCCATCGGCACTCACTGAATTCAACACGTACTCATTGACATAGCCTTCGCTGTGGAACTGCCTCCAGACCACCTTTTTCAGGTCCGTGTCATAGCTGAAAAAACCGAAATCCTCGTGTATCACCGGTTTCCCGGTCTTGCTCGCAGGCTCGTACACCGATTTGTCGCGTTGTGATAGAAATTTCCCGTTTAATTCAAAGCGATATTCACGGTTTGTGGATCCCTTGCCGGGTTTGCCGCTGGTTGTTCCTGCCCATTCCCCTTCGAAGACGTGCAACGCCGTCCACGGGTCCGACTGGGCCACAGCACTGATCGCGATGATGACGGCGATGGGCAGAACCCGGAAATATTTCATATCGCTCCTTCGAGTACTCCATGAATTGCACCGTTCTGAAACGACCGGTTCATCATTGCAGTGGGTTGTGCCCCTAAACTCCGCACCTAATCGGCTCCCCTCTTGGCAGATGGGTCGGAGAGACTGATATTCCAGGGCCGAGTTTAATACGTACGCCTTTCATGCCAAGCCAGCCGTGGCTGGGTTGGCCAGGCGCTTGCCTGGCGCACCGCATGCGGCCGTTGTCTGCTCTCAGTGCCTGATCCGGACCGAGCCGGTTGAGCAAAGCGATCGGTCATTCGGGTTGAGGCAGCGGTTTCACAATGCGGCGCAGGGTCTCCCCTCTGCGTCTTTGGTAGATAAGGAAAGTTCATCTTACTTTGACCGGCGAATACTTTTTCAGAGAGACCATCAGTGGTCTCACAGAATAAGGGGGCGGGACGGCTCCGCTGATAATTTGTTGGGGGGTGACTTCCTTCCCGTAGATAGCCTTATTGTCGTCTGCATCCTGCCGCAAAGTCGAACCATCCAGTGATATACCTGCGAAGGCCCCTCTCGATCGTGAATAGGAGAGGATTTCAGCGTGCATCTGGACGTCGGTCTCGGCTTTCGCATCCCGGCCAACCGGCCCGGCCGCCGCCGCGGCGTCGACCCCAACCGTAAATTTGCTCTGCAGCAGTTTTTCGGCTCCCCGCTCATTCAAGATCAAAAGAATGACATCGGTGGAACTCCCTCCAATCTGTAGCCCAAAGCTGCCCCCTTCAATTCGCACCGTCGAGGGTCCGCTCCATTCTTTCCCATCCCTGATTCGACAGGAGAGGACCCCCTTGCCAAACTCGCCCCCAATTCCAAGACCAGCCTTTTTCACGCTGGGAAGAATGGCTATGCATTGAGATTTGTTAAAAAGGTCGGTGGGGATGGCATGTTCAGGGGTTCCCATCACCTCATCCAGCACCTTGGCCGCCTCAGCAACGCGCTCCACCGCCTTCTCAGCGGCGTTTAGGGTGCCAGCCGCCATCACGCACACTCCCACGAGTAGCATTGCAATCTTGTTCCCTTTCATTTCCATTCCTCCTTGTTTTTCCAGAACGAAGGTTGTTTTTCGGCACGGATGTTTCCTGCACTAAGTTATCGCTCTCCGGGCAAGCGAAAACGGGAGAAACCCCCCTCACGGTCTTCGCAGCCGTACGGAAGGATCGGCAAGATTGTCGGAAGCCATGCCCACACGTGTCGGTGGGAACAGGAAATATCGCCAGACTTATGGCAATTTGGACCACGCATCCGACCTTCTTCCCGTTAACATCGCTGATTTAATTTTGTCAAAAAACCCAAGCAATGTCTATCCGCACTGATCCGAGCTACCCAAAATTTGATCCAAACCCTAAACCTTGAACTTAGGGAATTCGACGGACAGCCATGCCCCCCTTCGCTTGGCGCTGCGGCAACGAGAGGCCGATCGAGAGAGCCTCCGGATGCGGAATCCTTTTCCGGGGAAAAGGTGTCGGATAAAGGTTTCGTTCCTGCCTTCCAACTCGCCTTGGGAGAACGGACGCAAGGTCAATACCTCCATGCGTCCAACCAGCGATTCGGCAATCTCTCGCAGCAAGAGGACGTTGGCCGGGGCGCCGATCGTTCATCGACGGCCATTTTGACGGCCCGGGAAAGGGCTGGACCCATTTGCGCCACGTCACTGACAATAGTCCCTGCCGGCGCCGCAGAATCATCCAGGGCTAGATGCCTGGCTTTGGGGATGTCTGAAACCGGTGCGCGTGCCTGAGCAGTTTTGCCCATCTGGTGCGCACCGCTGATCGGAACGACGGGGTAGCAGAGAGGGCTTCCCTAATTACGGCCTTAACATTTCTCCGTATCATGGTTTCAAATGAGCCGTCATGTGGTTAATTTGCAACAAAATCTATGGCGAGGAGAAGACGTCAAGGACTTAGGTCTTTGCCTTGAAAGCCTTCCCGAGCCTAGAACGTCGTCGCGCGAAAACTCACCGCGACTAGCTCATTGCAAAGGAGATAGTGCAAAGTGAGTGTCAGTTTGGACGAAGCTCGCAGTTGCTGGCTAATCGATACCATCCGGCCGGATGGTGTTCGCGCCAGGACGAGGAACGAGGTGGCATGCGCCGGCGAGGAGAGGATCGGAAGCAAATTCGGGATGATACTCAGGCTGGAGGGAGGCAAAGGGTTATGGTTCCGGGACTTCTGGCTGCCCCACGATCGTATCGGAGGGAGTCAGGGGGATGCCAAGTCGACGGAGGCAAGACCGCCGAGTTTTCCTTCCTGCAAATACACAACCCCTCGTCTTGGTTCCGGGAGCTTCGGGCAAGAGCCAGAAATCTTCGGCCAACGGCTTTGTCCTGGATTTGTGACGAGTAATCCTAATTCATAGTGCAGTCCCATATTCACCTTGGACAGTGAGAACAATAGTCGTGGCTAAACAGGGTTTAGTGTTGACTCAGAACCATAGGTGCCTGTGTGACACGAGCGAGAAAGCATGGTCGTCGATTGCCGGAACCCTCTGCTGCCGCAGACACGGACTCTGGCACGGTCAGCCACGACCCTAACCAACGACACCTTGTATAGTACCGGAAGCCATAGCGCCGTGGTTCACGATCCTAGCTTCCTGGAGAACAGAGAGGAGTTAACGCAAAAAACCGATCTTGGCATCGATCATTGGGCTGTTTAGCAGTGGCCGTGTCTTTGCTCAATTTGCCGCCACTGGGACAGCCACAGTCTCGGTAACCGTGGCCAGTGAGGCTGCTATCCGGATCGATACCGCTTCGACTACGCTGACGAACGCTGGATAAGTGCCTCCCGGGCGCAATGGGTGCTCGACCAGGGGTGATGTCGTGTGTGTTATCTTTAATAGGTTGTTGCGCTCAGTCGGCGGAGGAACATCATTCGCAAGCTAACCCGAAGAATTTTCGGCAGGCGCGCTGCTTTCTACGCGACCAGTGCCGAGCACAAAGACCCGGTCGTCTTAAAGCGGCTTCTCGAGCTCGCTTCCGCACGACCGAGCGATCGCATGCTCGACGTGGCGACCGGAACCGGCCACACCGCCTTTGCTTTTGCTCCGCACGTAAAGGAAATCATCGCAACAGACATCACGCCCGAAATGCTCGCTGAAGGCAAGAGGCTGAAAGCGGAGCTGGGAATCCGGAACGTGGAATTTGTCATTGCAGAGGTCCATCGGATGCCCTTTCGAGGGGGAGCCTTCGACATCGTGACTTGTCGCCGAGCTGCGCATCATTTTATGAACATTGACAAGGCGTTGCTGGAAATGATGCGGGTGCTCGACATTGGCGGGCGGCTCATCATTGATGATCGCAGCGTTCCCGAAGATGACTTCGTGGATGCGACGCTGAATCGCCTTGACGTGCTGCACGATGCGTCGCACGTGCGCGAATATCGGCCGAGTGAGTGGGTAAGGGTGATGCAGGATGCGGGGTTTGAGGTGCAAACGGTTGAACCTTACGCCAAACTTCGTCCGCTTTCGGCCTTCACCCACGGTGTCGAATCCGAGAATGTGGCCGAAATCGAGCGAATCGTCACATCCCTGGATGAAGAGCAGCGATGCGCCCTAAAGGTAACGGATGTCGATGGCGAGGTCCATTTGAACCATTGGTTTCTGACAGCCCTCGGAATCAAGCGGTAAACAACGACAAGGAAACGGCTATGTTCTATGACCTGCTGAAGTCGAGAAGAAGCATCAGAAAATTCGAAAACAGAGAAGTGGAGAAGGAAAAGATAGACACAATCCTGAAAAGTGCGCTGCTGGCCCCGTCGTCACGGGCGATCCGGCCATGGGAGTTCATCGCCGTCACAGATCGGACGTTGCTCAAAAAGCTCTCCGGCTGCAAGGAATACGGTTCTGAACTATTAGCCGGTGCGCCGCTGGGGATAGTAGTCATCGCAGATCCCAAGGCGTGCGACGTGTGGGTTGAGGACGCTTCCATAGCATCGATCATCATCCAGCTTTCGGCGCAATCCTTGGATTTGTCTTCATGTTGGATACAGGTGAGAGAAAGGTTCCACTCTGGCGAGGTCAAAGCGGAAGATTACATCAAAGGAGTTCTGGGGATACCCGAAAAGTACAGCATTGAGTGCATTGTTGCGATTGGCTACCCCGCGGAAGAAAAAAGAGCATACGGTGACAACGAATTGCTCTATGACAAGATACACATCAATCGATTTTGACCGGAATGGCTCCTTTCCTGCGCGTGTCGGAATGACCCGCCCTTTCCATTGAATCCTGGATGTGGCTGAAATCAAAGCGGCACCTTATGTCCCCGTGTCTTGTCCATTCGTGGAACGGCTGACCGGCTCTTTGCGGAGAGAGTTTCCGGATCGCACTTTGTTCCGGATGACTGTGGATCTTGAAAAAAACTGCGCGAATTTAGGACTTCAACAGCCGTTGCGCGTATTCTTCAGTGGAAGGCCGACGTCGCCGTTCGCAAATATCCGCTGCTGTCGATGGCAATCCCACTGCGGAGGCCGCGATATTTCAAAGAAGCGGTCTCGCTGTTGTCAGCAATAGACCCATGGATTCGTTGAAGCAACTCCGGAAACGATTCCGTCTTTGGCTTTGTGACCTGGGGCTTTCTGATGGGGGACGCGCCCTCCGGCGGATTGCGGATACCAGGATCCTTCACATTGCTCTGTTGTTACTCGTAGAATCACTCTCGACGGGGATTCGCCGGAGACACGCTGCATAGCGCTGCGTTGAGCTTTATCCGGCCTGTCTCTATTCCTCGGCAAGCTCTATGTCATCCTTCTTGGCCATCCAGATCCTGCCGTCGGGAATTTCGATTTCATAATAGCTTTGATTCGGGCCCAAGAAAGAATAGTTGTCCACCGCCACGACAACCCCAGCGGTGTTGGAAATTTTAAACCGCACCTTGTCACCAATCTTGAAATCCACCGGTTGTTGAGCCGAGTCCCGGTCCACAGTTGCGCTCCTCGGAATGCTATTGGTTGGTTTGATGTTACCACTCTGCCCTAAACCCATGGTTGCCGCAACAACAAAACCGTGAAGTCCCATCCGTCCCAGCTTTGAATCACGGCCCTGAAATACAGTCTGAAACAATCACAACATAGACGAACTCGTCCTGACCCTCGGCGCTGGCCGCAGCCTGAGCGAGATCGCCACCGATCAGGTGCGCCGGTTTGCCGATACCGCATGCGTGCCCGCAGCCCCTGATGGAAGACCGTGACAGAGACCGCCGATTGTCCGGTCGCGGTGTGGGAGAAACTCGCTGAAAAGGACCTGTTGTCCGAGAAGAGGCGTAATACGATAAGCAATCAGATTCTCTCAGCTGCCAAAAGGGTCGCGCGCGCCGTCTCTAAGTCATTTACTTGCCTGTCGGCCACTTGCTGTTCTTGCACGAAAAGTGACAAGCAAAAGGAACAAAAAGAAACGTGATGATGGCGATGATCTAATGCTTCGATGGGGCCAAAATAAAGTTCCGCAACGGGCCATTGATAGTTGCCAAAACCAAACCCCTTTGACCCTTGAGCCCGGAGAGCGAAGCCCGCAAAGAAGGCTGGTGCGCTTCCGTGGCTTGGGGCTGTTTGAAGGCTTTCGTTCGATAATCGCAGGAAACTGCCGCTGGAGCCTTTCCCGTTTACGCGGAGGAACGGTCGCGCTCATGTTCTCGAGTGACGAATTGCAGCACGGCCTGGCGGCAGTCGCATTCCGGGCTCACGCGGCCATCCTCGAGTGCCGGATCCACTGGAAAAGGGCAGCGCGGGGGCGAGAGGAAAAAGCTCGCTTTTAGGAGGGGTTCGCATTCCTCTGCGCGCAGGCATTGGATTGGTTCCCGTGATTTGCCGCGTACGAAATCCGCGTGATCGCGGGAAAAAACGAGAATCGTGTTAAGCCGGAAAGATGCACCGGGAGCCTAACTTCAGAGCCGACACCCTCACTCCCTTCGGTCGTCCCTTGGAAATTGTCAGAAGGAGTTCCGGGCTGGGACTCCCAGCTTGTTGTCCTTCATGACAAAGCTCTCTCAACCACCTTGCAAAACAAACCTTCTATTCAGCAGGATTTGTCAGCCACCGCCGGAGATCAGAGGAATGGATATTAAAATACCATCCTATTACCTGAATTCCACCTTGATTTTATACACTAGGATTAATAAAAGCTCATTGAATTGCCTTTGTGACCCAGAATTACAGGGGCCTCAGGTTTGAACATAATGACATGAAAGTTCTGATTCATTTTAACTCATAGTGTATAAAAAATACACTATGAGCAAATAAGAGACGCCCAAAATCAAATAGTTCAACAATGCAGGAAAACCTTGTGGAATCAGGGTCTCGATGGCATCTCACCTATAAATGGGAAAATCCTAGTGTATAAAATCAAGGTGGAATTCAGAATATTATTGACCCGAATCCATAGTCGTATCAAACTCCATACCACATTGTAGGAGCATCACCCACTTCGAAACAGTTTCAGCTCTACGCATTTCGAAGAAACAAGGCCCTAGGCGAGGCAGGCGGGTTCTATCAATTCCTCTGCAAACTCCGAACTGAGAGGAAAGGGTATGAATAGACGCTCAATAGCAGTTGCTTCAGAAATGCTTTTTAGTTTGCCGTTATTCACAGCCGCCATGGCCGCAGCCGAGCCCCATATCTGAACCTGGAAGTTGAATCTGGCCAAGTCTAAGTGCAACCCATGGTCAGGACAACGGCATAAAAGTGATGACGGACTTCGTTGATGCCAATGGGAAGGCCAGTCAGATTGTGTCCGCTGCAAGATAGGACGGCATGGATTACCCCGATCACAGGTGTTCTGAGCGCCGATGTGATTTCGTGCACACGAATTGATGAAAATACGCCTGGCTTTGTGGTTAAGAATGGTGGGAAAAAGTCTTAGAAGGGACGCGAGTATTTCTCAGTGGGCGGGAAGACTTGGATTGACGAGGGAAAGGACTATAAAGGACAGGAGTTCAACTACACTGCCGTTGATGATAGGCGGTAGGACTGCACCTCAAAGGAAAATCGAATGAAAAGGTTGATGATTGCGATTGTTTTGGTGTCAATCGTTTCCGGCTTGGTCTTTGGACAAGAAAGGATTCCAGTTCAACTGGAAGTCGGTCCAGGAAGTTGCTGCTCTGGAGCGGGAATGGAACTAAGCGTCAAACAGGGGCGATATCCAATGGTTCCAGCGTTATCCCGCAGATTCATAAGTCAGCAAGGACGAAAATGGCGTGATGGTTGACAGAGGCCAAGAGATTTCCGATGTTAAAAGCAAGGCGGCCAAGATCGAATCTTGATTTTTCGAGGGGCTGAAGGTCCGGGCATGCGGGGATGCCGCAGCGGCAACCAGTGTGGCAATTTGCAAGAAGGGCACGATCATGGGCAAGGATATTCGTGGCAAGTATTTTTTTGCCGACACATGCGTCAGCTTGATAGGCGTTGGCAATGTGTAGCGGCCTATGGTTCAAAAGCCGCACTCAAGGAAGGAGTGACTGCCACGGCAACAGATTAGGAATGACAAGAAAAAGATCTCCATGATGCACTTTCGGCTCATGATATCGAGAAGGTGCTTACGTTTTATACGGACGACATTTTTTTCAAGCAGGTCTCGGAAAGTGGGGTGGTAACCCATGGAAGGGAAGAAATCAGATCCGCATTCAAAACCTTGGCCGCGGCATTACCTGATGATAGGGCCGATCTACTATTCTCATTGTTTCAGGAGATCGCGCCTGTCACGAATGGGTTATGAGCGGCACTCACAGGGGTGATTTCGGAGGCATTCCTCCTACCGGGAATAGTGTTTCTCTCCGAGCATCCACCGTTGCTGAATTGAGAGGGGGCAAACATAGCCGAATCTCTCTATATTCGGATGCAGCTAATATGGAGCGTCAGTTGGGTTTGTTGCCTGTAGCATCAAAATAGCAAAATGGCCTTGGCAGGAATATCTCTCGCCGATTTCTTATGAGTTCCGGCCCTGGTTTCCAATTCCTGCTTGCCATTTCGTATTTCTTAGCTAATATTAGCACCTTAGTATTTAAGGCCATGGTGGCCAGAGAGGACTTATGGAGCGGAATAGAATATTGGAATTGGCATTGCAGGAGCTTGATCGACAGAAGGCGGTCATCGACGCGGATATTGAAGCAATCAGGACTGAATTGAGGGGCACCGGAACCAGAGCCGTTATCCGGCAGACACCATTTCTTCCATCAGCTGACAGCGGAAGAGGACGACAGAGAACTCCGGCTGAACGGAAGGCCCAGGCACAAAGGATGCGAGAAATCTGGGCTGCCAGGAAAGCCAAGGCAGCGAAGCCGGCTGCTCCGGCAATAGCGGCACCGGCGGCTTCAAGTGCAAAAACACGCTCAATGACGGCTGCACGGAAGAAAGCTCTCAGCCTGGCAATGAAAAAAGCCTGGAAGAGGAGGAACGCGGCAGCTGCAAAGAACAAATAAACAAAAGCGAAGACGGCCTTCGAAGGCATAGGGGTTGGGATGGAGGAATGGGGTTTGTCCACCCTGCCCAGACGGCAATCCATCTATTTCAACTTCTTGTGATAGGAATCCTCCATCATTTTAATGTATTCCTTCATAGGCGGCAGAAGATATTGAGCCCTCCGCAGGTCAAGATGTTCTGGATCTTGGACGGGCTGCATAATCATGAAGTCTCCCTCAAAGACAAACACTGAGCCCAGCAGCTGAGGTTTGCCCTCTGAAAGCAGGCGTTTATCAATCATGGGCCCCAGATCCGAACCGACAATTTCATCCTGTTGCACCATCCGGCTCAATTTGGGTATCCATTCGCGCTGGAAATCATGATCTGGTGAGTGGTTCAGGATTAATGCCGCCGCCTGCGATGCCTTGATTCCAACGAGCCGGATTGTGGGCCAGCCATGCTTCCGAACAATATCCTTGAGCTGCGCGGTCCGTTCTCGGTCCTCAGCTTCAAGAACCTGTGCAGTTTCTTCGTTCCTATCCGTAGGAGCGTCAAAGAACTTATGCCGAATGGCTTGGTCTTCCGCCTCCATTTGCAGCAAACGCTTTTGTAGAGTTAAGTCGGTCCCTGGTCCATTCTTTTTTGTCAAGGCATCGAATTTCTTTTGGCCTTCAGCTTTCCAGTCCCGGGGCTGCGGCCGAGCCGGACTCCCTGAAAAAACAGCAATGAATAAGGCAGTGGCCACCAGGAGAAACCTTTGGCCGCGTCTGCGCATCACAACCATTCCCTTATGACTCCTATTTTGCCCTTCGGGCGTTAGGCTCAATGATCGTCCTTTAGTAGGAGATGCGTGGTGGGGTGGGTTTTCTCACTGCGGCGGGAAATACTACGTACCCCTTTCACTTTGTTCCCCAAACGCCTCACTGCGTCTCCACCTTGCTTTGGTCCGGCATTCTTGCCTCAATCTCAGGAACACCTTTGCAGTCTTCAATCTTCCCAGTGACGCCGACCCGCCTGCCCCGGCATCCGGCTCCGGATTACCAAACGTCCGACGGACCCTGCCCCAGATGACCACTGTGAAGAGTAGGTTGGGATAGCGCTTGTCGAGATTGAGAAAGGTCGGCTGCCCACTTGCAGAGGATGCCTATCGGATCCTTGCACCATTCCCGCAAACCGTCATCTCCTGTCCGATGTGATTCTTGGCTTCAGCTGGCGCGACCCCTGTCTGGGAAACGGGAGGCTGGCAGAGGAGGATCAGGGATTTCCGCATCCTGTCGAACTCCGGCTGCCGTGTCGGGTGTTGCAATCGGTGCCGGTGGTGCTCGACGGTTGCTGTTACATTTGCCTCGCACCACGTATTTAAGATAGAGGATGGGCGGACCCCATCGGATTAGAGAAATCGGTGTTGAATGAAAGGGAGATTATGATGAAGAGAAGTGCTTTCAATCTGGTAATTAAGGTGGCCCTGACCTTTATTCTTGCCGCGCTGCCGGTACTGGCTCAGCAGAGGCAGGGCACTGGACAAAGATCCCCTCTGGCCGGACTGGAGCGTGCATTAAAGGATGCCAATGCGGCTTCACTCAGTGAAGCAGAAACGAATGGCATTAACAGCCTGATCAGCGCCTTCAAACAGGTCTCCCCCCCGGCCGGTGTGGTGCAAGCGTTTGAATCTGCGATTCTTGCATGCACGACATGCACCTCCTTCCCAGATGGAACCGATGAACAGGCCATCACACAGGCTATGCAAACGAACTTTATGAATCGAGCCACCTTCGCAGCCCAGGTCGCTGATATTCTAAACACCGGCGGCCAGATGGCCCCATTGATGACAAAGTATGGTACCAGCCGAACTGTGCAGCTGCTGGAGTCGCTCGTAGGCGGTGGATTCGGTGCGGGAAGGTTTGGAGCGGGACGTGGATTGGGCGCTGGCCCACAAGGCAGATGAGCAGACAGCCTTGAGCACGAATGTGTGGAACAAACTCGGGTTTGAGCTGGGTGTTTTGAGACAATGCCAAGTCATTGGGGGATCAACGGAAGCTGTCGCGGCGCCCGCTCTGATCGCCTGCGACTTTCGGATACCGGGCCGCCCGTCCGGGGAACCAATTCACCGGCCCACCTTGCTGCATCAGCGCTTTGCCGTCCCCCGATACTTCAATCCCAAGAGGTCTGATTGCCGTATTTGCAGCTCCTTCCCAGCGCGCCCCGGAGGGTTACGGCGGCATAGCTCGGATATGGAGAATAAGACGGGAAATATCATGGTTCAAATTGCTGACCTTGACGGCAACTCTTCCCCGGTGTCCCTGCCTGACTCGTGCGCAGCATCCCGACCATCCTATTTCCCATCGCTGACGCCAACAAGGGGCCCCGGCGCCGGTCATCCTCCCGCAGGTCCATTGAGTGAAAATAAATGGCTTTCCGGAAAGAGTTTCCATCCTGCTCTGGGAAATCTGGAGAACTGAGGCGAAGCCGGATCGTGGCGAGAACCATCGCGGGCAACTTCACGCTGAAGGAGCAGGGAAAACTCGAAAAGGTTCATCCATCGCTCATCCGCAGATTGACGAAACAGGCAGAGTCCTTGAAGCATGAAGGCCGGCCGCGCGCCCGCCTGCGGAATTCGCGCTGGCTTGCCTGGAGTCTGTGCGCCTGCGCGAGTGATCAAACCTCCAAGGCATAGTCAATCACTGATCAACCCCCATAGTCTGCAACGAAACGAATCGATTGTCGATGGCTTCTCTAAGGGTGTTCGAGAATGTTTCCCAGGAGCAGCCCCGCTTCCCAAGCGCAGATTCACAGCCCGGGATTGATAGATCCGCACTGGCGGGCGGCGTGGCAAGGGTGAGCGGCGCCGCGTTTCGCATCTGAACGAGTGTCTGCGCAAGATATTGCATGCGAACGGAGTATCCGCCTGTTTCCGGCTGCTGCCAGAGTGAAAAGATGAGCGCACCGCCGGGCGGCGTGTCGTCCGGTGGATACCCCGGCAAATGCCAGGAAAGGCCGAGCATGCCGGAAAGATTCGACAGGTTGGTATCGTGGCCCACCAGAATCAAGACCGTGGATCCCGGAGGATCCAGCGCCCCTATGGCCGCCTTCCCTGTTGCCGCCTGTTCCATCGACCGCAGCACATGAGCGAGAAGGTTTGATCCCCGGGCGCGGGCTAAATAGAGGGTTCGCCGCATCAAGTCCGCCGACACCGCATGAAGTTCGAGAACCCGGAGCAGGGAACCGGCGTCGAGTCGCCCCCAGCCGAGATCCTTCCCTCGCATGCCATCCGCGTATTCGAGCAACAGGTTCTCACTGAGGGTCGATGCGACGCCCCACGGTTCATTGAGCTCGACCCCCTTTTCCGTTACAAAGGCTTTAATTTCTCCCGGAGGTTCAATCAGCTTCTCTGGCATGCCTCCTTTTCCCGCCAACACAAACTCAAGGGTCTCGAAGGCGGTTTGGTGCAAATCCTGAAACTGGGATTGGAGGTCTCCCAACCGCTCGCGCACGGCTTTGACAGCCATTTCCTGGTCGGGCCCGGCGATCCCGGCAGCAGTGGGTTCGAAGAGAGGATCGGTGCTGCCCGCCGGTGCTGTGTGCACTGCGACAGTGCAGTCCGGGGCCATGCCCTCCGCCAACGCGCGGCCAGTCTCCAGGGTGCGCTGGTCCGTGTCGGCATGAATATGAATCCGGCTTGCATCTGCGCAGCCACGTGGACTCAACAGAAGCTCGCTGGAAAGCCATTCGCGGTAGTAGGCTCCAATGAGCTTCATGAGGTCTCGGCCATGGGGTGTAAGGTTGCCGGGGCGAACATTCCATTCTGGCCACGGCTGGGCCGAGTACTTGTTGAGGCGCTCGGAACTCCATGTTGGCGTGCGCACCCCGTGGCGGGTGATGATCACCACGTATTTCAGTTGGGGCTTTAAGGCCACGACTGGCGACGCACAAAGAAGCGCCGCCAGTATTAACGTTAAGAATCGGCTACTTTTCACGGCTAAAGCTGTACCTCAATCCGCCGGCGTAAGTGGGTTTGTAGTATTCACGCTGATTGACGAATATCGGGCTTCCCTGATAATAGCCGAAGACTTCGTCAGTCAGGTTCAGCCCGTAAACGACCGCGCTAAGGCCCCGGGCGATCCGCACGGTGGCCTGAGCGTCGAGTTGCAGGTGCGGCAAAGTATACACATCTCCGGAAGGACCTCTAGGACCGAGGTTATTCACGTCCGAGGCGGTCTGGTACTGGTACTGGTAGATGTGCGCGCCATTGTAGGAGAGACCGACGCGCATGGCCAGCCGTCCGCGGTCGTAAGTGGGACTGAGGTTCCAGGTGTTGGGCGCCTGGCGCTGAAGCGCGGGGCTATCCGTGCGGCCCGGGATGCTGTTGATCATCGATCCCGTCCAGCTATAGTTCGCAAACATGCCAAAGCCGCCAAGGAAGCTGGGCAGCATGGAAAGACGCTGCTGATAGGAAACTTCGAAGCCATGAATCTCCGCGTTGCTGGCGTTGATCCATTGAGAGACGAGGTCGCCTTGATACGGGCCGCTGACACCTGTGTAGGACGTGCTGATCAGCGTGTCGGTGATTTGCTTAAAGAAGAATCCCGCTTGGATGAGGCCTACAGGATTCAGGTAGTGCTCATAAAGCAGGTCGTAGTTATTGGCGTGGGCAGGCTTGAGGTTCGGGTTGCCAAGCGCAATCGTTGCCGGATTGGTTGAATCGTCCTCCGTGACGTAGGGAACCAACTGGTAGGCGTCGGGACGGGAAATTCCCCGGCCATACACCAAGCGGAGACCGGAATCGTTAGACAAGGCGTAGCGGAACGAAACACTGGGCAATACATCCACATACGAGGGATTGTTCGTCACTGGGGCGGGCACGCCGCAACCAGTGCTGGTGGGGCAATTCTTACTGCCCGCCGGGTACAAGGTCACATTGTACCCGAGCGTATCCATTTGGGTCCCTTCGAACCGGACGCCCGCCACCACGTGCAGTTTGCCGAAGTCCATGGTGTTCATGACATATCCGGCAGAGATGCGCTCGATGGTATCGAATCGGTTCGGGTACGAGTTTGAGGCCGTCTTGTAGCCATCCTGGAAGTTCTGCAGGTTTGCCAGTGTGAAGGTTTGGAGTTTGTTGAAATCCGACACCGGCCCGTAATGGCCGCCAAAGTACTGCCCATAGAAATAGTTGTTGCTGGTAAAGTCGCTCAGGAACTGGGTCATCGGATAGCTGGCCGGAGTCCACCCGTCGTAGACATTTTCGGTGGCGTTTTGAAATTTATGCCCGTTTCGGATCTTGCCGCCCATTTCGAAGGTCCAAACGTGCGGACCGACGTGATAAATCTTAGCGTATGAAGCTGCTGCCGTGAGGTTTAGCTGCGAGGTCTGGCCGGTGGAGGTGGTGATATCTTTGAAGCCCCAGTTGGAAGCGACCTGGAGCGGAGAGTTCGGGCCGTCACAACCGTTGCCGAAGTGGGGAACAGTTGTGCTGGTTTGGGTCGCAGGGTTGTAGCCACAGACAAGCTTGCTTGCGATCCACGAGAAATCCGCTTTAGGATTGCCGGCGGAATCAAGCTCGTATGAGTTGGAGGCGGAAACATCCCAGGTCAGCATGGACGAGGTGAACTGGTTTCGCCCGCCCATGCTGTAGCTCGATATGGATGCGTCCGGCCGCTTGCTGGACGTGTAGAACTTCGGGTTGCCGGTGGCGACGGGCTCATAGTACCACTTGTCTCCGTAATCCTGAAGGTTGGAGTACAGGCCGGTAAAGTAGATGTTGGAAAACTGATTGAACTTATAATCCGCCTTGCCGGCGAAGCCCCAGCGATTACGGTAATAGCGGTATTCGCGAATGGTGTTGTTGTCGTAAATGGGGTTGGTGAATGTGGAGGTGGGGTCGATGGCGGGTTGCAGGTTGTCGATGCCCCTGCCATTGTAGTCGTAAGTGCCTCCGAAAAGGATCCCAAGTTTATTGTCAACGCCGAAGCGATGGCCTATCGTGCCTCCGAACTGGTCGTTGCCACGGCCACCCATAATCGGATCATAGCCGCCAAGTCCGTTGAGGCTCACGGTGGGGAATTCACCGGCGGCCTTGGTCTTCATGTTGACGGAGCCGCCGATGCCGTCACCGTCCATGTTAGGCGCCAGGGTTTTGTTGATTTCCACGGATTCCACGAGATCGGCGGGAAGAACATCAAGCCGTACCTGGCGGACATCGGGCTCCGGCGAGGGGACGGTAATGCCATTGATCGTGACGTTGGTCAGGCGCGGTTCGGTGCCCCGGACCTGTATGTAAACACCCTCGCCTTCAATGCGCTCAAGCGTGACGGAGGGAAGCCGGCCCAGAGCGTCGGCAACGTTCGCGTTGGGCAATGAAGTGATGACATCGGCCGGCAGAACCTGGAGAAGGTTGTCCGCCATACGCGTGCGGTTGATGGCTTCAGCCTCGGCACGGGGACGCTCTCCGGTGACGATAACTTCCTCGCCCGCGGATTTGACTTGCAACCGGGCGTCGACCCGGCTGATTTCACCGGCAGTGACGGTGACCTCGGTCTCGAAAGGAGTGAAGCCCAGGTACGAAACCGCGAGCTTGTAGGTGCCAGGCTCAAGGTCAGTGATGGTGAATTCGCCCTGCGGGTCGGATGCTAAGGTTAACCCGTTGGGTTGCAACTGGATCTGGGCACCCTGAAGAACGGCGCCGGAACTATCCATGACTCGCCCGGCGACGGTGCCCTTCGCTGCAGCTGCGGCAGCAGTGCTACTTGAAGCTATTGCCTGTGGGACGACAGCCAAGGCAAAACACACTAGGCTGAGTGCAAAACCAATGAAACAAATACGCCAAACTCGCGGTGAAACTTGCATGCCAATTCTCCTGTTCTGATGTTTCAGTTCGAACAGGCCGATTACAGCATGCGATTCTAAAGACAATCTAAAGGATCCGCCGGGCGCGCCCGAATTCATCGAAACTTCATCGTTCCCTCATCTTCCCTTAACAATTGCCAGGGAGAATCCCGCGCTATGCAGATTTTAGTGGCGGAAGACAGGCCCCAGACGGCCGATCTTTTAAGGCGCGCATTTGAAAGCGAAGGCTATTTCGTTCTGGTCGCCTACGACGGAGATCGCGCTGTGACGCTCGGAAAATCCAAGCCAATTGATGTCATTCTTCTCGACATCATGCTCCCTCGGTTAGACGGTTTCGGCGTCATCAGAAAATTGCGGGAGGCCAAACGCCGGACGCCCATCCTTATTCTCTCGGCGCGTGATGCCATGTCGGATGTCGTGTATGGCCTTGAATTGGGCGCGGACGATTATGTGACCAAACCGTTTGAGTTGAGCATTCTCATGGCGCGAGTGCGAGCGCTGGCCCGGCGCGCTTCGGCGGAATATCCTGAAGATCTGAAATTTGAAGACCTGATCCTCAAGCCGAGCAGTTATGAACTGCAGCGCGGTGCCCGGGTGGCGTCTCTGACGCGCACGGAAAATGCGCTCCTGGAATTGTTAATGCGGCGTGCCGGAGCAGTGGTGTCGAGGAGTGCGCTCATCGAAGAAGGCTGGGGGCCGGATTCCGAGGTTAGCGAAGCCAATCTCTACGTCTTCATGAGATCCCTGCGGTCGAAGGTTACTCACCCAGGAGAGCGCGAACTTGTGCATACGATCCGTGGCGTCGGCTATTCCCTTCGGAGCGCAGCGCATTGATCGGCCTCAGCATTTCTCTTCGGCTTACGATCTGGTTTTCGGTCATCCTTCTGGTGGGCCTTGGTCTTTTCGGCATCTCCATGTGGTTTGACCTGGACCGGACGCTGACAGCGGGGCGATCGCAAACCTTGCTCCGGCGCGCTGACAGGCTTGGTCAGCTGATGGTTGATGACGATTATGACGGGGCCGAGCAACCTTCCAAAAAATTGCAGGAATTTGCCAGTGCGACGGGCGGGGGATTGATTGAGGTTTTCAAGGCCGATGGCACCCTCGCCTATCCGTCACCTTCCACGGCCGCGACTGGTTTTCCCTGGCCCGCCGTCAAAAATCTGAGGCACGAGGATTTCAGCGAATTGAATTTTGCGGGACAGCCATACCGGGTGCTGGCACTTCCCTTCGTTTCAGGTTCTCATTCCTTGGTCTTGTGCCTCGCGGCTCCGCTGTCGAACAATCGCCAGTTGCTCCAGACATTCTCCGCGGGGTTGCTGTGGACCATCCCTCTTTTGCTGATTCTATCGGCCTCGGGCGGATATCTGCTCAGCATAAAAGCCCTCAAACCGGTTGATCAGATTACCACGGCCGTTCGTTTGATGAGCGTTTCGAACCTGTCAGAGAGACTGCCTGTTCCCAAAACTGGAGACGAGCTGCAGCGGCTCACTGAAACCTGCAACCTGATGCTCGGACGACTGCAATCCGCTGTGGAGGAAATCAAACGATTCACCGCAGACGCCTCGCACGAGCTCCGTAACCCGCTGTCTTTCGTGAGAACAGCAGCCGAACTTGCGTTGCGAAACCAGCATGCCGATCCCGGAAGCCGCCATGCGTTCGAGCAGATCGTGGAAGAGTGCGGGAATGCGAACCGCCTATTGAGTGACATGCTGACATTGGCACGCGCTGATGTCGGGAGTGCCAACCTTGCTTTCGAAACCGTCGATCTCGCCGAAATAATCTCCGACGTTTGCGAAAAAGCGCGCTTGCTCGTGAATGCACGCCATCAAACCCTCGAAGTTACGCTGGACGCTGCTTCCACTGTGCCGGTTTTGGGGGATTACTCGAGCCTCCGCCGATTGCTGTGGATCATTATGGAGAACGCCATTAAGTACACTCGGGCAGGAGGCACAATAAATCTCAGTCTGCGTGCGGCAGGACAGAACGCCACCTTGAGAATTGAAGACAATGGCATCGGGATTAAAGAATCCGACTTGCCGCACATTTTCCAGCGCTTTTATCGTGCGGATCAGTCACGCAGCCTGGTGGACGGGTTCGGCTTGGGGCTGGCCATCGCTAAATGGATCGCAGAAGTGCACAAAGCCGAGATATCTGTGCAAAGCAAAGAAGATGCGGGTTCCGTCTTCACGGTTATCCTCCCAGTGTTTCCGCTTTCTGCCCAGATGAATTGACGGCCGCCTAGTTGCAGAGAACTCGTTTGGCTGTCAAGGGCTCCAAGAAGATCAGACGAACGCATGGGACGGCTTCAGTTCGTCAACCGACGAGGACTCTCTACGGCATCACCGTGTTTACGAATGCATTCCCACTGTTTCAAGTCCGGCTATTTGCGGGCAAGCTCCTGCTTCCCTGGTGCGCAAGGCTCAGCGGCTCTCGGGACGAGCTGCATGCCCGTATTCGATTCGCTTGCGGGCTATGTCCATGCGGGCGCAGTCTCGCTGCGCTTCAGCAAGCAATGGCAAGTCCGGGTGCATTGGGCAGTGCTTGGGTTGCTGTGGCATCGCACGGCGAGAAGTCGTTGTTGATCAGACCGGAGGATTTCCTTAATCCCGATGTCGTTCGGAGAGATGTTCTGCATCTCACACTGGATCGCCTGAACATTCCGCGGCCGAAAGGCGCGGCGGGATTTCACTGCCCGGCACGCGGCGGCAGGTTTGGTTAATGCCGAGACGGGGAACCTGAAACTCGCGCAGAAATTTCTTGGGCACTCTAACGTGAGCGCTGCGGCTGATCTTTACCCTCAAACGTCCGAGGCAATGGAGCGTGAAGCTGCCGTTGTCTTGGAGAGATCAATTTGGGCGAATCTGTCCTCCATTGTTCCCAAAGTCGGCAACGAGACACACCAATCGACGACAGATCCGGATACGGTCAACAGCTGGGTAAAGGTGAGCGCCCAGAGCGTGGCTGCGCTCAAGGCACAACTCGGCCGGCTTCGACAGAATGAATCGATCAGCTGGATCGGCAAGCAGACGCGCGAGCAGTTCGGCGTCAAGGCCGGCCCTCTCGAACTGCCGACGCAGGGGATCCTCGACGCCGTCGCTCCTTACTGCCGGGAGCTTGGTCTGAACCCGCACGTGTCTCCGTGACGTGTGATCGTCGGCGCGGGAACTTGCATCTTACGGTGCGCGCCCGGAACCGGTTGCCGGGGTGGTGGCCCCTATGGGTAAGGGAACATAAGGCGTATCAGGGGAAATGACTTGGATTTGAGCCCCCAATCCGAACAAGTCCTGAGGATTCAGCTACCCGCTGGCTCCTCTGCCCATTATAATGGCGACAACTTCAGGACAAATTGGAACGAGATGATGGGAGATGGTATTGAAATGACATATTCGAATCGCAACTACGAATACAGAATTTTGGCAATCTTCTTTATCACCTGGGGCATTGTTTTTATGGACAGATTGGCGTTTTCCTTCCTGGCGCCAATCGTTATGCCTAAACTGCACATGACGAATGCAGATATTGGCTGGGTCGGATTTGCCACGTCGGCGACCTTCGCGGTTTCTTCCATTGCCTTTGGCTTTGTCTCCGATAGATTAGGCTACAGAAAAAAAGTCCTGCTTCCGTTCCTCATGGGAACTGCAATTTTCGCGGCTTCCGGTATCTTCGTCCATACGTTTGGACAATTGCTGTCGGTTCGTGCCCTGGTTGGTTTCTGTGAAGGGCCGGTTTCTCCGCTGCTTTATTCCATGCTCTTCAGCGTCAATAAGGACAATTTTGGCCGCAACTGCGGTATCCTTAATGCTGCAGTCGGAACGATCGGGACCACGATCGGACCTGTCTTTATTACGCAAATAGCCGCAGGCTATTCCTGGCAAATGACCTTTCTCCTTTCCAGTTTGCCCACATTTGTTATGTTTTTTGTCGTTCTGTTCTTTGTTAAGGAAATCCATGTGGAAAAGGAATCTGTCAAGGAAGCGGATGGGGTTGTTCAAAAAGACGGTTTTATGGATCTCCTTAAAAACAAGAATGTGGTTATCTGCCTCATCATGTGCGTGCTGGGTCTGTCCGGATATTGGACTATGATGCTTTATTCTTCGGTATATCTGGTGAATATTTCTCACTTCAATCTGCAATCGATGGGCTGGGTTACTTCCGCCATGGGGATTTTGTACATCGTCTATTGCATCTTCGTACCGAAACTCGCAGACAATTTTGGACGGAAGCCGGTAATGTTTTTAAGCTTGGTGTTCAGTATTATCGCCCCGCTGTTCATGTACCTGTTCCCGGGCGCCTCGATATCTGCTTACACCTATATCATTTTTTTTGGATTCACTGCTGCCGTTGTTCCCATCTATATGACGATGGTTCCCATGGAATCCGTATCAGTGGCTTTGGTAGCCACGGTCGGTGCTCTGGTCCAGGGAATGGGCGACTTGCTGGGTGGCGCCGTTTGGCCTGTTGTTGCCGGTAAGATTGCGGACACACACGGGCTGCCTTTCATGATGCTGGCGGCTTCTTTGCTCTTGGTGGTGACAGCAGTCCTGACACTGGCTTTGAAAGAAACGCATCTGCCAGAGACGCTCGCACAACAGCCCTTGAAAACCATTGCCTAATCCACCTGGCCCCCAAACGCGCTTCCATGGGAAGGCCAGTATTGTCAAGCCCGACGTGGCGGGTGAATGGTATCCAAATCATTGTCCGCGTGCCAGTCAACGTGGGCAGCCCTGCCCTTCCTTGTCGCCACGAGCTCGAAGCTGACCCTGGCCCGCCTTTGTTGACCCATGTGCGGGTCAAAGGAGGTCGGACGGTCAAAACCTGAATTCGACTCCGATTTTATGCGCTAGAATTGTCTCATCCGGCCGGGGGCGGCAGACGACAAAGCAGAAACTCCTACCCCTCAGTTCGCGCTTCGCCCTAAAGGAAATCTCAATACAAGTCTCCCGTTTGCGTCAAGAGCTCAGTAGGCAGAGAACATCTTCTCGGGGCTGCAGAGATTGTCTTGGCTTGCGGCAGATCGGCCACAACCCATGCATACATACGAGGGATTGTTGGCCAAAATTTTAAGTTCCTCAGAATCTGAGTCTTGAGGAAACTCACAAATTCTTCTTGTGGGCTTGTCTTGCGGCTGCTCTCTATCAGGCATTGGTCACCCCTTTTTACATAAAGGACTTAGGAGAATCATAAAAGCCGATTTCATGTATGTCAATGTAATGAAACGCTCTCCACTTTTTGTTTTCACCTCAGGCATCCTGGTCAAAATGAAACCCGGCGATTGATTGAAAAACCCGTCGCTTTACCGTGAAGGGAAACAAGAGCCTATGAACACACTCGCAGGAGTTCTGATGAACCAGAGATTTACGATCCTTTCCTCCAACAACACAAGAAAATATATGGCTTTGGGAGACGGGAACGGTCCCTTTCGGCTCTCTATCCCCTACCACGTTGTTTTGGGCAGACGTACGATTCGAAAGATACAAGCGGGACTGCCTTGGAACGCAACCGGATCGATCTTCTTGCCTGAATTCCAGGCCAAAGATACTTCGTTACATCGGTTTTGTGATGCCAAGAGTTTCGGGTTGATGGCCCTGACGATGGCTTCCTGGCTGTTGGTAAGCGCCACGACGCGAGAGATTTTGAACACGTGCTCCGCATCCCGGAGATAGGCTTTGCACATTGTCCTGAGAGATCCCTATCGATTTGAGCCGTGATTTGAGCGACGACGGAAGGAGATAGGCGAGATCACCAATAAAGACGTGAGCAACGGCTCGTTGCGAGAGCCAGTGACGGATCGGCTGAAGTTCGACCACGCCCTCGAGGGAGCGGAAGGCTTTCTCTACGGTCTCTTTGTCGAAGCAGAGCCTTGCCGGCTCCGCTTTCACCATGGGGCGTGTCGAGAAAATGCAGTCGCCGTCAAACTCCTCGCCTTGATCCAGCGCTTTTATGATCACTTTCCCGTGCTGGTCGAAGGATTTCTCCAAGCCGGACTTGATCGTCTTCCCTTCCCGTAAGCATAGCCGTGCCTGCACGATCTCCTCACGACGCGAGTCGCGCAGATCCGCTTGTTGCCGAAGGTCAAAACACAGGCATAAGCTTTTCCCTTGACGTGATTGATGGCATAGCGCCGCTTGGTGACATAGAACGTGGTTTTGTTCAATTGGACTCGATCGGCTGAGGACAAGCGCGTGGCCTTTTTGATCGCCGGTCGCCAAAACCTTTGCACCGCTTTGGCGAGCGGGAGCCCACAAATAGTTTCCCACTTCAGTGCCTTCGCATCAGCCACATCCCTCCCCGAAGTCATGCCCCGGTCGTCAATGAGGGCGCCGGATTTCAAATCGTAACGCTGAAACGTGGTGATCAGATCCGGTAGCGTTCTAGCGCGAGCAATTCAGCTCTGCAACCTCGAAACAGTTGCCTCATCCCCTCGGAATCCCGTTTTGCCTGCCGTTCCGGTAGCGGGAATTCCCAAAGCTCCCCCCCAAAGGGTATAATTTGCTCATAAGAAGTCTCTTTTGGAGGTTTCAAATAAAAGGCTTTTAGGGAGGAGGGTTCGATGCGCCGATGGCTTGGCTCAATGTTATTGTCTGTAGCAATGGTTGTTTCCCCCGTGGTCATTTCGGGTTGTGCTGCACGGGTCCGCGTCTACGACGAGGAACATCGTGACTATCATTCCTGGAACCACGGCGAAGTCGTGTACTACCAGCGGTGGGAAGGCGAGACGCATCGAGATCACAAAGATTTCAATCGTCGGACTGCCGAGGAGAAGAGGGAATACTGGAACTGGCGTCATGCGCATATGGACAACGACCGCCACTAGTCCAGTACTGGCGAAGGGTCTCTATCTCTGCATGTATCGGGGCGTGGGATTATGAAGATTCCATGATTCAGCAGGGTAATTTTCCATAGTCACATCGATGGCCACGGGCTCATGCAGCGTGAGAGGCGAGACCATGCTCAAGGAGACGTCCACGCACTTTGGTGCAGGTTCAGCTGCTATCGGTCCCATCGAGCCGGTCGCGACAGATAATGCCCAAAAGGCATAAACAGCCGAAAAGAATGGCTGCCGGCCGGAATCCTCTTGCCCGTTCGACTGACGCAATCCCCCCTGCGAATCAAATTCGGCCCCGTTTTCACGGGACTTCGATTGCCTTGGTTAAAGAGCCTATCTTCCCCTGAACGCTTTCCCGCACAACAGTCTTGATTTTGTAGCGGCCGAAAGGAAGCTTGAGTTCCACTCTGGAGGAAAGACCCTGCTTGAGAACTCCGGCATAGCTCGATTCCAGCAATTTCAGGTCAATGGTTTTCTCCAGCCCATCGATAAATTTGCCGTGGTCGTCGTAAGCGGCCAGGACCAGGCTGATCAGGTTTTTGCGCCGGGCATCCTCGTCGAGGAAATGCAATTTGCGGATGTCGACATTCGTCAGGAAGGATACGCCATACGAGGAGCTGTCGTTGCGGTAGCAGTTGTACGACAGCGTGACCGGGATCTCGTTGAGATTGCCGGGGGCCTGCAGCGCGTCGATGATGTCTTCCCTTTTTCGCCTCTCAAAAGTCATCTCCTCCCTGGGCGTGTAATATCCCTTGCGATAGGAAATTTCCAAACCCGGACGGGAAACCTCCACTTTGATCCGGTGATAAGAGCCGTCTGCTTTTTGTGACGGGGTGGCATAGGTCAAAATGTAGTATTGAGATTGGCGGTGAATGATCTGTTTGATCCCCTTATACAGATTGTTATCATTATGAAAGAACACGCCTCCCGTGTCATAGGATAGCTGAAAAAGCGGATCTTCCCGCGCCACCATGTCATCAATGGCATCGGTCTGTTTAGGCGCGTGGGGATCAGCACTCATGCCGCTGTCCAAACCCCGCAGGTTGACACAATTCAGAACGACTCCGGAATTTAGGGCCAAATCGATGATCTCCTGGAGTTGATTCGGAACCACACAGGAAGGACAGCCGATGTAAGACAAAAATCCGAGCGAGAGGATCAGGACACTTTTCTCAGCATCGAAATGTTTCATAGATCGTATATTCCGCCGCATTGTGTCCAGCAGGCCGATCGCCCGATATTCGGCGTCCTGATACTGTGCCGTAGCCTCCTGAATCGCCATCGGCGAAATCGTTGCCCCGCTGTTCGTCAATTCTCCCTCATCCCCCAGAACGGCAATCCTGTATGCCTGCAGATCGGTAATATCGAAGCGCGATCTGTAGCGCATGGCCAGGTTGAGTTTTCCCAACAGCCCGGAGATTGTTTCTGAAAGCAGTTGTTTGTCGTCGGAAAATGGGAATTGCAGCCGTCCGGAACCCAACAGAATGCCCACATGATCCTGTGGGCCCACATCGTTGGCGACATAATCCTGCAACACCTTGATCAGGCTCGGATAAAAATCGATAGAATCCATGGTGAGGTCATCAATGAAGATCGAAATCATCCGGGGCCGCGTGGCCGGCACCGAGGGCGGCAATCGTGGGAGTGCCGCATCCTGTGTGGCCAGGCTTCTGGAACCTGCAGCCAATTCCTGGTCAGCAAGGTAGGATTCCTCTGCGAAGGTATCGATGGGCTGCAGCTTTCCGTCCTCGTAAATTTTGAAATCGCTTTGCTGCAGGCCGGTGACCGGATTCCCTTTTTTGTCGGTGACGGTGGCGTTCACCACGACCACGTTCACAGGGAGTCTGAAAATGGGTTGGCTTTTGCCGTCTTTTCCCGGTTTCTTGTCCTGGGAGGCAATCAGGGACCAAGGGACCACGAGCAACAACAAAAAGACTCTGATTCGTTTGAACACGGGATTTCTCCAAGAGTCTTTATTTGCGTATTTTCTTCTTCTTTTGATGGATAGTTATAATAGAGAGTTCAATCAAAGGCTAGAGACACCGACCGATTGCATCCATTGGCCATGTACAAAGGAATCGATATTGTGGCTTGAAAAAGGAGCCATGCCCATTCATCCGGATCGAACTCGAGAGCATAGGCTGGGACACCCAATTCCAAGCCGGGATCTAGAAATTCCTTTGCCGTAAAATAGTCTCCGGCATCCAGGGAAAGCCGTGTAACATGGCTGCGAAGGAGACGACCATGACTACTCAAGACCTCAAGTGTCCCAAATGCCAGAGTGAGATGATCCAGGGATTCATTCTGGATTTCGCTCCACCCCATTCGAAATTTGTAAGTGCCTGGGTAGAAGGCCCTCCGAAGAGATCCTGGGTCGAGTGGACTAAAGTTCCTCTTGGAGGGGGAACGCCAATCGCGGCTTTCCGCTGCAAGGGATGCGGGTATCTTGAGTTCTATGCTGACGAGAGGTTTGCTGCAGAGTGATCAACCCCCAAAGCGGCATGAAACGCCTGGGAAGGCCGTTTCCGCGCCCGGCGGGAATTCGGATAATTCCCTGGTGTGATAGAATGATCACAAACGGCAGGGCACGGAATGAGCATTCTTCCTATTCTCCTTCTGATCGTCTCGCAACCGGCTAGTCGTCTGATAGCTGTAGCTCCTCTCGATCTCCAAATGCCTTCCATGGAGGCAACCTTGTCGCAGTCATCCAGCCCTCCAAAAGTTCAGACAACCAGCTGATGATTCTCTACGCCGAACCGCCATTGGTGAATGTCGCACAAACAGTCCTAAAGCAATTGTCTATCCCAACAAACTCTATGTCGTGCCTGGTGGCGCGGTGATATTGCATCTGGAAATAGATCCCCCGGAAACGGTAAAAAACGCCTGTATCTTTCAGGGAATTCTGGACGAGTTCAATCAAGCCGCCATTGAGGCAGCTCACAAATGGAGATTTAAACCCGCCCAGCACGAATCAGGCAAAGCTTGCGATTCGCAAGCCTATGCAGTCTGTGTCTATCGGCCTCTGCCCAATTAGATGTTCAACTACACCTGACGACAGGAAATACCCAACAATCTTTTGCCAATTCTTTGAATAAGCGCAATATTGTTCCTTCCAATCCGGTCCTTAGGAAGACCCAAGTTCCCACTTGCTATTTCTTAACAACTCATCCTAGTATTATCCATCTGTTATTAATCAATTGCTTAAACCGGAAGGATATATGGAACGGAAACATATTTTAGAATTGGCATTGGAAGAGCTTTATCGGCAGAAGGCGGGAATCAACGCAGACATTGAGGCCATTCAGGCCGAGTTAACCGGCACCGGATCAGCTGTCCGGCAAACCATGCTGGTTCCATCCGCCGGCATCCAAAGGGGTCGAAAACGAACGGCGGCTTATAGAAAGGCCCAGGCGCAAAGGATGCGGGAGATTTGGGCTGCTCGGAGGGCCCAGGATGCAAAGGCGGCTGCTCCTGCAAAGACGGCATCAGCGACGCGCTCAATGACGGCTGCACGGAAGAAAGCTCTGAGCCTAAAAATGCGAGAGGTCTGGAAGAAGCGCAAGGCGGCAGCGGCAAAGTAAAAGTCGGTCAAAGGCTCCGGAGACGCCTTCAGGAACAGCCATCAATAGCGGTGAGCAACCCAGTTGGCGCATCCTCTCGAAGTGATTTGATGCGCTGGTATTCCTCGGAGTGATACCATCCTTTCGCTTTTTGCATGGAAGGGAATTCAATTTACATAATTCTCTTGCCTTGAGCATCTCCTTCAAGGACTACGACCTCTCCGCCACGGGCGATGTATTTCCCTCCATGAAGGGCAATGGTTTGTGGAGTTTCCTTGAGGTATTCCTTGAATCGATCCCGATCAGAGACTTCCGCTCGGACGATCACATAGGCTGGCACCTGAGTCCTCCGCTGTTGAGTCTTTAGGCCCATTTTCTCACTTCTTTCTTGTCATCCTTCGGTTTTGAAGCTGCCCAAACGGCAAGAGGTGCATTGGGGTTCTTCACGTTCGGGAGGTCCGTTCTAGGTTTCAACTTCCCGGTCAGCCCAGCCGGCGCTATAACGGGCCACTTTGCGGCAAGAAGTTCTCGAGGATCGTCTATGCCCATGAGGTTGAACGCAAGCTGAGGCGTGTCGCTGGATCTCCCTATGCCTTATCGAAAGCCATGCTGTGCGTGATCAATCAATGGGTCCTTTGCAGGCTTTGCCCGCGGATTCGAGGGTCACGCGCTGCTTTTCCCGAGCGGAAGCCGTCCTCCCCGTTATCAACTCATGTTTGAGTCTGTGGCTTACCAATCCACATCCTTCCTCTGGATCAACCGTCACGTAGCCCTTGTCAAAGAGACCGTGTCAATCGCTCCGGAGACACAGCCCGTTGCTGAGTTCGTGCATGCCGCCTCTCGAGTGCGCTCGCATAGGTGCGGCTTCAAGAACCGGAAGTATCTTTTTTCCCGTCATTGCACATTGGCGATTGCAGGCATCGGTGACCAAAACGGGCTCG
>Ga0326728_10002920_pt1 | contig 55271 bp, 51 predicted proteins | sample MB3enrmetagenome_FD_207602 | JGI IMG/M metagenome (GOLD analysis project Ga0326728, IMG submission 207602) | Lab enriched peat soil microbial communities from McLean, Ithaca, NY, United States - MB31MN | ecosystem: Environmental > Terrestrial > Soil > Wetlands > Peat | place: USA: New York... | reverse complement strand
CGGCACTATGGCATCCAATTCATCGAAGAATATTATTGCAGGAACTGCGGTTCTTCCTTTCCTGAAGACTTCGCGAATAGCCTTCTCTGACTCTCCAACCCACTTGGAGAATATTTCTGGACCTTTTATTGAAATGAAATTGGCCTCGCTTTCTGTTGCTACCGCTCGTGCCAGCAGCGTCTTACCGGAACCAGGTGGTCCGTAGAGCAGGATTCCACGCGGCGGATTGATTCCCATTCTCTTGAATACTTCAGGCTTCTTAAGCGGCCATTCAACAGATTCCATAAGTTCCTGTTTGACTTGCTTCAAACCACCGACCTGATCCCATTTCACTTGTGGGACTTCGACGTAGACTTCGCGCATTGCTGTAGGCGTGATCTCTCGGTATGCTGACGTGAAGTCCTCCATCTTGACAACCATTTTTTCGAGGATCTCGGGCGCAATGCGTTCCTTCTCCAAGTTGATTTCTGGTATGTACCGTCGGAGCGCCTTCATCGCTGCTTCTCGACATAGCGAGGCAATGTCGGCTCCAGTGTATCCATGTGTCACGTCTGCAAGTCGCTTCAAATCCACGTCTTCACCGAGCGGCATATTCCTCGTATGAATCTGGAGCGCCTCATATCTTCCCGCCTTGTCTGGAACACCGATCTCGATTTCGCGATCGAATCTCCCGGGTCGACGCAGTGCTGGGTCAATTGCGTTCGGCCGGTTGGTCGCACCGATTACTATTACGTTGCCGCGAGATCCCATTCCATCCATCAAAGACAGGAGTTGTGCCACGACTCGACGTTCCACCTCGCCCGTTACTTCTTCACGTTTTGGTGCGATCGCATCCATTTCGTCAATGAAGATTATGCTAGGCGATGTCTCCTGTGCTTTTTGGAATATCTCCCGTAATCTCGCTTCTGATTCCCCATAATACTTTGACATTATCTCTGGTCCAGAGATCACGTAGAAGTTTGCGTCAGACTCGTTAGCCAAAGCTTTTGCGAGCAGCGTCTTGCCGCAACCTGGAGGCCCATACAGAAATACTCCTCTAGGTGGCTCGATACCAAGTCGCTGGAAAAGTTCCTGATGTCTGAGAGGCAGTTCCACCATCTCACGTATTCTTTGCATCTCTTCGTGCAGACCGCCTATGTCTTCGTATGTTACTATCGAGATCCCTTTCTTCTCGGGCGTCGGCTCGCTCAATACCTGGACTTGGGCTGTCTCTGTAATCTTCACTGGGCCACGCGGACGTGTTCTCGTAACTATCAATGGAACGGCGCTTCCGAAGATCGAAAAAAGGGTCATGTCCCCTTCAATAAACGCCATGTCCATGAATCGTCTTTTCACGAAACGCACAAACTCCGCGTCCACACTCAGGCGTACGTCTGTTGGCGCGAAAACGATCGCTTCGGCCCCTTTCACGTCTGCCTTTCTAACGTTGACGTACTCGTTTAGAGCAACACCAGCATTCCTTCGAATAAGGCCGTCCATCCTTACACTTTCTTGTCCCTGCTCTTCGGCGTACGCGGGCCATGCTACAGCTACAGTCATCTTTTTCCCATGAATTTCAACAAAATCTCCCGCAGTGATCCCGAGCTTCTGCATCGTCTCGTTGTCAATGCGGACTTTGCCCTGCCCAACATCGCGCTGCCTGGCGTCAGCAACTCTCAAAGAGATTTCTCTACTACTCATTCTCTCATTCTCTCAGAATACATTAGAATTCACGCCGATCATACCGAATCTCCAGTCTCGTTTCCAGACCTTCTCTGCCACAGGAAAGGGGAGCACGGCGTTGTAGAAGTCAAAACTGGGAAAGCCAGGTATCGGAAGAATGAGGATGCGGGATGGCTTTCTTTCGGCATGGGCTGTGAAAATCCTACCCGTTTTACTGTCGATCGTATTTACGAGAGCTTCAACTTCTGAAGTGCAGACTCGAATACCTGTTTGGCGGGTTTTCACCCCCTGAAGATGGTTGCGTGTCAACAACTACGAAAACCGCCAGTTTTTCATGAATGCGCAGCTTCAGCGGTGTGAATATCGATAGTTTGAACGGCGGCGGTGCCTTGGGTATCGTGATCTTCCCCCGAACGCGCGACGAGTTTCACCACTAGATATCCACGATTCCTCTCTCCCCCCAGGGCCAGAGGTGAAGCTAAGTCGCTCAATCCGGTCGTCTGCCATCGATTGTATTGCTCGAAAGTCGCCATTTTGCTCCGCGGATACTATCGTCACCGCGGTTCCGGTCTTGCCAGCCCGTCCAGTTCGACCAATCCTGTGGAAGTAAGTATACGGATTCTGAGGAACGTCATAGTTGATAATGTGTGTAACTCCGTCAATGTCTAAACCTCTTCCGGCTAGGTCAGTGGCAACCAGTATACGGCTGTGACCGCTTCGAAATGCGTTCATTGCTCTATCGCGTTGATGTTGGGTGAGGTCACCGTTCAGTGCTATGGCGTCTTGATTTCTTCGCCCGAGTGATTGGTTCAGCCAGAATGTGCTGCGTTTGGTTCGACAGAAAACTATGGCACGTTGTACTTCGTTGTCCTGCAGGATTCTTAGTAGCGCATCAAGTTTTCTTTCATGGTCCACTTGGTAGTAGTATTGGCTGATCTCCTTGACGTTGAGATCCTCCGGTTCGATCAGGACTTCGCGAGGGTTCTTCATATGCCTGCGGGCAAGTTTCAGTACTTCCTTGGGCATCGTAGCGGAGAAGAACGCGATTTGGCGTTTACTTCTAGTCTTAGTTAGAATATGCTCAACGTCATCAATGAAGCCCATGTCCAGCAACCTGTCAGCCTCATCCAGAACAACGCACTGGACTTTTTCAAGGTGAAGGGATCCACGTTCTATATGGTCGATGACTCGTCCCGGTGTTCCAACTATGATCTGCGGGCAATCTTCTAAGGCGCGTATTTGGGCATTAATTGATTGGCCACCATAGATTGCAAGAGCGTGCTTGCGAGTGAATCTGCCATACGAGTTGATGTCGCTGGCTACTTGCACTGCAAGCTCGCGTGTCGGAACGAGCACCAGCGCCTGAATATTCAGGTTCTTATCGTCAACGATCTCCAGGAGCGGTAGGCCGAAGGCAGCGGTCTTTCCAGTTCCAGTATGCGCTTGACCAATGACATCGCTCCCGTGCCGCAGAAGCGGAATAGTTGCTTCTTGGATCGGAAACTGTCTCTCGAATCCAAGTGCCTTGATAGCGTCCAATATTTCTGGGCTTAAGCCCAGTTTCTCGAAATTACTCATTCCTTATTTCTCCTTATCTTCCAATCACGTCGCAGGTCTGAGATGAAGGCCGAAGGCTGGCTCCGTCTTTGACTCATTGCGGAAACTAGACTTCGGTTAGTTCCTCAGACTTCGGCGACTTCGATCAGTTGCAGCAAGAAGAAGAACATGCGGGCAATCGTTGTAAATGACTCGCGTCTCTCGTTCTCGACAACTAACGTTGTGTATTCTCGCCGTGGTTCCATATAAGGATAAAAAGAGAAGTTTCGTGAGTAATCTTAGTTAGAAGATGAAATCGTCTATCTCCTCAGTAACAGGAAATAGTACATCAGTTAACAGCATAATGTTCCACGTCACACTGTTTCCCGATTGGTTACCTGTTATTAGAGGAAAAAAGCCATGTTGGACGTGATGGATGCGGACTGGTGTGGCTCATGGAACCTGTCTGACCGTGTCTCCCTTTCTTATGTGTCAGTGAAAAGAATGTTCAGTGCTTCCTTAAGCCCCTTGTATCTGTTTCGAACAGTGACCTCGGTTACGTTCGCAGCTTCAGCGATTTCCTTCTGTGTCTTCTTTTCTCTTTCCAAGACGCATGCAACGTAGAGTGATGCGGCCGCAAGTCCCATCGGGTCTTTGCCCGTGACTATTCCTTTCTTCTTCGCTTCGTTGATGATTCGTATTGCTCCGTGTTGAGTTAGCATAGAGATTTCCACTTTCGTAGCGATCTTCGAGATGCACTTCACCGGGTCCAGAACAGGCATGCGCAAGTCGAGCTCTCTTACAAGCAATCTGTAGCATCTTGCGACATCCTTTTTGCGAATCCTGCTTGCAGCCGAGACGTCTTTCAGAGTCCTCTGAGTTTCAGACATCCTGCAAGCGGCATATAACGAGGCTGCGGTCATTGCGGCTATAGGTCGTCCTCGCACGAGCCCGTTGTCGAGAGTCTTACGATAAACCATTGCGGCACGTTCTTTGATTGAGGCTGGGATGTGAAGCATATCTGTCAAGCGGTCAAGTTCAGTCATAGCTTGAGCCAAATTCCGTTCAGCTGACGAATGGACCCTCGTCCTGATCTGCCATTTCCTTAAGCGGAGCATCTCTAACCTTGTGGCAAGTGGAAGTTGGCGACCGGAAGCGTCTCGATTCACACGATCAATAACAGTGGAGAGACCTTTGTCGTGAATGGAGAAGGACGTCGGGATGCCAACTCGACCACGTTCATCTTTTTCCTCCTTGGTGAAGGCGCGCCACTCAGGTCCTCGGTTCAACGCGTGCTCGCTCAGAACAAGGCCACAATCATGGCAAATCATCTCCCCTAGATCATAATCTTCAACGAGGTTTGCGCTACCGCACTCTGGACAGTTCTTGACTTTACCTATCTTTCTGGTTGTCGTACTCGCACTCGTTTTTTCATCAACCCACACTATGCTTTACGCTCGAGCCATATCTTCAGTAGAACGCGTGTCGTTCTACCTCAAAACCCGTCCGGCCCGACCTGAGCTACCCACCCTCATGTGTCAGTGATAAGAGTGTTTAGAGTGTCGAGGCGAAGAAAAAGCAGGATCAAAGTCGAGAGAAGAACAGATGGATAACCCTCATACAGAACGCGAGTAAACGAACAGCAAAGGCGCTAAACCTAGTGTGGAAGAATTTTGTCCAAAACGGCTGTAATAATCTGTTTGGTTGGTGGCTCATTTGTGATGTTTGCGCTTAGCGTTTTCGTGTTTGAGCTTGTGCGTAGTTAGATCGTGGAAGTGAACGGTTCCTTTGCATATTGGACAAGGTACTGCTGACTAGGAGAATTTCGCTATTGGGCTACATGGTGAGGATGCCCTTGCTTTGAAGTACTTGCGCTTGGTTCTGTGTGTAACGCCAGAGCACGTCCGCGCGACTGGTTTGGAAATCCCATGGGGCAACCAAGACTACATCGCCGTTCTTGATCCAGACCCGCCTCTTCATCTTGCCTCGTATGCGGCAGACTCGGTCGGCTCCGTCTGAACACTTCACCATTATCCGATCGTACCCGAACATTTGAGTTACAATCCCAAGCAACTGGCCCATTTCTGGAAGAACGAGTTGATTAATGTCCCCTTCTGAAAGGACCTTTTTCTTTCCCAACCCACACTGCCTATCCTACAAGGCGACAGCTCGACACTCCATTTTAACCTGCCTTACTGTAGGCGGCAACTGCTTTCGACCCGGCACGCGGGGCTTAATTGCGGTGAGGGTAGGAGAATCGATAAGGTATTAGCGTATGTTTGAATAACTGAGGGCGTTGTTTAGCTATGATGTCTAGGTTCGAGAAGGAAGGACAACGATTTGTGTGCGATAAGTGTGGTTTCGAAACGAACAGTTCAGAAATCTTCCCTTTACACAAGAAGAATTGTCCCAGAGTTTAGTTTCCTCTGCCCCCACCATAGGACCTACGCACACGAAGACGTTTGATAAAAAACTGGGATTTCCCGTCATTACCGGTTCTAGGATGTTCGCCTAGTATTTTCGGTGCTTCTGGTAGCAGTCTCTGCAGTAGACCGGTTTACCCGTCGTCGGCACAAACGGTACTTCTGTATCTGCGCCGCAGTCGGAGCATTTGACTTGCGTCATTTGCCTCGGGGCACCGGAACGTCTATTCTCATAACCCATTTCGTTTTCCACCGTCCCAATTTTCTAGTTATACGAAAGATAATACTCGCCGCGATAATCGGCACGAGCTTGACGGTCGTCCCATCATCCACGCAGGTAAGATCTCCAGTATACTGCCTGCGCAATAGGTAAGACCGCAATAAAAACTGATTTCGTGCTCACACTTTGTGACAATTGAAGATGGAAGGTCAGAAGAAAAAGCAAACGTGCTTCATTTCCTGGTTCGACATGGGATTGCTACTACGTTTTCCCAGAGGCCGGTATGGTTCTTTGACGAAGCCTCAACGAAGTAAGAAAGGAAGGATTAAATGCGTATATGACCCCACGCCCGCAATTCGGTTGTAATCTAGCATGCAGTTCTGCCCGAAATGTAGTGTGACACTCATTCCAATTAAGAAGGAAAAGATTGTTGTGCTAGCATGCCCTAAGTGTGGAGAAGAAACTAGACGGCCGGATCCGATAGTACAGAAACTCGGAACGGCCAAGGAATCCGTCGTGGTAATCGGTAAGGATGAGAAGAACCTACAGACTCTCCCGAAAATGAAAGTTAGCTGCCAAAAATGCGGGCATGGCGAAGCCTTCTATTGGATGGTACAAACTCGCGGTGGCGATGAAGCCTCGACCCAGTTCTTCAAATGTACCAAATGCGGACGGACATGGCGAGAGTATTCATGAAATTACAATGATTAGAGGTATGTGAACACCATTAGACCCACTACCACGACCGACAAGAACAGGAAGCAAGCAGAACTAGCCGAGGCAAGATCCTGCTTCAACCTTGAGACCATTTCTTCGGTTGCGTGCTCATCAGTAAAGTCTGTTGTTTGAAGCTCCTTTCCCAGTTCATAAATCATTGACCGAAGGGCTTTGTGTGCGTGAGTGTGGTATCAATGGTGCGGGCAATCAAATTCGAACCGCTCACAGTCGCTCAATTCTGTGTGCGCACCATGAATACACGTCTGCGTGCGCGCTATGGAAATCATCGCGTACCACTTGTATGTCTGAATAGCAAATGGCTAAGAGCCACGGCTACAATGAACTCACGAGTAGTCAGTTAATCGGATCGCGATCGATGTTCATGGTAAAGTCTGATCCTGTCGCCATTGAGAGATGGCTCAAAAACCGATACAAACTCCTTTTCTTGAGAATTAACGAGAGGACAGACCATGCGTTTGCGATTGTAGATTTACCCGATTTGCCTCCGAACCTATTCGAACACCCTTCCGATTGTAAACTCTCCCTCAGCACACCCCGCAAAGCCGAAAGCGATTTCATCAGAATGCCGGACTTCGACCAAGGTACAACCTTCTTTAATAGTAATGGTTGGGAGAAACGCCTACTCGAAATCACACGTAACTAATCGACCCAAAGGGGCTCAAAACGAGACATAACCTGTCAAAAATGGTCATCGAACCCGACGATATGGTGGAGCGATGGGATTTCACCCCACCATCTGGTGGTGTTAATGGTTAAAAGCCAAGTTTCCTGAAGTGGATTGGAGAAAATTCACCTAGCGAGCCGGAAACACGATGCACCTGACCAACCTAGAGGAGAAGATGCTTGCGGGAGAGGAAGGCTACGCGGTACAGAAGAGCATGCAGATCCTTACGGCCTTGGGCGAAATATTTGGCGCCGACAAGATGATTCCGGTTTCCTCAGTCCAAGTGGCTGGCGTGTCATACTACAACCTCGGCGACGCAGGCCTAGAATACTTAGAAAATTTAGCCGATAAAGGCGCGAAGGCTAGGGTGACGACGACGCTGAACCCTGCTGGCATGGATTTGGAGAATTGGCGTGAACTCGGAATCGACGAGGAATTCGCGCGGAAACAAGAGCGGGTGATCCGGGCTTTTGTGAAAATGGGTGTAACCCCTTCTTGCACCTGCACCCCATACCTCGTTGGTAACGAGCCTGGCCGCGGGGACCATATTGCGTGGAGTGAATCTTCCGCTGTCACCTACGCCAACTCAATCCTCGGTGCAATGACAAACCGCGAAGGTGGACCGAGCGCGCTCGCTGCAGCGATTACTGGGCGGACGGCTTCTTACGGCATGCACATTGAAGAAAACCGCAAGCCCCAAGTCCGCGTCAAAGTCGACGCCAAGTTAGCCGCCGTCCCAGATTTCGGGGCTCTCGGCTACGTCGTCGGGAAGAGGATCGGACCGAAGATTCCATTGTTCGAAGGAATCGAAGGTGCACATGTTGAGCAACTCAAGAGTTTGTGCGCCTCTATAGCGACTTACGGTGGGACAGCCCTCTTTCACACCCACGACGCAACCTATCACCAGAAGGAAGTGCCTGAGGAAACCCTCACAATTACGCGGGCTGACATTGAAGGAGCGCTTCTTGCACTGAATGATGAAACAGTGGAGGTTGATTTCGTCGCGCTCGGGTGCCCCCACTGCACATTAGATGAGATCAAAAGGATCGCAGACCTCCTAGAGGGCCGGAGGGTAACAAGGGAGTTCTGGATTTGCACAGCCAGGCAGACCATGAAGGAAGCGGAGAAGGTTGGTTATGCGCAGAAAATTCGCACAGCTGGAGCGAAATTTGCATGCGACACATGCATGGCCGTTGCACCTCTCAAAGGGCGCTTCAGTGTTCTAGCAACCGACTCGGCGAAGGCATGTTACTATGGGCGGGGTACGAACGATTTCAAAACTCGCATCGGAAGCGTCGAGGAGTGCGTAAATGCGGCGGTGACGGGAAAATGGAGTTAGTGCGGGGTAGAAAAATATCTGGCGGAAAGGCGGAAGGCCTAGCGCTCGTCTCGCATGAAGCCATTTCGTTCTTTGGAGGAGTCAACCCGGATTCCGGGGTAGTTACGGAGAAGGGTCATGAACTTGAAGGGACAACGGTGAAGGACCGAGTACTCGTCTTCCCCAGCGGGAAGGGGTCCACGGTTGGATCTTACACCTTGTACAGGATGAAGAGGAATGGTGTTGCCCCGCGGGCCATCATAAACGTGGAATGCGAACCTATCGTTGCAGTTGGCGCAATCATATCCGACATTCCCGCTGTCGACAGGCTGGAGAGAAACCCGTTGACTCTCTTTCATACCGGGAAGAGGCTCAAGGTTGACGCTGACAGGTCACTTGTAGAAGCTTCGGATTGAAAGTTCATCTCCGAGGCAGTATTTCCACGTTATCTCTCCTAGGAAATCGTCATATTCAGTAACATTTCGGGAAACGAGATCGCGGATTGTCTTTTTCCGGTGTACGGCGCGAAGCGTTCTACTGGGAAAAGTTATATTTGAGACGAACGATCAAACCATGTTTTGCCTAGTGAAAATCAGGATGAAGTGCTAATCTGTTGGCTAAGGCAACAGCGGTCGCTCATACCATTCAGGGTTTGTTGAAATATCATGGTCTCAAGAATAAGGAACTGAGACTCCCGTTCCATGATAGCATCTCCGTCTGCGTCAAAGAACTAACAACAACCACAACCGTTGATTTCAGCCCCCAATACACTGACGACATGATTCAGATCAACGGAGCCATTGCTAAAGGTACTGAAGCGCAGCGGGTGACAGTAGTCATTGATGCGCTCCGTAAACTCGAGAAGACCAGAGACCACGTCAAAATAGTTAGTAAGAATAATCTCGAAAATGTGAAAGGCGTCGGTTTTTCCGCAGCAGCCTTCGCATCGGTTGCGTTCGCAGCAAGCAATGCTCTCAACTTGAAAATGGACCTATCACGCTTGAGTGAGATAGCACGTCTAGGCGGAGGATCCGCAAGCAGGAGCCTCGTCGGTGGTTTTTCCATCTGGTACGCAAACAAAAAGGGAAGATCGTTCGCCCAGCAGCTAGATGACGGAACGCGTGTCAAACTAGCGATGGGAATTGTGCCGTTGGCTTCACCCATAAAGACCGATGTGGCACACGAGGAATCGACAACCTCACCATTCTTCACTTCAAGGGTCAAAACAGTCAAAGCTGCCATCCCCAAAATGATTCGTGCAATCAAGAGAGGCGACCTAGCCGAAGTGTGCAAACTTGCAGAAACGGACTCACTTAACCTGCACGCAGTCACCATGACAGGCCGGCAAGGGCTTGTCCTCGTATCCGCTGAGACGATCAGCGTAATCCAAAGGGTCAGGACATTGCGGGAAGAGAAAGGTATCCCGGTTTGGTACTCGCTGGACACAGGCCCTTCAGTCTTCCTCAACACCCAACCCGAATACTTAGACAAAGTATGCGACGACATCGAAAGCAACGTTAAAGTCCCGATCATAAAAAGCGGCGTCGGCGGCCCGGCCTACGCAGTTGACCAACATCTTTTCTAATGGAGACAACCCGCGTCGACTGGCCGATGACGATCACTGACAGACATTTCCAGATCTAACGACTTGGTCTTGAAACACCTTCCGATGCATTTGCTGAGAGAGAGATGTATGAGGTTGATCGGCGTTTGCCTATATGCCGATCAGGGTGCGAAGTGCCTGAGAACCATGCCGATCGATTTCGTTCGCCACGCGATCCTGGAGCTCCCGCCCGGGCGTTAGTGCAACCATATACCCTCCCCTTCCCGTTCCGGTAAGTTTCGCGCCAACAGCGCCGGTGTCGCGGGCCAGTTTCACTAGCCTATCCAGCTCTGGGGAGGACACGCCTATTTCCTGCAGCAGTCTGTGGTTTTCGTTCATGTAGGCACCTACTTTTTCGAGGTTGAAGTCTTCAAGTTGTTTTCTCGCATTCCGTACAAGTTGGTCTGCGTCCTGAAAGAGACGCCCATACTTTTTTGGCTCCCTTTCTTTTCGCTCCTTTACTCCAGCTACAACGGTCTTCGTGTCTGCGACTTTACCCGTATTTCCCATTACGATCTCTACCGGCTTGCGGAGTCGCATGCGTTCCATTAGTTGCGCCGAGCCTTCTCGCCTGTACCATATCAGTCCGCCGTATGTTGCCGCGGTGTTGTCGATACCAGATGGCGTTCCGTGGTATCCCTTTTCTCCTTCATAGGCTACCTCATTCACTCTCTCGTCTGAAAAGTTGAGATTGAGTTCCTGTGAGAATGCACGGGCGATTGCAGCGCAGGAAGCTGCACTTGCTCCTACACCACTTGCAGCGATTAAGTCTCCGCCCAGAGTGATGGTGTAGTGATCATGTTGCGTGTCAATGTTCATGAATTTAAGCATGATATCCAAAGACTCATTTTGCTGCTCCAGTTTCTCGGCCTTGTAACCTGGAGTCTCAGGTCGTTCATCTTTGAGTTCTACCCCAGACCCAGAACTACGCTCGACCGTAGCAGTAGTCTTGGCTCCGATAGCTGACGCGACTGCGGGAATCCCGTACACGACGAAGTGTTCGTTGAAGAGAATTACTTTACCGAACCCCAGACCTTGGCCCAAGGGCGTGCGCCTTTCAATAATTTCCGATTGTCTTCTAGAAAAATCAACTGGCCGCATGTGCTCGTTAGTTACGAGTAAAAGCGATCGACGAATAGCCGACTACCGCTGATTTATCGCCCGTGATGTCGCCGCTGGTCTTGTGTGCCAACAATTCGGCTTTCACATTCCCGAGCATTTTTGCTGCGGCGATCAAGGTTGTTATTGGGCCGTAGCCGCACATTGTCACGCGATTGCTTTCTCCTAGTTCATTGAGTTGTTCGTCGTCGAGTTTGAGTATCGCGTCGATTGCTTCCCTGTCCTTCCTGTTTGCGTCTGCTTGCGGCTCGTAATGGGTGAAGTCACTAGATGCGATTATTGCAAAGTTCTTGCCTTTCGTATTTTCAACGATGGTCTTCGCGACCTCTCTGGACGTTGTCAAATCTTGCATCATCATGCATATGGGGACGAATTCTATGGCTTCTTTGAATAGGAACTGTAGGAATGGTAGTTGAACTTCTATGGAGTGCTCACTTGCATGTGCGCCTTCGTCGACGTCGATTATGCTGCTTGACTTCTGGATTTTCCTAGCTAGGTCGGAATCAATTTGGGTTATGCCGACCGGCGTCTCCCATGCGCCTTCGGTCTGAATTGAAAGACCGCTTCCCATCCCGCTGTGATTTGGCCCGAGAATAATGCAGACGTCGGGTTGGCCGTCGGTTGCGAGCTTACTGTATCCATTAGCAGCCACTGGCCCAGAGTACATGTATCCCGCATGTGGACAGACTATCCCAAGGATCCTTCGTGGGCCTTGCTGGTTTGGTTTTGGGACCTGCCCAGGCCCGAAGGGGTGTGTGAAGCAATCGGTTATTTGTTTGGTCAGTGAGGTTTTGGTTCCCGCGTAAAACGCGTTTGCGACATATGGCTTACGTACTTTCAAAGCTCACCGCCCGATCTAGGGGCGATAGCGGCCAGCTTTGTTTCGAAGTCGTCCACTGTGACGGTTATGGTTCCATCCGCGGGTAGTTCTCCTCTGTCACGCAGAACTTGTCTGGCCAACAGCCAGTACAGCATCGCTAATGCGCGGCGGCCCTTGTTGTTCACAGGTATGGCTAGGTCGACGCCGCTGAAGACGTTGTCAGTGTCACAGAGTGCGATAACTGGGACGCCCGCGGTTGATGCTTCCTTGATTGATTGCCAGTCTGCTCTAGGATCGGTTACCATAATGACCTGTGGGTCTGCATGATACGGCTGAAGTGGGTTTGATATGAGGCCAGGCATGAAACGGCCGACCGTTGGAATCGTCCTCGTTATTTCACAGAACTTTTCAACGGGTGTTTTCCCGTAGAGCCTAGAGGAGATTATGAGGGTTCGTTCTGCTTCGAATCTGGCTATGAATCGAGAGGCTGTGCGTATCTTTTCATCCGTTTTTCCAATATTCAGTATGAAGAGGCCGTCGGGTCTAACTCGGTAAATGTACGCTTCCATGTCACCGGTCTTGATCCTTGTTCCGATGTGGAGGCCTGCGGCGAGAAGATCTTCTAAGGGGATCAATAGGTCCTCTGATTTCGGCATGCCCTCTTTTTCTTCGACTTCTGACATTGCGCTCGATTCCTACTGGAATTGTGCCCGTCGCTTGGCTGTCACCTGCGTGTAACGTAACAGGTCATCAATCACATCTGCCTGCGATATGAACATGCGGCGACAGCAGTAACGGGTCATTCCCATGTCATCCAGGACCTTCTTCGGCGTCTCGCCGGCTTTAACGCGTCTCGCGAACTCTTCCCAATGATCGGCGACAAGTTTTCCACAGGTGAAGCAACGGACAGGAATTATCATTTCATTCTACCTGTATGATTTTTGTTCGCGTCTTCTAGCTCCGGGTCCGCCGAATTTCTTGGGTTCTTTTCTTCGCGGGTCCCCTGCGAGCATGGTTCGATCGTAGTTTGTCATCGACTTCTTAAGCTCAGAACTGCGCGTCCACTGTACCAATCCCTTTGCAATGGCCATACGCGACGCTTCTGCTTGGCCCATGAAGCCGCCCCCAGCGACTTTCACATTTATGTCGACGCTTTTTGACCTATCTCCTGACAGTACCAGAGCCTCGGTAATCTTCATTCTGGCGATCTCTGGCATGAAGGTTGTTAGTGGAATTCCGTTGATGAATACGTTGCCTGACCCGTTTTTGATTATCGCGCGTGCGATCGCGGTCTTTCTTTTTCCCGTAACAAGTATCAGTCGCTTTCTCTCGAGTTTTTCTGGCTTCTGAGCTTTTTCCGGCTTCTCCAACTTTTCGAGCGTTTCGCTCAACTGACTTCACTCCTCCAAATCTCTTTCGCTAAGTCTTCGAGCGTCATGTACGCTGTCCTGAGTTTAGAAGCATCCGCCCCTGGAACTCTTGCGGCTTTCTTCTTTGAATATTCCTCAGGTACGCCCATGAACACGAAAACCCGGTGAAATGCAGCTTTTCCCTTCGGCTTCTTCCAAGGCAGCATACCGCGGACAACTCTCCTGAAGTATAAGTCGGGGCGGCGTTGATGGACTGGTGCCGTTGTCTGGTTAGCCAGTGTTCTGGTCTCGAGGCGGCGTTTAGCCTCTTCGACTATGTTGCTCTTCCTTCCCGAGATGACGGCTTTCTCCGCGTTTAGGACTACTACCATGTTTCCGCTGAGCGCGTTTTTGGCTGCATAGCTAGCCAATCGGCCTAAGATCTGATCTGTAGCGTCCAAGAGAATTGGTTCAGTAGACATTATTCTATCACCTGAGAATTTGAACGTTCGATCCCTTGGGATGCTTGCCCACGAAGTCTTTTATTCCGATACACTTTCCGCCGGCCTTTTCGATTTTCAACTTAGCGTCGTGCGAGAATTGGAAAGCTCCGACGGTGACGGGATGTTTGATGTGACCTGAAGCTAGCACCTTACCGGGCACGAGAAGAAGCGAATCTGGTTTCGAGACGCGGGAGATATGATTCAGGTCCAGTTCTGCTCGGCCTCTTCTTGACTTGGATAGGCGTTCGGCTGCGACCGTCCATATCTTGGCCTCGTTTTCCCTTGCCTTGACTTTCAGAAATCGAATTGTTTCGAGTAGCTCAGGGTTTGTGATTTCGCGCCGCAAAATTAGTCCTCCCTTATTCAAACCCTTTCTTTACAAGGTCAATTAGGTTGATTGATTTCTTGTCCAGAACCTTTGATGCTTCGCTCACAATCCTCTTGGGGGCTAGAGCGCCAGTTGATTCAACGTAAAATATGAAAGCCGTATCGTCCTCTTCAACCTTGACCGGAAATGGTTTCTTGGAATCAATCGGGGTAGCTTTCTCAACACAGTCCATGCAAAGGGTGCATGCAAGCTCATCCCGTACAGCGATTTTGTTCTCAGGGTCGTTCACGTAGACGTCGGCGGGACAGATTCGAATTACCTCTGCCGGGTTGGCTAAGTTGTCCGGGTTCAGCGTTATCTTTGGGAGGTATTTGTAAGCACATGCGGACACCGGCTGCCATTTGGCGTGTTCCAGGCCTCGACCAAGCTTCGCGTATAATTCGAGTTTCAACTTCTGTGACGGGCCAAGCTTAACGATAGGAATGTTACCGCTTACGGGGGTAACATCGCTCTCCCCCTTCAGATCAGACGAATAAACCATCACAGGCTCATCCACAGATTCCACTTCTAGCGTGAATGAAGCCCTGCACTTGCTACACCCCAATTCGCTCTTGCAGTCACATTCTTCGGGAAGGACGAAAGTGTCCAAGTCCGTCTTCAGGGGGATCAGCCCGAGCCGGTGTGCGATAACTTCGTCATAAAGAACTGACGTGTTCTCGATTATGATCACGTCCTCGATGGCCATCGCCGGAACTTCCGCCATCATTGCGCGCCGCAAGGCGTTTGCGTGGGCGTGGCTGGTTCCTTTCAATAGGAACCGGAGCGAGTTACCTTTCTCTTCAAGAATCTTAATTTCCAAGACCTACGGACCCCGCAGTAACAACGGCAACTCTCGTGGGCCGTTTACGGCAAGTTTTCGGCCTGAATTCCTATTTTCGGGTCCGAAGTCCACGATATTTTCACTTCTACGCAAAGAGATTTTGGAGGTAGGCTCTGGTGCTTATAAACTATTACGACCTGCAACAGGATTCGTGGAGAAAAATCTGGAAGAGTTAAAGTTCACACTCATCCCGAGTTATTTTGAGCAAGGGAAACCTTTGGACACGCCCTCGGTCACAGAAATTGGATTCATACTGATCATCTTCGGATTTGCTCTGGCCTTTGCCGCAATGATTCTTCTTGCATTTCGTTCAGCTCGCGGTTCAGAGAAGACCCGAGCCGCCGGGGTCCTCCTTATTGGCCCTATTCCCATAATATTCGGTACAGACAAGGACTCCGTGAAGTGGCTGATGATTCTGGCGATCCTGCTGATACTCATCGTTCTCATCGTCATGTTTCTCCCATATCTGTTCGGGAGGTGAATGGCATGCCACCTCCTCTCTGCGCGGTATGTGGGAAAACGCCGGCGACTTACATTTGTCAAAACTGCGGCAAGCCAACATGCAGCAACTGCATTGATGCAGCCAGCTGGACCTGTTACGACTGTGGTCGGAAAGCTGCTACGGGCCGTGGTGAGGTGGGCTACTCTCAGCAATTCCAATTTTCTTTGGCAAGCTTGCTGTTTCTCGTAGCCTTCGCAGCCATCTTCGTTGGGACGTTACTGATTGCTTTAGGTTCGATCCCGAATTTAGGCACTAGCAGCGCGGGTGCGGTCATCCTGATAGGACCGATTCCGATAATTCTTGGAACGGGCCCGTATTCCTTCCCGCTCATCGCACTATCCGTAGGTGTAACGATAGTAGCGATAGTTTTCTTTCTTGTACTGAGAAGACGGGCTTTGTGACTAGGACTCGGCCACGGCTTGGCCGGCCGCGGTTGCCGTGATAACCTTCCTCGATGGGTGATCTGCTTTTGAGAGCGGGCTTTGGGAGAAGTACTTGAGTTTCCCCTCTTCGTCTCGCTTAACAATGTAGCCTGGAACTGAGACTATCTTGCCGGCGACCGCTATGTGCCCGTGCGAAACAAATTGTCTCGCTTGATAAACGGTCTTAGCCAAGCCCCTCCTGAAGACCATGGTCTGTAATCGGCGTTCGAGAAGGGCCCGTATGTCCAAGTCGAGAACATCGTCGATTGTAGCAGATTCCGACAGCACTCCTATCCTACCCAGTTTAGAGAGATATTCCTGCTCTAGGCGTGCGCGTTGCTCTCCTGTTGAACCGAGCAGCGACCGCGCGATACCCCTCACCTCAGAGAGCATTGTCTTGCAACGCCACAGTTCCCTCTTATTACGCAGCCCGAATTCTCCCATCAGTTGAAGTTCTACTGCCAGTTGATCCCTGCGCCAAGGATGCCTCGGCGTCTCGTAGCTCTTTCTAGTTCTCTTTGGATCGCCCGTATCGCGTCACCTACTTCTTCTCTTCCTTGTCGGCTGCTAAGGCTGCAGCTCGAGCTGCTTCCATCACTACTTTCTTGGCAACCCCAACCGCTCTACCTTTTCGGCCGGTCGTGCGGGTCCGTTGCCCACGAACTTTCAAGCCCAGAGAATGTCTGACTCCTTTCCAAGTTCGGATGTCGGTCATGAAGTCGATATCGCTCTTCGTGCTTAAGGTGAGGTCGGCGCCTATCAAATGCATGTCCCGACCTGAATCGAGACCTTTGCGTCGATTGAAAAGGCGCGGGGGTAAACCATACTTGGCAGGGTCACGCATGGCATCTTCCAGTTTCTGCACTTCAGCTTCGGATAAGTCGCCCATTCTAAGCTCAGGCCGAATTTCCGCGGCTTTCACTATCGCAGCCGCGTAGCTTGGCCCTACCCCCCTAATGTGGGATATGCCGTAGACGACCTTCTTCGTGCCGTCAATGTTTGTGCCTGCAACACGAAGGACAAGCCTGAACTCCTTAGACATGACTCGCTCACCGAAATTTAGAGTAGCGAACAGGCAGAACGATATTAAACCTTGCCGGAGCCCGGACCCGAAGGGAGCTCAGAAACCAATGCTCACTCGAATACCCCATGACATTCACCCATGGACTGCCAGTCCCTCCTTCCTCCAAAACCACGCCTCAGTGCCATGAATTATAGGAATTCACATTACTGCTATGAATTACGAGGAAACCCGCTAAATCCCTGGAACAATCAATTTTACTACGACGAAAAATGACAAGGGCAAGGAAAAAACACGCGAACTCAGAGGCCGAAGTTGCGCCTTCTGAAGGCGACGCCTGGTTCGCGGAGTAAGTAGAATACCACAATCGGATGGTTGACCGATGGAGAAAGAGATCGGTGCCGAGTGCCCGAAGTGTGGGCTCCTAACCCTCAACCTATACTATGACGATTATGGCGATTCACCGCTTGGCGCAAAATGCGATAACTGCGGCTTCAAGGGATTCTACATGAAAGAGGATCTTGTTCCGCTCGCCGCGGTTTGAAAGCCTGGTGTGACACTTTGGTTGAGCAAAGACAGAGCAGATATGGGATGATCTATGTGTGCGAGCTTTGCGGCTTTGGGTATACGGATGTTGAGCTAGCTGAATCCTGCGAAGAGTTTTGTGACATACACGGTGGCTATGCGGTTAACATCACTGCTAGGGCGGTCTTTCGACCAAGAATCCACGTCGTCTCGGTTTCCGATTAGCGGAAAATGCCCGCTCTATGGTTCGGTCTCGATACCATCCGATTGGTCCAACATTTTTTGAATCGTTAAATTAAGGACTACTTCCGCAACGTCGGTTGCGTACTCGCCTATTCTTCTCAGGCTTTCTGAGATTAAGCGCATTGCGGAGAGGTCGCCTGCTGGAAGCTTCTCCTTAAGTAACCTCTCAACCAACTTGGATTCGAGGTCGGTAACTTTGTCCTTTTCGAGCAGCACCGTCTCCGCAAGTTTGTAATCGCTGGCGAATAGAGCTCGTAGTGAGGTCTCCATCATCCTGGACGACTGTTGGCTTAACGCGTTAGCGTCCCTGAGGAGCGATGCCCCAGGAGGCGCCTGGAGCAGTAGAACGTTCACCGCGATCCTTGCAGCATGATCCGCAGAACGCTCAACGCTCTTAGTTATGATCCTGTACCCCAGACATTCGACCGGTGAGACTAAGCCTATTCTCGAAAGTAGGGTGAGATGTTTTACTGCCCACTTAAGTTGCCTAATTACGTACAGACTGAACCTGTCAATCTCATCGTCAATCTTGACAACCTGATTTGCTAATTCTTTGTCTAGTCTTGAAAAAGCCTGCATGGAATCCTGTTGCATGGCGTTTAGAATCGATAGCATTCTTCTCATGGCGTCTGGTACAAGCAATTGCGGGTAGCTTAGCAGGACCTGCAGGGTTGCGCTCTGGGCAGATTCCGTAACCAGCTCCGTGCCCACAAGTTTACCTCTTGCGACATCTCGAATTGTGTCTCGAGTCGTAGATGAGAGGTTTCCTGATTTTGACCTAATTTCAATCGTCGAGTACCCCGTAACGTAGAGCGAGATTATCATTCTGGTTAGAGCATCTGGGTTAACATTGGAATTAAGTGACATCGTGCATCGGGTGCGTTCGTCATCGTACCTAGTGCTGCCGAATGGCGTTAGAGTAAGCCCCCAATTTTCTTGCTTACTGAATTCAACTCGGCCTCCCTTTCTCAAGCCCGCCTCCTGAACCCAAGGCTTAGGCAGCGACACTATGTACGACCCGCGGCCTGTGACCTGTACACGTCGAACATACCGGTCCTCAGCGGGAGTTTGCTCTTCCTCTGTCTCCTTCTTTGGATCCGTTTCATTCTCTTTCATGATCTCAGGCCTTTGATCCAGTCACTATGTAAACAACGGAGTCTCCGATGTAACAGGCATGATCGGCAATTCTCTCCAGATACCGTAACACCAAGGTAGATGCGAGAGCGCAGCGGACCGTGACGGTCTTGTCGTTGGCCAAGGCGGCGGTGTACTTGAAGTACACCTTGTCGACCTCATCGTCGTCCTTCCGTAAGGACCGCGCCAGTTCCGTGTCGCGACTCTTGAATGATTGAATACTTCTTTCGATCATGCCTGTAACTTTCTCGCTTAACTCGTGAATGACAGACTTGTCGCATGTTGATAAGTCTCCGTAGGTCTCCAGAACCAGTGAGATGTCGTAGGCGTATCTTCCGAATCTGGAAAAACCGTACGCAATTTCAAGACAGGATTTAATGAAACGTAAGTCTGTTGCTACGGGTTGATAACGTGCCAAGAGGTCGACGCCGAGCTCCTCGACCTCTGCGCTTAACTGCGAAAGCTGAACTACTCTCTCACGCGCGGCGTCCCTGGCCCTCTGCCCCTTCTCGTAGGCTTCGATGGCTTTGACTACTGAGTCGTGGGCTAGGTTTGCCATATCCACGATTGCATTAGAGAGCCTTTCTTCTCCCATATCCATGAGTCGCGGCATTGAGGTTCACCCGAACTTTCCACTGATGTAGCGCTCTGTGAGTTCGTTGTGGGGATTCTGGAATATTTCTGGAGTCGGCCCATACTCGATGAGCCTACCTAAGTACAGGAATCCGGTAAGGTCCGAGATTCGGGCTGCCTGTTGCATGTTGTGCGTTACAACAATTACGGTGTAGGTGGCTTTCAGTTTAGTGATTAATTCCTCGATCTTCGCGGTTGCGATAGGATCGAGTGCTGAACATGGTTCGTCCATTAGGATTACTTCAGGTTCCACAGCTAAGGTGCGTGCAATGCATAGTCTCTGTTGTTGTCCACCCGAGATGCTGGCGCCCGATTCCTTTATCCTGTCACCGATCTCGTCCCAGAGGAAAGACTTCCTAAGGTTCTCTTCAACCTTTTCTGCGATAACTTTGCGATCATGAACTCCATTAAGCCGAAGGCCCGCCGCGACATTGTCGTAAATGGACATTGTCGGGAACGGGTTTGGCTTTTGGAATACCATCCCTATCCTTCGACGGACGACGACAGGGTCCACGGAGGGGGCAAGAATGTCTTCACCGTCAAGTATTATGTGGCCATTAGTCCAGGCATCTGGGGTAACCTCATGCATTCTGTTTAAGCAACGGATGAACGTGGATTTTCCACATCCCGACGGACCGATTATGGCTGTGACCGTATTTTCCTTAAACGAGATCGATATGTCATCCAAGACCTTTTTCCGTGCGAATCCAGCGCTTAGGCCGGTTACCTGCATTTTTTCCTTTAAGTTGGACAAAATGATGGCACTCTTGTCGGCTTCTGGTGCACTACTCAACTCCGTTAAGAGTTCTGAACTCATGATCAGTTACCGACCATCGGTTACTGTGATGATTGAGTAATTGAATGCGAGTTATATGAATCATATAGATTGTCGTGCAGACACATGTTCACAATGCGTTTTCGCTAAATAAGAATAGGCCGCTACCTGCGTTCGCGATGATTCGTATGTCGAGCAAGAATACCAAACGTAATGTCGGAATAGTTGCTCTCATTGTCGTCATACTGGCGGCAGTAGCAGGAGGGTACTACTTCACGACAATGAACAGTACTCAAAGCATGTCAGAAACATCCATGATGACTTCTGAAACCTCGATGATTCCGTCCGCCACATCGATGATGACGTCAGTAATGACATCCGCGACGATGTCTGAGACTTCGATGGCCTCGATGACATCTTCAATAGCAGCGTACCAACCGACTACGCCCGTCTCGCTTCTAGGAGCTGGGGCCACGTTCCCGCAGCCCTTGATCCAAACCTGGACGGTGGAGTACAATAAGTTGTACCCCGCGGTGACCATAAGTTACAGCGGCATAGGTAGCGGTGGTGGTATTCAACAAATAAAACTTAAGACAGTGGACTTCGGTGCGTCAGACGCTCCACTCAGTAACGCACAATTGGCAGCCGATCCGGGCTTGGTCCTTTTCCCAGAGACACTGGGGGGCGTGGCCATCACATACAACCTGGCAGCTTGGGGCATCACTAACAACACGGTACTGCACTTCACACCACAAGTCATAGCTAAGATCTACATGGGAATCATAACCGAATGGAACGACCCAGCCCTCGTAGCACTCAACCCCGGAGTACCATTACCATCAGCATTCATAACAGCAGTTCACAGATCCGATGGCAGCGGAACCACATACGCTTTCACCAACTTCCTCTCCGTCACTGTTCCAAATTGGGCTGCACAAGTCGGTTACAGCACATCGGTGACCTGGCCTGTCGATACTACACCTGGCGCTTATGGCGTTGGTGCGAAGGGTAACCCTGGCGTTGCGGGCACAGTCCTGAATACACACGGCGCGATAGGCTACGTGGACGTCATCTATGCTGTCAGTAACCATCTTGGAGTAGGTGCAGTGCTAAATGCGGCAGGCAATTACGTCGTACCAACTCTTCAAACGATTCTCTGGGCTGCTCAGAACGCAACCGGCACTCCCAACCCCGCAGACCTTCGGCTGCACATAGTGAATGCAGCGGGAGCTCAATCCTATCCGATCTCAACCTACACCTACATCTTAGTTTACAGAGACATGTCAGTAAACCCCAGCACGACACAAGCGAAGGCGGAGACCCTAGCCCAGTTCCTTTGGTGGGCTATCCATGATGGCCAACAGTACTCAGCAGCTTTGATCTACGTGCCACTCCCCGCAAACGTCGTTGCGGCTGATGAACAACTACTGCTGACCTTAAACTATCAGGGAACACCACTTCTGACTGGGTAGACAATAGCGACATGCAATCCACTGGGTAGACAATAGCGACATGCAATGCAAACAGAAATTGAAAAAACCCGTGCTCGGCAACGAGCACGGCACCACGATTTTTTACACGGTATTTTGATCATAGCCGCGTTCGCGATTCCAGTTATCGCGGCGCTTACCTTTTACGCGCTTTTCAACGGAAGTCTGGACTCGATTCAAGCGTTCGGATTCGGGTTTCTAACGGGTACCACTTGGGAGCCTAACCCAGCCAACGGTGGGCCCCCTATTTTGGGAGCACTCCCGGCGATGTACGGATCGGTGGTGACAACTCTGATTTCCCTGCTCTTTGCAGTTCCAATCAGCTTGGGTATCGCCCTGTTTCAATCGGAGTTGGCCCCTAGGAGGTTCCGACTTCCCTCAATTTTCCTAGTCGAACTTCTTGCGGCCGTACCGAGTGTCGTGTATGGGCTCTGGGGACTCCTCTTTCTAGTTCCCTTCATGAGCACTTACATCGACCCCGGACTGATAGGTTCACTGGGGTTCATTCCCATTTTCGCGGGTGAAACAAATGGTCTCGGTATGTTTACCGCCGGCGTCATTCTCGCTATAATGATTATACCATATGCAGCAGCAGTTATGCGAGAAGTCATCGCCGCAGTCCCTCGCGCCCAGCGAGAGGCGTGCATAGCTTTAGGCGGAAACACAGTTGAGACTGTGCGGATGGCCATCATTCCCTATGCAAGCACGGGTATAATCGCGGCTATCGTTCTTGCAATGGGTAGAGCCATCGGAGAGACGATGGCTGTCACAATGGTTATCGGTAACGTCGCAAGAATATCCCCCTCACTGTTCCTTCCCTCTGAAACCATTCCGAGCGTGATTGCGAACGAGTTCACTGAAGTTGCTGGAAACAACATTTACCTAGCGGCACTCTTCGAACTTGGCCTAATTCTCTTTGCGATCGCTTTTCTGATGAATCTCATCGGCAGAGTTCTAATTTCGAGGCTAACTTTTCACGGTGGGACAGCCACGCATGTTTAGCTCGATGCGTGCACGCCGGTTCAGCAACAGGTTATTCATTGTCTTAGCCACCCTCGCGTTCTTACTTGCGTTAGTCCCTCTCGTTTCAATCCTCTACCAAACAATCGCGATAGGATCCACTGTACTGAATAGTGACTTTTTCACTCAAATTACACCTCCTATCGGAGGAAGTGGCGGAGGCATTTTGAATGCCATCGAGGGAAGCTTAGTGATGGTCGGGATTGCTTGCCTAATCGGAATTCCCATAGGGCTCTTCACTGGGGCGTACCTTTCAGAGTACCCTGGAAGAATCGCCAACAATCTTAGGCTGATCGCCGAGGTACTCACAGGGGTTCCGTCAATCGTGACAGGGATCGTTGTCTATGTGGTGGTTGTTGCCACTCTACATAGGTTTTCGGCACTCGCTGGCGGGATCGCGTTAAGCTTCATGATGATCCCCATTGTTGCAATCTCCACTCATGAGTCTCTGAGACTTGTGCCCTCATCGATAAGAGAGGGTGGTTTGGCGCTTGGCGTATCGAGATCAAAAACCCTTGTCTACATTCTTGTCTCCACCGCCAAGAGTGGAATCATAACAGGCATCGCTCTGTCTGTAGCTCGCATTATGGGTGAAACTGCTCCCCTACTTTTCACCGCGCTAGGTAGCCAGTGGCTAATGACTGGTGTCTTCGACCCCGCAGCTTCTATGACCGTGCTCATCTACGAGTTTGGCACCGCTCCTTACCCTAGCGCTCACGCCTTCGCCTGGGGAGCTGCCCTAATCCTATTGCTGCTCGTCCTGGGGCTCAATGTGGTAGTTCGAATCGCGTCAAGATTGAAACCCACAATCCCTATCTGACTTCCCGGCGATCCGCGGGTTCTTTCTCCTCGATAATAAAACATCTATCAAGACTAAGAATTACAGGGCTCGCACCACTAGATCTTCCGACAAGGTCAGCGGTTCGATGAACGTGATTTCGGGGAACCGACTTTCGTCTTCGTTTGCCAACTAGTAATTAGCCCCCACGGATCGGTTATTCCAGACGCTGTTTTGGGATGACCTCGCTTATCAACGCACGCGCAAGCACAGTCTAATTGCGTGCTAAGACCGATTGGGGACGATATGTGATTCGCGTAACCAGTCCGGTGTGTAGCATGGGAAGTTTAATTCTCGCTGAGTGCGACGGTTTTTCCGGTAAAAGCGATTTTTCTCGCCCTTGGTGCAGAAAACCGCAAATATGCGGGGCCTCCCTCATCATGATAAGGTTGGTCAATGCCGATGCCACAAAAGGCGACGATCCTAAGCGAGCTTGGCGCGGAGCGACTACTTCTACCGGAGAGAACCAACTCCGCATTAGTCGCCAATGATCGCGTGAAATATTACTTCACACTTCTGCAAAGTGCGAAAGCCCACGCGGACGATCCGAGTAGAGCTTCGTTCAATCTGAAGCAGGAGCGAGAAGCGGCAGGAATAGAGAATGGCCTCTTAGACAGAGTTGTTGAGGAAACAATCAAAGTGGGTGGCAATTATCGCATCGCCTCGTCCGAACTGATTTTCTCGGAAATAAGGAAGTGCATGCAACAAATGCTTCTCCCCTTGATCTCAAGAGAGGAGGGTCAGGCGGTCAGAGAAATTGAATCCAGATATTCCACGCTCATGGCGAATCTGCCTACTGGAGAGGATGAGATCGTCTCTGCAGAGGCGATTATGAAGATCACCTCCGTTCAACGCGAAAGCGGTGACAGTCTTCACCTACTCGTAATGGATATCCACAAGCTGCTCAATTCCCTACAAGGAGAATTGTCTCAGGAACAGATTGATGGAGCTCTCACTTATCTGTTGAGCGACGATGACAAGTCGCTAATCCGCGCATTCATGGCGGGGCTCAACCGAACTACACCGCTTAAGTTTAGCCATCCTGGTTTGGGGACAACGGCGTCTCGTTTTGGCGGCAAACTCGTTATTCAAAATGACATTGGGCTAACTGACGCCCACGTGCTGGTAATCAATGTTGAGGGAAACGCGATCTCGATAACGTACACCGACGTCCACCTATCACGACTCCGATTCTTCCAGAGCCTTTTCGAGAAATGGAGTATGCAGTGGGACGACACTGTGTCGAAAACCTCAGCCGCGCAGATGGATGAGGATACTTACTTCATGTCCATTGGGAGGTACTGGAGTGTTAACACAACTGAGCTGGAAGAGTTTCTGGGTTATCTAGGATCACGACTAGTTTTCCTGATCGACTGGAACAAGGGGCGTAAGCAGCTTCGTCGTTTCCTTAGAAACCGAGACGCCATCGCCGTGCTGAAATGGGGAGCTGACAATGAGATCGGACATCGAGCATTTCTTGAGCTTGGGGGCGCCAGCCTAATCTTCAGCGTTCTTGAACCTGAAGCAGCTCCAGCTTTGCGAATGGGCGAACCTCTACATCGAATACTCGGACGAAACGAAACCGTGAAGTATTTTCAATGGGTTTTGAAGTGTACGAAAGAAGGCCTGTTAGCGAACAGGACGAGACTTCTAATTAGAGACCAGATCAAGGCGGAATTACTTAGATACTTCCGATCGTCCCATGAGCAGTTGATCGATCTTTGCCAAGAGCACGCGTCTCTAACCGTTGAAGTGGCCACCGCGCTCAGAGATTCGTTGTTAGAAGTGAGGTTTGGAAACGGCAAGGACTTTGCTCCCTGGATCGCAACCAAAGCAAAGAAGTGGGAAAGTCAAGCAGATGAACTTGTTCAGAGAGTACGGTCACTTTCAATCCGCATGAATTCATCCGAAGGTTTTGGGATGTTAATCGGGGAAATGGATGACGTACTAGACTACCTGGAAGAAGCCTGCTTCATGACAACACTCCTCCACTCAGATCACGCCAACTCAAAATCAGGCGACGAGCTCATCTCTTTATCAGAAATTGCTCTTGGTGGGACTAGGGAAATTCTTAGAGCGCTAATGGCTGCTGAGGTACTGCACACTTCCGGCACCCAGGCCAATGTGCAAGAATTCTTGAGAGCCGCGGACGCCATTGTCAGTGTTGAGATGAAATGTGATGATGCGCTAAGGCGAGCCGAAAACGCTATCCTTGCGGAGGCAGCTAACTTCAAGCAGCTCTGGGTCTACACACAAGCCGGACAAAGCATAGAACAATCGACGAACTTTCAAAGAAAAGCAGCCGTCCTTCTGCGCGACATGATCCTAGAGGATCTTCGCCGATGAGGGACGACGTTTTGACCGATACCGTGCCTAGAATTATCCTGCTAGGCCATGGTAAGAATTCGGATGTTCCAGCTGAATATTTCGGCACCAAAGCCTCCGGACTCGCCGCGATGGAAAACATCGGAATTCCTGTTCCCGCCGCATTCGCCCTTAATGCTACGATCTGCAAGGAGTATCACGACAAATCGAGAGTTCTCCCCTCAGACGTTCCGGAACTTCTTCGAAAGGGAATCACGTTCCTAGAAGAGAGCACTGGTCAAGGATTTGGAAGCGAAGATCGGCCGCTGCTCGTCTCCGTTCGATCAGGCGCCCCAGTCTCGATGCCCGGCATTATGGACACCGTGTTGAACGTAGGTCTCAACCGGCAGACGTTACGAGGGCTCATCTATCTTACAGGGAATCCAAGATTCTCTTGGAACACCTATTGTAGATTCTTAGAGAGCTATGGCACGAAGGTGTTTTCACACAAACAATCAAACTTCGATTCACTGAAGAAACAGGCCATGAAAAGCGAAGGCATAACGAATGAGATTCATCTTGACTATCTGACCATGAGGGAACTCGCCAAGGAATACGAGAACATATACACGGCCAAGGAGCGTGCTCTCGTCTCCGATATCCAGAAGCAGTTGACGCATGCTACTGAGGCCGTGCTTGATTCCTGGATGAAACCTCGCGCATTAGAGTTCCGAAAAATGAACCGGGCTGCTGGCGTTGTTGGCACGGCCGTGCTGGTTCAGGCAATGGTGTTTGGAAACATGGGTATCGACTCCGGCTCAGGAGTTGGCTTCACAAGAAATCCTTGGAGCGGCGAAAACCGTCTGACCGTGGATTTCCGGTTCGGATCACAGGGAGAGGACGTGGTCTCAGGAGACTACTCAGCCACCACTCAACTGGACTTGGAAAAGACTATGCCGAGCGTTTACGGTGAACTCTTCATCATCGCGAAGAAACTGGAATCAAACTTCAAGGACATGCAGGACTTTGAGTTCACGGTAGAGCGGGGACAACTCTACTTGCTTCAATCTCGACCCGGAAAAAGGAGCCCCTTAGCTGCGCTGCGAATCGCCGTCGAGATGTGCCACGACGGAATAATCTCTCGCCAAGAGGCCTTATCTCTACTCAAAGATCTCGACATGAACCAAGTGGCGATTCAGCGTTTGGATACCACGGAGCCCCCCATAGCGCAGGGCATATCCGCATCAAGTGGTGTAGCGACAGGCCGGATTGCACTGACAAGCAGGAAAGCCGAAGAGACCACCAAGGACCATGTTATCCTCGTCAGGGCGACGGCGTCTCCGGATGACATACCGGGCATTAACGCATCGCAAGGTCTACTTTGCGCACGTGGCGTACGAACGTCTCACGCGGCCGTGGTGGCTCGAAGCATGGGGAAAGTCTGCATTGTTGATTGCCGAGAGCTTTCAATCGATTTACACAATCACCGATGTCAACTGAGAGATCATTGGCTCTCGGAGGGCGAGATCATCACACTTGATGGGAATAGTGGACTCGTCTATCTCGGGGCGATACCTGCAGTGAGCGAGAAACCCGTCGACTTGCTCGCTACTGTGGAACAATGGAAGGATCAACCACAATAGCAAAACTCGCCTGTTCCGTACCCATAATACGGCAGACAACTTCTCTTTACAGAATGATCTCGTGTTTTAGTGAAGAAAAATAGAAGGAGGTACGAGCGCGACGCGCGCTCGGACGCTTACTTGCGTCTTCGTTTGAGTAGGTATAGTGATGCTGCTAACGCTGAGAAGGCGACGAGGGCTACTGTGCTGAATTCTGGTACGGGGATCTGGCTTTGTTCCAGGTTCACGTTCACACCCGACCCTGACTGGCCTGATGTGACCGAGTAGGACAAGGTTTGAGGCGCGTAGCCTGGTTGGCTGATGGTGAACGTGTATTGGCCTGGGGGTAGGAAGGCTTGGTACATGCCATCCCACGGGTCGAAAGTTCCAATTGTGGCTCCGCTGGCGCCGACCACGCTGATCGTGCCCCAGCTTTGCGTGCGGAAGTCTCCAGCATAAGTGAAGCCGACGACGGTGCCTGAGACGAAGCCGTTGAGGTCTACTTCGAATACGGCGCTTGCTTCACCGCTGTTGTGGGCGTTGCTAATCTGCCAGGCACCCTCCTGCGAGTACGGACCTAAGCCGTTCGCGGCCATCGTGTGGCCTACAGTTGGCCAACCTGTACCGGCGCCTACGCCTGAGGCGAGGTCTTCGGTTAGGCTGATGCCTGATACGGCTGTGGTTCCTGGGATGATATGGTAGGATTCACCCAACAGCAGACCGTTGACTGGCGGATAGTATTGTGCGAAAGGTTGCGTACCTGAACCTGAGGTTGTTGTGGTTGACTGTTCGCTGCCTAGTTGGTATCCACCTGAGGCCATTTCCATTGTGCTTGTGTTGTTGGCGTACCATGGGACGAAGTCGACCTCAGCGGTCCACCCGCCCTGGTAATCCGAACCACCTAGTATGCCACTGTTCGGGAAGTATCCTGGAGCGTTCCAGCTGGTTCCCGGGTTCGCGTAGCAGTCAAGTTCGAAGCTGCATCCGAATAGGTTCAGGATTGGGTCCATGAAATAATATGGATTCTTGGCGAAGTATCCGCCGTCGGGAGCATCGGTCTGTCCCGCTGCGGGTACTTGCGGTAAACCAGCCATTTGCACGTGTAGTGCAGTCACGCCGCCTGGCAGGTAATTGTACCCGTTCAGCGCGGTCGGGTAGGGTACTGCACCGTTCGGCGTCATGAAGTAGGTAGTGGAAGCACCGATTGCTACCCCTGTTTTTGGAGTCGATGTTAAGTAGGGTTGGTAGGGCTCGCCTAGGTTGTTGAATGGGTACTGTGTTTGGCCGCTTGCGGCTGTTGCGAAGCCGCTGGCTTGCGTGTATGTGCCTTCGCTGCTCATCCACTCAGCCACCAAGCGGCCTGTATCGTCGAACAGCCGCACCCTTGCGGACATGTTCATGTCGGTTGGTGAGATGATGCTCTCCTTCTTGAAGAGAACATCCAAGGTGACGTTCACACCGATCACCATGTTAAGCCTCACATCAGCCACCTGGCCTGAAGCGGCGTACGCAGAGAAGTCCTGATCCTGCACGTAGCCGTACGTGTAGGCGCGGAAATCGTATGTTAGATTGGCGGGCATAGCGGACGGATATAGGTTGCTGCCTCCCGGTTGGTAGAGGGCGTTTACGGTGCCGGGTACTGGCTTTAGGGCGCTGTAGGATGCTGGGGCGAAGAACATCTTCGCTGTTAAGGTGTTGGGTTGACCGGCAGTGTAGCCTCCAACCCAGCCAATGCGTTTGAGTTCTTGGCCGAAGAAGGCACCGTTAGCGTCGTACTCGGAATTCGTGAAAGGTGTGCCGAGCACGTTAACATAACTCGGGTTCCAGCCTCCACCACAAGCCGTAACGTATGTTGTGGTGTCGTTTTGGAAGAGGCAGGTGCTCGGGATTGTGTCAGGCAACCACGATGCCTCATCGCTGATGTAATTGATGCGGGCACCATTGTTGTAGATGCCTACATCAATCTCCTGCCCAACCATCGCAGCCCAGTCCTTTGGCAGATTTACGTTGGTGCTGAAGGGTCCACAGTAGGGCGTTGTAGGCACAGCTGCCTGCGAGCAGGGGTTTCCTGTTCCGCCTGTTCCACCGACCGCTGCGCCGTCTGCTGTGTATCCAGTGCCCCAGGGGAAGGGTAGCTGGCCTGATTCCTGAACTCCAGCCGTAGCGAGAGTAGGTGACCAGGGGTTGCTGGTGCCGTCGGGACCTGGTCCGATGCCCCATTGGCCGTAGAGCCAGTTGCGTGCAACCGTTGGTCTTTCCCAGTCGATGCTGTAAACCGTCAGGTTGAATCCTGCACCGCGGTAGACGTGGTCGCTGATGCTCGTCGGGTTACCGCTCAACGTTACCGAGACGGACTCGACGGGGCTGCTCTCAATGTAGCCTAACGCGAAGACGTGGGGTGTGTACGTGCCTGAGGGGATACCGTAGTTCTCTCCACCCCAGGTGTCGTTCCAACCCCAGAATTGAATGTTCGCAGTGCCCGTCTCAATCGAAAACTCGTTGAGTTTGGCCGCGTCAAGATTGTTCTCGTGTTCGAAGTTGTCCGTTGTCTTGTATTTTCCTGGGTAGCTGTTGGGGTCCCAGTTGTAACCGGAGGCTCTTCCGGCGCTGTAGTATCCATAGTATCCGAGGGCGCTCTGGTTGTATGACCAAACCTGGCCGTTCGCATCAACCAGTACGCCGGACATTAGGCCGGCGCCTGTGTCGATCGGTTGGTCAGTGATCGTGCCTACCGTATCGTGGAAGTGAACTGTCTTGTTCACCCAGCTCGATAAGCGAAGGTCCATGGGTAACGTTACGTCACCCGCCCACTCGTTAGGTGTCACGTCAAAGTAGTACTCCTGGAAGGTTGCACCGTCCAGGGCTGTTTGAACGTAGCGGAAAGTCCACGCTCTCACGTAGTACCTTCCAGGCGTGAGGCCGTTAACCCAAGTAGCGTACACTTGCGGAACGCCTCCGTCAAGGTCTCTTGGAGCACCGTACTCACCCTTAACACCGAACTCAAAGTGGAACGGAGTCGTAGTACCACCATCCACATACCATTGTTGTGGTGGGCCGACACCCATCGGATCCGACGTCCGGATGTTCTTGGGGTTAAGCTCCGAAGTGGCAGCCGAAACTTGCTGGTAGCTAAATCCGCTGGGCGTGGGGTATCCGTACCCATTGGTTGTGCCGCTTGCTCCTATGTATTCATGCCATGGGAACGCGATTTGGCCTCCGGAACGTGGGTCGCCACAGTAACCTGCATCTCTTCTCGAGTAGAAGCTCGGTTGGCCTCCCGCGACGCATGGTAGTGGTGACCATGATACTGCTGGGCCTGCGCTTGGATCGGGAACGTTGGATAATGTGGGATTGGCGTATAGTTCAATCTTGATGTATGAGCCTACCGCAGTTGAACCGAATGTCTGAGTTGTACCGGATATCTCTGTTGGATATTCCGCCGGCCAGGGTTCGTCACCGAACTGGTGTTTGCTGAAGACATTTCCGTGAATCACGGGTCCTGGTTGTAGGTAGCAGTCGAAGTGCAAAGACTGACCCCTCAACACGGTTACACCGCTTTCGCAGAGTGTTTGCGGGTAACCTGCCGCCGAAGCGTACAGGTCGTAGATACCGGGCGCCATGCCTTCCACTTCATAGTGGCCTTGGGCGGTGGCGTTGAAGTATCCACCCGCGTTGATCGTTGGCAGGTCGGGTCTCTGTTGACCAGTGTAGGGGTCAATGCGCATACTCATGTTTGCCCAAACTCTTCCGGCTTCCCCGATTGGTTGGCCGTAGAGGGTTGCGTTGTAACCCGCATAACGAATCGTACCTGTGACTATGGCTGGGTCAACCTCACCCTTCACAAGCATCACAGGCCAATTCTCGGTTGGAATGAACTGGGACGGAGACAGAAGGGTTGTCGTCTTCACTGCTTGGTTGACGCCTTCTTCGCCTCCAAGGGCGGTGCTTACAAAGTTGCCTAGGAAGATTTTGAAGAAGTATTTTCCAGCGGTGGTTGGTGCGGTGACGCCGTTGATTCTGACATAGTACCATTCACCAAGGTTGGTGAACTGGATATATTGGTGCTGGTAGTAGGCGCCACAGTTGTTTGGTGCGGCGGTATTGGTTGTACACGCTGCTGCTATTTCTCCTGCAGATGTTCCTGGTGCTTGGTTCGCATCTACTCCATCGTCTGCGTATATGTAAATGACAACGTCGCCGGGGCCGTACCGATCGTATGGTGAAGCCCTCACGATGACGGTATTTGAGTAGTCGTTCGTGAAGCTCGTCACGACTTGTGACGCGTCGGGTACTGTGAAGCCTGGTGGTAGGTAGATTGCCATGTAATCCCACGCACCCTTGTAACGAGTGTTTGATCCGCCTAACCAGGATGATGTTCCTCCCGTGCAGCCGGTAAGACTAGTGGGGATTCCGTTTTGATATGTGCATGCGGTTGCGTTGAGGCCGAAGATCAAGTCGCCCGTCGAACCAGTTAGTACAGCTCCGAAAGGCTCGTAAGAGTTCCCTTCCAGCTGATACCACGAATTGCTCGGTGCACCCGGCGGATTACCGTTCGGGTACGGTGCCTGATAACCAGGAGCGCAGTTATTCACGTTCGCCTGATTCGGATAACCCAGATACGCACATTCACCGCTGCCAGGCCAAATATAACCAATAACGCCCGGAACATGCGGATCAAAATTGTTAACCGTATACGGGGTTGTTCCGATTGAGTGCCCCAACGTAAAGGTTGCTTGAGTCGGAACAATAATTGCTAATGTACTAATTAGGAAAATAGCGATTGTTAGCGTTGCAACTAATTTCTTACGCAAATTTTCATTTTCTCCTTTTCACTTATTATGCGTAATCGTTACGCAAAATTCCGGGAGGGCAGGCTCGTGCTTTATTAAATGAACAGTCGAAGACCGAAACCGCCAGCACTGAGTTACATGAAATCATGTGCTGTAACGTGATGTAATGTAATTACCGGAAAACAGGCACGCTTTATGTTAACTCTTTCGAGCTTCACGATGAGATGCCGCCTCTCAATTTCCGAGGGGCAGTGCGGAACGGTAGAGGAAAGTTCGTCGACCACAAAACGGGGACGTTTAGTTTAGAGCAGTTACCCTGAGTCCTTGTTTGCGTCATTGCTTGGTTGTCAGTTTATGCGTATAGGCGTCGGCCAATTTCCCAAGTTTCCACGCAAGAAACACGACAACCACGACGATGCCCGCGCCTAGGATTGCTCTGATCACCAAGCCCACAAACAGTAGGCCAATTAAAGTAGGCATTTGTTCTTCACCTTCAACGCGCAATCCATCATTTCTTGATAAAATGAATTGCGAACGAATCATTCAGACCTATCAATCATTATCAAATTGATTGATCCAACAAAAGTTCCGTCAGAGAACTGTCAAGTCATCCTCTAACTTCCGTTCAACACCACTTTCTATCGAATCTAGGCGTTGATAGTGCAAATTGTCCATTCGCTCGGGCCGTCACAGCGTCGAGCTCGATCGATAAAGGATCAAGTGCGAGGTTTCGCTGGATGGCAGGGATCCTAGACATCTTCGCCGGCTTTTGACCGCAGCTCACCGTACCAAGGCGCTAGGTCATAGCGTTCAGCCCTGTAGTCTCCTCTGTATGGTTTGATATCTAGAACGGGGGTTCCATCGAAGAAGTCTAACCCACGAACCACTAGCTTTCCTCCATCAATCTTCACGAGTTTCACAAGGGTCAGGCCGATGGGGTTAGGCCGAGTGGGGGAATCAATAGCGAATACGCCCACGAGCGGCAACTCTTCAAGCTTGAACCCTTTCGCTAATAGCCTCCTGGGTTTAACCTTCAAGGCCCCCATCTGATCAGGTCTTAGCTTGTTCAGGTAGCTCAGAACGAAAATATGGGAGAACCCCTGCAAACCATCTAGCGCCTCCTGAAACTCGGGGTATATCTCAATCGTTGACTCAGATTCCTTGCTCCGAAACCTCACATCGTCATCAGAACCCCCGGTTCGAACGACGCCAATAGGCCGAAAAACCACGTTATCGCGCATTACCATGGAGTCTACTTCGCTGTTCACCGATTTAGACATGATTCAATCTCCTTCACGAATGCACTCTCTTGAACTCAGGTCCTAGTAGATCGTATACGTTCCACTGTGCCGAGAAAGCTTTCACGCGAAGACATCGTCACTGAACGCTTCGAGCCGCGCGGTCTCCTTCTCCAGGAGATTTTCAACACTCATTACGTCATCACAGGTGATTTGATCTGCGAACTGCAATCTGTAATCTGTTGTCAATATGATATTTCGTTTTGCATGGCTGACCCTCTGCCCGTAGAATCTTGAGCCTCTGCAAGTCAGCGATTTGAGACCACAGGGTGCCAAGCTTGATGTAATCTAAGTGTGAACAAACCCGCCCCTCATGGTTGGATAGTATGCGCTTCGCTACGTTCTCGGTAACATGGCCGCCGGTCTCTCTTAGAGTTCGCAGTACTGTATTATACCGGATTTCGGAGTCAGGATCTCTCTTTGCGACATTCTCGCATTGCTTCATTTCTGGGTGGACAAAGTGGTTGGTTGCGACGATGAACCTTCCATCAGTTTCAGGCCGCCGAACTCGAACCTGGGTGGGGCATGCTTCTACAACGGCCAACTCGCCGCTTCTGTCAGCAACTAAGTAATTGTTTGCCGTGAGAAAACTCGTATGGGTTAGGTATTCGATCGCTTCTCCTGTGTTCTTGCAATTGTCGAGTACGTATCGAACCGCAATTGGAAAATTGATTCCAGGAGTCCCAAGCTGCGCGGAAACGAAATGCATTGACATTGCCAACCCGTGCTGATTTACCCCGTCCTCGCGGCCAACGAAGACATCCGTGTTTCCCAAGCTCACGTTCGCGTTCTTGGGCTGTGTCAGGTAGCTCTCACTATATCGCCCAAGCCTGTAATAGAAATCGTAGTTTCTACCAAAAATCACCCTTGAATCATCCACAAACGCGAACGCACTACAACCCATCACTTTACCGTAACCGACCGTTAGGACGAACGAAGCGAGTCTTTCGTATTTTTCCTGGGTGGCGTCGGCAATTCCGCGAATCTCGTCAAGAACGTTCGGGAACACTCCCTTTACTTCCTGCTCGCATTTCAATCCAAGAACCATTGTTTCCTCGTCAATCTCGGGTAGCTTGAATCCATGCCTTCGAAGAACAGTTCCGTACTTGAAACCCATTTCGTAGTAGGTCCCGCGCAATCTAGGGTGATACATTTGAGTGAGCCCAACTCCGATTCAAAGCATATGCCAAATGTTGTTTAACGCGAGGCCTCGTATGCATCGTCTCTTCAAAACCACGATCCTGACACAAAAATATGTTGACCGTATAACGACGCAGAACCTTTCTTCGAATTCGCTCCCTGGTCGCGTCGACACGGACAGGTCTCATAATGGATGTAGCCAATCCGAACTAGAGGTTTGGCGCCGGGAGAGGGCCTTGAACCTAAGGTTCAAAGCCGTTACAAGGCCGCTTTCTCTACCAGATGGGCTAGCTTCTGGAGCGATGAAGCCGATCCCAATTCGCTGTTCTCCAAGCCTATGCCTTTGGGTATGTCCTCGCATTCCAAAGGGGACACTCCCTGAGAATAAGGATCAGTCCATGCGGGCTATTTCTTATAGGCATGGTAGCCCTTTCTTTCCAGGTGGAGAAGTTTGGCTCTGAAGCTAAGGGATGTCCGAACTGAGGTTATCCGCGAGGACAATGGAACTTACGCGGTTGCATGTTCAGCTTTGGGCGTGTATTCGGTGGGCAAGACTCTAAGAGAGGCCAAACGCAACTTCGAACAAGCTCTTGACTTGCATCTCTCAGTGGTCAAGCAGAAGGCGAGGAAAGACCTCACTAGTGTGACTGTTTCAGCGTAATTGTCGGTCAGATCATTGTCGCGCCTGAGACCAATTCGCGGCAAAGATCTCATCAAGATCCTTTGCAATAACTATGGGTTTGCGAAAATTCGGCAGAAAGGAAGCCATGTAACGCTTGAGCGAGACGGCACATTTGTTACTGTTCCACTGAAAGAAATTCGAGTCGGCCTTCTGAAGACGATCCTTAAGGACTGCAATATATCGCGAGAAGAATTCTTGAGTTTACTCTAGAATAGACTAGACGCAATTAGCAGAATGGCGCCGGGAGAGGGATTTGAACCCTCGCGGCCCCAAAGGACCACAGGCTTACGGTTTCATGATTCCAGGCTTAGGCTTCGTGAATCTGCCCCTTACCAGGCTAGGGAACCCCGGCTCCTTCCGTTTGAAAACCCCTAGCCGAATTTAAGCATGCTCGCACAAAGCCATAGAAAACTAAGCCCCCCACCACGACGACCATTCGACGGCCTAATGTTTCCACATGGCAGGGTATGTGCCACGATCCATGATAACACGTTCAATCTTGACCGCTTCGCCCCTCTCTTGGTCAAGCATCTCCCTAGACGTGAGCAGCGCTCGTCCCAAACCCACTGCCTCCCCCTTCAAAGTGAAAATGGCAACTAGTCTGTTCCGCTCTATAGCCGAATCCAATTGCAAAAGACCTGGCAACGCTAAGTCAGCACCATGGCAGACAGAGTCGACTGCGGAGTCGCGGATAACAACCTTAGGAAGAGAAGTCAGCGCGACTTCCATTGGTTGTATAATTTTCCGCAAGGCACTGTCGTCACCCGATTCAAAATCGCTCTGGGCTGCACTAAGCTGATGTAAGGTGACAAGCGATTCATCCTCCACGAAAGGCCCTGCACGTGTTCGCCGCAGCTCTCGCATATGCGCTCCACATCCCAGCACCTCGCCTATGTCCGAGCATAGTTTGCGCATGTATGTCCCGGCTTGGCAGGAGCATCTGAATAACACTTTTCTGCCGTCGATCTCGTACACGTCGAGTTGGTAGATGAAACGCTTCCTCGGCTCCCTCTTCACCGACGCCCGCAACGGAGGCTTCTGATATATCTCCCCAACGAACTCATTCAGAAGATCGCGGATAGTGCTTTCGGGTATGTCGGCATGAACCTGCATTAGGCATAGGTACTCCTTGCCTGAGTAGAGGAAACCTTGAACGACTTTCGTGGCTTCCTCCAGGGCTACTGGTAGGATGCCGGTTACCTTTGGATTACCCCGACTATGAAGTCTCTAGGGTTCCGCCGTGACCGGCATGTGAAAGTTTCATCATGCGCTTAATCCAAGCCACTACTTCATGGCTGGAAGGGCCTGGGGGTTTGTCCAGATTTATGAGCCCGTATTTTATCCGCAGCTGTATCGGCCTGTCTTCGGGCTTGCAGCCGTAGCTGGGATTTGTTGTCTCCTCAAACTTCGTAATCAACTCCCTGTTCACCGCCCAAGGCGTGACAACTTGCAAACAATTCACCTCACAGTAAGAGGTAGTGTTTTGACGCTATTAAGGAAAGGAATACGCTTGAGAAAACCTTAGGATTACTAGTTGACGATGACTTCCGTGTCTTTAGCTTGCTGCCTGGGGCCTCGTAGGCATGACATCTTCTTTCATGTATTTCGTCTTCTTGCCTTTCGTGATCGCCTTCTCCACATCCTCGTCCGCGGCTCCTTTTTTGAGTTCGACGAGTTCAGATGTGGGTTCGAGATGGTCGACATTCGTTCTCCTTCGTCTCACACCAGTGACCGATTTTGGTCCCGTTACGAGCACGAAGTTCTTATCGACAACGTCTACGACTACGCATTTCTTGCCTGTTTCACGGCCTGAGAGTTTGACGCAGACTCTGCCTACTTCCATACTGGGCATAGATTGTCACTTGGAATGATTTGTCGAAGTAGTCGATGCGGGAATAGATAAGTGTACCCTAACTTGTGGACTCTTTCAGTTTCGCTCTTTGCATGAGGAAATTGCGCACGGCGTCTACGATTATTGCTTTCGTCTTTTCGATGGAGTATAGGCTCGTGTCGAGCATGAGGTCGTAAATGGACAGATCGGTTACGTCAATCCCGTAATATTTCCTGTACCGCTGTTTTTGGATCGATTCTCGGTTTTCAGTTTCTCTCATGGCATCTTCCATGTTGCTGCCGTCGCGCGCTGCGATCCGCTTGAACCTTACTTCATCAGGTGCAGTCAACAGTATCTTTGCGTCCGCAAGATCCCTCACCATCCACGCCCCGAGCTGGGCATCGATTACAACACCTCCCTTCTTCGCTTCGGCCTTGGTGCGTTCATCTAGCATCCGGTCTATGCTGGGATCGCCTGCGGCACGGTGGCTGAAGGCCTCCAAAGACGAGTTATGTTGTTTCGCAAGATCCCTGAATAATTCGCCAGCGGAAACATAACGAAGACTTAAGGCCTCAGCCAAAGCTTTCGCGTAAGTCGACTTTCCCGTTCCATGGGGGCCACTCACCGTGATGATTAACCCTTTAGTGGACTCATTATTTCGTGATTTTTCTGTTTTCACCATATCGCTCTTCCACAGCGGACCATCTACGTCGGAACAGTAGAAAAGCGTGATTAGAGTTAGGCATGCCGATGGTTCAGGAAGGGTTCTGGTAACTTGGAAGGGGAGTTCTACTATGGGGTCATTTTCGTGAATTACGTGACGGTTTTCCTTTCTCTAATGAATTTCAAACGCTTTTCCAGTGCTGGTAGGTGGAAATTAACGATTTAAGAACGCAACTCCAAGACCAGTCCAGGTAGGCAGGTCAGAGTAGAGCAGGACACTGAGCCAGTGTCTGTGATGGAGGGATCGATTTGCATGAGCTGCTTGGCCTATCTTAGAGGAGAGTTGTGTTGGACTCGTTGAATGTGACCAAAGTGGCGTCAGGGAGTAATGAATCGGTTCTGAACTCGATCGGCAACACGCCCTTGCAGAAGCTGAATGTAGGTTTTCGAGGGCAGACTTACGGAATCTTCGGCAAGTTAGAGTTCGTAAACCCGAGTGGAAGCATCAAAGACCGGATCGCCAAGTACATGATTGAACAGGCCGAGCAGAGAGGCTTACTGGGACCAGGCAGCATTATTGTCGAGGCCACAAGCGGCAACACGGGAATAGCATTGTCGATGGTCGCGGCTGCGAAAGGGTACAAGATGCTTGTTGTAATGCCCGAGCATATGACCGGAGAGCGGGTTAAGATAATGGCCAACCTCGGCGCCTGCATCTGCCTCACACCAAAGAATGAAGGCTTTGAAGGTGCGGTCGCCAGGGCCGACGACATGTCCAAAGGTGATCGACACTACTTCCTCACAGATCAATTCAGAAATCCAGACAACATAATGGCCCATTACCACACCACCGGCCAAGAGATAATTCAACAAGTGGACGGAAAAATTGACGCCTTCGTCGCTGGCGTTGGCACAGGTGGGACGTTGATGGGCGTGGGAAAGGCGTTGAGGGAGAAGAATGAGAAAATACGACTTATAGCAGTGGAACCTGACGAGGCGGCAGTCCTTTCGGGTCAAAAGGATTTGCGAGATCACAAGATCGCTGGAATCGGTGACGGGTTCGTTCCTGAAATCGTGAACATGTCTGTTATAGACCAAGTCGTTCGGGTCAGGAGCGACGATGCCGTTGAGATGACGAAGAAGTTGTCCACGAACCTAGGTCTCATGGTGGGCGTGTCATCAGGCGCCAACGTGCTCGCATCCATTCAGGTACTGGAGGAAATCGGTCGAGACAAGAAAGTAGTGACCGTACTGCCAGACCGGGCTGAGCGATATTTCAGCACGGATCTATTTCTGGCAGATGAAACACAAATAAGACAATGCACAACGCACTGCGAGTGCCCGTTCTATATTCGCAGACACACTTGACCGACCTCCGTCGGGTCGGTATGATACTCTGTTGTGCGAGAAAACGTGTAACAGATTTCTAGAATGGCGAGTTGAAATTGCCGGTTGACTTTAGGCAGATGTATACCACTATTCTGCAAGACTGGCTAGGAGTACCGTTTACCGATAGGTCAGGTCAACCTGCCGCCAGGCAACGGCGGCCCCCCGGCGTAGACTTCCTGGATTTGGATGCTACCAGTGCTACGAGCTCCGGCCCAGCGGCCCTTGACTTGGTAGGAAATCGCTTCGAGGGTGAGGATGTTAGAAGCTACACGCCCGCCTTCTTCTGGTTCTGGAAATCGCGTCCCTTTCCAGCAGATGAGGTTCTCTGGTCTGGCGGGTTGCAGGGAAAGGGCAGGAATCACAACGGGGTATCCGTCCTTCCCCACCCACGTCAGCACTTTCACGGCAGCCATCTTCGCGAATTCATGCCGCACGGGCAGGGGCATCGCTACACCGCCATCACCTGTGGCGCCTCCGCTTAGCGCGGCCAGCCTAGCTAGCAGGTAGTCCTTCGCCACCTGCAGTTTTGAGATGCGGAAACACTGTTCAACTGACCGCACGCGGATAATGCCGGCGTTGCGGATGCCGGTGTAGGCGTTGTAACGTAGGAGTGAGCTACTCATCTGTCGATCTACGTAAGGGCCCGTGCGCTGGAATTCGAGGAAGTCCCCCTTGAGAATCCATCCCTGCAGCTCTTGAGTGATCACCAGTATTCCTACCCGGCGATCTTCTTGTAGGTTCTTGATGCTCTTGCGTAGGAGGAAGTTTCCGAAGAACAAAGTGTCAGGTTGATCATCTGCGGGAAGGATACTGATCACAGGCACTACGTTAGGCACCGACTCAGTGTTGCGCGTTGCCAGGAACTTGGGAGTCATCTCTCCTTTTAAGGCCTCAAGTAAGCCGGGCGTCTCTTGGAGCAAGGGCGTCACGTGCCTCCAGCGTCTTTGGGGTTCAATTGCCGCGTTTCTCCGGACCAGTGGGCGACCGACACTACTTCTGCTGCCGTGCGATAAACCGACTCCATTTCTTGTCGGGTTAGCAGCGGCATTTTCTCCAGCTGGTATTCTTGGTCCAAGCGGTGGTACTTGGGCCGGCCAAGGTTGTTGTACGCTAATAGATCCCAGCGCTGTACGGTTGGCAACGCCTCGCTTATGAAACGGGCGATGGCGCCGATATTCTCTTGATCATCCGAATAGCCGGGGATCACAGGTGTGCGGATCCACATCGGCATCCCGCGAGCAGCCAACCGGCGAGCGTTCTCGAGGATAATGTCGTTGGGGATGCCCGTGGCGGCGGCATGACGCTTCGCGTCCATAATCTTCAGGTCGTAGAGGACTAAGTTTACCCAAGGAAGCACGCGCTCGAAGCTCTTCCAAGCGACTGCACCGCATGTTTCCAATGCGACGTGGACGCTAGCTTCTCGGCAGCTGGGCAGGACTTGGGAGAGAAGATCTACCTGCATCATCGGCTCCCCGCCGCTGAAGGTCACGCCGCCACCGGAGGTTTCGTAGAACACTTGATCACTCAAGAGTTCTTCGATCAATTCCTCATCTGTCCAACTACGTCCGATAACCTCCAGGGCAGCAGCCCGACAGGCCTGTACGCATGCTCCACAGGCAGTGCACCGTTCCCGGTTGATGCGGATCCCCTCGTGGGTAAGAGTTAATGCGTCTTCAGGGCAGACTGGCAGGCAGTCCCGGGCGCCAAGGCAACGCACATCATACCAGACCAGCTCTGGCTTTGGGCTTAGTCCCTCAGGGTTGTGGCACCAGGCGCAACGCAGAGGACACCCTTTCAGGAAGATAGTGGTACGGATGCCCGGGCCGTCCTCTGTGCTGAAACGCTGAACGTTGAAGGCGAGAACCATGATCATCCCATGTGGTGTGCTTCGCGGGCGATGATCTCGTCCTGGATCTCTTTGCCCAACCCCGCGAAGTACGCATTATAACCTGTCACTCGCACCAGAAGGTTACGGTACTCATCCGGATGTCTCTGCGCCTCGCGAAGAGTGTTGGCGTCGATCACGTTGAGCTGCACACAGGTGCCGCCTACTTTCCCGTAAGCTCGCAGCAAGGCCATCAGCTTCTGCCGCTGCTCCGGATGCTGCAGTAGGCTGGGGCTGAAGCTCATCGTGTGGCTGGCACCGTTGGGAGCGGTCTCCAATCCAAGCTTTCCCACACTCTTGATCACTGCGGTGGGGCCTTTGCGATCTGCTCCGTTTACCGGACATACAGCGTTTGATAGAAACTGTCCGCGCCGACGCCCGTCGGGCGTAGCGGCCGTTGATGGCGCGTAAGCGACCCAATAGTTCCACGAAAGATAACCGCCCCGATAGCGCTTGCCAGTCGGCGACATATGACGTGACGCCTCCTCCGTCCAGAAACGGCTGACCTCGCGCGCAATCTCATCTGCGTAAGAGTCATCGTTGCCATACTTCGGAGTCTTGTTCAGAAGCGACTGACGCAAGCTCTCGTATCCGTCGAAATTAGCTTGCAGCGCCTCCAAGAGCTGTTGCATGGTGACCTGACGATCCTCGAAGACTAGTTTTTTCACCGCCGCTAGACTGTCGGCGACCGTGGCCAAAGCGACGCCCTCGACCGTCAAGAAATTGTAGCGTGCGCCGCCAGCGTTGCTATCTTTCCCACTGTCTAGGCAACCATCCACTAGTGCACTCAAGTATGGGACTGGTTCCCAACGCGCGCGACCCGCGTCAGCTAGATTGTTGACGCGAATGATCCGTTCCAGGAGGTATCGAAGCTGAGTTTTGAATGCACTGAAGAACTGATCAAAAGATCCGAAGAGCTTCGCGTCACCCGTGCGTGGGCCGATTTGCCGGCCACTCGCCATGTCTTGGCCATCATTCAGTGCCAGCTCCACAGCCTTCGCTAAGTTGAGGTTCACATCCACAGTGCCGGAACGGTCGCAACCTGGAAGCGTATTCTCCAAGCAGCCGACGGGAGTGTAGTCCCACAGCCGGTCCTCCGGCAAGCCTTGCCAGCGTAGGCCAGCGATCGAGTTCTCGTCAAAGTTGATGAGGAAAGGTGACCCCTGCGCTTTCGCCACCATGTCAACGATACGTTCCATCAAGTGGTCTGACGAACGAGCGTGGATACGGATGTTAGGCTTCGGTTCGAGGAGGTTCATCTCCTCGATGACATCGAGTATGAGGTACGTAACATCGTTGGATGCGTCGTTTCCTTCGGCATCAATGCCGGCCAGGGTGATGAGCTGACCGAATGAGGAGTTGATGCCTTGGTTGGTACCGCTCCAGCCTTGAAAATCGTACGCGTAGTTGTGCTTGATCCAAAGACACTGCAGCCATTCCTTGGCTTGGTCGCGATTCAGGCGGCCCGCATCCAAATCGTGTTTGTAGTACGGGTACAGGTACTGATCTATCCGTCCTGGCGAAAGACCTGGGCCGGGATAGCTTTCAGCAACCATAGCCAGCATGTGCGTGGTCCAGAGACACTGCAGGGCCTCAGGGAAGGTCTCAGCTGGGAGCCAAGGCACCTTGTGACAGATGCGAGCGATCTCTCGGAGCTCCGCCTGACGAGCGTGATCCGTCTCCGCCGTTGCCTCGCGCTCGGCCTCGATGGCATACCGTTCCATCAGTATACGCACTGCGTCGGCGCATATGATAATGGCTCGCGCCAAATCGCGTTGCCTCGCATTGATCCCGTCTTTCGCGAGAACACCTTGAGCCTCGTCTTGGATACCTTTCCAGCCAACATGCAAGACCTTGGAGTAGTCTGGCACCAAATGCCCCGGCACGGCGCCGCAGTTACCCACGCCCAGACTATTGAGTAACTGGCACTCCTTCAAGAACGTCCGCTCCTCACGATCACGAGCGCGAGCCTCATCCTGTTTCAGACAGCGTGAAAGCGCGGTGCTGAAGTGTGAGCCAACAATGAGCTCTCCGTCGAGGATCTGTACTGGTAGGTAGCGGCGCAGTACCTCACGGAAGAACAACGCCTGGCGCACGACCAACGGCTCGTTCCAGAAACCCTCCGGTAACTCCACGGGTTTCGCCGCTGCTCGCAGATAGCTGCGAGCGCCTTGCAGGAAGATCGACATCTCAGGCACATTCGTCCAGTTCCACATCGCGTAGACGACGTCCCAAGGAGTGCCGGTAGTGTAGGAACGGACCTCGTTAGTATAGTCCCGCTCATAGAAAGAGAAGAACTGATCACGCAGCCGCCTTACCCTAGATGAAAGTATACTGGCAGCAGTCCACAATCCTTTCGGCTCGATGACCTGAGAACTTTCCATGCCAGTCGCGCCTATTTACTCTTATAAAAAGCTTGAACAAGACCCAAATTTGACTGATGCAGATTGGAACAGTTGACACATACTTGAAACTCACTGCCGGTCAAGTTCATGCACAAACTACTCGAATGCGTCGAGGACAATGATATTTGATATTAATAGAAGGCGTTGGGCTCAACAACTTCTGGACGGACTTGGCAAGTCAGATATCTGTCCGCCACCACTGTGACCCTGATCTCTGTTGAAGCGTTACGTCCTCTCACTTGATCAGGGAACAACCAGCTCGCGCGCAGTTATCTTTGACGAACAATGTAGACTAATCAGATCCGAAAAAGCTGAAGTTCGGCAGATCTTCCCTCGTCCAAGTTGGGTTGAGCATGATCCGATTGCCATTTGGTCATCTCAGATCCGAGTAGCGAAACAAGTCGCCTTAGGGCGCAAGGACGAGATTGCCGCCATCGGGGTAACTAACCAGAGAGAGACCACAATTGTCTGGGACAAGCGGACAGGCAAGCCCATTCACAATGCCATCGTCTGGCAGGATAGAAGAACCGCTCCCATCATAGACGACCTCGTTTTGAGGGGATATTCCTCATACATCCGGAAAACCACCGGTCTGATTCCTGACGCGTATTTCTCTGGCCCCAAGATCAAATGGCTCTTGGACAATATTCCCGGAGCCAGGAAAAAGGCCAGAAACGGCGATCTCCTCTTCGGAACAGTCGACACATTCCTGATCTGGAAGATTACCGGGGGACAAGTCCACGCAACAGATTATTCAAACGCATCAAGGACAATGATCTTCGACATCAAACGAGGAGCTTGGGATCGCAGGCTGATCGACCTACTCGGAATCCCGTCAGAAATGCTTCCTGAAGTGAAATCTTCAAGCGAGATTCTCGGCTACTCCGACAAACATGTTTTCGGAAGAGAAATTCCCATCAGTGGCGTCGCTGGTGATCAACAGGCAGCCCTTTTCGGTCAAGCTGCATTCGAAGAAGGTGTCGCCAAGAACACGTATGGAACGGGATGTTTCATCCTTCTAAATATAGGGAAGGAGATTCCTGCCTATCACCAAGGACTAATCACTACAATCGCTTGGAGCCTTGACCACGAAGTCACTTATGCACTCGAGGGCAGTGTGTTCAATGGTGGCGCCGTCATTCAATGGCTGCGAGATTACCTAGGCGTAGTGAAGAGAGCAGCAGACACTGAGCAAATCGGACGAAAAACGCGCACAAGTGGTGGAATCTTCTTTGTGCCGGCACTCACCGGAATGGGTGCACCATACTGGGACATGTACGCGAGGGGCCTCATTATCGGAATCACTCGTGACACAACAAGCAATCAAATTGTTAGAGCCGCTCTTGAATCGATCTGCCTCCAAACAGCAGATGTCTTTGACGCAATGAGAAAAGTCACAGCGAACCAGCTACGCTCCATCAGAGTGGACGGTGGGGGAGCGGTTAACAATTTCCTGATGCAGCTTCAAGCCAATATACTCGGGCTCCCAGTCGAGAGATCTAAGATCACCGAGACGACCGCTTTAGGAGCGGCTTTCTTGGCTGGCCTGGCCGTAGATGTATGGGACGACCTAAATCAGCTCAAGAACCTGAGGCAGGTGGACAGGGTGTTCACTCCAGCTATGCCTTCGAAGGTACGGGCGAAAATACGCAGAGAATGGAAACGAGCTGTTCAGAGAGCTCTTGGGTGGGCTCGACCTAACTGACCTTCAGGATCTTCTTGAAGATGACGGCTCCCTCTCATACTCATGGCGTACTGCGATTTCCTTCTCGTACGCTCGAATCTGTGTGGAAACTTGATCATCACTCCAGTCTAAGATCTCACCCATCTTTTTCGCTACGGTCTCACAGCAGTCAAGACCCTCGCATTGTCTGAAACCAATCAGACTCCTTCGCAACATAAAGTCGCTCAGAGTGAGAGCAGATTCTTTCTTCACGGCGTGCACGACCTCAGCCATGATATCCAAGTTTGTCTCGCAAACTCGCTTGCCAAGCCGCTCATCATTCTTCACGCAATTCAACACCTCCTTGTACCGAGAACCGAAAAGGGAAACAAGATGCTCCAGTTCCTCCGCCCCTAAACCATATTCAGAGGCGATCGAATCCATCCCGGCTCGAACCCTCTCAAGCTCAACTGAATCAGCACCTGGAAGCCTCTCTGTGGCAGTCGTGCAGGCTGAATGGATGCCCAGCTTCTTACAGGCGGCGTCGACAATGTCTTCAGCTATTCCGCGATATGCAGTTAGTTTGCCACCAATTACTGAGATTAACCCTCTGACTCCTTCCTTCTCATCATGATCGTAGATTATGTGGCGGCGGGTGACGGATGATTCTTTGACTACTTCCTCGCGTAGGAGTGACCGGACGCCCGCGATTGTGTAGAAAATGTGATCCCAAGAGGCCCTCGGGAATGCTCTCTGGACTTCGGCCCGGAGATATTCGACATCATCCACCTCAGCCCTCACCGCATCCATGTCCTGCTCATAGTCAGTATCTGTCGTTCCCACAAGAGAGAAACCAATCCAAGGTATCACGAAATACACCCGTCGGTCTGACGCGAATAGTGCAAAAGCCTCATTGGTCAACTTAGGTGTCACAAGATGAATTCCCTTCGTTGTTCGAGCGAGTGGTTCTTGCTTTCTCCTCACCTCTCGCACGACCTCGTCGAGCCACGGCCCGCCAACATTTACAACTAACTTGGATCGAAATTCCGCTAACTCACCTGAAAGAACATCCTCGACCCTCACACCAGAGACAACACTGTTCTTCTTACGCAGTCCTACAGCTTTGGCGTGATTGAGTAACGCCGCCCCGTGGGCCCTTGCAGATACCACGTTCTCGATGCACAGCCGCTCCGTAAGAGCAATTTGACAATCATAGTAAACATATGCTCCTCGCAGACCATTGTCCGCGAGCAGGGGCTCCGCCTTAAGCACCTCTCTCTTGTCTTGGTAGTTGTGGTTCGGGAGAGATTTGTCATAGGAGAGTAGGTCGTAGAGTATCATGCCCGTCTTGAGTTTCAACTTGTGAAAGAAATTCCCGTAAATCGGGATTAGAAATTTAAGAGGACGGACAAGATGTGGCGCGATCCTGAGAAGAATCTCTCTCTCCCTGAGACCCTCTCTAACAAGACCGAAATCGTAGTTTGCAAGATATCGCAGACCGCCGTGGATGATTCTGCTCGAGCGGCTGCTTGTGCCGTAACAGAAGTCCTCTTTCTCAAAGAGGATCGTCTTGAGCCCGCGCATGGCGGCGTCTCTGGCCACCCCGGTTCCAATCATTCCTCCGCCAATGATGGCCAGATCGAACTCCGATTGGGCAAGCTGGGCGAATTGCCTGGTGGTAGGCAATAAGCATCACCGAGGATTAGCGATCTCGTTGCCTTATACGTTGGGGCGATACTTTGATGGATAGAGCCAGCGCTGCCTGAATGGTTGGACTTGGAGTCGCCAGAGAGAATGCGTTTAGTGGGAAGCTTGGAGTGCGAGTGGTCAGCGCCATAACGACGCCTTCAAAGTTCTGATTAGAGCAGATTCGCCAAGGAATTGGGCACACCTGAAAATCAATACGAAAGAGCTGATAGATTATGGGACGATTACTATGATGGGATGCGAGTTCGACTGCGAATCGGCGCACGACGAGTTTTGCGAGACAGTTGAAAAGCACACGGCGCCTTTTTTTGCGCGGCTGCTACGGTATGGCATTTGCCAGCAGAGGTAAATCAGCGATGCAACGCATCTTCTATCCAGATAGCGTCGTCGTAATTGGTGTTTCGGAACGACCTGACAACCTAGCTCGTGTCATAATCGCCAACCTGAAGGCCTTTGGTTACAAAGGCAAGGTGTACGCGGTTGGACGGAGGAAGGGGATCGTTCAAGGAATCCCGATCGCGGCATCGCTAGATGAGGTTCCTGCCGGGATCGATTTGGCGGTGATTCTTACACCAGCGGCTGTGGTCCCGGACTTGATGGAATCCTGCGGTCGCAAGGGTATTCGCCGAGTGGTAGTCGAGTCAGGTGGATTCAGCGAGTTCTCCGAAGAAGGGGGCCGATTGGAGCAACGGCTTCTGGAAATTGCTCGTCGATGGGACATGCGCCTCGTGGGTCCCAACTGCATGAGCGTTGTAAATGGGGAAACAGGATTGTGCCTCCCATTTGTGCCCATTTCGCCGGTCACGGCAAGACTAGGCCCGGCCTCAGTCGTATCGCAGAGCGGCGGAGTCTCAGTCACATATATGGATCTGCTCTGCATGGCCGGCGTGGGTGTGAACAAGGCCGTCAGCATAGGGAACAAGGCTGACTTGGACGAGACAGACTATATGGCTTACTTGCTAAAGGATCCTGGCACAGAAATCATCTGCCTGTATCTTGAGTCCATCGGTGACGGACGAAAACTCATGGATCTAGCTCGCTCTTCCCCGAAACCCATAATCATTCACAAGGCCAATCGGGGCCAAGCCAGCCAACGCGTCGCATTCTCCCACACGGCTGCGCTTGCAGATGACGATAGAATCGTGAGCGGGGCCCTTCGTCAAGTGGGGGTCTTTCGCTCAGACAACTTCCGCGAGTCTATAGCAATCGCACAGGGTCTTACACTCCCACCAGTTCGAGGAAACAATCTCGTTGTTATCTCGCGCTCAGGGGGTCACGCTGTGATAGCAGCAGACCTCGCGGAGCGATACGGGTTTCGACTGGCTCCTCTACCGAGTGAATTTGTCGAACGCGTGCATGCGCTGTTTCGCGCTGACGTAATCGCCCTCACTAATCCAATTGATCTGGGAGTGATTTTCGATTTTGATCTATATGCGCAAATCGTAGAGCAATCTCTGCATATGCTTTCTCCAGACGCAGTTCTTCTAATCAACAGCTACAGTCTCGATGAGGCTGAAGGGGCTCACCGGCTTGCACGACGCGTCGAAGAGATCGTGAAAGAATCCGGACGTCCGATTGCTTTCTGCGTCTATTCCCAAGGCGACGAGAAACACGTCACCCAACAGTACACCAAGCTGCCGGTCTTTGAGGAGATCGAAGACGCTCTACGAGGTCTGGCTGCATCGCGAGACTGGAATGCTTGGCGAACGCGACCCATCGAGGCAGCAGATGCCCCCAAGCACTTGCCACGAAAGGGGGCAGAACAGTTTTTGACGGAACTAGGCGTGCTTTCAGCGGAGCAGGCTCTTTCCCTCTGCCAAGCATATGACATTCCTATCGCACCGTTTGAGGTCGCGAATGGTCCAGAAGAAGCCGCCAAGGCTGCGGATCGGCTTGGCTATCCAGTTGCTCTCAAGGCGCTTGCAACTCAACTTGTTCACAAGTCGGATGTTGGCGGGGTGGCGTTGGGTTTGGCGGATGCTGCAGCAGTCACACGAGAGGGAGAGGCGATGCTGAGACGGATTGCGCGCCCTGCTAGGTTAATGGTCCAACGAATGGTGAACGGTGGTGTAGAGGTCATCCTGGGGGGTAAGCGGGACCGCGGCTTTGGCCCGGTTGTGATGTTTGGGTTAGGTGGCGTGTATGTCGAGGTTTTCAACGATGTATCTTTTCGAGTGGCTCCACTCAGTCGAGACGATGCTCAAGATATGATTGAAGAGGTTAAGGGAAAGCAGTTGCTTGAGGGAGTCCGTGGTAGACCGGCAGTGGATCGGGAATCCCTCATTAGAGCTCTTATGTCTACGTCAAGCATGCTCATCGAGAACCCCGACATCGCTGAAATTGATATCAACCCCCTACTGGTTCTTGAAAGCGGAGCAGCAGCGATAGATGCACGCGCCGTGGTGGACAAGAAGCAATCAGCCTAAGGTGCCCCGCCAAGAAAATTGAGGTTGCAAACTTCTCGCCCTCCCGTCGTTGGCCTTCTCACCCTTGCTCTCCTTGCGGGCTTCTTAGGGGGCAGGCGGGCTCTCTTGGGATCCAAAGTAGCAATCGTTTCTTGACTTCGATTTTGTAGGTCAGAACTCCTCTACTTGGTTTTCTAACCAAATCGTTCGTTGACCCACGCCCGTATCGGTTCGAGTTGTTTCCTCATTCGTGCTTTTTCTGCTTCCGATCTTCTGCCCCGCGGGGGTCCTGCCGGAACGAAGTAGATGTCCATGGGATTGCCGCTGGGCTGATCGACGAATTTGATATTCACACTCATGTCGCACTCTGCGTCTTCTGGCTCGATGCCCATTAGGCGGCCTGCGATCAGAGTGTTCGCCCCTTCAACTCTGACATACGCCAATATGAAAGGCAGATCGGCCAGAAATGCTTCGCCTGCGAAGCCAAGGACTGTGAAGCAGTGAAGCATGCCACGCATTGGCATCTCTACCCACTGGGTTTCAGTAAGACGACACTTGTTCCTCCAGCAGTGCGCTCTGGGCGGGCAGAATACGTCTCCGCACTTCGGGCACTTGGTCCCATACAGTTTCTTTTCGAGTAGTCCCTCAAAGAATTTTGAGACCAGTCCGTAACTGTGCTCGTACATTACGTCCCATGGTCGATTGATGAGCATGTACCTTGCTCTTTCGAGGTTGTCTGGTCTATTGCCCTTGTTCCCTTCGATGATTTTGTAGCCGACCACGTTCCACTTGCCAAGACGGCCCCATTCGTTCCATTTCTCGTCAGGTTTCTTCTCTTTGAGAACTTTGTCAGACTGCAATCTAGTCACCTCTCCATAATCATGACTGAGATCGCGGTTCCGGTCCCTGCATGGCTATGATTGAGTCCAACTTCCGCGCCTTTCACTTGGGTGGCATCGCTCTTGTGTTTCTTTCCAATCTCTTGTCTTAGTTGCCAGAAGAGTTCCACGGTTTGGCCGATTGCTGTGGAACCAACCGGGTGTCCGAATCCTTCCAGACCCCCGCTAGGGTTCACCGGTATCTCACCGTCCACGTATGTCTGTCCTTCCCTGATGAGCGTCTTGCCTTTCCCTCTTTTACAGAAGTCTAGGTCCTCGTAGGTTTGGAGTTCGCTCGAATCGTAGGCATCGTGTATCTCCACTACATCGATCTCCTTGAGAGGCTTCTTGATCCCCGCCATCTTGTACGCGGTTCTAGCTGCGAATTTGCAGGCTCCGAAGTTGGTCAGCTCAGGGTAGGGCTCTCTAGGTTTTAGGGCGTGCTTTGGGTAGGATCGTGCCTCGCTAGGGAACCTGCCGTGAAAGCCGGGGTTGTCAGGTCGGTCCCCAGGCCTCATCATGTCGCTTCCTAGACCGAGGCCTGTTACCCAGACAGGTGTGTCGGTAATCTTCTTCGCCATTTTCTGAGAGGCAAGCACAATTACGCTTGCTCCTTCGCTGAGAAGGCAGCAGTCAAGCACCTTCAGGGGCCATGCGATCAAGCGTGATGATAGGACATCATCAACAGTAATCTTCTTTCCTCCACATTCAATCGGCCACTGTGCGTAGGGGTTGTCGAGGCTGTAGTTACGATTCTTCACAGCAATCATTGCAAGATCCTCCTCTGTCTCGCCAAAGAGGTACATGTGGCGCGCTTCCATTGCTGCGTAGTACCCAGTATAGTAACCGCCGACGGGAAAATCAAAATCGGTGTCGCTCGCCAGCGCTATGAATTCATTCGCTTTCGCCGATGGTACCTCTCCTTGCTTCTCGAAACCGCTCACCAAGCAGACTTCGGAGAGTCCAGATGCCACAATCGCCCACGCGGTCCTAATTGCGGTGCCAGGTCCTGCCCCTCCGTTTTCAACCCTGAAAACGGGTTTTGGTGTCAACCCAAGATAGTCGTGCGGAATCCATGAGAACGCAAGTTGTTGTTCGAAGTGATCGCTGAAGTAGGAACAGACATGGTTGTCAATGTCGCCAATCGACAGATTCGGTGTATCCGCAAGAGCCTCCTTCATGGCTTGGGCGACCATCTCCTCCTGGGTTTCATGTCTAGGTTTCTGATACCTAGAGATCCCACCTGCAACTACAGCTACTCTTCTCAAGAAACTTCACTTTGGTGGTGAGCCTGTCGTGCATAAAACAGTTCGTTTTTCCACTCTACATTGTTAAGATCGTTCAGCTTACTCCGTGGGTCATAGCGTGGCTCCGTCTCAGTCCCCGTACGTTGCGGAAACGCTGTTGCTTTCGCCCATAATGATGACCTCTTCACTAACAGGAATCTTCGCGGACAGACAAGTTGATTGCACCGTGATAACCGCCCCCGGCAAAGGTATTCTATCCGACTCTGGTTCCTTGTCGAACCATCTCTCGAACGCACGTGTGACAAAGTGTGCCGCCGAAAGGCCTTGATGGTCGTTTTGAGGATTTTGCTCCGCTCCTGAGGGACTTGGGTTCAACGCCGCGTAGTGGTAAGCCGCATGAAGCGCACACGCCGCGGCTGGGGCCTACTCTATGATAATGTATTGCGCTCGCTCCGCCAGGGAGTCTTACGTTCTTGCGTTTCACGTTTCGGTTACGAAGGGCTCGTCTTGGCAACTAGCTATCACTCATCCCAATTCCGAAAATTCTCATCAGTGGAAGGTTTACCGCGAAGGAGCAGAGTAGGTACCAGTAAAAGAACCTAAGAGAAGTGCCCATAATTGGAAGCGGGAAAGGCGCAAATGCGACCGTGTTGGCACCGAGCACAGCGTTTAGCAAATACCATATCAGAAGAAAAGGAACGAACGTCACGGCGGTAACTTTCATTTGTTCCATGCTTGCTCGAGACTGCTGTTTCATCATGGCTTGGCTTTTCTTCATGAGCTTTGATGTTGTCTGCTCGTCCTTCGCTTTCTTTGCCGCGTTCAACTCTTTCTGCCAAGCTTGCACCTCCTTCATGGTTGACCTAACCATGTCGTAATCCACCAGTACTTTGGCTGCGGTAGACGAAATCAGGGCCATGCAAGCGGCTACTCCGATCGTAAACAGGGTGGAGAGTGGAATTTGAGGAGGGTTGCCGATATAGGGCGCCAGGGCTCCTTTGACCCACGCAACAATTGGAGTAGTAATGAAGCCTAAGCCGAAGGGGGCGCTTGAGTTTGTGGTCGTTGTGGTCGTGCTATTTGTCGTCGTGCCTTGATAAATGTGAATTGCGCCCGAAGGTAGCGTGGGAGCCTGCTGAGCCGCTGACGGCTGCACTAGAAAGAACGCAACTGCGACAGCGATGAGAACCGCTAAGACAATGATTGCTGGTCTGGTTGAAGATTTCAAGATTAGGCCCCAACTAATTTGCGGACGGCTTCGAACAACTCCTGCGCTGCTTGCTTCTGCTTACCTGCATCATTTCTTATAACCTTAACAGGGGCCCCCGTCGCAACCGCAGAGGCTGCTGCAGTAGCTCTCGACCATTGCAAGTCGAATAAAATATCCTCAACTAATGCTTGCTCCCGCTTCCGATCGGTGTCAACCTTTCGTCTCCCCGCAATCTGTTCGGGGTCCGCTTCAATGAGCACGAACAGTCGCGGGCCAAGTCTTTGAAGTACGTTCTGGGGGAGGCCTGCCCACATGCCTACGTTTGTCCTAACGAACATGTGGGTGTCGACCACAATCGTCCCTTGTCCGGCTCGGTTTGATATTTCATTGGCTGCGAGGTCCTGAACTTTCCGCTGAGTTTCGATGCCTTGCTCTCTCATCTTGTCCCTGTTCATCTCTTTGCCAAGCTCGCGCATTATCTCATTCATGATTGTTCCGAAGTTCATGACCGTTAAGTTTACTCTATTTTGCTTCGCTAAGTCTTGTAACTCGTTGAGTACGGTGGTTTTCCCTACGCCGGGAATACCGGTCACTACGACCGTCCGTGACAGCGCCTATTCACCCAAGAACCCTCTCGCGGCTGGGTACAGTTCTGTAATCCTCTCTTGCACGAAGATCTGGTAGTATTGCTCTATGATTCCCACCGTCAGTAGGATGCCTGTCCCCGAACCGAATGCTCCCAGGAAGTTCGCTACTCCAGCGATGATGCCGATCAGGATAGCACCTAGAATTGTAACGATTGGTATGTACCTGTCTAGGACCTGTCTTATTGGGACTTCAGATCGTCTGAACCCTTCGATCTGCATCCCTGAATCCAGCAGCTGCCTGGCAACGGTGCGGGAATCCATGCCTCCAACCTCTACCCATGTCACTGCGAAGAATACACAGCCCATGGTTAACAGAGCCAGGTACACCAAGGCTCTTAACGGGTCGGCAATCGTGAGTTGGAGGCTCTGGGGGGGAACCACGTAGTAGACGAGGCCTCCCGATGGTTGGTATTGAGTTCCTTGAACGGTGAATGTGCCAACCAAGTTTAACCAGAAGTTGGCGTTGAGGTTGTTATACCTCTGCCAGATCAGCTGCGAGATAAAGTAAATGTTACCAAAGAGGGCGGCGGCGAAGATTACTGGAATGTTTGAAACATAGAACAGTTTCAAGGGGAATTTTCCACGGAAGCCACGGTACCTCGCATATGAGACGGGGATTTCAACCCGCATGCCGTTGAAGTAGATTATGATCGCGAAGACACCTAGCGTGGTAAGGAACGCAGTCATATCTGGAAGTCCTCCGGTGCGCGCAAGGACGCTCCGTACACCGGCCAGGCCACCACCGACTCCCTGAGCGAAAGCGATTAATGCGCCTAAGTATTTGCCGTCTGTCATTGGACCCATCGGTGCCACTGAATCCCACCAAATTGTGGAGGCTACACCGGCAGCGATGAAGAGACTGATTCCGCTTCCCAGCCCCCAGCCTTTCTGCAGGAGCTCATCAAGCAACAGTACAATAAGTCCTGCCGCGACTAGTTGAAGCATGATCACGATTTCAGTAGTCACGGGGATGGAGCCATAGGTCCCACCGAGTATGTAAGCTGAAGCTTCAAAAACTGTCATTACGACTGAGAGGATCTTGCTCGCGCTGGTGAATAGCGATCGGTCCTCGGGGTTGCTCATGTCAATGTTTACCATCTTCGAACCTGCCAAGACTTGCAGAATCAAACCGGCGGTGACTATAGGCCCGATTCCAAGCTCCATAAGCGTGCCGCGGTTCGAAGCGAAGATTACCCTAAGCGAGCCTAGAGGATCGTTCAGCCCCGCGTTGCCGATTCCGTAGAGAGGGGTTTGCGACATTACGAAGTAGATAAGGAGCGCCATAGCGGTCCAGAAAATCTTCTCATTAAACGCAACTTTCCTATCCGGCGCTTTAATATCAGGAAAGAACCGAGCAATCGGCTTGAAGAGCTCGATAAAACGGACCATTCAGATTCACTTGGCGACAACAGCGGTAACTAGTTCTCCGCCTGCTTCTTTCAGCTTCTTCGCGGCACCTTCAGAACACTCATCCACCTTTACTTGAATAGGTCGCGAGATGGAACCCGACCCAAGCAGTTTCCTGAAACCAAGCTCCTTCAAATCCACCACAACCTTCTCCCCCGTTAACTGAGCCTTCTTCTCAGCAACAAGTTTGTCAACCAAGCCTGACAATTGCCATAAGTCAATGGTCCGCCCGGGATCCTTGCTTGCGGAAACTGGAGTGAAGCCTTTCTTCCCCTTGTAATGCATATGCGCAAATTCCCCGGTCCTGATCAGGCGTGACCTCTTGTGTCTGT
>Ga0326728_10002918_pt1 | contig 55285 bp, 38 predicted proteins | sample MB3enrmetagenome_FD_207602 | JGI IMG/M metagenome (GOLD analysis project Ga0326728, IMG submission 207602) | Lab enriched peat soil microbial communities from McLean, Ithaca, NY, United States - MB31MN | ecosystem: Environmental > Terrestrial > Soil > Wetlands > Peat | place: USA: New York... | reverse complement strand
CATTCAAGACCCGATGGGGACCCAAGCCTCCGGGGTAGCGGGAGAACGCTGAATCTTCTTCAACCCAATCTCGGGCCAGAACGATGAGAAGCTTTAGCCGGGACATCCGCTTCGAGGTGCGACAGCTTTCCAGGACGCCGGCCTTTACGGCAACTGCGGTTTTGACGTTATCTCTGGCGATCGGCTCCGCTACGGCGATTTACTCCGTCGTCGAAGGGGTTTTGCTTCGTCCTTTGCCATTCGCCGATCCGCAGAATCTTGTACAACTCGGCGACATGATTGACGGCAACGATTCTGAAGATCCCAGCCTGCCGGCCGACGAGTCAATTCTCCTCACGCGCAATACACACAGTTTCCAGTCACTCGGCGCATTTCAATCGCTTACTTTTGAACTCTCCGGCCCGATCGCAGCAGCGCAGATCAAGGCCTCGCGCCTCAACGCGAGTGTCTTCTCAACGCTCGGAGTGTCGCCACTCATCGGCCGTGTTTTTACGTCCGAAGAGGATACAGGAGGGGCCCCGGTGGCGGTGCTCAGCTATCAAACGTGGCGCAGCCGCTTTCATGGAGCGGCGCACATTCTCGGAACCAGAATTCAACTCGGTCGAAAACCCTATTTCGTGATTGGGGTGATGCCGCGCGGATTCGAATTCCCGCTTGTGCCGGGGCAGCTCAATCGCTCTGAGATGTGGGTTCCGGCGAGCATCACCAAGGGCGAGTTGGAGAATGGGTCGGGAAGCTGGAGTTTCGGAATGGTCGCCCGGCTGAAGCCGGGCGTGACTCCAAGCCAGGCTCAGCAGGATGCAGGGGCGGTTTCCGCGCGCGAAATTCATCGCAGCTATCGGTGGCATACGGTTGTCAGGCGGCTCGACTCTGCCACCAGCGACGGCGCACGGCCGCTGATGCGCACACTGTCGCTGGCAGCCGCCGTCGTTCTCTTCATCGCTTGTTCCAATTTCGCCGGCTTACTGCTCGTGCGGGCGACCCTTCGCCAGCAGGAACTCGCCGTCCGGCTTTCGCTCGGTGCGCCATGGATCGTCATTCTGCGCCAGAATTTGGCCGCGACTCTGGTCTTGAGTCTTTCCGGCGGTTTGTTCGGCCTGGGATTCACAATGATTTTGCTGCGGCTAGGCATTCCCCTTCTTCCCGAGACTATGCCGCGCATCGACTCAATCCACTTGGATTGGTCAGTGAGCGGTTTCGCCATCCTTCTTGCCATCCTTACCGGAATCGCATGTGGGATCGTACCCGCCGTGGCCACAAGGCGCATGAATCTTCATGAAGCCCTGAAAGAGGGCAGGACCACCACCTCGCGCGGCGGACATGGGCGGCTTCGCTCGACACTGGTTGTCACCGAGCTGGGAGTCACTCTGGTCCTGATGGCCGGTGCCGGACTACTGCTGCCCAGCTTCGAAAAATTGCTCGCCGTAGATATGGGCTTCCGCATCGATCACGTGCTGACCGCGGCTTACGCTCTTCCCCGACAGCAATACTCGACGCAAGCTGCTGTGGACGCATTCGACGAAGCGTTGATCACCAAACTACAGAAATCGCCCGGCGCCGTAGCCGTTGGAGTCACTCTATTGCTGCCGGGAACCGCTGGCCCGGATTATGGTTGGGGCTTTGTAGCGGAGAACTCTGTGCAACCGGATAGCCAGCGGTTGTCGCAGTTGTGGGGCACGGAGGTATTCGGAGATTATTTTGTCGCGCAGGGCATTCCGGTGATTCGGGGCCGCGCTTTTACTCAGGCGGACCGTGCCGACTCGCCGCTGGTGGTCATCGTGAACCGCACACTGGCCGAACGCTACTGGCCTGACCAAGACCCGATCGGCAAGCGCATCCATTTCGGCGGCAGGGCGTCCGTGGTGCCGTGGCTGACCATCGTAGGGGAAATCGGCGACATCAAGCAAGGCACAGCCGACCAAGACACGAGGCCGCAGTGCTATCAACCCGCCAACCAATTGAAGCGCTCGTTTGCCGGGTACATGCCTCCCGACACCCTGACCGGCGACGGCGGTATCATCGTGCTCCGCAGCACCATGGCGCCGGAGCAAATGACCGATTCGCTGCGAGCGATTGTCCACTCCCTCGATCCGCAGCTTCCACTCACCCAGGTGGAATCCATGGAACGCGCGGTCGCCGACGGCCGGGCGCCGCGCCGCTTTACTGCCGCCCTTATTTCCACTTTTGCAATGATCGCCGTGGTATTGGCAACGCTGGGCGTCTACGGCCTGGTTGCGTTTTCTGCCGCTTCGCGCAAACGCGAGATGGCGATCCGCCTCGCGTTGGGGTCGAGCCGGTCCCGCGTCGTGCGCCTCATTCTTCTTTTTGGGGCCAGGCTCGGCTTCGCAGGCTGCCTCCTCGGAGCAGCGGTTACCCTGTTCGCTACACGGATAATGCGATCCTTGCTGTTCCAGGTTGATCCGCTCGACATGCCGGTTCTTGCCCTCGCTTCGCTGTCTGTCTTTGTCCTTGCGGTATTGGCTTCTATTATTCCGGTACCCCAGGCGGCATCGAACCAACCTATGGAGATTCTGCGCATGGAATGACGCGCAACATCTTCCCCATGGATCCGGTGCGAATACGGTGGACCCGCAGGGGCGGGCATGTACTCATCCAGTCAGGGATGACTTTCGCGTCCCGGATGTCAGGTAGCCCTGGGTGGTCCTGCGGTTCCGTTGGCAGCTATGACAACCAGGGTAGAGCGGTCTGCAGTCAGTTCCCCCTGTCAACTGTTGCAAACAGGGCAAAGCGCTCATTAACCTGCGGTGGGCGACAGTCCGCGGATCAGTCCTGAAAGACGCCCCAGGGTCCTTGAGTGCGCATTTCGTCGCGGCAATCCACTTGAGCGAATAGTCGGCGTCTCGGACAAGTGACTGAGAAACCTGTTGCGGCATGTCCACCCAAGTAGTGAAGTGAATGATGGGCCACTGACTGGCCATCAGTAGCAAATACGGAGTCGTGCACATCTGTCCGTTGGACAGCCTCCAGCAGTGTGCAGCTGGTGTGCCGGAATCGGAAAGAAGATGTAGCGAGCGGGGAGACTATCGTTATACTCACACACTTTCCAGGAACCTAGTCCCACGCTTTTGTCACGAAGACGCACCGACCGAGAAAGCCGGAATCTACAGCTACGGGGATTCAAATCACTCACAGCGACAATTCCACGTAGCTAATGTATTATCAATAACATACGAGCACCGCAGGGAGTTTTCCAGGACGAGTGATTAAGAAAAAGATGGTGCGGAAATGAAGCGGCAGTATAATTCGGGGGTTGTGCCCAATTTGCCTCTGCGAAAGAGTATTACGTGAGACGTCTAGCTCGTATTGACTGGCTCCCAATCCTGTCCGCCGTTTTCGTCCTCACCGGTTCTACCCTGGCGTTTGCCGCTAAACCTAACACAGCTACAGCCAGGATGCCGCTGGTTTTTGAAGCGAACCGTGGTCAGGCGCCAGCAGGGATTGGATATCTGCTGCGCGGAGGGCCGATTGAGGGAGAGTTTCAGAAGGACGGCGTTCTTCTTCGTCTGTTGGGTAGCAAGAAAACTGCCTCGCAAGTGAAGATACGGCTGGTTGGCGCGCAGGAGGATGCGGCAATAGCTGGCGCCGGGAGGGTGGAAGGGCACACCAACTACCTAATCGGAAATGATCCGGCTCATTGGCTGCGCGGGCTACCTAACTACACGGAAGTGCGCTACAACCAAATCTACATTGGTACGGATCTTGTGTTTTATAGCAGCAGCGGCTCGCTGGAGCACGATTTCGAGGTGCAGCCCGGGGCCGATCCCAAGCATATCGCCCTTCAATTTGAAGGCGCGGAGAGCGTGGCACTGGGTGAGAACGGCGATCTGCAGATCAGGTTAATCGGTGGAGCAATCACCTTCAGTCGGCCCATCGCCTACCAGACCATAGCTGGCGTGAAGCGCAATGTGGACGCCGCTTTCACGTTGGATCATGACGGAACGGTCCGTCTCCGGCTGGGACGCTACGACACGGCGGAAAAGCTAGTGATCGATCCAGTGCTCTCTTTTTCTACCTACCTCTCCCAGCTAGCTTCGGATGCAAACCTGATTGCTACCGATGCCGGCGGCAACAATTACATATCGGGATATGCTACCCTCGGATTTCCCGTTACGTCCGGCGCATTTGCGGGATGTGCGAACTGCACGGCAAATTCAACTGTGACCTTCGTCAGCAAGTTGAGCGCTGATGGTACGAATCTCATATACTCCACCGTACTTGGCGGAAACAGCTTCGCCCAGCCTACAGGTATCGCGGTTGATGGAAACGGGAACGCGATTGTATCCGGCTGGACCGGCGCATCCGACTTTCCGACCAAGAATGGGCAGCCCATCGCACCGCCTAATAACGCATATCTTGGATTTCTGGTTTCGCTTTCCGCAGACGGGTCCTCTTTAAACTATGGGACCATGCTGGGCAGTCCGCCGTCGGTTTCACCTGCTGCGATGACCTATGCAACTGCAGTGGCTGTCGACGGGTCCGGAAATGCTTATGTTACCGGCGAGACCGGAGACGGCTTTTACACCACTCCGGGAGCATTGAACCAGGCGGCCGTAGGTATGTCCCGCAATTCCTTCGATATTTTCCTAGCCAAGTTCAGCCCGACCGGGACTTTGATCTACAGCGCGGTACTGGGAACGGCAGATCCGCAAAATGGCGGAGGCGGACCGATCGGAGCTTCTGCGCTAGCTGTCGATGCCGCAGGCGATGCGTTCGTTGCCGGTCAGGCTGGAACTCTATGGCCCATTTCGAGCAATGCATATCTGAAACAAATTGCCGGATCAATGCCCTACGCGACCCCATTCGTAACAGAGGTAGCACCAGATGCAACAAGCCTTCTCTATTCAACCTACCTCGATTATGCCTACGTCGTAACGGGCATCGCCACTTTATCCAATGGGAATGTGTTTGTCACTGGCAATTACGCTGGTACAAGCTACCCAACCACGCCCAATGCCTATCAACAAAACTCTGGTTTGGGCAATGCATTCCTGACCGAGCTCAATTCCGATGGATCGGGCTTGGTCTACTCGACAGTAATTGGCGATTCAACTTACAGGATCAATGGGCTAACGCTCGATCAGGCCGGCAATATCTGGCTGGCTGGGCAAACTTCGAGTGCGCAGTTCCCACTCGTCAATCCAGTTCAAGCCACATTCCCAGGTGCAGGTCCGGCCTCCGTTCTAAATGAGTTTGACCCTACTGGTCAGTCGCTCGAATTTGCAAGTTACCTGGGAGGGGATGCGCCAGGATACGCCAGCAGCGTCGCAGTTGATGCCAATGGTAAAGTGCACGTGTCTGGCGCTGCGCAATACGGAATGTATACGACTCCGGGCGTCTATGCAGGATCCGTACCGACTCCCGGATCTGGGTTGAGTGAAGCAACCTATGCTTACGTCGTTCTGGTTGATCCCGCAACAGCCGGTGCCACACTGTGCCTCGGAGGATCGGCCAGTAGTGGACTCTCGTTTGGCTACCTTCCCCTTCAAGCATCGGCGTCACAAAACGTGCAGGTGACCAACTGCGGGGGCGCCACGCTTACCTTCAGTTCGCTTGCTTCCAATAATGCAGCATTCACGGTGCCGGCCAGCAGCAACAGTTGCACTGGAGCTCTAGCAGCAGGCAACTCATGCGCCGTGAGTGTGGAGTTTTCCCCCACGGCGGTGCAGGCTTATTCCGGACAATTGACCTTTACCTCAAACGCCTCGGTCTCCATTACGTCGATTTCGCTCAATGGCAGTGGCGGCGCGCCATCCGCTGGGTTCGGGCCGCCGGGAATCACCCAAAATCTTATCTTTCCATCGGAACTGGTGGGACAAACAAGTCCGGCTGAGTTTATTGGGCTTTACAACAATGGCACAGTTCCCCTCACAATCTATCTATCGCAGATATCCGTCTCAAGCGGTTTTCTGCTAGCGCCTGAAGGCACTTGCTCCAGTTCGCTGCCTGCTCACCAGTCGTGCTTGATCTCTATTGAATTTGCTCCCGCCACGGCTGGGACTTTTAACGGAACTCTTTCGGTATCCACCAACGATCCTGTAAACCCCACGATCAGTACTTCTCTGACGGGTACTGCTTTTGCGTCATATCCAGTCTCCACAATCACTGCGCTGCTTAATCCTTCGTACCCGATTAATAGCGGTACGGGGCCAATCACGATAAGCGTCATCGGGACAAATTTCTTTCCCACGTCAGCGGTATACATCAATGGCGTGGCGCAGACCACGACTTACCAGAGCGACACATTTCTCACTGTCACTTTCGCCCCGTCGCTGCTAAACGCGGTCGGTCAAATTCCCGTTACGGTAGTCAATCCCACGCCAGGCGGAGGCACGAGCAATGCCTATCCTTTAATTGCCTATCTTTCAATTCCGCTGACGGCGAGTGCTTTGACTGTGGATCCGGTTGGAGGTCTTCTCTATGCCGCCATTCCTGCCAGTGCATCGCAAAATCCAAGTACCATTATTCCAATCAATCCGGCGACCGGCGCAATGATGACGCCTATTCCGGTACCCAGCAATCCGCAAAAACTGGCTGTCTCCGACGATGGCAGCGAACTCTATGTGGCTTCAACCGGCGTGTTGCAGCGCATCAACCTGCAGACGCTGGCGATCGAAGCAACGTTCAATCTGCCGGTCGATCCAGAATGGGGACAGACCTACGTCCAGGAGATGCACGTTGTCCCCGGCTCGCCGAAATCAATCGTGGTGGAATTGTTTGCTAATGTGGATCCAGCGGAGGATGGAGCCGCACTGTATAACGATTCCGGCCTGGTCAACTGGATTCCCGGCCAGAGTGTCGTTAACGGAGCGAATAGCATATTCTGGTTGGACAGCTTCACCTTTACCTCATCGCCCTCGGTCTTCTACGGATTGGCCACTTCCTTATACGAGATGCCCGTGGTTCAAGTGAGTCCTACGGGGCTCTCTTATAGCGGTACTCCCCCGTCTACAACCGCCACGACGGTCGGTTCGATCATCCGCTCCGACGGCACTTTGCTCTACACCAATGCCGGAGGGGTCTGGAATCCGGCGACGATGACGCTGCAGGGATCTTATCTGGAGGCGAACGGTTCTGCTCTGTTCTATTGCGCCAGCGTTCTTCCCGACCCGGCGAACGGACTCGTATATTTTCTGGATGGCAACGCGGGATACGATCAGTATGAAGCGCTCACCATCGATGTATACAACCTGACGAACTACGCTCTTCTGGGCGAAGTCCCCTTCACGAGTCTTTATTCGCCGGACGCCAGCGATCTGGTGCGTTGGGGCAGCAACGGTTTCGCCTTCCGCATAGTGGATATTACGGGCGTCGAACCGGCTGCCAACCAGATCGTGATTCTCACCAGCAGTTTGGTAGCAAACCCCAATGCGGCGCCAGTCCCGGTCTTGTCATCGGTGTCGCCTCCGCAAGTAACTGCCGGAGGACCGGCCTATACGATGCAACTGACTGGTAGCGGCTTCACGAGCGCTTCGACGGTGTTGATCAATGGGAATCCGCGCTCGACTACTTATGTCAACGGCACCACGCTCACGTGCCAGGTGATGGCTGCCGACATCGCTACGGTCGGCCAACTCGATGTGCAAGTGACCACGCCAGCGCCCGGTGGCGGAACCTCGAGCCAACTGGTGGTATCGATACAAGCTCCGCCGAGTTTCACGTTGTCGGCTTCGCCGGCGAGTGTGTCGGTTGCTCAGAATGGCAGTGGGACGAGCACGATTTCGGTGACCGATGTGGGCGGGTTCACGGGCACGGTTGCGCTAGCCGCATCCGGATTGCCGAGCGGTGTGACCGCGAGTTTTGCGGCGGGCACTGTGGCTGGTACCCAGGTGTTGACACTTTCGGCTAGCAGTACGGCCGCTCTGGGAGGGTCGGCGACGGTAACCGTTACCGGAACCTCTGGAGCGCTGAGTGCGACTGCGACGGTGGCGCTGACGGTGACCGCGGAGCCCACCTTCGGGCCGAGCGGGGTCACGGGCAGCGATGGAGCTATCACGGTCAACCCAGGCGCGACGACGGGGAACACTTCGACCATCAGCGTGGCGGGGACGAATGGGTACTCGGGAACGGTGAATCTGAGCTGCTCCATAAGCCCGACCGCAGCCAATGATCCGGCCACTTGCAGCCTGAGCCCGGCTTCGGTGACGCTCAACGGGAGCACCGCACAGACTTCGACGCTGACGGTGATGACCACGGCGGCGACGACGGGCAAGAACCAGATGAAGAAATTGTTCTGGCCTTCGGCAGGCGGCACGGCACTGGCGCTGGTGCTGCTGTTCGGTGTTCCTCGCCGGCGGCGTAACTGGCTAGCGATGGTGGGACTGGCGGTGCTGTTTGCTTCAATCGGTTCGATTGGCTGCGGCGGCGGAAGCGGTGGCGGTGGAGGAGGCGGAAACGCCGGAACGTCGGCGGGTACTTATACGGTGACAGTGACCGGCGCTGGCACATCGGGCGGCTCATCGAATTCTGTTACGGCCACGGTGGGTACAGTCACGCTGACGGTGAACTGACCAAGACAGTGCGGAGGACGGAATTTTACCAGCGTGACAGAAACGGTCTGCAGAGGCCTCGTGCGCGCTCACTGGAATAACGAGCGTCTAATCCCTTGCAAGCATCGGTATCGACATCTCTGCGTGCCATTCTGCGCGCAACCGCCTGATCATTTGCGGGAACCAAGTTCGTTGTGAATCTCCCTCTGGCATCAAGCTGCTCGGACTCTCCCAGGGTTCATTTCCGCATAATTCTAAGCCCAACGGCAGAAATCCGCACGACAGTCATTCTGCGTCATGGAGTCAGGTGTGCCGTAGTCTGTGCCATGCCGTACGTGCCCAAATGCGTCAAATCAATGTTTTAGGTGACCAGACTAGAGTGCTTCCGTGCGGGCTTATTCTGAGGTAAGTGCTTGATTCTATACTGGCGGTCCCAGTTGGTTCGAGCTCCGATATGCTGATCCGGCATCAGCCAGCCCGGGCCGTCTGATTGCGAGTTTCGCGATGTCGTGCGCCGGCCGGTGTGCAGGAAGTGTGCCAAGAAAATGAAGGGCCACCCAGACGCAAGGCGGTCGTGAGGTTTGCGGTGTCCATCCTGCCATTGACCAACAGAATTCCCCAGACAAACCGTTCGACTCAGGCACACATCTGGCGAACGAGGCAGCATAGAGAAACGAATCCGCCCGACGTTCTGGAAGAGATGCCATTAATGAGTCCAAATCAATGCCTCCGCAATCCTGAGGTGTGAGTCCGCTGTCTTCAACCGCGCTAGTGAAATAGCTCTCATCGAACTGGACCGAGACCTTTGCGCGCCCTGCATTCTCCGCTCCATATGGCGCGCGGTTTGGTGCGGGCATGACATCCACCTCCAGAACGCCGGCTTCAGTCCCCCCAGATTGTAGCGATTCTAGTTCATCTGTCGAGCCAACCGAAGCCAACCAATCAATCCTTCAAAATCCACCTCGGAGAAAACCATGAGACTCCGCCGAAATCAACTTTGTCCAATTCACCGCTCTCTGGCGTGCTGTGGCCGGGAAGCCATTCCGAAGGAAAAACGAGTGCGCCAGTTGGGAGTTCGTCGCATCGAGGACCCACAACACCCCAGGGGATACTGTGAACTACGCTCCGTCGGCGAGGTGCGAAAGCTCCTTAACAGGAAAATTGTCACACAGAACGGTATATGCGCTCTTTGCAGCGAACCGTTCACTGACTATAGCGACATCGTGCCCGACCATATCCATCCTCGCGGGATGGGAGGGGCATGGAGGGACGACCATCCGGACAATATTCAGGCGGCTCGCTGGTGGTGCAATGGGAAGAAGGGTTCTACGAGAATCTGAAACCTGGCAGGGTGAACAGGCCGATTGAGAGCGTTTCAATCCCAGGGCCAATGCCGGATATCCTGCGCCAGGATGTGCCTGCTGTTGCCGGTGAATTCAAAGGCATCATCGTGGTATTACTGTTTGAGGTTCACGATCTTGATGTTTCTTGCAGAGAAGTTTTCGCTGTCGGAGACGGTCACGGTCCAATACGCAGACCGCAGCAGCAGCCCTTCAAAGTTGATGTTCCGGTATTTGTTGACGATATGGCCCTTGATTGGGGTTCTGTGCGGATCATTGACCAGCCCTTCCTCACTTCTTGCCTGGCCCTCTCCCGTATCCGGTTGGAAATCGTGCCATAGCCAGGGATAGCCCTGCATATCGATAGCGCCTCGTCCGGCCGTGCCGGCATTCTCAACGTTGTTGAAGACAACCAAAGTGAGGAGCGGCCGTTCTCCTGCCTGCACCGGTGGCGAAGTGTAATCCGCACTCTTACGCGACCCTCGACGGAGGGCGCCTGCGTCAACATACGGCGTCGGTTCAATCCACTGTACTTTGCGCTGCACGCTGGTCCACATGGAGACATCGAAGGCCGGGTCGCCGGTCATCACCGAAACCTCACCGATGGCCCGCAGCGAGAGGGCTGGCGCATCCGCCTCAAGGCCAAAATCGTAGAAGAAATCATGATCGGCAAAGCAGTAGACAAGCTGCCTGGTAACATCGACCCGGCCAGCGCGCCCGGGTCAGCTTGGAATGGATCTGCGGCGAAGGGAGCCACAAATCCTTTTCGTTATTGCTGCTCCGGAACAACCTCGAGCGCCGCAATGGAAGCATAATCCTGGTTCGGGTAGAAGGAAATCAAGAGCTTTCCCTGGTGGTTGGGCTTCAACCCGTGAAATGTCTTGGCCAATGCCCTCAGGCTTCCGCCCGCTTCCTTATAGATATCAAGATCTTTCAGCAGATACTCGCCATTGCAGTAGACGTCGAAGACCCGCCTGCCCAGCGCGTCATCGGTGCCGCCATAATTAGGAACGCCAAACCAGTGCTCGGCAAAGTGCAAGGTCAGCGTGTAAGTGCCATTGGCGCCTACGGGAATCGCATAGCTGAAGTTGCCATATCGTTCCGACTTGTAAAGCCCCGGATCGCCGGTATTTGCCACCTCGTCGCGCATTTCGCGCCTGCGCCCGCCTTGGACGAATTGATCGGGAACCCACAACTGCCCGTTATGATCCTCGACCGCGGAACTGGCCGCGACCCAGCGCACGGGCAGCATGGCCTTGCCTTCAGTGCGGATGAGATGAATGGCGTTCACGAAGGCGACGCCTTTCAGCACCCAGTGGTTTCTGAAGCGCAGACGGAGAATGCCATCGGGCGCAGGCGAGATTCCCGGGAAGATGCGAACGTCGGCAACGTTACTTCCGCCGGCGTCGGAGAGCGGGTCGAAGTTGAGTAGCAGTGGGGCTCCATTCGCGATTACGTCGAATATGCGGCTCGACTCCCCGCCGCCCTCCGAATTGTCATCTCCGTAGAAAGTCTCGGCGAAGAACAATTGCAGCTCATAGTAGCCGGGCTTAAGAGGAATGTCGTAACTGAAATCCTGTCCTTGCCGTGCCGTAAGAAATATCTGCGGATCATCTGTTCTTGCGATTCGCCGGTAGCGGATATTCCAACGTTCCCCGCCTTCGAAGTAGTGATCTTCTGACCAGATGTGCCCCAATTGATCGGTATAGCTCTTTGCCGAAGAGCCGGCCATGATAAGTACCTCGGAAGGAGCGGCGTCGACGGCTGCTAAAGGGGCCACGGCGGCTGTAGCCGGCCCCTGCTGGTGTGCGGGCCTGCGGAGATAGATGGCCATCCCGGCCATAATCACCCCGGCGATGATCAGGCCGGCAAGTGCGGCCTTATATCCGATACGCCACCATTTGGGGGTGGAGGAACCGGTATCTCGGGATGCGGGCGTGGGACCAGCCGCGGTGCCCGCCGCAGGGGCTTGCGCGTGGCCCGCAGGGAGGAAGGCCGGCAAGTAACAGCCTAGGGGCAGTTCCAACCGCAGCGAGTGCTCCGCAGCGTCCTCAGCGTAGAATTCGTGCAGCCGCTTCCGCACTCGGTGTGCTTCAACCCGAACGATGGAGTCCGCCTGAGGATCGAAATCCGGCCGCCTGCCCAAGGCCTCGACCGCAATCTCAACCTCCGTCACGTTGTGAACCCCGGCGAAGTGTTTTTCGCAGACGAACTTCAAAAACCGGCTGGAGTTGGTTTCGCCGGCAAAATACGGCGAGGCCATGATCGCCTCGTATTCAGACAATTCCGCAGATGCGTCCTTTGCCAGCAAGGTGCTCCCTAGCGAGGCCAAGCTTTCGGGCCGAATCTTAACACGCGGTTGAAGCCCGGTGCAAACGGGGCCGGGAACGTGTTGTAACGGCGCGGAAACAGGGTTGTAACGTTACAAGTCCACCCTACTTCGGGGTAGTAATATTAGGCACTTGCATTCAAGTACACGTACGCCAATGGGTTGCACCGTCTTTAACGGAATTGGTACTGGACAGGGCGAGGACCCGGGGTGCATCCTCCCACTCGGTCGTCAAAGTGCCATCAAATCACTTTTCTGGAGGATCCAAGTGAACCATCCATTATTTGTGGGAGGATTGCAAACTGCATTAGACGCTTCTGACAGCCCCGCGATCACTCTGAGGAAGAGGCGGATCGTCGTGAACGGGTCCGGGGACGTCTCACAAAATCGCGTGGCGCAATGGCCACTGGCGCTGGCTGCGCTGGGGTGGCTGTTACTGCTTCTATCAACATCAGTGCCAGCATTTGCTCAGGTGGACATCACTGCCCGTCTGGTGGGTACGGTGACCGATTCCAGCGGCGCGGTGGTCCCCGAAGTGCGCGTGGTGCTGATGAATCCCCAGACCGGAACCAGGCTGGAGACCACAACCGACGGAAGGGGTTACTTTGAGATTTCTTCGATTCCCGGAGGATCGTACAACGTGACTTGCTCCCGGGGTGGATTTAACACGGCCACCTTCACGGGCGTGGTGCTGCATGCCGGCGACTCCATCACACTGCCGATGGCATTGCAAGTCGGAGCAGCGGCAACGACAGTGACTGTATCGGGCACGGAAGCGGTTGTCGATACTGAGACTGCGAATATCCAGACGACATTCGACACTGATCTTATACCGTCCATTCCCGTGTTGGGACGCGATCCACGCGAATCCATGGAGTTACTCATGCCCGGAGCCGTGGCCGCGGGAACCGGACTCAGCTATAACGTTCCGGTGACCAGCTTCAATGGCGTCTCCGGCGTGAGCAATAACTACAGCGTCGACGGCAGCAACGTGACCGACTACTTCCATGGCGCGTCGATTCCGACGCCGCAGTCGGAGAACATATCGGAGTTCAGCGTGTCGACGAGTTTGCCGGATGCTTCGGTCGCACGCGGCGCCGGAGGACAAATCGAGACCGTCCTAAAGAATGGAACAGACAGCTTCCACGGGCAGTTCTGGACTTACTTCCAGAACAGCGCCTGGAACGCAAACAGTTGGTCGAATAACCTTCTGGGCGTTCCCAAACAGCACTTTGGGCAGCACTGGATCGGCGGCAACGTGGGCGGTCCAGTGTGGATACCGAAGCTCTACAACGGAAAGAACAAGACGTTCTTCTTCTTCTCTTACGAGCACACCAGCAACTCCAAGGCATCCACGACCTCGGGGCAGACGATTACGGAGGCGGAGCGGAGCGGCGACTTCTCCAACTCGCCGGATGGCATTCCTGTGATCAACGGTGTCCCAACACCGAACATTGCGCCGTACTTCGGGAGCCTGGGCAACTTCATCGACTCGGACGCGGGCAAGAAGGTTCTTCCTGTCGCAACCAGCGGCACCGACACCTTCACCTGGAACCCGACTTATACCGACACCACCAAGACTCTGACGGCGAGAATCGACCAGAACTTCGGCGACAAGCATCGTCTGTTCGGCAGCCTGTGGTGGTACCGTGACGTTCCGACTTTCCAGGATCTCTACGATTCCTTCGGTGAAGCATCCTGGGCGACCGAATACCCAAACCCCGGTTCCACCTGGGGCGAGCCCAAGAAGATGCAGTCGTGGACTTTGAACGACACTTATACCATTTCACCAAAAATGGTGAACAATTTCATCGTCGGCATCTCGCGCATCAATATCTCGGTCACCAACAGCTGGAGCGCAGGTAGCGCGCTCTTCGGGGCTTCGACTACGGGCCTGGGCTCGGTGGGAGACGTGGATGGGCCGGATGTGCAGGACATCCAGACTCCTCGTTCCATGGGCATGGGCATGTACAACGGGTACATAAATCCGCTCAAGCAGAATGCCGTCGACATTTCGGACAACTTCACCATGACCCGCGGCCTCCACACCATCAAGGGAGGCGTTGAGTTCCGGCACTGGAACGAGACCTTCTATCAGACCTGGGGCGCGGGCGGAAACTTCTCCTTCCAGGATTCCAATGTGACCGCCGGTGGCACGGGCAACGGCATCGCCGACATGATGATGTCCGGAACAAGTGGAACCGGACTGGGGAACTTCTCAGAGAACAACACGCAGATCATCGACATCGACTATCCGGCTAGGGAAGCTTATCTGCAGGATACGATCAAACTCAAACCCCGCCTGACAGCCATGATCGGCCTGCGCTGGGAACCGCAGTTCGGTATCCTGCCGGTGCACAATAACTTCACCACCTTCCGTGCCGGGCAGCAATCCACTGAGTTTCCATTGGCCCCGGTGGGCCTAGTGGCCATCGGCGATCGCGGTGTTGCCAGAAACCTCTATGGCACCCGGTGGAGCGACGTGGGACCCCGCGCATCCTTTGCCTGGGATATTCTTGGCAACGGCAAGTATGCGCTCAAGGGCGGCTATGGCCTGTACAGCGACTACGAGGTGACCATCGGGTTCAACGGCTACACCAACTCGGAGCCCTTCGGCTTCTCGTATCCGTTCAGTGCTCCACAACTGAATGCCAATCCGTACGCACCTTTAGGTTACACACCGTTCCCATTCAAGGCACCGGTGCCCGGATCGCCTTCCAATGCCACACTGGCGTTCTCCACCCCGGTCTCGGCCATTGCGATGGCGCATAACTACAATGCCGGTCAAATTCACGAATTCAACCTTACCTTTGAAGCTGAGCCGATCAAGACGTATCTGATCTCGGCAGCATTGGTGGGAACCAGGGGAACGCACCTTGATCCTCACAACGCGAATACCGACGTGGATTGGCCGCGATTTGTACCGGGAGCGAGCGACAACACTGGGAACAATGTGTTGTCGCGCCGGCCTTATTACATGAATGGAGCCGGATTCTCCACCATCAGTACCGACACCTCCGGCTTCAACAGTATGTATTCCGCCTTGCAGTTCAGGCTAACAAAACGGTATTCGCACGGCCTGGATCTGATGGGAAACTACACCTACAACTTCAAGAACTCGACCCAGCAAGGAGACGGCTCCGGCTTGCATGCCAACGGATGCCGCGACTACTCGGACTGCGGGCTGGATTACTTCAGCCCGGGAAGCACGCATACCACGGCTGTCGCTTTCCGGTATGCGTTGCCGATGTTCGGAAACCCGAATCTGCTGACCAGGGAAACCCTCGGTGGATGGTTCCTGGGTGGAACAATCAACGGAAGCACTGGGGCATACGGAAGTGTGACCGACAATAACTGCAATGCCTACAACTTCCAGACAGACGACTGTGTTGCCACATACACCGGGGGCGGGGCAACACTGGCGAGCAAGGGAAGAGGACACGTCGTGATGAATGGCGGTAGCCCTATCGGTGTCGCTTGGCTCAATCCGAGCAACTTTGTGCATACCGACCAGGTGAAGACTTCAGCGGGGACCGTTGAAACCATACCTGGCGCGGGAGTCCCAGACTCATCAACCGTGATGTATCTTGGCAACGCAACGGTCGGCGTGTGGAAGGGCCCAGCGTACATCAACTTCAATGCAAGCATGGACAAGGACTTCCCAATCGCAGAGGGGGTAAAACTCAACTTCCATGCTGAAGCGGTCAATGTGCTCAACCACACGGAGTTGAACGCTCCCAACTATAACAACCAGGTCAGCCCGAACACGATCGGTTTTGGCGCAATCAGTTCGGCCAATCCCAATCGAAGTCTCCAGTTATCGTTACACTGCATTTTCTAGGTTGCCGATGAGTGCCTGTCTGTGAAGCCGGATACGGCTCCGGCTTCATGGGTAGGGAGGAGTCGATCTCTGTTCCCGACTGGAAACCATTCGTAAGGTAACTGGCGCCCCTGATCAACCGGAGGCGCCCCTCTCTGGGACAGGCCGACTTAGAGCCGCAACGTGGCGAAGGTTCCGACTTCGAGGGCAGGCGATGAAAGGTCAGGGAGGCGTGCTTCGCAATCTGGTTCAACTGGTGGCAGGGTTAGCACTCGTTCTCACGTTGAATGGCTCTGGATTGTGCCAGGCTGGGAAGGCGTCACCCAAGGGGGTGGTCGACCCGGCCAGCATCCGGTACTATTTCACCGGGTTTTACAACGACGAACGGGAGATGCTCGGTACGGCCCCGCCACTTCAGTGGGAGTGGTTCGTAGCGAATATTCCATGGCTCGATGTTCCGGACAAGAATGTCGAGGAGATTTATTACTTCCGCTGGTATTCCTTTCAGAAGCACATCCGGATGACTCCGGATGGATGGATCATCGACGAGTTTCTTGACAATGTGCCCTGGGCTGGCAAGTTCAATGCAATCAACATGGCGGCGGAGGCCCAGATACGAGAAGCCCGGTGGCTCCGCGACCCGCGTTTCGCGAATGAAGACGCAAACTTCTGGTGCGGTCCGGATGGAGAGCCGCGGCGCTACAGCCTGGCGCTAGCGGACACGGTCTACCAGCTGTATCTTTCGAGCGGAGATAAGCAATTTGCAATCCGCCTCCTCCCTGCGCTTGAAGGCAATTATGAGGCATGGGAAAAAACGCATCAGGACGAGAATGGGTTGTTCTGGCAGATCGACGACCGGGACGGAATGGAAGACAGTATTGGTGGAGACGGCTATCGGCCAACCATCAACAGCTATATGTATGGGGATGCCCTGGCGATTTCGCGAATCGCGGCGATGGCCGGCGATACAAAAGCGGCCGGCAAATACGAAGAGAAAGCAACTGAACTTCAGAAGTTAATCGAATCCCGCCTGTGGAATCCGCAGGCTGAGTTCTATGAGACGGCCCCTCAGCACGCGACGTCCGGGTGGGTCAATGTACGTGAACTGATCGGCTATGTTCCGTGGTACTTCAACGTTCCGCCTGTTGCCCATGATATAGCCTGGAAGCAGTTGTTCGATCCCGAAGGCTTTGCCGGACGCTTCGGGCCAACGACGGCGGAACGCCGGAGCCCGAGGTTTGAGTTTAGTTTCCCGCACGAATGCCTGTGGAACGGACCTTCCTGGCCCTACGCGACGACGCAAACACTGGTTGCCCTGGCCAATCTCCTGAATGGTCCTGAACAGAATGTTCTAACTTCCAGTGATTATTTCAGACTGTTTGAGACCTATGCCCAGTCCCAGCATATCCGCCTTGCCAGTGGGCGGGTTGTTCCGTGGATCGATGAAGACCTCGACCCAGACACGGGCGAGTGGATTGCCCGAAACATCCTTGAATCCAAGCATCAGCCGCCCCCGAATCGCGGTCGCTACTATAACCACTCAGGATTCGCCGACCTGGTCATTACGGGCTTAGTCGGTCTGAGACCCGATGGCGGAAATGCTTTCGTCGTGCACCCTCTGGTTTCTTCCGGCCAATGGAAATACTTCGCTGTGGACGGGCTTCCGTATCACGGTCATCTGCTGACGATTCTGTACGACTTCGACGGGCATCGATACGGCCGCGGGACAGGGATGCAGGTGCTGTGCGATGGGAAGATTATCGGTCATTCCGCGGATCTTGGGGTACTGCATGTTACGCTTCCCGCGCACTGATGACAGCATGCGGAATGAGCGGGGCCGCTATGGGGAGCTTGGGATGGCCTGCATTGCAGAAGCTCGACCGCAACTGGTTGGCAAGCCGCGACCCGCACAAATGAGAACGGCGGAGTCGGTTGGTGTTTTGGAGTTGCACCGAAGTACTTAGCAAGATATGGGAGGAAAGATGGTTACTCGGAGGGAAGTAATTTCATGGGCTGGAGCGACGGGTTTGTTGGCCATGGCCACCCGTAATGGGCTTGCCATCGACGCGGCGCAGGAGACCGCGGCGGGCTGGAGCAAGTTTCAAGAAAACCCCGTCCTCGGCGGCCAGTACGGAACTTGTTTCGACATCGGCGTCCTCTATGAGGAGCATAAGTACCGCATGTGGCTCTCCTGGCGGCCCAAGAAGTCGATTGCCATCTCCGAAAGTACCGACGGAATTCACTGGTCGGCTCCCGAGATTGTGCTTGGGCCGAATCCAGAATCCGGCTGGGAGGATGACATCAACCGGCCGGCGGTGGTTCATCGCGGAGGCAAATATCACATGTGGTACACCGGCCAGACCTGGAGCCCGACGCCATCTGAAGAGGGCCGGGAGAATGGCCATTCCGTGATCGGCTACGCAACCAGCCTGGACGGAAAAACATGGGTGCGTGAATCGAAATCGCCGGTCCTTGCTTCGGAATTGCGTTGGGAGGGCGTGGCCATCATGTGTCCGGATGTGCATTGGGATGAGAGGAACAAGCAATGGCGAATGTGGTATTCCGCCGGAGCGCAATATGAGCCGAATGCCGTGGGCCATGCAACAAGTGCGGACGGCCTTCACTGGGTGAAGGATCAACTGAACCCGGTTCTGCGCCCCGATCCAACGCATACGTGGGAACAACAGCGGGTCGCGGGGATCCAGGTGATTCCTCACGGCAGATGGTTCTATGCGCTGTACATCGGCTACAGCGACATTGATCATGCCCAGATTGGCTTGGCGCGGTCCACGGACGGACGCCAGGATTGGCAGCGGTGCGCGAAGAATCCCATCATTCGAGCTTCCGGCCACGGATTCGATGCAGATGCCTGCTACAAGCCGTATGCCGTTTTTGTAGGAGGGAAGTGGATGCTCTGGTACAACGGCCGCAACGAGCACCTGGAACAGATCGGTCTGGCGACGAATCCTCGCGAAGATCTGGGATTCGGTGGATGACCCAGCGCGCCGCGCAGCCGAAGCGGAGGAAGATCCATGAAGAAGCTGATCTCCGGAGGGCTGATCTCCGGAGGGCTGATATTCCTGGGACTGTTTGCAGTGTGCCGCGCGCTTGCGGTGGGTCAGAGCCAGGATGAAACCATCGCGCTGGAGAACCACGCTGGGATGCGGTGGGAATTTGCGCGGACTACGAACGGTTGGGCGCTGGGCACCATCTCGCTCCATGCCAGGCCAGTGGAACAGCCGGCAACCAGCGGAGTTCTGGCCCTGCGCAATCGGAAGACCGGAGAAGTCCGCTGGCTGCCTGCGCTGCTGGCCACCAAGGTCAATCCAGGCGCCGCGCGGCTCTCTGGGCGGCGGCAGATCGACGGCGTGAGTTTCTCCTGGGAAGCCGATGTGATCCTGCGCGACGACCTGCCGGCCGCAACCTATACGGTGAGCTGGTCCGTCGACAAGGATCTGGATAACTGGGAAGTCTGCCTTGCCTATCATGACGGTTTCTCGAACGACTGGCGCGTGCAGAGCTATCCCTGGGCCGGCAACAGCGAGGAAGTCGCTGTCACGCCGTTGCGCTACTCCGGCATACCCGGGGTTCTGGCGTACCGGCCCGATCTGTCGCTGGTGGTTCTGTTTGCCATCGACAGCAACTTCGATTACTTGAACCCAACTACCTGGACGGGAAAGACCGACTTGTACTTCGCCAATCGCCGGACGGCGCCCCAATTCCGCGTTGGCGGTGGTCATCTGGTGGCTAGCACAACCTACCGCATGCCGCTGCAGCTTTTCCTCAGCGATGCGGGCGGCTTTGCCGACTCGATTACCGCGATCATGCAAGCCTGGATCAAGGTCAGCAACTATCGCGTGGATGACTCTCTCGAGGTGCGCACCCCGCAGGAGGCATTTAACCTCACCCTCGATGGCCGCCGCCTGATGCGCAGCTGGAATCCTGGGATGGGTTACGAGCATCACCAAGGGGCACCATTTATTTACGTCGCGAACAATCCCTACATCGCCTATTTTGAGTACCGTCTGTACGAGTTAACCGGAGAGACCATATGGCGTGACCGGGCCATCGAGCAGATCGACTTCGCCATCAAGGGCCAACAGCCGAGCGGCGTCTTCAACACCTCCTATTACTTCAGGAAACAGAAACGGCCTGGCGGCCAGACAGCGGAGGGTTTCTGCAGTTGGGACTGGGATCACAAGGGCTTCAAAGTGGACATGAATACATGGATGGTCCGGTACATCCTGGAAACTTGGCAACGGATGAAACAGCACGAGGGCGTTGACCGGCAGGAATGGTACAAGGCTGCGATGGCATCGCTGGGATGGGTGCTCGCGCAGCAAAACGCGGACGGCGGTTTTCCGCAGGTTGTCGATATCGAGACCGGGGCGAAATCCGAGTCTGTGGTGACCGGACGCACACTTGTGGCATTGCCGATGATCGCCGAGATCACAGGCGATGACCGGCCGCTGCGAGCCAGCCAAAGAGAGGAGCAGTTCCTGCGGCAACGGGTCGAGGGGCAATTCTGGTACACGGGGCAGCATCCGGATCTTCCGCCCGGCGATTTTGAGCAGGACAGTATCTACAACGTGGTGGAATATTGGCTCAACCGGTATGACCAGACAGGCAACAAGGAAAACCTCGACCAAGCCGTGGCTAATGCATATTATGCGCTGCTCTACTGGTGCCCGAAGCAACTGAGCTGGGTGACGAATCCCACCCAGGGAGCGCACACTGAGCAGGAGCACTACAACCAGTATTCCGTTTACAACTACCAGAATCGCAAGATCCAGTGCCTGCAGCGCTTATATAGGGCAACCGGCAACCCGCTGTTTGCACAGCTCAGGGACCGGGTGATGCAACTGAACTTCTTTATCCAGGTGACGGACGGCCCCTACAAGGGTTCGTTGACAGAGGCGATTGCGGATCCCTGGCTGGAACGCCAAGGCGGGTTCGATTTTCGCGGCAGCCCCTATACCAGCGAACTGGTGGCGGACCTGATGTTGCAGTTGATGGATTTGAACCTGGTGGAGAAACCGTGATTTGAGGACGGAGCGGTTGGCTGCGCAAGAGCGTGGGAAGCTCAGAAGCTTGGCTTTCGTTTTGGGTAGAATGGACAGCCACGGACAGCTCCGCGGAAGGGAACCTATCGTGCCAGGAATGAAAAGCCTCTTATCCAACGCAAATCCCGGAATGAGCGCAGCGAGGACCTGCCTCTTGCTTTCGATCGCCGTCGCGCTCGCCATCGCCGCGCTCCCTCAACTGTGCGCTCAGAAGACCTCGGACAAGGAGCAGATCAGAAAGCTCGCGGAACAGGCTCAGGCCGCTCTCCAGAATCACCAGCTCGATCTCGCGATTGAGGAATACAAGAAGGTGCTCGCTCTCGATCCCGACAATGCCGGCGCGCACGCCAATCTAGGCGTGGCCTATTACATGAACGGATCTTTCAGCCAGGCCATCGAACATTTTCGAGTGGCGATCGGCCGCCAGCACGATCTCTGGAAGATCGTGGCCCTCCTGGGAATGAGCGAAAAGCAGCTGGGACAGAATGTCCAGGCGGAGTCCCATCTTAAAGAAGCGTTCGCTCACGTTCAGGACAAGGACTTGCACGCCGCCGTCGGCAAGCAGATGTTCACTCTCTACATCCAGGCGGGCAAGCTCATTGAAGCCGCCAATGTGGCCGGCCAGTTGCAGGAGGAGAATCCCTCCGACGTGGACATTCTTTATGCGGCGCACCTGGTTTACTCCGAGCTTGCGAACTCGACCCTTTATTCCATGGCTGTTCTGGAGCCGGATTCAGCGCGCATGTACCAATCGAAGGGCGACGAACTGGCCCAGCAAGGAAATACGGCGGGAGCGATCGCGGCCCTTAGGCAGGCACTCAACCGAGATCCGCACCTGCCTGGGGCGCATTATGAACTGGCCGAGATCCTGAGCGCTTCCACCTCCGCAGCGGAGCGGGCGCAGGCTGAAGGGGAATACCAGTTGGCCCTCTCCGACAACCCGCTCGATGAAAAGGCGGAATGCGGACTGGGTGCCATTGCGCTTCAACGTTCGGACTTTCAAGCAGCATCAGGCCACTATGCGGAGGCGGTCCGATTGCAGCCGGACGACCCCGCCGCCAACGAGGGTTTGGGCGTCGCCTTGGTGTCACTGGAAGAATTGAAGAAAGCGAGGCCCTACCTGGAGCGCGCGGTGCAGATGGACCCTGAGAATGCCCGGGCACGCTATCACCTCAGTCAGCTCGATGGCAAGCTGGGCGATGTTCCGGCGGCGAAGCGGGAGATGCAAGAGTTCCTGCGGTTGAAGGCGGAACAGGAGCGGATCGTGCAGGTGCTGAAAGATATGCACGGTCAGCTTCTCACGCAGATCCAGAAGGATCGCGACATCGATGCATCCACGGATACTACTCCAAACTAACGGGGCTAGGGCGGGGTCTTGATCGGCCCAGGGCTTGCCTTCAACTGCCCGCCGCCATGGCAAAAGGAGACTCTATGCAACGCCGGTCTCTGTATTTCGCTCTGTTGTTCTCACTTTCTTCCTGCCTGGCCGCGTCCGCGCAGGAGTTTGCCGTGACTCCCCAGGGGGAACAGATTCTCGGTCCGCAGTGCCAGGCGATTCCGGAGTGGTATTCCGGCAAAGCGCGGATGTGCCGGCCCGAGGAGTATGCATTGTGGTTAAAGGATGTTCGCCATTGGCGGGACGAGTCGAGGGTGCGGATTGGATTTGACCCGGGCGTGTACGAGCTGCCCGAACTGAAATGGACGCAATCGAGCTTTGTTCAGCCGCAGATGATGGTGCATGAACGGTTCTTCTACGATCCCACGACACGCTCCTACACGGTGGCCAGGTATCTGGACGATCTGAAGGCGAGATACGGCGGCATCGATAGCGTCCTGATTTTTCATTACTACCCCAACATCGGCATCGACGACCGTAATGAGTTCGACACCTTTGGCGATCTTCCCGGCGGCATGGAGGGTGTTCGCCGCATGGTGGACGACTTTCATCGCCGCGGCGTCAAGGTGCTGTTTGCGCTTTGGGTCGGGGACCTGGGCACCCGGCCCGAGGAAACGCCGGCTTGGGAGTCTCTGGCCAGGGAACTGGCGGCGGTGGGCGCCGACGGCGTGAACGGCGACACCTTGCACGGAATGCCCCGCGCTTTTCGCACCGCCTCGGATGCGCTGCACCACCCTCTCGCACTGGAGCCGGAAAACGAATTGAGCGCCGACGAGATGGTGAACTACAACATTATGTCGTGGGGCTATTGGAACTATAGCTTCATACCCACCATCAGCCGCTACAAATGGTTAGAGACCCGTCACATGGTCAACATCTGCAACCGCTGGGCGCACAATCACTTGGATGATCTTCAGTTCGCATTCTTCAACGGCATCGGTTTTGAAAGCTGGGAGAATATCTGGGGCATCTGGAACCAACTCACGCCCCGCGATGCGGAGGCGCTGCGGCGGATCGCAACCATTGAGCGCGCCTACAGCGAGCTGCTGGCGAGCCCGGCATGGGAGCCCCATGTGCAGATGGTCAACTTCGGCATCTTTGCCAGCAAATGGCCCGGCGATGGGCGAACACTCTGGACCATCGTCAACCGCAACTCCTATGCGGTGGCTGGGGAACAGTTACGCGTTCCGGTGGAGACGGGCGCGCGCTATTTCGATCTGTGGCATGGCACGGAGATCATTCCCAAAGTCGAAGGGAACCAGGCCGCGCTTTCCTTCGCGATGGAAGCCGACGGGTACGGTGCCATTCTGAAGACGGCCGGCCCGGAGGCGAAGGACAGTGAACTGATGGCGGCCATGAAAGCGCTCAGCGAGAAGCCGCTGAACAGCTTCCCATCTGACTGGAAGACGCTGCCTCAATCGCTGGTTGAAATCCCGCCAACTACGCCCGCGGCAGCGGCCCCCGAAGGGATGGTTCGCATTCCGGAGAGCAACTTCAACTTTCGCGTGAACGGCATCGAGATTGAAGGTATGAACGATGAAGGCATCGACGTGCAATATCCCGGAGAACCTTCCGCCAGGCGTTACCACGACCTGGTCCTTCACATGAAGCCGTTCTGGATGGACCGCTACAACGTGACCAATGAGGAGTTCAAGAAGTTTCTTGACGCCACGAATTATCAGCCTGCGGATGCGCATAACTTCCTCAGAGACTGGAAAGACGGCAAGTATCCCGACGGCTGGGCGAAGAAACCTGTGACCTGGGTGTCACTTGAAGATGCGCGTGCCTATGCGGCTTGGGCCGGCAAGCGCCTCCCCCACGAGTGGGAGTGGCAGTATGCGGCGCAGGGCACGGACGGAAGAAGGTTTCCGTGGGGGAACTGCGATTGGATTGCCGCGGCGGCAAATCGCGAGGGCCTTGCCTGTCCCTGGGGCAGCGATCCCAAATTGGCCCCTGCCCCCATTCCAGACACAGGACGCCAGATGCTTCCCGCAAGCGACGTGGATCGGCATCCGAATGGCGCCAGTCCATATGGCGTGATGGACTTAGTGGGCAACGTGTGGCAGTGGACTGATGAATATGTGGATACACACACGCGGGCGGCGATCTTGAGGGGAGGCAGCCACTATCAGCCCCAAGGGGCGAAGTGGTACTTCCCCCAGGCCTACATGTTGAGCGAGCACGGCAAGTATCTTCTGATGGCGCCGGGTCTGGACAGATCGGGAGCCATAGGGTTTCGCTGCGTCAAGGATGTGGAGTAAGAAAGTAGGCAGTGCGACCTCGCGGGGCTTGGCAGGTGTTTTTCACGGAAGGTCAAGAGGTGGCAAGATGCGTTTCGCACTCTTATTGCTGTCGCTGTGCGCCGGATTCGCCGCAGCGCAGATTCCCACGCCGCGGCAGGAAGTGCTGCAGGCCCAAAAGGCCAGACCGGCAGACCCATGGCCGCGGGGACAAGGCCACGTGATCCTTGCCGTGCCCGGCAGCCTTGAGGCGCAGAAGGCATATCATGAGCCGGGCGGCAGCTTCAGCCCGGAGTTCCGCAGCTTTGGAGTGTCGCTGTGGATTACGGATGCACATGGCGCCATCATGAAAACCAGCGATAATATCCCTCTTTCGGAGATCCGTCAGCGCTTTGTTTGGCACGAAGGCGTTGTAACTCCTTCGATTCGGACGGAAACAGGTGAGTATGTGGCAGAGTGGTCTCTTGGGCCGGCCGTGGGCGCCTCGCAGCTCCTGCTGGATTCAAGGCTGGCAGCGGGTGAGAGGCTGATGCTGGTGGTCCGCAGCGTGGGACCGGCGGGCACGGCCATTGAATCGTTGCAGTGGAAGGGCAGCGAGCTGCTCGTCAATGGACGGTTCAAGCTGCGGATTACCCCATCGCCTGTCTCCGTCTACATAGGGCCGGAAGGGACTGCGGGTTGGGTCACCGCCCCGGCCGGTTCTTCCACAGAATGTCACGGACAGAATGGCTGGTGCTTTGCGCGCTTGGAACTGCAAGGCAAGAGTGCCGAGGCTCTGCGCATTGTGGACGCATTCCCGCGGCATGCACCTGCGCTGACGGCTCACAGTACGCGCTCCACGCTCCAGGTCCAGTTGCCTGACAGCCGTTTTGCCGAATCCCTGCACGCGCAGGTGGCGCATCTGATGATGGGAACGGTGGAGGACCAGACCAGGCCGGGAGAATCGAATCAATACCCACTGGCTTGGCAACGCGATGGCGCCTACGAGGTTGTTGCGCTGGCACGGGCGGGCCAGCTGGATACGGCGCGGGAGCTAGCTCGGTACTTTGCCGAAAAGGATTTCTTCGACGGCTTCGGCGCAGAGGGCGATGCGCCCGGGCTCGCATTGTGGGCCTTGGAAGAGGTTGCGGCGCGCGTGAACAGCCGCGATTACGATCGCTTCCTCTGGCCGCATGTCTATCGCAAGGCCGAATTCATCCTCGGCATGCAGTCCACAAAGGAACCCATCCGCCGGATCTTTGCCGGCATGCTGGTACCCGAGCATCGGGCGTTGCCAGAGATTTACGACATGGCTCAGCCGCCGCGCGATGGGCTAATCATGGGACGCATGGATTTTCATTTTCCGGTCTTCTACGTTACCGCCGTGAGCTACAACGGCTTGCTGCAAGCCGCAGAGATGGCTGACCGCCTCAACGCCCAGACTGAGGCTCGCCGTTGGCGTTCGGCTGCAGCGGATTTGAAGCGGGCCTGGAACGCCGCCTACCAGCCCAGCGAAACGGACGAGCGGACATTCATCAGCGGGCTGTGGCCAAGCTGGATTGCCGCTCAACGTGACCTATTCAAGAAAGGGCTTGATCTTCAGTGGAGCGGAGGTGAAAGCGCAAGCTGGGATGAGGCGGGCGGCACCTTTCGCTCGGTCCCTCTGTGGACCTATTTCACCTTTGCGTTTGCGCACCAGTACCTGTTCCTGAACCATCCGGAACGGACCTGGCAGACACTGCATTGGTTCTGGGACCATCAGCCATCCCCTGGACTCTATAGCTGGTGGGAAGGGAATGGCGAAGAAAACAACTTCCACGAGTGGGACTATACGCGAGGTTGGGTGAAACCAGCGCACGTGACGCCTGAATACTGGGCAGCCGCCGAATGCCTCCTGCTGCAGATGGACATGTTGACCTATGTGGATGAATCCGGGAACAGTCCGGAGCTTGTCGTTGGAGCAGGGGTTCCGGCCTCCTGGCTTTCCAAATCGATCAAGATACAGGGCATGCTGACCAAACTCGGACGCGTAGACTGGACGTGGGATGGAAGGTCCATGTTGGTGAAGATCCAGGGAAAACGCGTGCCGGTGCGTTTGGGCCCCGAGTTTCCCGCCGCCTCGAAAGTGAGCGTGCTCGCCAATGGCCCCCGGCCGGCGCGGGAGTAAGGGCAGCTTGATCCTTCACCCAACTGTGAGTTTTCGGTAAAGGTGCGTGGCGCAGGAGCGGCCGTCCTTCCGGGGTGGGGAGATGCGCGCGTCGGCTCTTGTCCGCAAAAAAGGTTCCTATAGTCCCTTTTTCGAGCACTTTGGGCGATGGTAGAATTCCGAGGCTGAAGGCTGAGAGAGGCACGTTATCAGGTGTCATGAGTGATCAGCCTGCTGCTCCTGTCGATAAGGGGAACAACCGGTACTGAACCTCCGTCAGTCTTCCCACAGCTGATTCATCAATATGGACCAACACGAAGCAGCGGCCACTTGTGCCACACATGTGCCGTCCCTCCTTTCTTTGGAGGCAATATGGCATCGAGCCTGGCCAGAACATCCGTCGCGGACCGCAAATGTGGATGAGTGCCTTGGCGATTATGCGCTCATCGATCTCAAGCAAAAGGTCGCATGACTAAACGCTTAGGAGCCAGGGTTTCAAAACTGAGCAGCCCAAGGCTAGATTGGTTCGGCCTCTTGCCACGGGCAGGGGAGAATAATCGGGAGGTTTCCAGAACTCACAACTTGGCAGGTGCGCAATGGGCTGGCGATTCCGCAAGTCTTTCACCGTCGTTCCCTGTAGCTCGCCAAAATAGCGATCTGCTTTCGAATCAAGTAGTTAAATGGCGCGTCCATTATGAACAATCCCCGTGTAAAACTGGTCTCATGTTGCGTTTGCTGAGGCTTCTTCCTATATTGGCTATTGGTTTCCTTTGCTCTCGCAGGGATCTGATCCTGGAAAACGTGGCGCTTCGGCAACAGCTTGCGGTCCTGAGGCGAAGGCATCCGCAGCCGCGATTCGCCGGTTCTGACCAATTGTTTTGGGTGATGTTGCGGCGGATTTGGAGTGGCTGGAAGCAGGCGTTGATTCTCGTCCAGCCGGAAACTGTTGTGCGCTGGCATCGAGCAGGGTTCAAGGGATATTGGACGTGGCTCTCGCGGCATCAGGTTCGGGCAGGAAGAAGGTGCGTCAGCAGGGAATTGCGCGAACTCATCTTCCGCATGGTTGCCGAGAACGGGACTTGGGGTGCGCCCAGAATCCATGGCGAATTGAAAGTGCTTGGCTTCGATATTTCGGAGCGGACTGTGCTGCGTTGGATGCGGAGAGCTCCAAGGAATTCTGAGCCGGCAAAACGATGGGCGGCGTTTCTGAGCAATCATCGCGAAGCAATCGCCGCCATGGATTTCTTTACCGTGCCGACGCTCTCCTTTGGCGTTCACTACTGCTTTTTCGTCATCGCGCATGACCGTCGACGAATCCTCCACTTCAGTGTGACCAGACATCCAACCAGCGCGTGGGTTATCCAGCAGTTGCGCGACGCATTTCCGTACGACTCGGCCCCGGGTTTCCTGATCTTTGATCGCAGCTCCAGCTTCAATGCGGAGGTGATCGACACAGTAAAGAGCTTCGGCATTCGACCAAAGCGAACCAGCTTCCGAAGTCCGTGGCAGAACGGTGTCGCAGAGCGTTGGGTTGGCAATTGCCGCCGGGATCTACTTGACCATGTGATCGTTCTCAATGAACGACATCTGAAACGCCTGATGAATGAGTACGTCCGCTACTATCACGAGGATCGTACCCGTCTTGGTTTGGAGAAGCAAACCCCATCGGGTCGTGAAGCGGCGACGGGTTCAGATGCAAATAACCGGGTTGTATCTATGCCGAGGCTCGGCGGCCTGCATCATCGCTACGATCTGGCAGCCTGAGTCTGCTCTGCGATCCATTCCTAATGAAATTGAAATTAACCGACGGGAGACGTGTACCTGCAGACCCCGCATGATGTGCTTCGCCACATTTTGACTGTGCTCCGCATCACTGCACGGTCCCTTCTCAGTCGAAAACTCCTTCCAAAGCTGATTCCGAGTTTACAAATCGGATCATTTTCGCGTCCTGATGGAATTTTGGCGAGGGACAGCGACGCGTCAACGTGCCATAATCGCCGCTTTCAACCCTTGTACCATACCCCCCATGAATATTACAAGAGCAGCTGAACCTTTCCCCGAAGAAATCAATTGACAGATTGAAACACTCGTTTTAATCTGTTGTTGGATGACGCGAGTGGCGAACAATCAAGCATTGCCGGATGTCACGAGAGACAAGATCATCGAGTCCGCTGGGGAGGTATTTGCGGAAGTCGGCTTCCACAACGCCACCATTCGCGACATCTGCTCCCGAGCCGGAGCAAATGTAGCTGCGGTCAACTATCACTTCCGCGACAAGCTGGGCCTTTACACGGAGGTCCTGGCGTCCTGCTTGGTGACGCAGCAGGCCGCTGCACTGAACGGGAAGTCGGCGCACCCCCAAGATCCAAAGGAAGCTTTGAAAAAGCTGATCTGCGGGTGGTTCGAACGGAACCATGCGAGCGGCAGACCTGCCTGGCTCGCGCGCATTATGGCTCACGAAATGGCAAACCCTACACCAGCCCTCGACCGTGTGACAGAGTCGATGGGAACGAACTACCTGCGGTTCCGCGCGATTGTCGGCAAGCTCATTGGGCTTAGTCCGGACGATTCTCGTACCCGCTTGTGCGTTCACAGTATTGTCGGCCAGATCCTGCATTACTCCCAGGCGCGACCAACTCTTGAAAGGTTATGGCGCGACTTGAATCTCGACGACCCGGAGTGGCGCCGTACGATTGCAGACCACATCGTGGAGTTTTCGCTGGGCGCGATGGAACAGATTGCGAAGCGTGGCCGGATCGATCCACTTCCCTCGCAATGTATCGAGCAGCACGACATGGCTCAGCGAAGTTCCCAGCAAACGGCTCTTCCAAACCTAACTGGATTTTCGTCGAGCTCAGCAACCGTGCATCGGTAAAGTCCCCAACGGATATGAATAAGGAGGATTGAAAGTGCGTCGCAATTACTTGCTCTGGGCAGTTTGCGGAATAGCCGCTCTAATGATCTCGGCGTCGCTCGTAGCCACAAGCCAGGAGCCAGACCCCGCACCGCAGACGGGAGAATCGGCCATTCGACTGCTGATGTCTGACTGGGTTGCGGCATACAAGAACCTGGACGCAAAGCGGCTTGCTGCGCTCGAAGTGCCGAACGTCGAGGTCATAGACCGCTTCGGGGATCTGCACCGGCCAACTGGAAGGGTAGAAAACGAGAACTTGTGGTCGGATACGTTTGACGTCATTTCCCCGAAGACCGCCCCACCTAAGACCACGATCGATCACATTCGGTTCCTTCAGCCGGATGTCGCGATAGTGCAGATGTCCTGGCAATTCGCGAGCGGGATACTGCTCACCGATGGTTCGCGTATCCCACCCTATTCCCAGATTGACATCTATGTTGTAACCAAGTCGCAGGACAAATGGCTGGTCGCCGCGCATTACATGCAGGAAAAGAAATCCGAGGACTGCCTTCGTCCTGAGTGTGAATAGGAGGAATTCATGTCAACCTTGTTGTATTCCGGCGAACAGCCGATGACTTTCAATGGTTTGTGGGGTCTGCGTCACAAGGTAGCAGACATAGACCGCGCAACAGAGTTTTATGTGCAACAACTCGGTTTCAGGCTGGTTCATCAGACCCCCCTGCATGCTTGCCAGCTCTCGTCAGGCGCCCTGAATCTCACTTTGACGAGCGCTGAAGCTTCGGAGTGCGCTTCGATGTCCGATGTCTGCGACCGTGGATCAAAAGGTCGGAGCCACATCGTTTTGCATGTGCAGGATCTTGCATCCCGAATGGAGAATCTGAAACGGGCCGGAATGGTTTTTGCAAAGGAGATGGAAGTGAGTCCAATTGGGAAGCATGTTCAACTCGAAGATGCAGATGGAAACCGAATCGAACTGTTCGAGCCACATACGTTGCTCTTTCCCTTGCACCCGCGGATAGAGTCTCGCCGGCAGTTCGTCAATGAATGGCTAGTTCCGATCTTGATTTCTCTGCTGATCGTAGGACTGTTTCTCGGAGCCGGAGCTTTTGTGCTTCTTGTGCCAAAGTAACAGTTTCAGTCTGGTGAATTGCTTCTCAAACTCCACTGATACAGACTGACCGGCGACGACTTCTGCCTTTGGGCATTTGACGCCAACATGAATCCGCCTTCCAGCGACGAGCACGAATCCGCGAAAATCGTGGATTCGCAAGTCCTGCGAATTTGCGAAACCCCAGAGGGCTTTTGTTTGCAGCTATTTACAATTGGCAATCGCATTGCTCTATAGGTAATCGCGAGGCACGGGCCGGATGTTCAAGGTGCAGAAGTCCTCGATTGGAAACCTCGTCTTCGCGTTAAGGGATCCAACTGACGCATACCGGCTACTGCAGTGGTTGACGCGGTCACTTTTCTTGCGTCTACTGGCCGCGGAAATCGCTTGGGCCAACTATTTTGGGCGGCATAATCTGTGTGTTTTTCAATTGACAGAGTCAAACAGTTGTTTGAAGCTACTGTTCGACGTTGCATTTTAGTAGGGGCATTCGTCGAGGGATGAAACACAAGTGGAGCCCGTCAAAGCAGCAGGCGAAGCGGTCGTACAGGCCGGCTTCTCGATGCAACAGTGCAGTAAAGGAGCAACTACGTGAGTACAGGCTACACACCCGAGGAGACGACGAGTCTGCAGCCGTCCGGCGTTTCAACCGGCAAGTCTACCAAGCACAGAATCTGGCTGCTAATTCTGGCCGCGGCGCTCATTACGGTCGTCATAGTTGCGCTGCTTCGCAAGCGCCAACCGGCGTCCCAGCCCGGCGAGAATCCGCTAACCACGCCGAACATCAAGACAGCCACAGTTCATCGGGGCAGCATAGGTGAATACATCGAAGCGCTCGGAACGGTGACACCGCTGGCCACAGTCAACTTGTACAGCCAAGTCAGCGGAGAGGTCGTTGCGGTTCATTACGTTGAAGGGCAGGCGGTTCACAAGGGCGATCCGCTGATTGACATCGATCCTCGTCCCTATGAGGCGCAGTTACAGGAATACCAGGGGGCGCTTGAGCGCGATCAGGCGGTACTGAAACAGGCGGAGATCGACCTGGAACGCTATCGGGAAGCGACTGCACAGGATGCGGTGGCAAGGCAGACCTATGAAGATCAGGTGCAGACGGTCGAGCAAGACCGAGGCACCGTAAAGAACGACCTGGGACAGGTGGAATACGGAAATGTCCAGCTGAGCTATTGCCATTTGGTCGCACCGATCAGCGGAAGGGTTGGTTTACGACTGGTGGACCCTGGGAACGTTGTCTTCTCGGGCGGCAGCAGTCCAATTGTCGTTATCACTCAACTGCAGCCGATCACGGTGGTGTTCAATGTCGCGGAAGACTACCTCGACCAGTTGCGGTCGGCAGTTACGCATCGTGAGGCTTTGCCGGTAGACGCCTTGGATCGAGCCCAGCTTAAGCGGCTTGCAACCGGAAAGCTTCTCACGCTTGACAACCAGGTGGACACATCAACCGGGACGATTCGTTTCCGCGGACAGTTCGATAATGCGGACCTGGCACTGTTCCCAAACCAATTTGTCAACGCTCGTCTGCTTGTTCAGACGCTTCAGGACCAGATCCTGGTCCCAGCAGCGGCGGTGCAGCATAACGGCGTGAGCGCCTTTGTCTACGTGGTTCGTGACGGAACTGTTCATCTTCAGGCTGTCAAGGAGATTGCGACGGAGGGGGGCGACGTCGCAATAAGCGGGCTGCATGAAGGTGACGTGGTTGCGGTCACCGGGTTCGACAAGATTCAGGACGGCACACACATTGCCGTTCTAAACACCCAGACTGCCGCCAACGGCGCACCGAGCGAGAGCATAAATGGAGCTGTCAGCCAATGAATCCCTCCGGCACATTCATTCAGAGGCCGGTTGCGACCTTGCTTCTGATGGCGGCAATCCTCGTCATCGGTCTGGCCGCGTATATCAATCTGCCGGTTTCTGCTCTCCCACAGGCGGACTATCCGACGATTCAGGTACAGACGTTCTATCCGGGCGCCAGCCCGGACGTGATGGCCTCGTCGGTCACTGCGCCTTTGGAGAGGCAGTTGGGGCAGATGCCGGGGCTTTCGCAGATGACGTCGACAAGCTCCGACGGAAGCTCCATCATCGTCCTGCAATTCGCCCTCAGCCTAAGCATGGACGTAGCGGAGCAGGAGGTTCAGGCAGCAATCAACCAGGCACAAGGATTCCTGCCGACGGATCTGCCGGTGCCTCCGGTCTATAGCAAATCCAACCCTGCCGATGCGCCGGTGCTGACGCTTGCTCTCACCTCCTCCACGATGCCGCTCTCGCAGGTAGAGGATCTGGCAGACTCGAGGCTCGCGCCGAAGATCTCTCAGTTGAGCGGTGTGGGACTGGTCACGATCAGCGGAGGCCAGAAGCCGGCGGTCCGAATTCAGGTCAATCCTGTGGCCGTGGCCTCCTACGGCATCAATCTTGAGGACGTTCGGACTGCGATCTCGAACACCAGCGTCAACTCTCCGAAAGGCAGCTTTGACGGGCCCGCACAGAATTATCAGATAAACGCCAACGACCAGCTTCTTTCAAGCGCCCGCTACCGCGACGTTGTGGTGGCCTATAAGAATGGCGCGCCCGTCATGCTGACGGACGTCGCGAAGATCACGGACGGAGTCGAGAATTCCAAGTTGGCCGCATGGATGAATGACACGCACGCGGTGATTGTGAATGTCCGCAAGCAACCGGGCGCCAACACGATCGCAGTGGTAAAAGAAATTCGAGAACTTCTTCCGCAGCTTCGAGGCAGCCTGCCGGTATCCATCAAACTTCAGACACTCACCGACCGGACCACAACCATCCATGCTTCAGTCAGGGACGTTCAGTTCGAGCTGATGCTCACCATCAGCCTCGTTGTCCTCGTGATCTTCCTCTTCCTTCGCACGGTCGCTGCGACCGTTATTCCGAGCGTGGCCGTCCCGTTGTCGCTCATTGGCACCTTCGCTGTGATGAGCGCCATGGGCTTCAGTATCAACAATCTGACGATGATGGCCTTCACCATCTCGACTGGTTTCGTGGTCGATGACGCCATCGTCATGATCGAAAACATCTCTCGACACATCGAGCAGGGAATGAAACCGATGGAAGCCGCTCTCAAAGGTGCCGGCGAAATTGGCTTCACCGTCATCTCCCTCACGGTTGCGTTGATTGCCGTGCTCATTCCGCTGCTGTTCATGGGAGACGTCGTCGGACGGCTGTTCCGGGAGTTTGCCGTTACGTTGAGCGTGACGATTCTGATCTCCGCTACGGTCTCGCTCACTCTCATCCCGATGATGTGCTCGAGGATGCTGCGTCACACTCCTTTGGAAAAGCAGAATCGGCTTTACCGAATAACGGAGGATTGGTTCCGGCGAATCATTGACGCATATGGTCGCGGTCTGCGCTGGGTGCTCCAGCATAAGACGGCAACACTCATCGTTGCGGTCGGCCTCATTCTGCTCAGTGTTTTCCAGTACATTGAAATCCCCAAAGGCTTCTTTCCGACGCAGGATACGGGGATCATTCAGGGCATTACCCAGGCTCCCGATTCGACCTCCTTCACCGCCATGGCGCAGAAGCAAAGCCAGCTATGCGGGGAAATACTGAAAGACCCCGCCGTCGAGGATCTCTCTTCGTTCATCGGCGCCGACGGAATCAACACCACGCTGAACAGCGGGCGCATTCAAATTGACCTCAAACCGATCGAGCAGCGCCGTGAATCCGCCTCGGAAGTCACTACCCGCCTGCAACGGCTCGCTCAAAGGGTTCCCGGCATGCAGTTGTATCTGCAACCCATTCAGGACCTCACGGTCGACGACCGTGTGAGCAGGACCCAATATCAATACACGCTCGAAGATCCGGATCTGAATGAGCTGAACGATTGGACCTCGAAGCTTGTGACGGCGGTTCGTAAGCTGCCGGAGGTCTCCGACGTTGCCACGGACCAGCAATCAAATGGAGTCAGCGCCGATCTGGAGTACGATCGCGCGACTGCATCAAGGTTCAACATCACGGCGGACCAAGTCGATTCAACGTTGTATGACGCATTCGGCCAACGGCAGGTCGACACGCTCTATACGCAATCGAATCAATACCACGTCATCCTGGAAGTGATGCCCCAGTTCCAGACCGGCCCAGCCCGGCTGAACGAAATCTACATCCAGGGCTCGAATGGGACCTCCACTCAGGCACAGAGCGTTTCCGGGCGAACAGCAGCAATGTCCTCCGGATCGCAGGCAACCCTAACGCCTTCGTCCGGGTCGGCATTCACCTCCACTCCAACCAGCGCGCTTGCGAGCAGTACCGGTACCAGCAGTACGCTGGCAACTTCCAGCACTTCCTCGGTGGTCACTTCGACAACGCAGACGCTGGCGTCAATGACGCCGGCAACGACTCTGGCAACTGCGGTCAGCGCAACGACAAGCTCTTCGTCGGCCACGACAGGATCGGGCAGTGGCGGCTCCAGTTCATCCAGTTCGTCAACAACTCAGCCGACGCCCATACCACTCTCGGCCATCAGTCATTTTGTCATGAGGCCGTCGCCCTTGACCGTGGCGCACCAGGGACAGTTTCCCGTCGTTACGGTTTCATTCAACGTGGCGAAGGGATACTCGCTTGGCCAGGCAGTGGACGCCATCAAGAAGGCGCAACAAAGGCTCGGCATGCCGGCGAGCGTGCAGGCTGATTTTCAAGGCACGGCCGCCGCATACGACTCGATGGGCTCAAATCTGGTGCTTCTGATTCTGGCCGCGTTGGTCGCTGTCTACATTGTGCTCGGGACGCTGTACGAAAGCTTTATTCATCCCCTGACGATCCTGTCGACTCTTCCATCTGCCGGCGTTGGCGCGCTTCTGGCGCTCCGCCTGTTTCACCAGGACCTCGATATCATCGCCGTGATTGGAATCATTCTTTTAATCGGCATCGTTCAAAAGAACGGGATCCTGATCGTCGATTTCGCTCTGGCGGCGCAGAGAACGGAAAACAAAGCGCCCGAAGAGGCGATCTTTGAGGCATCAAAGCTGCGGTTCCGGCCGATCGTTATGACGACGCTCTGTGCATTGTTTGCCGGCATTCCGCTGGCGTTTGGCACAGGAATCGGCTCGGAGCTGCGTCACCCCCTGGGCATCGCCATGGTTGGAGGCCTTCTTGTCAGCCAGCTTCTCACGCTCTTTACCACGCCTGTGATTTATGTTTTCTTCGATCGCTTCGCTAGCCGCGTATCCCAGAGACATGCGGCTACAGCTCCGGGCGATCTTCTGGCGGGGCAAGCATGAGCATCCCCGCCATTTTTATCAAGAGGCCGGTTGCCTCTACTTTGTTCGCCCTGGCGATTACTATCGCCGGCCTCATCGCCTTCCGGGTGCTTCCCGTCGCGTCGCTGCCGCAGGTGGACTTTGCAACGATCACGGTTACGAGTGCCCTGCCCGGCGCCAGCCCAGAGATCATGGCATCTTCTGTGGCAACACCGCTCGAGAGGCAGTTCGGCCGAATCGCCGGGGTATCTCAGATGACGTCCACCAGTTCGCTTGGCCTCACGACGGTTACCCTGCAGTTCGATCTGTCGCGCGATATTGACGGAGCGGCCCGAGACGTCGAGGCGGCAATCAATGCGGCACGCACGTACCTGCCAGCTAACCTTCCCTCAAATCCGACCTACCGAAAGATAAACTCGGCCGTGGCGCCCGTCCTTGTGCTGACCTTGACCTCCGATACAAGGGAGCCTGGCAGCTTATACGACACGGCAGCCTCCATCATTCAGCAGAAGATTTCTCAACTCGAGGGCGTCGGCCAGGTGCTTGTGGCCGGCAGCTCTCTTCCTGCAGTCCGCGTGGATGTGAATCCGCAGCAGCTCAATAGCTACGGCCTGGGTATGCAGGATGTCGCCCGCGTTATTTCCTTACAGAACTCAAACCGTCCGAAGGGACAATTCAGCAACGATCAGGTCACCGCGGATATCACTGCAAATGACCAGATATCGAAGGCCAGGGATTATGCTCCTCTGGTTATCAGCACATCCAATCAGTCGGTCGTCCGCATTCAGGACGTTTCACACGTCTATGACTCGGTACAAACAGTCCGATCGACAGCCTTTAGCAATGGCAAACTGTGCGTGGTCCTGCTTGTTTTTCGACTGCCCGGCGCAAATGTAATCGAGACCGTTGACAGGATCAAGCGCGCCATTCCCTCGATTCGAGCGTCGATCCCTAGAGACGAAAAGCTGCAAGTTATTAACGATTCGACGACAACAATCAGGGCGTCGGTCAGCGACGTAGAGCGAACACTGGTTATTGCGACCATTTTGGTCATTGCCGTCGTCTTCGTCTTTCTGCGCAACCCACGCGCAACCTTGATTCCTGGAGTTGCCGTCACGGTATCGCTGATTGGCACTTTCGGAGTGATGTATCTCTGTGGCTACAGCTTGAACAATCTCTCGCTCATGGCGCTCACCATCTCCACGGGGTTCGTCGTGGACGACGCGATCGTGGTCATGGAAAACATTGCTCGACACATCGAAGCAGGAGTACGCCCATTCGATGCAGCTCTTGCCGGATCGAAGGAAGTGGCCTTCACCGTCGTCTCGATGAGCCTGTCTCTGATTGCTGTCTTTGTGCCCATCTTATTTATGGGCGGAATCGTCGGCCGGCTCTTTCACGAATTTGCAGCAACACTGGTGGCGGCAATCGCGATTTCGATGGTGATTTCGTTAACCGTCACTCCGACCATGTGCGCTTACATCCTGCCGTCAATGAACGGGCACGAACATGGACACCTGTATCGATTGAGTGAGCGGGCCTTTAATGCTCTGCTGCTCGGATATCGGCACACACTGACTTGGACGCTACGCCATCCTGCCATCGTCCTGGTCCTTTTTCTAACGACGTTCGTTCTGAATGGGGTCCTCCTGGTGCGGGTTCCGAAGGGATTCTTTCCGATGCAAGACACCGGTACTCTCATGGGCGGCTTTCAGGGGCCTCAGGATGCCTCTTTCCAATCCATGCGAGCGTCGCTGATCGACATCGAGCGAGTGATCCAGTCCGATCCGGCAGTGCAAGTCGTCAGCGGATTTACCGGAGGCCAGGGTGGTCCGGGCGGTGGAACGATCAACTCCGGATTCCTCTTTATAAATCTCAAGCCGCTCGACCAGCGAAAGATCAGCGCCGCGGATGTCCTGAATCGGCTGCGTCCGAAACTCAACGCGCTTCCGGGAGCTTCAACTTATCTTCAGGCGGCGCAGGATCTGTCCGTAGGTGGTCGTCAAAGCAATGCCGCGTACCAGTACCAAATCTCCTCAGACTCGGTCGGAGACCTGAGCGTCTGGGGACCGAAGCTCTACGAGCAAATGCGGCAAATGGCCTCACTCCGGGACGTGACAACCGACCAGCAGAATCAAGGGCTGCAAATGCTGCTGCAGTACGATCGCGCTACCGCAGCGAGGCTTGGCATCACTGCCCAGATGATCGACAACTCGCTCTATTACGAGTTCGGCGAATCTCAGGTTTCAACCATCTACACCCCCATCAATCAGTATTATGTGGTGCTTGAGACGGCGCCGCAGTTTTACGACGATCCACGGTCGTTGAGCTCAACGTTGGTCCATTCGTCGGGGAGCGGTTCAGTCCCGCTCGCGGCTGTTTCTCAGGCTCACACTTCAACCTCCCCCCTTTCCGTGAATCACTCGTCGTTTTTCCCGTCAGTTACCATCGCCTTCAATCTTGCTCCTGGCATCGCTCTAGGACAGGCGGAACAGGACATCTCGCGATTACAACAGCAGATGGGGATGCCCTCTTCTATTCGCGGCCAGTTTGCAGGGACAGCGGAGGCGTATCAGAAGTCGATGTCAAGTGAGCCGTTTCTCATTCTCGGTGCGCTGTTGGCTATCTATATCGTTCTCGGCATCCTCTACGAGAGCCTCATCCATCCCATCACGATTCTTACGACACTGCCTTCAGCCAGCGTGGGCGCATTTCTATCGCTCATCCTGTTCAACAGCGAATTCGACGTCATTTCCTTTATCGGGATCATTCTGCTGGTCGGAATCGTGAAGAAGAACGCCATCATGATGATCGACTTTGCTCTGCAGGCTGAACGCGAAGAAGGCAAGAATTCCCGAGACTCCATCTTCGAAGCCTGCCTCCTTCGCTTCCGTCCGATTCTGATGACGACTTGCGCAGCAATCTTGGGAGCGCTTCCCCTCGCGTTTGGACGGGGAACAGGATCGGAGTTGCGGCACCCCCTTGGGATTGCCGTGGTCGGTGGGCTCGTCTTCAGCCAGATTTTGACCCTCTACACCACGCCAGTGATTTACCTGTATTTCGATCGCATCGCACAACGTTTCAATCGCCGCAGAGAGGCTGGCCTCATCCCGGATCCGGGCCCTGCGACGGCGTAAGGAGTTCACCATGGGATCACGATCCAACCGCCCTTATTTCGCGCCTGCAGTGATATGCGGCTTGTTCATGACCCTGACCGGCTGCACGGTGGGTCCCAGGTACACGCCCCCCGCGCTGACGGCGCCGCCGGTCTTCAAGGAACTTGCGCCGCAAACCAGTCCCGACGGCACGCTTTGGAAAGCTGCTCAGCCCCAGGATGCGGCTTCACGCGGCAAGTGGTGGGAGATATATGGAGAGCCAGAACTTAACGGGCTCGAGGAGAGACTGAACAGTTCCAACCAGACGATTGCGCAGTCCTACCAGAACTTCATGGCTGCTCGAGCCCTGGTGCGGCAAGCGCGTTCGAACTATTTTCCGACGGTCACCGGCGGTCCGTCCTATACTCGCGCGCGCAGCTCGAGCAGCACGGGGGGGCAGTCCGGTGGACAGTTTGCACCGAATCCCAACAGCAACGATTTCAATCTCTCCTTCGATGTTTCCTGGGAGCCGGACGTTTGGGGTAAAGTGCGGAGCATCGTTCGCCAGTATGCTAACCAGGCGCAGGTCAGCGCTGCCGATCTTGCGAATACAAGACTTTCAGAACAGGCAAGCCTTGCACAGTACTATTTCGAGCTCCGAGGCCAGGATTCCCTCATCGCCTTGTACGAGCAAACGGTGGAAGCCTATACGAAGTCGCTTGAGCTTACAACGCTGCTCGATAAGACCGGAATCGACACTGCTCAATCGGTCGCTCAGGCGAATCTCAATCTGCAGGCGACCAAATCCTCGTTGATCAATCTGAGGATCGCCCGGGCGCAGTACGAGCATGCCATCGCTCTTCTGATTGGAGAGCCGGCGTCCACATTCTCCCTGCCCGTACACGAACTTACGACAGCCGCTCCGATCATTCCCGCCGGCGTGCCATCGGAGCTTCTGCAACGCCGTCCGGATGTCGCGGCAGCAGAACGGACGATGGCGGCTGCGAATGCGCAGATCGACGTTGAAGTAGCCGCATTTTATCCCTCCTTCAGCATCTCCGGGCAAGGCGGATTGCAGAGCTCGACGATTGGAAACTGGTTCACCTGGCCTAGCCGCTTCTTCTCTATCGGGCCTTCCGCGACAGAGACTTTCTTTGACGCCGGAGCTCGCCGCTCGACTCTCGAGAATTACAAAGCGCAATACGAAGCTGACGCCGCATCGTATCGGCAAACCGTTCTCACAGCTTTCCAGCAAACCGAAGACGCTCTTGCCTCTCAAAAATACCTCGCAGAACAGCTGCCGCAGCAACAGGCTGCAATCGATGCCGCGCAGAGATATCTCGACTTGGCAAACACGCGATTCCGTACCGGATTGGACCCGTACCTCGATGTCTACACTGCGGAGACATCTTTGCTGACTCAGCAACAAACCTACGTCAGCCTTCGAGTCAGCCAGATGACGAGCAACGTGCAGCTCATCGAAGCCATTGGTGGAGGCTGGGATCGCGCTCAGCTTCCCTCCGAAAAGGAGGTAGCGAGGAAATAGCAACTAGCGTGTACCGCGGATCTCAGCGAAATGCCCCAGGGAGCTGAATGTGCTACCCAGAAAGGAATCGTCAAATGAACGATTTTCTCTTCCACACGACTTATCCCATTCTGTTTCTGGCTGTGTTCGCTGAACAACTCTGCCTTCCGATCCCGGCTGCTCCCTTTTTGATTTCTGGAGGAGCCCTCGCTGGAACGGGGCGCCTCAGCTTGATTTGGATTCTCTGCATCGGCATTCTGGGATCTCTACTGGGAGATATGGTCTGGTTTGAGGCGGGTCGCTACTGGGGCAAGCCGGTTTTGCGATTGCTGTGCGCGCTAGCCCCCGATCCCAGTTTGTGCATTCGAAAATCAAGAAGTGATTTTGCCAGGCGTGGCTTGCCAATCCTTTTGATTGCCAAACTCATTCCTGGTCTTGGAGCCATCACACCGCCGCTCGCCGGAATGTCGGGGACGTCACGATCACTCTTTCTTGCTTACGATGCAGGAGGCGCAGCCCTTTGGGTAGCAGGCTACGCGGGAATCGGTTATTTTGCTGCCGAACGATTTGAGGCCGTGTCCGGGTACATCAGTCTGACTGCTAATCATGTGATTCTTGTTTTCAGCATTTTGCTTTTGCCTGTCGTGACGTGGAAAGCTGTGCAGTTTGCCAAAATGGTCCGCGAACTTCGATCACATTTGGTTACCCCCTCTGAACTGAAAACCTTGATGGACAGTGGTGAAAAGGTCGCGGTCATCGATCTCAGCCGGTTTGAGGACGATCCGGAAGACTCCGTTTCGATTCCGGGCGCATGGCGCGGCGGCCCGACATGGATGCGGCGAAAGTCCCAGGTACTAGTTCCCGAAGATGTAACTCTTGTTGTTTACTGTAGATCGACGAACAACTTTGTCAGCGCGCGTGTGGCAACCGCCTTGCGTAAGAGGGGAGTGAATCGGATTCGCGTTTTGGAGGGTGGGCTGAACGCATGGAAGGCGAGCGGGTTACATTTGAGTCCGACGCTCCGCAATCCTCTCACGGAGATGAAGCGGCTTGGCATTGAAATCTCTCCTCCGTCCACCGAACAGGAGTTGCTAAGTTCCGAAGTCGCTTAGTGTCAGCAATTTGCTGCCGGCTTTTACGCGCCGCAAGAGAGCGACGCTTCGCATCCTCTTCGCCTGGCTAAAAAATGGCCGTTTGCGTGAATCAAAACCAGTGTTTAAAACATCTGTTTAATTGGGGAGGGGGAAGGAGAAAACCAATGCAACTCAGTTTGGAAGGTATCAGCCTGCTTGTCGCCGATGTTGAAAAGTCGGTCGCGTTTTATTCAAAGCTGCCCGGCGCGCAAAAGATTATGCACCGGGCCGGCTACTTCGCCAAGTTCAAGATCGGCGATGGGCATGTCCAGGTCGTAGGACTCCCACCCGAGGAGAAGAGCTTCCATATCGAGATGGACGCGCCTGACCTGCAGGGGCTTTATGAGCACCTCAAGGGTGTCGGCATTGAACCCGACGGACCTCCGACGAAGCGGTCGTTCGGAAGGACAAACTTCCGAGTACACGACCCGGATGGGAACATCCTCGAGTTCGACTCGAACGAGGTCTAACCGGTCTGGTCACTTGCTCAGGAGACGCATTCGATGCTGATAGAACAAGAGTCGGTACCAGCCGAACGGCGAGAAGAACGGCAGAAACGAGGAAGCTGGGAGCTCGGGCATTCCGAGCCGCCCGTAGGAATTGAGACAAAGCGGCCAAGAAAGGGCTTGCTCCGCGCGCTGCGGAATCGCGAGTTCGCCCTCTTCTGGGGCGGACAATCGGTTTCGCAGACCGGGACCTGGATGCAGCAGTTCGCTCAAGGCTGGGTCGTCACCAATCTGGCGCCGTCAGCGCTCGCGCTTGCCTCGGTTAATCTCGCGGCCTCGATCCCCACCCTGATCCTGATGCCGTTCGGCGGGGTCATGGCAGACCGGATGGAGCGGGGCCGGATTCTGCTGATAACGCAGTGGGCGATGGCCGTACTCGCTGTCCTGATGGGCGTCCTGGTCCTGTCAGGTCGTCTTCACCTCTGGCATGTCTGGATGATCGCCCTCCTGCTCGGCCTTGCCACCGCCTACGACCTTCCCGCCTACCAGTCGTTCTATCCTCAACTCGTCGAGAGAAAGGATCTGCCCCAAGCGATCGCGCTTAACCAAGCGACTTTCAATGGCTCTCGCATTGTCGGACCGGCACTCGCCGCCTGGTTTGTGGCCCGATGGGGAATGGCGGCCGCTTTTTTCGCCAACGGCGCCAGTTTTCTCGCGGTAATTGGCAGCCTTCTGCTGATATCACCGAGGGCCGCAGCCGCGAAGGGGCCATCGAACACCCGACACTTCATGGCCGAGGGGTTGCGGTATGTCCGAAAACGACCACACCTCCTGACACTCTTCGGACTCACCTCCATCACGACGATGTTTGTGTTTCCGAACGTGTCGATCCTCATGCCTTTCTACGCGAAGCATGTGCTCCAAGTCGGGCCGGGCGGTCTGGGCGCTATCATGGCGGTTTCCGGTGCCGGCGCGTTCCTGGGCGCGGCATGCCTGCTCGCCCTCCCGCACAGCGTTCGTGTCGCCTGGATGATGTCCGCTCTGACCGTAAACACGCTCGCGCTCTGCGCTCTCGCTTGGTCTCGCCATCTGGGCCTGACAATAGCGGCGGTGGCGATCCTCTCGCTCGGCATCTCCAGTTCGCTGGGGGTGGCCTCGACCATGGTTCAAGAGAGTATCCAGGACATTCTCCGCGGCCGTGTGATGAGTCTATACGCGCTCGCCTTCACCGGCGTGATGCCGTTCGCTGCGCTGGCCGTCGCTCGGCTGGCCGATGTTATCGGAATGCGTCGCGAACTTATAGTGTCCGCCGTGCTCTATGGCATATGCGGAATGCTGCTTTTGCGAATGTTCCGGAAGACCAATCTCGAGCCGTACACAGATGCGGAGTAGCCCCTTGCTGGAACAGATTCAACTTCGTCGTATCGTCGCGCTGGAGGGGGATGATGAAACACAGAACACTCGGATCGGGACAAAAGGGTCATCGCTATGAAGAAGATCGGTTTTCTCTCGTTCGGCCACTGGACACCTTCACGTGAGTCACAAACGCGCTCAGCAGCAGACGCGCTCCTGCAATCTATTGACCTTGCCGTGGCGGCTGAGGAGTTGGGGGCGGATGGAGCTTATTTCAGAGTCCATCACTTCGCCCGCCAACTCGCGTCGCCGTTTCCGCTTTTAGCGGCCGTCGGCGCAAAGACAAGACGGATCGAGATCGGCACGGCAGTCATCGACATGCGCTACGAGAATCCGCTGTACATGGCGGAGGGCGCTGGAGCGGCCGACCTCATCGCCGGCGGGCGCCTGCAGCTGGGGATCAGCCGCGGCGCACCGGAGCAGGTGATCGATGGATGGAGCTATTTTGGTTACCGACTGAAAGAGGGCGAGGACGATGCCGGCATGGGGCGAAGGCACGCCGAGGAGTTCCTGGAGGTACTGCGCGGCAAGGGCTTCGCGCAACCGAACCCGCGTCCCATGTTCCCCAACCCGCCCGGACTGCTGCGCATCGAACCTCATTCCGAGGGCCTGCTCGACCGGATCTGGTGGGGCGCCGCTTCCAACTCAACAGCAATCTGGGCGGCGAAACTTGGAATGAATCTACAAACTTCGACACTCAAGTTCGACGAGACCGGTGAACCGTTGCATGTTCAACAAGCCGCCCAGATCCGTGCCTTTCGAGCAGCCTGGAAAGAAGCCGGCCATTCTCGCACGCCGCGGGTTTCCGTCAGCCGCAGTATTTTCGCGCTGATCGACGACCGCGATCGCGCCTATTTCGGACGCGGTAGCCAGGAGCAGGACCAGATCGGCTATCTCGACGGCGCGACACGCGCGGTCTTTTGTCGAGGCTATGCCGCCGAGCCGGATGTCTTAATCGAACAACTAAGGAAGGACGAAGCCATCGCTGAAGCCGACACGCTGTTGCTGACGGTCCCAAACCAATTGGGTGTCGCTTACAACGTGCACGTCCTGGAGGCCATTCTGACCTACGTGGCTCCGGCTCTTGGTTGGCGCTAGTAGTACGCTTGTTTCCAGCTAGTTGCGCCAGCAGGGGCACCTAGCCTGTAGCCGGAATTAGTTGGTAACCTCGCAGCTTTGCGATCCTTCAGAAGTGAGTTCGTGGATCGAACGGTTTCGCCGGTTCGAATTCTCCTGCCATTGCGCGCTCGTGCAAGTCCCAGGCGGATGCACCCGCCTCGAATGCCGTGACTAATTTGTCCGGATCGACTTGGGCGGGCCTTCCAGGATTCGCCTTCTTCAGGTACTCGGTCGCCTTGGATGGACTCTCGAAGTTATTGACAAATATCTCAACAACGTTTCGGTCGGGGTCTTCGTAATAGATTGACGTTCCAACGCCATGATCGGCGGCCCACAGCATCTGGATACCTAAACCCTTAAGCCGTACATAGGTGCCGAGCAGATCGCCCAGTGTTGCGTATTCAAATGCAATGTGTTGCAGTCCCGTATGGCGCCGTTTGTCCGGATCAATCCCTGCGTCGGACATTTCAAAGAACACTATCCGGTGATCCATATTGTCGTTGCTGACAAACGCGAATGCTGAAAACGGGGGCCCGTGGCGCGTGATGCGGGCGATAAACGGAATCTTTGAGCGATGATTGACTGCCATGCCGAGTACTTTTCCGTACCATTCGACCATGGCGTCCAAATTGGCCGTGAGCAGGCCGTAATGGGCCAGTTTTGGGGGGACGATTGCTTCGGTTTTCATGTGAATTCTCCTTTCGATGGTCTGTACATTCACTGTCTCCGACAGGCGATGACTTAACTCCTCGTCCAGTTCCGGAAGCAGATCGAATAGAAACAGACGTTTCAAACTTCTGTTTTATTCAAGCATATACCTGAGATGCACCAGAGACACCTCCGGTTGCAACAAGTTGGCCCGCAGCAAATTGGAGTGTTCGAGAGAGGTACTGCTCTTGCAAGATCAACTGCCCCCAGGCGCAAACGTGCCGGCTGCAAACTGATTGAAGTTGTTGGCGCAGGTAGACTTGATTCAGCGTGGATTCTTCGTGACCGCCTGGCGCTTCCGCCGCGCGAACTGTTCCATGCCGGCCAGAGAAAAGGCCAAAATGTGATCGGCAATTGCACGCCGTTGCTTTTCGTTGTCCAGATCCAGTTCGGGCCACAGCCGCTCGAGCATCGGCCGAGACTGCGTGTATTGCAGCACCTGGCCAACGACGCTATGCACGCACATGCGCGTGCGCCCATCTTCGGGGTCGCGACCGATGATTTGGCCCACTAGCTTTCTGAATTGCAGGTAATTGGGTCCCATCGCCTCCGCCACACGATCGAGCGCGGGCGTGGGATGCGACATCTCATGCGCCATGATGCGCGCAAGCCAGGCACGCTTGTTACCCTCCGTCATCCTTCCCAGCCAGTCGCGAATCAGCGTCTTCAGGCCTGCCCTCGGGTCCGGCGGATGCGTCATAACCGTATTTGGGGTCGCAGCCTGTTGCGCCATCATGGCGGACTTCAGGACTTCGGTGTAGAGGCCCAGCTTGTCCCGGAAGTGATAATTTACTGCGGCGATATTGGCTCCCGCCCGTGAGCAAATCTCCCGCACGGTTGCGTTTTCGAAGCCGACATCGGCAAACACCTCTCCGGCCGCTTCGATGAGCTTCTGCCTCGTTTCATCGGGCTGAGCCTGAACTTTAGTTATCTTTGTCATATAACACTATTTAAAGCGTCTGTTTGAAACTGTCAAATGAGAATCTGAAAACGAACCCGGAATGCAACTTGTGCAAATCGACTTGGGCTGTGGAGTTTTGTTCCTCGTTCAAGCACGCCCGAGCCGGCTGAGGCCAAACCAGACCCGTCGCAGACGCTTCTACGCGGGATGATTAATAGGTAATAGGAGAGTGGGTGGATCCGATCGAGCCAAAGATCGCTTCTGCTCATTCACTTTACATGAGGATGCATCGTAAGAAGCCAGCGGGAACTGTCTACCTCAAATCAATCGGCCTAATTGCCCTTCGCAGCACCAAGAGAGTTCCAATGAGGCCATTGGTCCTGCGACGTGTAGATCACGGAATGGATGCAGATTCGTCCTCAGCTTTCGAGATAGGCTCGAGGTGGCCCATCTCTCCATTGCGATATCGCGTCGCAGCAGCTTCAACCTGCCACTGCTCGCTCATGATAAAGCCTCCGTACTCGAGAAGCGGCTCGCGGATCTCGGCGCCTTGGAGAATCAGGAGATGCGCGGGGCGGATAGCGTGAAGTGACACACGACCGCTGCCGCGGACCGCGACAGCCTGTTCGCCTTCCATCACCAGTTGCTCGTGATCTTCGATTCGCACTTGTGCCTTTCCTGAAAGTACGTAGATCAGCGAGACATGCGCCTCGGGGAGGATGAACGAGATTTCGTTCTGAACCTGGGCATCAAATAGACTGAACGGCTCCGAAGGAAAAAGGGGCGATCTGGCCCCGTAGAACGATCCGACAACAGCGCGCACTCGATCACCAGCGATGTTGCGCCACTCCGGGACCTCGGCGCTTTCAAGGCGAAGCAATCGCGGGGCAACGAGCTTATTCTTGGCGCTCAGATTGACGAAGATTTGAACAGCGTGCAATTCGCGGCCGGTCTCGGCGGGGACTTCTTCGTGGAGGAGACCACGACCGGCTTCTGTCCAAACGATTCCGCCCGGACCTGTGACCAGGTCGTTTCCGAGTGAATCGCGGCTGCGGAGACCGCCGGGCGAATCCTCGAAAACGTACGTGACTGCGGAGAAACCGGCATGCGGATGGGGCGGGAATGGCCGGCCTGTGACTCGGAAATGATCCAGCACCAAAACCGGCGAGCCCCATTCGTCGATCGCGCTGAGGTCGATGGCCTGAACAGAGAATGTGCCGCCGCTGACGTTCTGCCGAGACGTTATAACGGGTGAGAATCGAATTGCCACTGCGACAGCTCCTATCTTTGTCAATTACGCAGTCGGACCCGAGCGACCGCGACAAACGCTCGACGGTTTAGATGGTCTCTGCGGAGCGTCTGCGTGAGTCCTACTTCTGGAAGAGTCCCGCAAAGGCCGACCGGACATTGAAAAGCGCCATCAGCCATAAAGCCGAAAGAATCACCGCCATAGGTAGACCGCTCGGCGCCATGAAGGCGTGGAAGCACAGAATGTTGACCACCACGGGGGCAATTACCGATAACGCAAGGGGGATAAAGCGTCCGGCTAGCAGCAGAACAGCAGCAACCAACTGAAGCAGGAAAACGACAACGAAGTAGTGGGAGACGCCAAGGGCCATGAAGAACTGGCCTGCGACGCCTGGAGGCAAGGGCATGGGTATGAAAGGGAGGAACCCATTCAGCCCGAAGACAAGGAAGATGACACCCAGCAGGTACGTGCGATTGTGGAAGCGACTTTCATCTTAAATCTCCTTTCTGTGCATGGTTCTGATTGTTGAGCCCCGCTGCGATCCAATCAGATTGCAGCGGTAATTTCACTCAGATAGGGCGATAAAAACTCTTCTGCGGGGATCCTGCCCTGCTGAACTTGCCCTGTGCCTCCCGCCTGGACGAATTTCACGTCTAGGATTCCTATGTATCCAAAAATGAATCGCAGGTAGGGGACCTCATGGTCGAGCGCAGTCATTCCCGAGCCCTCTCTGTAGCTGCCGCCGCTGGCGATAATGGCAAGAACTTTCTTGTCGGCAACCAAACCTTCTGGTCTGCCTGAGGCGTCGTAGCGAAACGTCTTCCCGGCGCGCACAACGTGATCAATCCAGGCCTTGAGCGTTGCAGGAATGGCGAAGTTGTACATCGGGGTAGCGAGGATGATCTCGTCTGCATCGAGAAGCTCTGCTACCAACTGATCCGACAACGAAAGAGCCCTTTTGTGACTTTCGGTGCGGTATTCCGGCGGGGAAAACGCACCTTGAATCCAGTCAAGGTCCACAAAGGTAAGCGCTGTTTTTGCAAGATCCCTTTCGATGACGCGGTCGTTCGGGTTCTTGGCTTTCCAGCTATTTACCGCTGCATCGCCAAGTCGTCTGGAGATCGAGTAGTTCCCGCGCGGACTGACGCTGATATAAAGCAAGGTCGCCATAGTCAAGCTCCTGAATGATATTCCATCGATAGTCATATTATCGATGTCGATATACTAGATGCAGATTATACTGGTTATGGATTCAGATTTCTTATGGAAAAAGTCACGGCACCAGAAGCGATCCATACTTGGGTCGTTCTGCTGAAGGCTCGGCAGGCGATCACGAATTTCCTTCTTCCGCCAATACTCGAAAAGGGCTTGGGGAATTCGGATTTCAGAGTCCTTAGCGTCCTCTTGCACCAGGGTCCACTGCCAGTCAACTCGATCGGCCCGAAGGTGGACCTCAATCCAGGGTCGGTAAGCGTAGCTGTGGATCGACTGTATAAGAAAGGACTGGTCAGCCGGGTGGAGAGCGAATCGGATCGGCGCGTTCGAACGGTCTCGCTTACTCCAAAGGGGCGGGCCATGTTCGTTCCGTTGTTCAAGATGCACACCGCACTTCTGAAGCGCGTTTTTGACGAACTTTCTCCAAGTGAGCAGCGGCAACTCGAAGAACTGCTGAAAAGAGTGGGGCGACGCGCCGAGAAGCTGGCCGGCGAGAGTGAGTCAAAGCAGCTGTAACGTTTTGTGGAGTAGCATGCCATCTTTGGTTTCAGTTCTCGAATTGCTTTCCGCACGTGTACCGTTCTGCCGGTCCGTGCTTGAAGGGAGCATTAGCGCCATGTGCTGCGAAGGCTAAGAGGCGTATCGCGCGCTTCTGCGCGTCGCATACCTCCTTTAGCGATCGCGCCAAGAGCAGGGCACAATCCTGAACCGAAATGTGCTCAAGAACGGTGATGATAGGCACGAGACGCTCGAAATCTGGCAACTTCTCGATCAACGAAATATCTTCGTGCAATGATGTCGCTGCTGGAACCGCTTGCGAGTTGCCGTCGGCACCATCGCCATTGATCGGAAGAGCGCCCGAGACCGAAACTGGAAGACAGACCAGCTCTATCGCATTCCGAACAATGGCCCGGCGGGCCCACGGCAGAACCCAATCTGTCGAAACCGAACCGTTCAATCGGCAATCCCTCAGCGCATGATTAAGGCTCTGCTCTGCTTTCTCCACACTGCCAGTAAGTAGCAAAGCCAGGCGAAGAAGAGGTTCCCGCTTGGATTCGAACAGACGCTCGAATTCTTCAGGAGTTGCGTAGTCGGTCCAACCGCCCTCCCTATCCCTTCGCGCGCTACGCCGTAAACTGATGCTCATATAGTTCCCTTCGCAGTCTGCGATCCGCAATTTACGCCAGGCTGGATGCCTGATTTTGCAGCCTGCGACGAAGCAGGGTACGCGCCCTGAACAGTCGAGACTTAGCTGCACCGTCTTTGAGGCCGAGAGCTTGCGCGGCATCGCTCAGTTTGAGTTCCTTCCCGTGACATTGCTCAACGATTGACCGATATTTAGGAGGTAGATTCGTTACGGCTTCGCTCAAAAGCTGACTCGTCTGGTTTCTTAGATAAAGTTGTTCGGGACTCGGGGATAAGTCGAGAATCGGCCTGTGGCTGATGAGCTCTCCTCCCTCCCCTACGATCTCAATGCAAGTTTCTGAGCTAATCCGGCGCCAACGTAGAAGCATCAACGCGGAGTTGATTGCAATTTGCGTGATCCAAGTTCGAAAACTACATCCGCCGCGGAAGCCGTTCAGGTGCTTATAAGCACGCATTAGAGTCTCCTGGAAAACATCGTCGGCATCGTCCCGGTTCTTCACAATTCGGAAGATCCTCTGCTTCACGCAGCGGCCATAACGATCGCACAGCTCCACAAATGCATTCTGATCTCCAGCTTTGGCTTCAGTGACCAACGCTTCATCACTTGCCCTGCGACCAAACTCGACCTCCGCTTTGGGTTTAGCCCCGACTGGGGCGGGGATCGACTGAGTGTGCAAGAACTCCAGTGCGGCAGCATCGAACGGAAGAGTCCTGACCGGCATTCCGGCGGGTTTCGCTAATGGAGTGAGGCCCATTCTGTTCCTCCGTGAATGAGTTGGCGCCAATTGGCAGCTAGGAATGTCTCTGACTTCTTAGCTGCTTAAGAAAGGCCGCGATGGCCATTCCAATATCGTCCGGGCTGTCCTCCTGCAACAGCTTTCGACCTTTTACCGTTACCTCGGATTGGTTTGGCCAACTGCGGATGATCTCCCGCAAGCGGCCGCGGGCGAGCGTACCTAGTTCGCCATTGATGAACAACTTAGGAACCGTGCTTTGTGCCAACCAAAGTCCGTTCTTGCTAACAACCTCGTTCACTTTTCTTGGCTCGCCGTCCAGGGGGAGGCTGCGAGGCCATGACAACATCGCCCTGCGATCCTCACCTGCATTTCGGAAAGGTTGGCGGTAAACCTCGAGTTCATCCTCGTTGAACTGCCGAAGAGCGGTCTGCGGAAGAATCTTCTCGATGAAAATGTTGTCTTCTAACACCATTCGCTCGCCCCCGGGTGAGCGGAGCGCCTTGAACAGCGGGTGTGCGTGCTCGGGGAGATCTGACCATTCCAAGGGTGCGGCGAGGGCCTCCATGTGCACAATACCCTTGACTCGGTGACTATTGTGGCGAGCCCAATCAAAGCCGAGAACAGCGCCCCAGTCGTCGAGGACGAGTACCACGCGATCTCCGAGATCCAACAGATCCCACAATTCAAATAGATAGTTCCTGTGGCTTGCGAGACTGTAGCGAGTCGGTCCAAGGAATGGATCGAGCTTGTCGGATCCACCCATGCCGATGAGGTCGCAGGCGATGAGGCGTCCCATTCCTTCCAGGTGCGGTAAGACGTTTCGCCATACATACGACGAGACTGGCTGCCCGTGCTGAAATACGATTGCATCGCCGGCGCCCTCATCGATGTAGGCCATTCGGCTACCTTTAACGTCGCGGTACTTCAGCTTTGCGTAAGGCTTACTACCGGTCATTGGGGTTCTCCTAGATTTCACGAGCATTGACCATCTAGAATTCATCACGTGCGCGGAGCAGCGGTCGAAATGCCGCACGGTGGGACCATGCGAGAAAGATTTCGAGTAAGGTGACGACGGCCGCAAGACCAATCTCCGCTCCAGATGAAGGAACGAACAGGTGCATAACGGCAACGTTCACGATGACGGGCGCAAGCACAGTCAACGCGAGCGGTACGAAGCGGCCGATCACGAGCGCGGCGCCTGTAACCACATAGATCACAAACAGCAACGGGAAGAAATACCGGCTGGCGATCAGCCCATTGATGAATACCTCAGCATCTCCTTGGGCCGGTGGCAACGGGAACAGATGCAGCAGCCCGTTCATTCCAAACCCGAAGAACACAAGGCCGTGGAGCACCCGCGCCGCGACTCTAGCAGTGGATCTCATTCCTGATCACCGGCCTCTCCAATATCGATTACCAGTGGGTTGTATGCAGATCGTACGAGCCGGCTGGAGCGAATTCTCCGGCCACGGCACGCTCGTGCACTTCCCAAGGCGATGCGCCTGCCTTGCGTGCCGCAATCAGCTTCTCAGGATCGACATTCATATGCAGGCGAGAGGGCAAGTTCTTCAGTTGCTCCGTGACCGTCCAGTCGCTCGGAAAATTGTTGACGTTGAACTCGATGATGTTCCCATCAGGATCGGCGTAATAAATCGCTGTTTGAATGAACTGGTCTGCAGCCCAAAGCAGCGGGATACCGAGTTTCTTGAGCCGCACGTAAGTGCCAAGCAAATCGTCCAGCGTCAGGTATTCGAAAGCGATGTGTTGCACCCGCGCGTGACGGTCTCTGTCACCATCGCTCGGCAGGCCGGGCGTCTCAAAGAAGGAAAGGCGATGGTTGCACTCATCGTTGCTGGCGAATGCTACCGTCTTAAACGGTGTTCCCTCAGGCGCCGACACGCGCTTGTTCACCGTCATGCCCAGCACCTTGCCGTACCACTCAAGCATGCCGTCCAAGTTGCCTGTGGTCAGCCCACAATGCTGCAACTTCGGATGGATCGTGATCTCGGTATTCATTCCCATCTCCCTATCTGTTTTTTTGATATCTACGCTCGAGACCCTGCCGATTCTGAACACTTGGCCCGACGCGTCACGCCGTCCTATTGTGCAAGGTTCGTGCCATTTACTGGCATTGATAGGAATGGGCTTAATCGATCCGCGGTCTCGCAGGATTTGCGAATTTGCGAATTTGGTGATTTGTCTGTCGCTTATCTTCTGCCGGCGCAAAAGTTCTCTCGGATTCTGTCAAGGATTTGCTGGGCCCTCACCGGCTTTGAGATCGACGAGCAGATCCGGGATTTCCTGCGCATCAGGTTCGGATTGGCCACGCAAACTGCCGCTGCAACATCACCTCTGCTGGCGGCTGCCCTCTGCGGCGGAAGAAAGACGTCTCGGTGAAGGTTCTTGGAAAGCTTCGGAGTGCAGGGTAGTGGTCGACGTCCGAGGCAAGGTTCGTGCGCACCTGACGCTTGAACGCCACGCAGCTCATCTCGCAGGTTTGACGCTGAACGCTTCGCTGAATATTCTCCTCCAATGCTTGATTCTCGCGTGTTGAATTGAATTAGAATTTTCTCGGGCACTTCCCTGAATAGTACGTACGGCCATTGAACCAGGAGGGCTGCGGCAATTCCCCTTTTCGCGGTGTGGAGTCGACTACTTCACAATTTGCGGCTGGGCCGCGCCGGATGGTGTGTATGTGTAGCTCCACCATCCGTCGCAGGGGCCATTGACATGCACACCGAGAATAAGGGACTCGATCCGAGTACGATTGAACGGATGTTTGATCCGTTCTTCAGTACAAAGCCTGGCGGTATGGGTATGGGACTCTCTATCAGCCGTTCGATTGTGCTGAGCCACGGAGGCAGCATGTGGGCGAGGGCAAATGATGGTGCAGGAGCGACGGTTCAGTTCACCATTCCGCAGTACCGTGAAGGATGAATTCGATGGGGAAGGCACACCGACAAAGTAGAGCCCACATGGCCCTCGGTATAGTGCTGGCGTGCTGCGCTTGCGCTTCTGCATCAGACCCATCCCTCGACATCAATCAATACGCTCACACACAGTGGACAAGCCGGGATGGCCTCTTCAAAGGCAATATCTACTCGATTGCCCAGACGCCCGACGGGTACCTATGGCTCGGCACGGAATTCGGGCTATTTCGCTTCGATGGGGTTCACAGCATTCACTGGCAACCGCCCGCGGGCCAGCAACTGCCCGATCAGAACATCAATTCGCTGCTCGCTGCTCGCGACGGCACACTCTGGATCGGCACCATGGGCGGCCTTGCTTCCTGGGATGGCAGCAAGCTCACCCAGTACCCAGTGATCGGTTCTCGGTTTGTGGAATCTCTACTCGAGGACCGTGATGGCACGGTGTGGGCCGGCGCACTCTTTAGTCCCAATGCCGGCCCGACCGGCCTGCTCTGCGCCATCCGAAGCGGACGCACACAGTGTTACGGCAGGGATGGCACCTTCGGGATTGCCGTTCCGGGGTTGTATGAAGACAACTCGGGTACTCTCTGGGTCCTTGCACAATCCGGGCTGTGGCGATGGAGGCCTGGTCTGCCGGTGCGCTACGCGACAACATCAGTCGAAGTCACTGCCCTGACAACTTCCGACGACGGACGTCCACTGTTTTCCGTACGCGGCGGGGGGCTCATGCACCTCGTCGGCGACAAGTCCAAGCCGTACCCGATTCTTGATCCTGGCAAAGCGAATAGAGTCCTTAGCGATCATGACGTCGATGCCAATAAACTCCTCCGTGACCACGATGGAGGTCTTTGGATCGGAACCGTGGAAAGAGGACTTATCCATGTGCATAACGGCCGGACAGACCTATTTACGCAGTCCAATGGCCTGTCAGGTGACGTGGTCCTCAGTCTCTTCGAAGACCATGAAGGCAACATCTGGGTTGCAACAACCGGAGGACTCGACCGCTTTCGAGAACTACCGGTGACCACAGTCTCTTCGCAGCAAGGTCTGTCGAGTGATGCCAGTCAGTCCGTTCTGGCTACCACGGATGGCAGCATCTGGATTGGCAGCCACGACGGTCTGACCAGATTACAGAACGGTAAGATTAGCATTTTTCGCAAATCAAGCGGACTGCCGGACGATGATGTCCAGTCTCTGTATCAGGACGTGCAAGGACGCGTCTGGGCAGCCACGGATTACGGACTGGCATTTCTGAAAGACGGAAGGTTTGTCGCCTTAAATGCTTTGACCTCCAGGCAGAAACATTGGCTACATTTCATCACGGGGGACAAGGCGGGGAACCTCTGGATTTTAGAACATGAGAATCTGTTGCACTTGCTGAATGGGCGGTTGGTCGAGAAGATACCTTGGCCTGTATTGGGACATCGCGAAAGCGCTGAGGTTCTATTAGCCGACGAAAAGCAAGGGGGAGTGTGGCTTGGATTCTGGACCGGCGGAGGCGTTGAATATCTTAAGGACGGCAGAGTTCGTGCAACTTATACGACCGCCGATGGATTGGGACAAGGCCACGTTGCGGATCTTGAGTTCGATCGAGATGGGGCGCTTTGGGCCGCAACCCAGGACGGCGG
>Ga0326728_10002917_pt1 | contig 55299 bp, 59 predicted proteins | sample MB3enrmetagenome_FD_207602 | JGI IMG/M metagenome (GOLD analysis project Ga0326728, IMG submission 207602) | Lab enriched peat soil microbial communities from McLean, Ithaca, NY, United States - MB31MN | ecosystem: Environmental > Terrestrial > Soil > Wetlands > Peat | place: USA: New York... | reverse complement strand
TGGCGGGTTTTGCCTCCCGTTCGATCTTCGGCCAGGTCGGGGCGACTCGGGAAGCCGTATTGAGCATTGCCTACAACCTGCCGTTTCTCACGGCCCTCGTGGCCCTGGCTTATTCGGCGAAGAGCCTTGCCCTGGCCGACGTGGCGGCGGTCCCGGCGGGTTGGGTGCGGGCGCCTGCCGTCGTAACTATTCTGCTTTGCCTGCCCGTCAAGCTGCGCATCAACCCCTTCTCGGTCGCCAATGCCGAACAGGAGATCTACTCGGGACCCGCCACGGAATTCGGCGGCTCGCAGCTTGCCATGTGGGAACTGGCCCATGGCCTGGAATGGGTGGTTTTGACCGGCCTTGCAGTGTGTCTCGGGCTGCCCCGAACGGGCGTCCCGATCATCGATGCCGCATTGTTCGCGGGCTTGTCCCTGGTGCTCGTAGCGCTCTTGTCGTGTATCGCGGCGGGCACGGCGCGGTTGAAGGTCACCCAGGCCATCCGCTTTTACTGGAGATGGGGCATGGGGTTGGCCCTTGCCGCGTTACTCCTGGCAATGCTGCCGGTGATCGAAAGGTTTATCCGATGAACATTTTTCCTGTCCTGATGAAGAATTTGAAAAAGGAGCCGGCCACCTTGCGCCTTCCCGAGAAGACGCCTCATCCGCGGAATTTTCGGGGGCCGGTGAAAATCGATGTGGAAAAGTGTATCGGCTGCGGAATGTGCGCCTATGTCTGCGTATCTTATGCGGTCCGCGTAAATGAACTCAAGGATGGCTGCGAGTGGCTTTACCTGCCGGGGCGCTGCACCTTTTGCGGCCGCTGCACGGCCGTGTGCCCCGGAGAGGCGCTGCGCATGCACAACGGCTCGGTCCCTGTATATTCCGGCGCCGGTGAACTCGATGAAGTGCATCGCGTTGCCTATCCGGCCTGTCCGGAGTGTGGCCGTCCGGCCCGTCCGGTGACCGAAGCGTTATTGAATCGGGCTTACCGCGAACCGACCGAAAAAGTTCGCTCGGGCATATTGTTGTGCCAACGGTGTCGTCTGAAGCGTTCACAAAAAGATCTGTGGGCAACGGCAGGAAAATCGATCAATGCAAGAGGCGAATCACCCGAGTGATTTGAAAGATTATGGATAAAATCGAAGAAATTCTAAACTCGATCTGTCAGGGGAAATCCCGGGAGGAAAAACCCGAAGGACGGTGGCTGGAAGACCCGGCTTTGGACGTGGAGAAGATGGCCGTAGTTATGGTCGAAGCGGGCGCCCGCCTGGTGACCGTATCGGCCTCTTGCCTCGATACCGGCGAATTCCGGTTGATCTATCATTGGGACGTGGACGGCAGCCTTTTGAACTGCGTCACTCTGACACGTCAAGGCTCACTTCCGGGCATTGCCGGGATCTGCCCGGCCGCGCAATGGATCGAAATGGAGATCCGTGATTACTACGCGGTAAATTTTACAGGCCGGGACCTGCCTTCGCTGATGCTAAACGATCGTGACAGCGCGGGAATTTTCGCCCGCAAATTTCAACGCAGGCAAAAGACAGGAGGCAGGCCATGAGCTACACGATCCCGATCGGACCTTATCATCCGGCCCTGGAAGAGCCCTGTAAGGTCCAGGTGACCTGCGAAGGCGAGACTGTACAGGATGTGGCCCTGTCTGTCCGGTATAACTTCCGGGGCGTTGAATGGCTGGCGGAAAGGCGCAACTATCAACAGGCCGTGGCCCTTGTCGAACGTGTTTGCGGAATATGCTCGAACGTTCATACGCTCACCTTCTGCGCGGCCGTCGAGCGGCTTGCCGGACTTACGGTATCCGAGCGCGCCCAATACATTCGCACGATTGTGGTCGAACTCGAGCGGCTGGCCTCCCATGCCCTTTGGGCCGGAATTGCGGCGGAGGTGATTGGATTTCAGACCCTGTTCATGACCTGCTTCGCTCTCCGGGAGCAACTCATGGACCTCCTGGAGAACATGTCAGGAAACCGCGTCCACTATGGAATGAACTGCATTGGCGGGGTTACCCGGGACCTGGCGGACCCCGGGGCGGTCCTTGATGTGGCCCGAAATGTTCGACAGGCCGTAGGCGACCGGTTGATTCCGCTTTTCGCAAATGACCGGACAGTGCGGGCGCGATGCGCCGGTATTGGAAAACTGAGCAGGGAACTGGCCCTGGCCTGGGGAGTCGTGGGGCCGAACGCGCGAGCATCGGGGCTTATCGAGGATATCCGCCGAACATCCCCCTACGCCGCTTACGACAAACTCGACTTCGAGGTCCCGGTTGAAACCACTGGCGATGTTCTCGCCAGGGTGGTGGTGCGTCTGCTGGAGATGGTCGAAAGCTGCCGTATAATCGAGCAGGCGGTGGAGGCAGCTCCTCCGGGGCCTATCCATGGACCTGATTTCGTGGAAGTCCCGCAAGGCGAAGCCGTTGCCCGTTCCGAAGCCCCCAGGGGAGAGCTGTTTTATTATGTCGCATCGGACGGGACCGATGTCCCCTGCCGGGTGAAGATTCGGACCCCCAGTTTCGTGAATATACCCGTCGTGAGGCCGATGATGATAGGGGCCAACCTGGCGGATGTCGCCCTGATAAATGCATCGATCGATCCCTGCTATTCCTGCACGTCGAGGTAATGGGAGGGGGAAGCGGGGCGGTGGGACCGCCGGCCGGGGTGGCCGCTTGCCTTGAGGCGGCGGCCCGGGGAAAACAGACGCGGGGACGGGAAGCGGGAAGCGGTTTTTGCACTTCTCGCTTCTTGCTCCTCGCTCCTCGCTCCAAAAAAGGAAAGGCGCCTTGAAGGTTACGGTCAAATTTTTCGCGTATCTTAGGGACATTTTCAGAGGCAGGGAAGAAACAATCGAGCTTCGGAGCGGAAGCAGCATCGGGGATCTTTTGAATTTGCTGTGCAATTCCCCGGCACGCCGCGAGCAGATATTCGACGGCACCGATCTGAAGCCTCAGATGATGGTCCTGAAGAATGGAAATCATGTCAAACACTTAAATGGTATTGACACAACGCTTGACGATGGGGACACGGTAGTTCTTATTCCTCCGGTTGGAGGCGGCTAGTTTCGAAATGGGAACCATCTTCGGCGGCGCTTAGTTTATTCTGTTCTGAAGACTTCAAAAAAAGCTTTATTACCTCGTCATATACTCTTCATAAAATGAAGGAGCGGGTAGCAGTAAGTGAGGAGATTAAAACAAGAAGTGTTTTTTGTGCTCCTCGCTTCTCGCTTCCCTCTCCTCCTTTTGCCTATTCCTTTGGTGGCGCCATGAATTCCGGGCTTATGGGTTTTTGTATCTTTGCCGCCAGGATCTCATCGACCTTTCGAAGGTCTTCGGGCTTGATGGTCCAGCCAAAGACCCCTGCGTTATCTTGCGCCTGTTTTGTAGTTCTCGCCCCCGCGATGACACAGTCTATCCCCGGCTGATGCAGTGTCCATCTGAGGGCAAACTGGGCGGGCGATTTTCCGTACGATGCGGCTATCGGTTTTAACGCGTTCACGGCGCTCACATATTTTTTAAACTGGTCGGGCTTGAATTTTGGATCTGCCCGGCGCAGGTCGCCTTTGGGGAAACGTTCGTCACCCTTGAACTTGCCCGTGAGGAGTCCGCGGCATAAGCCTCCGTAGGCAAGAGTGACAATACCGTTTTCCCGGCAATAGGGCAGTAGTTCCTTTTCGGCTTCGCGCTCGAACATATTGTACGGAGGCTGAAGGCTATAAATGTCTCCATGTCGCCTGATCCGCTCAAGCTGGTCCCGATCGAAATTACTCACACCGATACAGCGGATTTTGCCCAGTTCCCGCAGTTTGATCAAAGCATTCATGGAATCTTCGAAAGAAGTGGCTGGATCGGGCCAGTGTAACTGGTAAATATCGATGTAATCGGCCCCGAGCCGCTTCAGACTATCGTCGGCTTCCTGCAATATACGAGCGGGGCTCGAATTGCGGCGGATTCTTTCCTTATCGTCCCATTCCAGGCCGCACTTGGTTGCGACGACCACCTTTTCACGGCCCCATTGTTTCATCGCCCTGCCGACTATCCGCTCGGATTTTCCGAAACCGTAAACAGGCGCCGTATCGACAAAATTTATTCCGAGTTCGAGCGCTTTCAAAACGGCGTTCAGAGATTCGTTTTCATCGGACCCTCCCCAGGCCCATCCGCCGGTAACCCACGTGCCGAGCACAAGCGGCGATACCTGGATATCGGTTTTTCCAAACCGGATTTTCTCGCTCATTCCAGCCTCCAAGCGTTTATTTATGCGCGCGCGCTCAAGATTCCCACAAATCCGAAAGTTCTAAAGAGCGCAGGAAATGTTTTCCCGCCAATCTCGAGGCTCCGCCGGGCACACGCCCGAAAGCGCCCCTTCGGGACGACACGAGCCGAAATAACGATAGGATTTTCCAATGGAACTTGCAACCTGCATTTCGGCAATATCTCCAAGCGAAAAACGCGTCTGTCGGGCGAATATATTTCAGACACGTTCGAATGAGCCATATTGATGGCAATATCAATCTGTATTTCAATTGACATTTGTGGGCCTTTGAATAAACTGCCTCTCAATTCGCAGATCGTGATGTTAAAACCAAAACTGAGGAATATTGGGAAAGGAATTGCTATGAAGAAGATTTTTCCGGGCAAATCTGTCTCTGATTTTTGCATACCTGTGATCATAGCCGTTACGCTTTTGTGCTGTCCCGCAATCTGCCCGGCTCAGCTCGATTGGGGCGTCGACCAGGCCCAGACTGCCAGACCGGCCCAGCCTGTCCGGCCGGCCTACACTCCGCCTCCCGATTCGTTGATATACTTTAAATGCGGGCAAAAAGAGAGAACGGTGGGCGTAACAGCTACCAATTTCAATGTGCCGGGACTTCCCTCATATCTCAATTATCTTAAAATCACCGATGAGGCGTTGGAAGACAATGGTTACACTCTCGCCGACCGTTCGAGCCGCGCGGCAATAAATGTCCGGGTGACCGCCAAGTATAACGAGGTGGACAATACTAAAGCGGTTGCCAATGAGGCCGGCGGCAAGGCTGCGGCCGGCGCCGTTTTAGGCGTTTTGGGAGCGCTCGCCGGTGGCGGCGGCGGCCGTGATGTGGCACAGGGAGCAGCCGGTGGGGCGGCTTATGGGTTGGCAAGTGGAACCGCCAATGAGCCGGTGCTGAGATACCTCACGCTCGAATTCGAGATTTCGAGTAAGGCCGGTGGAGTGCAAACCGGTCAGGTTACCAAGGATATTACGGATCCCACATTGAGATTGGAAGAATTTATCGACGGCGTTATTGCAGACTACCTCGAGGCCGCTTTTCCCAAAAGATCCAGGTGAGCGGCGGATCTTTAGCACCAAAACGGTCAAACCGGCGCAAAAACAGACAGTGTGCCGAATATTCTGAAAAATAGCATAACAAATCCGGTCATCAATCCCCCCCCCCCGGGGAAACAAGGTGGGCGTTTCACCTGTTTTCCGATGCACATGCTTCCATTGCTTACCGCCCTCAGATTCTTATTATAGTTAGCGTCGGAACGCATGCTCGATTATCAGCGGCGTTTGCCTGATGCTCTGTTCAGCGTAATTGCCTCGGTTGAAGAAAACTCAATGAAAGCTATGTAAAATGAGAGGGGAAAAATTTTCTTTTCCGGATTTTTTCTCGAATAATCCGATTCTTGCCACGATTTGCGTTTTGTTTTTGGTCGCGGACATTGTTTTGCTGGACCATATTGTTACCGATCGGATTCACCAAAATGATATCAGCCGGTATGAGCAGGGCATCAAGGAATTAGGGGTTATAAGCCAACAAATGAACGATGGATATAATAAATTGAATGAAATGTGTAATCTTGTCAATCGTATGAATAAAGAACTGGAATTGCGAAACCATGAAATTCAAGCAAAGATTGACTCTCAGATGTCGTCTTTGACATCAGACCTGAAGATATGTCAGGAAACGAACGTGAGCTTCATTTCAAAAATCAAGGAGCAGGACTCGGAAATAGCGTCCTTGAGCAACAGCCTGCACGATCGTGAAGGAAAACTTGCCGAACTGGAAATGCTTTTTGCTCAACAGATCGCTTTGGAACCCACATGGATCAAAGCCGGCGGAGTTGTCGGGGTATTTAACGGCGATGTTTCCGTTACCATCGACGAATCCTCGGATAAAGAGCAGTGCCAGAATGGGGCGGCTGCGGTTGCACATCTCCGAAGCGGAAGCAACAAAGGGGACCTTTGCCTTCAACTGGACCGGCCGCAGTCATTCACTTACAAAGGGAAAAAACTTTTTCTGCACCTGCTTGGCGTTAGAAGATATGAACAGTCTCACGAATACCTGATCTCAATCGTGAAAGAGCATTGAAAAAACATTGGAGCGGGGAAGGAATTGTTTTTGGCTGCCCTCAGCAGTTCGAGATAAGCATCGATGGCTCCTTGTCAGGCTTTTCTGACGTTTCTGAAGGTGTCCTGAAGGAAACTTGATTTGACACTGGGTCAGGTCCCCCCGGGTTTGTGAACGACAGTTACGCTCACGCACTCTCACTGCGGTTCTCTCCCTCGAAGAATCTTTTCCCTTCGATAAACGTTGCAATTGGCGTCAAGCCCTGTTGCGGCTTATCGGGCAAAACGCTCGGATCGTGGTCGCTCATTTTGCGGCCCTCGCCGCGTCCTGGTCCTGGAGTGCTTTTATGTTACCGGGCGTTACCGGGTAGCCGTTTTGCCTCAGATATGCTTCATATTTGGCCGTGGGAGATTCTTGGGCCGGTTTGCTCTGGTCCCGTGAGCTTGCCTGCGCTTGTTCGGTCTGCCCCGGCATAAGCATTTCGCGTCCGATTTTGAGTAAATCGAAGTCGCCCGGGACCTTGCCGTTGTTGTTTTGTCTCCAATTATCGATAGCCTGGGTGAGATTGCCCAGATACAGGTTGTATTTTCTTGCCGCGCCGGGGAAGGCCGAATGAGGATCGGCGCCTGAATATTCAGATCCCGGCAGGGCCTTTGCCTCATTGAAAGTCGATGCGAGCACTTTTATGGCATGCTCCAGGTTCACGTGCTTTTGCGTTACGGCGGCATCGTCTTTTCGGATTGCAATCTGGTCTCTTTGCAGTTCCTGGAACCGGCTGGCGGGCAAGGCGCCGTAATACCGGTTCAGGTCCATATCCGCAAACCCCTGCCTGTCCGTAAATTGCATGCCCTTCAGCTCGTTATAAACAGCGGTCGTTCCAGCCGACACGGGTGGATTCCACATATCCAGGGCATTCATACTTATCGCTTTATCGACTCTATCCCAAACCGATGGATCTTTTGCATAAATCGAGGCATACGCCTGAGCCCGCTTCGGGTCGGCCTGGAAATCCGCCCAGGATTTGACCCCGTTCGGGCCGTTCAAACCGGCGTTGATGACGTCCATATTGGCCTGGTCGCCGATATGCTCGGCCTGCAAAAGCTGCCCCGCGTGTTGCGTATAGAAAGCGACATATCGATCCTCGGCGGTGGGATCTCCGGGGTGTTCCTGCCGGGCAAGCTGCCGGACGGTTTCGAGGCCGGTTTGATAGTTTTCGCGGATATTCCGAGCGGTTGGCAGCCCTTGAGGATCGTACATCAGGGAATGGCGGTCAACGTAGCCCTTTATCATCGTCAGAAATTGGCCGGCGGTCATGTCGGCGGTACCGCCGTTCAGGGTGATCGCCTTGGGATTTCCTGCGATTTGAGCGGCATTGGCGCCTGGATCGGCAGAGAGTAGCTTTTCGGCCCCATCTATTCCCTGCTGATGGGCAAGATAGACTTCCCATGCTTGCGGCTGGCGGCCCAGGTTTGATTGAAGCTGTTTGCTGTTCTGAGCTATCAGCTTTACGCCGAGTTCGATCTGACGGTTTGAATCAAGGCGGTCCTGGTCCGTTCCGCCCATCGCGGCCCAAGTCCCGGGCATAAACTGAAAATGCCCGGCCGCCCCGGAGTTGGGATTTTTCGTCTCGGGACTTGCGACACTCCCTTCGCACGACCAGATGGTCAGGGCCGTACCCGGGTCTACTCCCTGCGCCGCCGCCTCGGATGTAATCCGGCTTGCCACCGGACCTCCGGTCGCCATCCCGTAGGCCCGCTGCGCCTGGATGGTTTCATGGTAGGGCCGCAAATATTTCTCGATTTCCCCCTGCGCCTGTCCTGAAAGTCGCCCGGTCGCATTTTGCCGCTGATATGTTTGAATCGCTCCCGCAGGGTCATCGATGGCTTGCCGCGTGATGACCGATTGCCAAAGTTTATCGGTTGCGACCCTGCGCTGCGCCTGGTAAATTTCAGGACTCCAGCCGTGAGAAGACCCGTAATCGATTACCTTGGCGTCCAGCCTGGCCTGCACGTCCTCCAAATGCTGCAGGTTGTTGTAGTTGGCTTCGGCCTCCGAGGCCAAATCGGCCATGGCTCCCTGATAGGTATTCCATTCATATTTCTTGGTCTGTTCGGCTGCATACCGAGCCATTCCGTCGAGTTCCAATTGTACCCGCCGCGTGGCCTGCTGGTCGAAAAGCTTCCTCTGCATATCGTTCGGAAGCGCATTGCGGTATTGATTCCGAAGCTCATTTGCTTGCTGCTCGTAAGCCGGGAATTGAGACTCGGCGTCTTTGCCTTCCAGTTTAAGAAAATTCTCGCGCAGATTTCTGAAAGCCGGAGAGAATTGATTGCTGTAAATATCGTTGACGTTGGTTTCGTTTGCCAGTTGCTGCCTTTGAACGGCATGCTGCTCGAGCAAATTGCCGGTTTGCTGCAGCGTCTGCCCGATCTGGCCGCCGAACTCGGAGGGGTTTGCCTGAATCTGCTGATACCCTTCAGCGCCCTGCGGAGGGACCGTCTGGTAAAATTCGGAAGGAATTGTCGGCATTATCCCATTATCCCTTCAGGTTGGTTCGTATTGATGTTGAGTCCGGACACCCCGCTCTGCTGATATTTCAGCCATTTATCGGAAACGCTCGACGCCCCGCCGAGGATGGAGTTGGCGACGCTCCATCCCGCCAACGATTGATCCAGCGATGCCTGTGCTCCGTAGTTACCGGCCTGCTGCATGTAATCCCTTGCCTTCATTTGGGCGTTGTACCTGATCGTCAAAGCGTCCAGTTCCCCCATCTCGGCGGCACTCGATCTCACGTTCAGGGGCGATCCAGTATTAGGGTTTATCCCGCTTGCCGCCTGCTGAACGTCCGCATTCGCAACCATGGCCCCGGTCTTGAGGCGTTGGTTTTCCTCAGCCGCATTTCCCTGCTCAAGGGCAATGCCGGCGTTTTGTTTGGCAATGGTCTGGTTATTTCGCGCGACCGCGGCGTTATACTGAGCGCTCTGGTAAGACGAGTAACCCTGCATGGCCGCTCCGCCGACGGTTGCAACCAGGCTCGCTACTCCAAGAGCTAAGGGAGTGCACATTCAATTAATCCTTTCTTTGCCCTTATCCTTGCTCATCCGTATCATCAAGATCTATTAACCACGGATATCACTGATTCCACGGATTAAGCTCTTAAGCCCTTCTTTGCTTTTATCCGTGTTCATCTGTGTTTACCCGTGTCATCCGTAGTTGCCTCTTTCTTTTGCCTTTTATCCGTGCCATCCGTGCTATCCGTGGTTAAAATTCTTCCTCATCTCGAACCGAAAAAAAGGTCTCCGCTCGACGCCGCAGACAACCGCCGGCCTTTCGATCGTAAACCCGAGCCACACGAGCCAAATAATTGAAAGATGATTCCGGGCGTCAACAAAGTTCTCAAGCACTGGGAATATATCGAGCATCCGTTGCACATAGGCCTTATTGCGCCTCAAAAACGATAGCGCATTTTCCGCAATCTTATCCGTACCCAACAGCCACGGAGAGCCGACGTCCCCCAGGATGCTCCGAGGGCTCACGCCGAACATGCAAATCGGCTCAAGATCGACAAACCCCGTCCAGGCCGCCACGGACACCCTCAAGGAATCGTAGAGGGCTGTCAGCGGCCCCTTCCCGGCCATTGCCATACATTCCTGCCTATCCGCCTCCCGCATATTGTTGGCGATGTGAACGGCATGATCGGAATGTGCGGGAACGATGATTCTAGCCAAATTTTCTACCTGCTTTCCACTTCGTGCTCTTCGTGGATTCTCAAAATCGACTGCAGCCCCGCACGCATACGCTCCGATTGTGTGGGTTGTCGATAGCGCTCTTCGTGACCGCTTTTTCTTTCATCCCGGCGTATCCCCGATATTGACATCCGGAATCACGCCCAGCACGGTACAGGGCAGCGGCTGATCCTGCTGGATACAAACGTCGTCATCGACCAGATACCGGTTATCGATCTGGATTCTCTCATCTCCGGTGAAAAGCGGAATGGCCGTTCCCATGGTAACCGCCGCCGATCTTTCCTTCATCTCGTCCAGATCGTCGAAGCCGGGTCCGACTTTCAGCCCCCTGGTATCGGTCACCCTCACCATCACGGCCGAGATCTTCTTGCGGAAGCTCTGCGTCTGTGCGGCGACCCCTTCGGGCTCCATGCAAAGAGTTTGGAGCTGCGATATATAGGGCAAGCCCACGGTGACCAGGGATGCTGCGAACTGGAGCGTAATCGATCCTGCGCTTACAACCTGCTGGGGCTGGACGCTTCCATCGGCAAGAATGGAGACGGTTGCCCCGTTTAGATGATCGAGGCCCGTGATCGTTGTGACGGCCGTCCCGCCGTATTGCAGCCCACAGTCCACGAACCATGCCTTTGTGACGTCGGATACGCCGTCCGTAAGAAAGTTCCTCGAAGTCATCCGTTCGACGTATTTTACCGGCTGCCCTCCGTTTATGCCCGGAATGGTCCGTTGCGTGACGAAGTAGACCGAATCCATATTGAGCCCCGATATCTGCTGCTCGGGAATGCTCGCGCAGGAAAGAAATATATCGGTCCCGGAGCTTCCCGGCGAGTCATGATGCGTCCAGGCGTAGACGTCCTGCTCTTTCAGATAGGTAAAACCGAGGAGTACTCCATCGTCTCTTACCGCCCACACCTGGTAGAACGGCTGCTCGGCATAGCACCATCGCTCTAAATTGTGGCCGAAGAAAAGATGATTGGCCAGGATGCTCATATCCGTTCCGGTATAGACCTGAGCATAGAAATTATAGGCCAGGTCGCGGACTATCGACCCTTTTGCCTGGACGTACAGGATATCGTAGTTTACGACGATCGGCGGCAGATCGGCGCATCCGGTATAGCTTTGAGGTACGGCGGTGAGGTTCGACGGGGTGATCGCAACCGGAGAATTAAGGGAGCCGCCCATGAGCGCCCACGCCCCCCCGGAGCTCATCATGACGAGATTGTTCATCGGAACGAGAAACTTGATGGCGTTCACCTGATTGCTTGCTATCGTTGCGACTATGGCGTCGTTCGCCTGCGAAGGATTGCTTATGTCCATGTTTTTGAAATCGGCCGGCTTCGTCATCCAGATTGTCTGCGGGTTATCCAGACTGCCGGCGAAGACTTTTCTTTGCTGAAAATAGGTCGCGCATGACGGATAATTGCCCGATGCGTTCACGGTTACGGAAAAGGTTGCGCCCGTTCCGGCTTCCTGGGTGAAAACCAAAGAATCCCCATCGGTATAGCCACTCGCCACTCCGCCGCCGACGTTTACCTGTGTGATATGCCCCCCGACGATCACGGCGGTAAAAGTCGCGCCCGATCCACCCGATGCCGGCGCGACCGTGACCGTTCCGAAGTAATCCTCGCCGGTTGCCGTCATCGTGGCCGTAATAATCTGTTGGCCAAAAGGGGTCGTGACCGTTATATAGCCCACCGCTCCCGATCCCATGCCCCCGGCGGTCACGACCGGCTTCTGATAGCCCTGCCCCCCGTTTGCGACGGTGACACCCGTAATGGCCCCGCCCGAGATCGTCGGCGTAAGCACTGCTCCGCTTCCAGCCACATCGTTTACGGTGAGAGAGGTGCTTGAGGAATACCCAGACCCTCCGTTTGTGACCTTTACTTTGGTAATCGTCCCCGCCGCGAACGGGTTCGTCCCGGTCGGCGGAGGCTGCGTAAAATCGGGGGCTATTTCGGTATCGATAAAGCTCGTCCCGGTCGACGTCCCCACATATCCATACATTGCGCCCGCCGGGAGGCTCTGGCTGTAAACGGGATTGGCCTTGTAGACGCGGTACATATTGGCGCCCGTTATCGCATTCCATGAGATCGTATTGAAAACGGGAGAATTGCCGGTTGCGCCGCTGTCGAGTTGCTTTCCGTTCGTAATAGTAGCAGACGCGGAAGGCAGCGATTCATCGGGAGGCTCGTTCGCCAGGCCCGTCACGACATAGCTGTAAGTCCAGGAGCCCGAGGCATTGCAAACCGTGCTCACGCCGCTCGGAGGCGATACCGTTGGCGCAAAGGAAATCTGCGTCAGAGTCCAGACCCAGTGCTGGGTCCTGGTGAGATCCTGAGGCGGATATTCCGGATGACAAAGCGTGAGCGTATCAGCGCTTTGGGTCCATTTGATCGCCTGGACATCGACACCGTTATAGTTGGTCGTAAGAGTGAAGACCCGGGCGACCGTGGGAGATGAGCCCGTAATAGTCCCGTAGGAAGTGGTGTTGATGGTATTCCCGTCAAGGTCCGTCAATGTGAAAGTGTAGGTCGTGGGATTTACGACAAGGTATTGCCTCCCGGGGGTGGAATCGAGCGGCGTTCCCGTCCCGGCGATAAAGACCTGGTCGCCTGCGGAATATCCGTGAGCATTCGAAGTGGTGACGACGCCCGGATTGGCATCTGTCATTCCCGATATGGCAAACGTGGGTTCCAGCACATACCCGCCGTCCATGATGACGCGCATATACTGATGGCCGAACTCCAGGACGTAGGCCTGCACGAGATTGAACTGGAAGGGGATGAGATGGACCGGATACGCCGAGTTCCAGCACCGGCCCACAAACATCGTCCCCGCCCGGTTGGAAGCTCCGCCATGAGGCAGCACAAAAAAGTTGCGCAGGAGCTTTGCCCCGACGTGGTATTTGGCCAGATCGATCCTGGCCCACATTGATGGGCTTAGCTCTCCGGCTCCGAAGCTTGGCTGAATAAATGAAACGGCCAATTATGCCCTTTCTTTTGCCGTGAAGTGCTTTTTAGGTCACGAAGGGCACGAAGGAGGCACGAAGGAACACTCACTTCCGTTCGCGTTCGCGCTTTTCGCCGTGGAGCACGCTTAAATGCTTATAGTTCGCGCCCGATATTTTGTGAGGGCGCACGGAGAAAAAACTCTTTGAGAAAAAGCCCTTTGCTTCTTTCTCTTCGTGCTCTTCGTGCATTCTCAAGATCGACTGTAGCCCCGCACGCATACGCTCCGATTGTGCGGGTTGTCGATAGTGCTCTTCGTGTCCCCATTTATCCCTTGCGTTGCCCAGTCCCTATAGCACCGGCATGGCCGTCCACGTCCCCGGAGTCCCGGCAGTCGTGCAAATCCACCCCGGCGTCGTTGTCGCCGTAACGGCGCTATTCCATGCCTGATCGCCCATGGCCCAGGTCATCGTGCTGAATGGTGCGGTGGATGACGGAATGCCGGAAGATGCGAAATTCGCTCGGCCTCCCATGTAGCAGGGGTTTTGCGCGTCGTAGATTTCAAAATTACGCATGAGAGCGGGAGCAACAGGGGTTACGCTGACGGCGGTAGGCCATCTATTGCCCTTGAACATTCCGACCGTGCCATCCGAAGCGCCGATATTAATGGCGACATTGTTGTTGTATGCCAGCGGATACGCTCCGATTATATTTAAGCAAGTGACCTTGGTACACTGGATGGAATAATGATTTGACCCGGCAGCGAAATTTGTTCCGATGACCGTTAGGACAGGGAAGTAGGGACTGCCGCCCGAGCCTACATTCAAGTCGGCTGTGACATTGGTATCGAAGTAACAATTTGTGACATTTACAATAGAAGGATCGTAGAGAGTCAATCCATAGCTTCCGTTACCCTCAAACCAACACCCATCGAAGGTAATCGGGTATCCGCTATAGGTTCCATCGAATCCAAAGTTTATATTCTTTGAAAATCTTCCGCCTCGTATTGCTTGGCCGTTGAAATTGGCGGCAGAGGCAACCACGCCATTATAATTATAGGTGCAAAAGAGATTGTTGATATTTTCATAATAGGCTGGGCCGTTGATCGCCATCCCATTTCCAAAAAACATAAAACTGACATTGTCCAGCGTACCGGCTGCCCGGTAGACCGACATGCCGTTTGGCGTTGCTGAAGTCGGAACCCCGGCCGGCCCGAAAACCGCCACTCCCTTTATTGCCCCCATCCAGGTATATAACGCCCCCGTGCCGCCCTGGCAGTCGATGCAATTGGTCCCGGTGGCTCCCGTGTACAAGATCTGCGTGGCGAGAGGAGCGCCGATCGGCGCGTTGGAGCCGTTGCATTCGGCCGTGCTGTTTGCCCCCCTGATCGTGATCGGGTAGCAATACTGCGAGCCGTCGTTGGGCCATATGAGCGGAGAGGAAACGAGATACAACCCGTTGGACGGGGAAAGATCGAGAATCCCGCCGCTGGAGTCGAAACGGGCAAGGGCCGCGTTGAGAGCGCCCGTACTATCGTATGTGTTAGCCGATCCCGCAAGGTTGTCGAATTGCTGAGGCGTGATAATCCCGAGGCTCGACTGATAGAAGACCGGGTTGGATACCGAGTTCGGCCCCATCGCGGTCGAGAGCTGCTGCACCTCCATCGTGAGATAGTCAAGAGCGCCCTCGATAACCTGAGGATAAAACGCGCTTTGATTCGTAAGCGACGTATTTTGCTGGTATGGCACTACCCGCTGAATGGTGATTATCCAACCTGCCGCGAGGGCATTTCCCGATACCGGGTAGGTCACATCGCCCCCACTCGTTCCACCGATTCCGGTCACTGAATACTGCGTGGCTGAAAGCGTCGTGACGGTATTGGGCGTGACGTTGGTGTTCGTGAGAGTCACCACCAGATAGGAGGCCTGAGCGACTGGAAAGGTATAGGGAAAAATCGTTGTCGCTCCGTTCCCCTGATACTGCGCAAAATTCTGCGTGCTGGTAAGCATCGGCGTTCCTTATTTTAGATTGGTCCCGGAAACTCAAATAAGGGTATGCCCAATTCTTCATATTCCGGATTTCCCCGTACCCTGATCCAGTCCGGCGTATGTTCGGGCTTTGCCGGTGATTCCGTAGAGTCCACCAGTCTTGCCTGAAGGATCGCGTCCCGGGCTTCCTGCAAGTAGATTTTCGTAAGGTTTTTGTCCCCGGTAAGAGGACCGCAAAGCCTTGCCGCCAGGATATAGACGAAAGCTTCCGTGAACTCCGTGTCCCACATATTTGGGTCTTCGATATCGGCCGTATAAATGATGGTTGCCTGCTCAAGGTTCGTAAGGATGACCTTGATGGTATTGCCGGCTGAATCCTGGTCTGTCGATATCACAAAGGGCGGAGACGGGTGCGCGCCCTGGTTGCGCATAATCCTCCGGGCTCCCTGGTCGAGCGGAGGGTAATTGCCGGCCCAGTCCAGAGTGGAAAAACCGGGGACCGTCGCCGGATTGGGCCATTCCAGGCGCCTTAGCCTCACACAGTCCTGCGGCCATGCATATTCGTACTGCCAGGGATAGAGCGGAAAAGGAGCTATCCCGTTGGGATTTTCCGGGGTCCCGGCGGCCGCTGAAATCATGGCGCCCACAATTTGTTTTCTTGCAAAGCCCCATGTGTGCACGCGCAAAAGACCCCGGAGAACCGAAACATAGTGCAGCCCGCATTGGACCGCCTCCGCCGAGCTCTCCGTCAAGGAGGCTATCGTCGATCTTGTACCGACAATGGAAAGGCTGCGGTTGCAAATATCGATTTGACTGGCCATCTATCCACCTTTCTATTTCACCACAGAGACCACGAAGAGCACGAAGGGAAGCAGGGATTTAAACCCTGCATAGTGAATTTTCCCAGTAACTACGCGCGTATTGTGGGACCCGGTTCTAATTCACCTCACGGGTGATTAGCGTCTACTCTTTCCGCCATTCCTTCTTCGTGTTCTTCGTGTTCTCTGTGGTGAATGCCATTAAGTCTTTTTACCCCACCATCGACGGATACATCTTCGAGCTCAGATCGCTCCCATCCCCCGGAATCTCCGGCGTGTGATGCTGAGCATGGACTTCGCTTTCACGGCTCGGTTTGGGCTCGCCCTCATGCTCGTGGTGAGGCGCATGGACATGGCCGTCCGGATGGTGTGTATGATGGGTCGCATGGCTGTGGACCTTGCCACCGTCATGTGTGTGCAACAAGTGATGTACGTGGGTTACGGGTTCTGTTGCCATCGTTATTTCCCCTTGTTCCATTTGGCTGCGTTTTTAGCAAAGTTGGCCTGCTTCTTCGTCTTGGCGCTTGCCTTGCTTCCCGGCTTCAAGACGGCTGAGGCCTCTTCCTGGACACTCTTTCCGGCGGCCTTTGCCTTGGCCGTGAACTCGCCTTTGTGCGCCGGATTGATATGAATCCCAGAACTAGATTTCGATTTCTGACTTCCTGAACTCGCCCTGCTCATCATTTTCCCTTTCCGGATCGGTCGCAACCGCATCGAGCATCTGATGGTAGAACTGCAGCGGCTTCATCTGATTGGCCGGCGCAAATTCAGCCGCCAATTTCATGAGCTCGATTCGGTCACCCATATCGACATAACGCTTCATGCCAGCGCCCTCCTCTCCCATCCCTTGAGATATCTTGCGCAAACGGGATGCCTGATGACGATTGCCTGAAAGTGCTTCTCGCAGACTTGGCGGTATTCATCCAGGGTAGTGCATCCCACGGCCAGGTTCTTGGCCGTCTGCGGCCCCATGAGAACGCCCATGTTGAAAACTTTGGCGCGAAGCACCGGATCGATTTGGTCGATGCCGGGCGCAACCCAATAGTCGCGGTAATAGATCTCGACAGCGCGGTCCCGCGTGAGGTTCTTTATGTCCTCATCGGGATAGGAGCGCTTCGAGATCCCCATGTTCGTCTCGCCGCCCGCGTCGTGAGGATCGTTGACGTAGCCGCCTTCCCAAATATCTATCACTTCATTGACTGCGCTGATAAACTCCTCTGGATACTCGGACATGGCTTACTCCATCTGCTCGATTTCGAGCTGCTCTTTGACCGATAACTGTACGCGTTCGGCCAGGACCTTCACGAGGTTGCACAGCCGTCGTATCTCGGCCTTGAGCTCAAGAATTCCGCATTTCGCGCAATCATTGCGGGGCGTGAGCAATCTCCCCACAAAGGCCCCTGCGATCAGAAGCAGCAATCCTCCGGCGACTTGCCACCCCGCGTGATCCATCCTCATAGACCTTTCTAGCTCAAGGAGCCAAGATTGTGCTCGGGATGGTCGTCATCGCCGCCCGCGCGTGGATCGTTCATTGCCAGAGGCGCCGGAGGCGAAACGAGCTTTTTGACCCCCGTGTGCGGCGAAAGGGCCACGCCGATGCCGGTCGCAACGCCCACGATTTTAACCTGCAGGTCGGCATCGATACCTATGCCGGCACACCTTGCAAGGATCGTAGCCAAAAGACTTACCACCAGGGCCAGGAAAGCGGGGTCCAGCCAATAGGGCTTGCCGTGCGCCGTATCCTGCCTGTAGTAATAAACCAGTTCAATCAACTGCTTGACGATATTCATCTCAAAACCTCCAGGTCCATCAACCACGGATATCACTGATTCCACGGATTAAGCTTTTCTCTTCACTGCTCACTGCTCACTGCTCACTGTCTTTTTGCGTTTTATCCGTGCTCATCCGTGCCATCCGTGGTCACTTTCTTTCCCCCCTTTTCTAAAGGGGGGCCAGGGGGGATTTCCCCGAACTTCCCCCCCCGTTAGAATTTGTAAACCGGCAATTCGATATACCAGCTCGGCTTTGCCGCTCCCACCAGGCTGTCCCCCTCGGCGTCAACCCCGAACCAGAAGGGCAGGTTGCTATCGGTCCCATAGATCACGGGGTCCACGTTGAGCAGCCACAGCGGGTATGCCTCGCCTATTTGGCTGCCGGAGGGTTTGCGGGTAACGCCGAAGTTTTGCCTTTGGCCAGTAGCGCTCCGACTGCCGTCGCAGCGGCCTCGTAATCGGATTTCACCTGAAGCGCGGATGCCTGAACGTCCGTTACCTTGGCGGTTCCCGCCTTGGCTTGAGCGGCCAGAGTAGTAAGAGTGTCAACGCTCGACCTGGTTGCGTCGATGCATTTATCGGCCACATCGATTTCGGCTGTATCCTGCGGGAGGAAGATCTTCGCCACATTCGCAGCTTGATCCAAACCACCCACGGCCTTGTCATACCATTCACCCATTGCCGTCCAGTCTATCTTCTCCACCGCGGCAACCACTTTTTGTTCTTCGGACTTAAGAGAGGCGCAACCAACAAAAGCAACGGCAGCACACCCGCAAAAAAGGCACACCAGACAGATTGCGATAAACTTTTTCATGATCTTTCCTCCATTGAGTTGTTTGAGAAGAAGGGCCTCGGTCCCCTCCGGCCTCGGCCCCGTTCCCCCCGGTCAAAAGATTTCCCCGTCTAAGCTGCCGGCGCCTGGGCCGCCGTGGTTGTCGCGGGTGGCTGCGGCAAAGCCGCCACGGCTGCCGCTTCGTTATTGATTTCGACCTGAGACGCCGAAATGTTGTTCATGATCGTGATACAGGCAGATAAGGTTGTGACATCCCAGTTCGAGATAGCGTAATCCGCCACGGCCGTCAGTTCCTGCTTTACTGCATCCAGTTCGATCGGTGCTGTTGCCATTTTCTTTTTTCCTTTCCTTGTGAAAATCCTTCTTCCTTCCTCCGTCCTCTGTCTTCCTTCCTCCGTCCTCTGTCTTCCGTCCTCCGTCCTCCGTCCTAAGAGTTGTCTTCTTCCCAAAGTACGTCGAACCCGAACGTGCCGGTCCCGAGACCCGTAGTGTTGTTGTAGACTTCAAGCACGTCGCCGGCCCCGCGCAGGATCAGCGGCTTCTCATTGTTGATGCAAAAATCCCATACTACCGGTTGCGCGATCATGGTTGCGCTCGGCGCCGCAACGCCCATGATTTTGCCTCCCATAACGGCAAAACCTGCGCCCGAAACAGCAGCGGCAGTGTAGCAGTTGATGGTCGCAGTAGCGTTCGGGTCGTTTTTGTCGTTCTTGCCCGGAGTTACGGCCGTCGCTCCCCCAGTGCCGGAAACAGCCGTCGCCCTGCCCAAGGTCAGTTCCGCGAAGAATTTCGTGGCAGCCTGGCCCCAAACCGTGATCTTCTTTATCCGGACCGTCATGGTTGCCGACCCTGTGATTTCGACCAGGACCGCTGCCGCGGTGCTGTAAAGGGTCTGGTTTACCGCACAGGCGCGATAGCAGTATTTGAGCCCTTCCTCGGTGATCTGGATTCGCCCGCTCTGGTCGAGTTGCACGGGCTGCACCTGTCCGGATGAAACGGCCTGCAGGACGCTATTGTATTGCCCCTGAATCAGCCCCGGGGGGAACACGTTCGACTGAAAATTTGCCGTCATATCTCACTCCTTTCATTAAAGGCGGAAATCCGTCCTCCGTCCTCCGTCTTCCGTCTTCCGTCATCCGTCCTCCGTTCTAAAGCGGCACATCCTCGGCCGCCCGGATACCGGTTTTTGCTCCGGCGGGAGTTGCGCCCAGGGAAGTTATCTCGTCAATCGGATCGGGAATCGGACCGTTTACAAGCCCGATTTCCTTCGCCATCCTGGATGCCGGCTTATCCACCGGGACCATGTGGGGACCCGGAATAAAATCATCCGGGACTTCCACCTTGTCTCCCGCCTGGTGGATGGTGTTGTTGATAAAAGCGATCTCCGTCAATTTGTACTTGGCCATTTGTCAAACTCCTTTCGAAGGCGGAAGCGAGGAGCGAGAACGGTTTTTATTCCCGCTAAAGATCGATTGCAGTCCCGGGTACGCATCCAGAGAGTTGCGCGAATTGTCGATCCGCTTCTCGCTGCTGTTTTTTCTGTTCACTCTTCACTGTTCACTGCTCACTGCTCTCTAAACGTACTGGTTGCTGTAGCCGCTCTTGTATCCCATGAAAGGACCGAGCGCGGATTTGTCCAAAACCATTTGGGATATGATCGCGCCCGTCCCGTTAGTCGCCAGGTTGGCCGTCCCGACCGTGTAAGCAAGGCGGTAGAATTTGGGCACATAGCCGGCGTTTGCTTGAGGAATCGGCGTCCGCCAGATCTCCCCGGAAATACCGGCGGTGCCGACGGCTATCGCTTCGCTCTGCGCAATCGTGTCCCACCCGGTGGGGTTTCCCGTCCCATCATCCTTGGCGCACTGAAGCGCTATGGAAAGCGTGGAGTTGGCCAGGCCGATGATTGGCACGGAAGCCGATACAACGAGTAAAAGCGTCGGATCGTCGCCGATGCCGATGTCCCGGCCGTAACCGGAGGCCGAGCTCGCGAGTTGGGAAACATCGAGTGTATTCGCGCTGTAGTAGGTCGAACCCGAAGCCGGAGGGTTCGCCCAATTGGTTGTATTGTTCACCAAAGTCCCGGAGAGGACCCCGGAGCTCACCGAACCGTCGAAAAGAAGTAAGCCGTCCATTATCATTGTGAAGTCTCCTTTTTTGTTTCACGCGAAGACGCGAAGCCGCGAAGAAAGGATAAATTCGCACTTTGTATTAATTTCCACGCTCCGATCGCGACGCCTGCAGGCCTCCATTTGGATGATTTTTCACACTTTCGCCTTTCTCTGCGTTCTCTGTGTCTCTGTGGTGAATGTTTTTGAGTCTTTAAACCACGCGGGCCTCCGTATTCAGCAACTGGTCGCAAGTCCTGATCGGGATGCCCCTGAAGCTTGTCACGGCCTTCCCGTCGAACTCATCCATCCGGAGCAAAACGTTTTGCTTGTTCAGTGCCTGGATGTCCAACCAGGTGGAAATGGCGCGGTTGCAGTAAAAAGCGCCTCTGCCCAGGGAGAGCTGAGGCTCTCCGTTCTGGCCGGAGGTGTAGACGTTTCCGGCCCGGGCCGGCTGGGTCGGCAGCCGGTGAATGGCGCGGATCATGAGGTTTATAAGGTTCGGAGGAGTTCCGCCTGAGAGCTGCGTCACGTCGATATTGGCAATCCTCACCGCGTATCTCCAGTCTTTGACGACAATGCCGGCGTCCCACTTGAACTGGCTCCGCCAGACGTAGAGAACGTTTTGGGAGCTGTCGATTTTTTGTTGCTTTCCAAGGTCGATTTGCTGAAAGCCCGCTTTCATGCCCTTGGGGAAGATGCCGTGAACCGAAGTCGGGCCCCAGAAGATGAGCCAGATCGACGTATTGGTGGACCCGGTCCCGCCGGCGTCTATCACGTTATTGGCGGTCTGGGCGGTCGCGGTCGAAACCGAGGGATACCTTGGCGCCAGTCCCATGAAGGCGGCAGGGGTCGAAGTGATGTTGTTGTAGAAGATGGTCTGGGCCATCTGCTGGTTCATGCCCTCGAGGAAGGCAAGCTCTTCCGAAAGCCGCAGGGCCTTGTTGTCTCCGGCAAGCTCGACAAGCATCTCGTCGATATCGGAGAAGGTCTCAAGGTGCCCGCAGGTCTCGGTGATCTGGGCGGTTGTGGATTTTCCGGATGGTACTCCCTGGTTCAAAAGGCGCCAGTAGGCTTGAGGAAGCCCGGTCCGGATGGTGGTCTTATGCCCCGTGGGAAGGTTTCCCTCTATCCAGAGCATATCGTCGAGTATTTCATTGGTCTGGGACAAAAGATTGATAATGTCGGCGATTTTGCCGTCGTCATCGACCCGTTTCGCCCAGTCCATGAGCGTCATTGCGGCAGGTCCTATAGTGGCCATAACTCACTCCGTTCACCCCGAAGCGGGGTAGTTTTCAGTTTTTAGTTGTTGGTTTTTAGTTGGCTTGGCCGTTAAGTTGCGCCCTCGCTTTTTTTCTTCACTGCTCACTCTTCACTCTTCACTGCTCACTGCTCTTAGCTCATTGTGGGGTACATCTTGTCGAGAAGGCTTGCCTGAGAGGCTGCCACCGGCTTTCCCGCCAAGCTGCCGGGTTCTTTCAAAAGACTCCCCATCTTCACGAAAAGCTTTACGATCGCGGGATTGTTTCCCGCCCCGGTCGTATTGAGCGCATCTCTCAGGCCCTTGGCCTCCTCCGCGCTTTTCACGAACGGATTCGATTCGCCCGGCTCGAAGACCAGGGCGGCGGTTCTCCGGGATTCTTCGAACTTCGTTCCACCGATTTCCGGGTCCGCTTTTACTTCCGCCTGCCACTTCGTCTGGGTCTCCGCCCACAACTTGTATGGCGCTTCCGTCAGTGCCTTTATCTTGTCTCCGCCGAACTCCAGGAGCTTCTGTGCCTGCTCTTGCGTGAGGTCCTGCTCTTTGGCGAAAGCCTTGTAGTCGTTAAGCGCGGCTTCGTCGAATTCCACGCCCTCGGGCTTCGTGAACTCGGCGTATTCTTCGGGCGCCCTGGGTTCGGGCTTGGGAGGCTCCCCGTCTTTTGGCGGCTCTTCTACCGGCTTTCCGTCGGGCCCCAACTTGGGCTCCGGCGTGGGCGCCGGTTCGGGTTCTCCGCCCACCACGGGCTTTGGAGGCTCTATCCCCGGTGCAGGCGCGGGCTCCGGGGTCGGTGTCGGACTTGGCTCCGGCGTAGGCGTCGGAGTAGGTTCGGGTTCAGGCATGACGTTTCCTTTCCGCTTGAAGATCGATTGCAGCCCCACACGCATTCCTTGCAGAGCTGTGCGGGTTGTCGATCATTCTTGCTTTGGTTAAAAACTCGAATATTTCCGGGTCTGGGCTTTCCTTGTGCCAAAAGAAAAGCCTACACTCGCCGTAGCTACGAGGTAGGCTTCTCGATTTTGGCTGCGCTCAACGGTCGCGACTCCGGAACGCAAAGGTTGTCAGCTCAACGATTTCAGGACTCTATTCTTTTTCCCTCGCTCGATTCTCGCTTCTGCTTTTTCTGTTCACTGCTCATCGCTCACTGCTCTTCGATTCTCGGTCGCCATTTTCGCGTACAGGTCCAATGCAACTTTGCAGATTTCGTTTTGCAGCATCACGCCAATGGAGTACTTGCCGAGCCGAAAATGGGTGTTGAGGGCCATCGCCATCCCGTCCGATCCGCCCGCTATCGGGATGACCGGGGCGAGCACATCGCACTGCTGGAGCAACTCCCACATCCACAGCCGCCCATCCGTCGTGCCGAGAATCGCCTTTAGCGCCGCTTGCTTTCGGAGCTCGCGGACCTTCCGCTTCTTTTTCGCTGAATCCACCTGTTGGGCATCGCCGGCGTTGTACGCTTGTTGTTCGTCGTTCATGATTTGTAATCCCTAGCTTGGGTCACGAAGAGCGCAAAGGAGTCACGAAGCACACGGAGAAAAGACTTTTGAGAAAAGGCCCTTTGCTTCTTATCCTTCGTGCATTTCGTGAGCCCTCAAGATCGACTGCAGCCCCAAGTGCAGACGCTCCGATTATGTGGGTTGTCGATAGTGCTCTTCGGGTCAAAATATGCCCCTTGCCCAAAGCCCTGTAGTGCTTGGCGCTTACGGCATATCAGTATTCCGCGCGTGGTAAAAATATCCTGTACCGAGTATTCATTGGCCTCGCTATCGTGGCTGCTCTCGTGGTTGGTGAAATGCAATGTACCGGCATTTGGGGCGTCCCCGAACCGTACGATATTTGGGACAATCCCAAGCCTCCAACTAATTCCCATACCAAAAGCCTGCCACCGGAACCCACCCCAAGTCACTAGCAACAGCCGAGGCCCATAGACTGCCCAATACCTGCGCCCCTGTCGCATTGGGATGCGTGTTGTCGCTCTGCAAATAGGTCGATTGCACATTGGGCCATAGCTGATATGCTTGGCTGTCTCCTACGAGTATCGTGCTGCCGTTTGCAATCGAGTTCACCGCCGCAAGATACTGATACGCCAGGCCGGTGGCTGTCAGGTCAGTCGCTCCGCTATTAGCACCGGCAGGGATATACGTCGGATGGCTGATGATGACTTTCGTGTAACCATGAGTCAGTAGATAATTCGCTATTGATTGCAGGTTCGAGGCGTAATTTGCTGCCGTGGTCCGAAAGGACGATGCTGCATCGTTTGCCCCGAACATAATATGGGCGATGGTGGCGGCTGGAGTTGCTGCCGCGCCAGCCGTAACGGCCCCCGTCAGATTAGACGTTGCCGCCCCCCCTGACCACCAGCTACTTGTGGCAGTTCCGTTGATGCCTTGGTTGGTCGTCACGGTCTGCACTGGGAGTTTGTATATCCAATCGAGTTGCAATCCCATCTGTGTGCATGGATCTTGTCCGGCGCTTAGCCCTTGGCCGTGCGTTATGCTATCTCCAATGCACAGGATGCTGATCGGAGTCGCATACAGAGTCCCCGCCACCTGGTTGGAGGTGGCGGTCTGGGCGCTCGGTGTGGTCGAGTCGGTAACGACGCACTGATAAAACCAGGGGCCGGCAGAGCCCGGAGCATCGGCAAGGGTAGTGCTGGTTGCCCCGGATAAGAGATTGCCAGCGCCCGGCATGAATGCCGCCGTCGAGGATCGATACCACTGATAAGTGTATGGTGAAATTCCTCCTGATGCCGATACAGATAAGTTAACGGTCGTCGTCGTGATGCTGGAGAAAGAAGCGTTCGCCGTAAGACCCATCACGCCGGCCGTAATAGAGGCTGCGTGAACTCCGGTCGAGGTAGTGATTCCCGAACCATCGGAGGCCCATAGACCGATATGGGTAGATGTCGTGTTGATCGGGCTTGAATCGGAGTAGGTTAGCTGCTGCACCCCGCCTATATACACGGTGATAACCGTGGGATTAGTGCCGGAAATCGTAGCAGTATAGGTAAGAGGACTGGACCCCGTCCACGCGTAATTCTGCGTAGCTAGGGAGGTAAAGGAGCTGGAGCTTTCCCTATAAATTACAAACTGCTGTGTGCCTGAATGCGTATAGGCAACCAAATAGCCGGATACCGCAGTCGAGTCGGCCCTCAAGAGGACGCCGTGAGAGGTCCCGGCCGAAGTATACCAATTGAGCGTTAGTGTTGCAGTCAGGTTCGGCCCTGGACCTGCTGTCGAGGCGACGTTCATGGCAAGCCCCGCCCCGTTCGCCATATAGGTATCATGGATACCGCCGCCGCTGTTATATATTGTTATATCATGATTATAAGTCCCGCCAGCATCGGCCCAGGTCGAACCTGAATCGGAAGTATGATTTTTAAGGAGCGTGCCATTTGTATCGTTGAACGTGTCAGCCAGAAACGTAACCTGAGCGGAGGCGGCAGCCTCCATGCCCAAGATCAATATGGCGACTGTGATCGCAAAATATTTTTTCATAGCTCTACCTCATATCCGTGGCGGATGGAATCACATCAACCCGACTGAAAGTGCACCTAATGGTCCAGTAATCAACCGTTCCATTTGTAGTTGACAAGGCCGGGGCCGTAGCTCCTGACTGTTTTGCACCGGAAATGGTCATCGTATAAGGGCCGGAGCCTTGAGTCATGGCGAGCGTCGCATAATAGACCTTGTTCGCCGGAATATTGCTCAGGGTGACCGTCATCGTGCAGTTGCCGGTCATAGTGATCGGGAACTCACGCGCCGTGGTCGGGTCTATCGTTATCGACGTGCCGCTGTTTTGCGCGGAGGCGACCGTGTATTGCAACGTAGCCCCCACATTTACTGCATCAACCGTCAGCGGCCCCCTGCCGGTCAGGTTCATGGATGTCGAACTCGAATGGCTCCCATTACCCCCGTATTGACCCGACGCCGCTGAAACACACAGCAAGACCGCGATTAATGCCAAAAGTGATCTTTTCATCTCAGCTCCAAAAACTCAGGGTCACCACACAAGCAGAATCCGCCGCGATCCCGATAGTCGTATGTCCGTAGAGCCACCGGAACGGGCTCGGGTTTATCTCCGATGCTCCGCTGGATGCGTTAGCCGCAGGAACTGCCGCCGCGCCGTCCATGAGCAAGTAGATATTGCCGGCGCTCCATCCGATGTAAACGAGGTTCGCCCCGGGCGGGATCGTGAAGCTCTGTGCGCCTGCGCCCGTGAAAACCAGCGCTCCGATGGTGTCGCTGAAGGGTATCGCCCCGACTACCGGCACTCCGTTTTGGTCTACCGCCTGCTGAAATCTTATCATCCCCTATCCCCTTTCAGGCCCGCTGTGGCGGGCGGGCCGAGACCACCTATGCTCCCGCCTGCTGGCCCCCGGGCAATCCCCCGAGCATTTTCTCAATCGCGTTCTGCCCGCCTCCGACTTGGGTATCGCTCAGTGTCTTGGCCCCCTGTGCCGCCGCCATGCTCATCTGCATTGCCTGCTGTTGCTGCGCCTGCTGGTTTCGCTGCTGACGAACCTTGTCGCGTTCCTGCTGGGCCACAATCAGCTTCTGCGTCACGCCTATCAGGTCCGCGTACTCTCGCACCGCCTCGTCGAAATCCACATTATCCAGGGCCTCGGGTTTTGCGGCCGCGAGATTTCCAACGAAAGCGACCAGCCGTTCAATTCCCGTCGTCGCCGTTGATTTTTGCGCATCGGCGAGTGTTGAGACGCACTCGATATCGAAGGCCCTTCCTCTTATCTCCCGGGGCGGAGGCGGAATGAGCCTCGCGCGATACATCATCGCGAAGATGCGCTCGATAAACGGATTGATCAGTTCGAACTGGGACCTTTCCAGAAACGGTCCGAGCATCAGCATTTTTTCCTGTTTTCGTTCGATGATCTCGGTTGCGGTCCTCACGGTGTCAAGCTGGCTTATCATGAGGAAGAGATCCGCAAAGAAGGTGGATTTGATCCTCTCTTCGGCCTTTGCAATCTTTTCCTCGGCCCCCCGGATGTCCGGCGGGACTTCATAGGCCGGCTTGAATCCGCTTTGGGCGAGGTTTGCAACGTAGGTAACCCCTCCCGGAAGAAGGCTTGCGGGTTCGTTTTTCATCGAAACGTCGGCAACCATCGGAGGATTGAGGACCTTGTCGATTGCCTGCGCGGTCCTTTTCTCAAGGGTCTGGAGCATCTTGCATGTGCCCAGACACTCCATGGCGGGAGATCTTCCGTAAGAATCGTTGCCGATGACATGCCATCTCGGGGCGCAAAACGGCTGCTCGTGATATCCCCTCAATTCCAGTACCAGGACGGGGTTTTGTCCCCACTCCCAGACCAGGGACCGGAACTTGCGGCCTTTCAGGCCCGGTACCTGCGGCGACCGGTCGTCGTTGGGCTCTATCGCCTGGCAGATGTTTATTTCCCGGTCGTGAAGCCTCGATTCATACAGTGAGCGCACGGTGGGAGAGCATGCCTCCAAACCGAACCGGTCGACGATCTGGGCCACCGTCAGGACGTATTCCCTGTACAGCGTATCGATTTGGTTTCTTCCGCTCGACCCGAGGTAATATTCCCCCGCGGTAAGGGTCTGACACCTGATGACGTCCTCGAAGTCCTCTTCGATCAGCACGCAGCCCGTGCCGAATACCCCCAGTTCCTCGTAGATGACATGCAGGGCATTGTAGGCGTTGCTCTGGGAGAGCACCGTCAGCAGCCGCTTGGTCACCTCGTCGAGCCACAACCTTACCGGGGTATTGTCGGATACGTCCATGTCCCGAATAGACAGCCGAAACCACGGCCGAGCGGGGGAAGTAAGGCCTGCCATGAGCCCTGCGGCCAACGTCCTTGCAGCCAAAGTCGGGGTCTCATTGATGATCCTCGTTCCGACCTGGTCTCCCCTCGTTGCCTGGTTCGGGGTCTGAAGGTACCTGCCGCGCCTCGGCAAAACGAAATCGGACAACTGCCTCCAATGCTGCCAGTACGACCAGCGGTCGGACCTCATGGAAACAAGCCGGCGGTCGACGTACTGACGAAGCTTCGTCAGCTCGTTCGGATTGGCGCGGATGCCGGGGAAATGGATTATCGGTGCAGTCATTAAATGTATCCCAATAGAATTTTTGTCTTAAACCCGACCTTGCCGCTTCGTGCCCTTCGTGCCTACTTCGTGCGCTTCGTGACCTGCCTTTGCCTATGCCACCAACCCGGGAGGTCTGCTTTATCCCCCCAAGAGCGTCTTACCCGACGCCGTCGTATTCGCAGGCTGTGTCAATCCCTGAGGTCCCGTCAGAATAGTCTGAGACGCTCCGTAGGCCATGGCCGCAAGGTTTCGCTGATTTTGTCCCGCATTCTGCACACCCGAATCCGGCAAAGCGGGAGGCGGCGGGGCAGGCGGGGGAACAGACGGCACAGATGGAGATGAAAAGCACATATCATTTACCTCTTTTGGGTTTGGTAACAGCACTCACCAGCGCATTGCCGACACTTTGCGGGCTCATCTGCTGCTGCAGATCCGCAGGGACCCCGGCTTGTTGCATCTGCTGCGACTGCTGGTTCGCGGTGCACATTCACGACTCCATCCGCTCGTATGCGACCTGGGGCGCCGCCGGCTTTACCGTCATGCACCATTTCACTCCAGCGGCCAGATCCGGATCTCCGTGAGCTATAAACCCGTCGACGGTCTTTTTCGAGGTCGGCTCGTACACTACTTTGAACAGCTCGTTGAATTTACCCTTCGGAAGGAACTCGGCCAGTTTGAGCAGCTTTTCCTGGTCCCAGGATACATTTTCGCGCAAGCTTATCTTTACCCTGTAGCCCGCCCCGAATAGACACGCGGTCTGCTTGCCGTCTCTAAACTCGGCCCTTGCGCCAAGCTCCAGATTTATTTTTCGGAGTTGGGCCTGCGCGGCTTCGATTTGGCCTTTTAGCCGCGCGCCCTCCATGATCAGCAATTCATTTGCCTGTCCCATGCCCATTGCTTGTCCCATGCCCATTCTCCTCGCCCTAGAAAGGATCGTAATCCGTCCGGATCTGCGGCCTCGCGCTCGCCTGCGCCCCGACAAGCGGGTCGTATTCGGTTGCTGCAAACACCGGCCGCTGCAACCGCGATTTCGCCGATACGGGATACGCGAAGCTGATCGCAAGGCAATCGGCCCTGTTCGGGCTTTTGAGTCCCCGCTTTTTCATGTCCGCCTTGGCTTCGAGCTGGATCTTCCCGTCGGCCCTGCCCACCGTCTCGGGGCCGATCAGATCGTTATAGAGGTCGGTATCCGCAGGGATCGCCCCGCCCGATTTCAGCCAATCGCGCATGAGCTTCCACATCTCGGCCCGTTTGTTCAAACAGCCTGCATCGGATGAGTCTCCGGAAAACCATACGAGCTGCCAGTTGCGGCCGAGTGTTCTGCCGGCCGATACAATCCCGGTCCCGTAGCCCGCATCGATGAAGACGGCATCCGCATGCTCGGAATCCTCCAGGTTTGCAACGATGTTTGCGACCTGGATGTCGTTATCGTTTTTGGCAATGACCCTGAGAATCTTGAAGGCAAGCCCCTGCCTAAGTCCTATCACCAGTTCGTCATCGCCTTCCCATGCCGGGTCCACCGAAAGGACCTTCGGCGCGAAACCATATTGTTCGGATCGAAGGTGCCTGCCGAAAGCCGCATCGACGTCGGTCACGCTTATAAACTGCCTTGCGCTCATCGCCGGAAAAATCCCCCGCACGCGTACCTTCACAAAATCCGAATCAAGCCCGTAGTCCTTGATCCACTCATCGATCTGGGTTTTGTTCGTGAACCTGCTCGTTCTCGAATCAACCTGCCTGGTGCTCCAGCGATGCGCCGTCTTGCCGGTGAAACAGTCCTTGAACCTGCCCGTATTCCTGGTGGGGTTGCCGAAAACGCACCACAAGATTTGTGTGTCCTCATCGGTCAGCGCCCCCTCCGATACCTCCCAGATGACGTCCGGGATGGCGCTCGCCTCGTCGAATATGAGCAGAATGCGCCGGCCCTTGTTGTGCAGCCCCGCGAATGCCTCCGTATTTCGCTCCGACCAGGCGATCTGGTCCACTCTCCACGTCCTGGATTGCGCGGGCAGCTTGGAAAAAACGGCCGTTGCCGTCAGCTCGAACATTTCGCCCGCGAACCGGCATCTCCTGAACCAGACCGCAAACTCCGACCAGGTCTTGGTTTTGAGCTGTGTTTCGGTGTTTGCGGTAACGACGCCCTTTGTGCCCGGCAAGGTCGTTATGGCCCACAGAACGAGCCAGGACACCAGGGCCGACTTGCCGATCCCATGGCCGGAAGCCGCGGCCTCCCTGATTATCTTGCCCGAGCCGGTCAGCGCCGCCTCTTGAAGTTTGTCGGCTATTCCGGCGAGAAACTCTTTCTGCCATTCGTCAGGGCCAAAGGCGCCGACCAGTTCGCCTTTGCCCCAACCGAACGCATAGCTGACCCATCCCAGCGGGTCGGAAGCGTAGCCGGCAAGTTTCTTCCCGAATCCCTTAAGAGGATTTGTCGGCCGATGCACGTATTCGGGCCTCCTCAAGTTCGGCCACAATTTCGGCCAACCCCGATGTTTGCGCCTCTTGCCTGTCGTTGTATTTATCGGGCAGGAGGCACTTTACTGCGAAGATGACGGCCCTTGTGTCCGGCGGCACATGTTTATGGACCGTTTTCACCACCACGGGCTTTTCGGTGATGACGGTCCTGCCGGTTATCGGGTCGAGTTCTTCGACCTTGCGCAGTTCCTCGGTCTTTTCTTCATAAGAATACCCTTCCACCCGTTTGAAAAGGTTGTCCGCCGCGCGCTCGGAACGAAAGTAGGTGCGGCCGCGCTCGATTGCCTCTCGAAGTTCGCTCCGTTGCTGAATCCAGTTATCCAGCGTATCCCTCCGGACCCCGAAAGACCTGGAGATCTCATCGAGAGTGTTGCCGGCCCGAGCCATTTTTTCGGCCCGTTCGGGCATATCTTCTTTGTATTTGGTCTGTCTGGCCATGAATGTCCCCGAAAACATTGATCCTTTGGAAAAAGATTGCTTAGATATTGAAACCTCGGTTTCTTTGGCCTGCCGCGGTCCTACCCGTCCATCCTGATTGCCGGCTGACGCCACGCTCCCCCTTCGCTGACGCGGACATTCAGTGAGCGATTTTCGGGATCGACGTATTTGACCGGGTGATAGTGCTCTTCCAGCAGCAGATTTTTCGACCTGTCCGGGACTGAATGGAAAAAGCATTTCGAGCCGGGGTTATAAGTCGAGAGCTTGCGTCCGCATATCGTGCAAATGCCTTTTGGTGTGTATTGATTTGCCATGTTTTCTCCCTCTCCGGCACACCAATACAACGCGCGGTTTTTTGCCGCCAAACGGCAATAGAAGCGGCAATGCAAACGGTAATAGATACGGCGATAGAAGTGGCAAAATGCAGGGAAGAAGAAGTTTTTTCCGGAGGCCCGCTATCGGCGGATTGAAGATCGGAAAAAGATTCGCGCAGCGGCGAGCGGATTGCGCGCGCAAATTCTGCAAAAAGCGTGGAGGGGGGGGACAGGCGCCCCCCCCGCAGTTACGTATTTCCCCCCTTTCATAAAGGGGGCAGGGGGGATTTTGATTCTCCCGTCCTGTATAGGCCTTTGAAATCCCCCTCAATCCCCCTTTACAAAAGGGGGAAGCAGAATTGGCTCTGTCAGTTTTCCCAAAGCATTTCTGAAATGTGACACAGCCTCTTTCCGCCAGGGTGACGATGACACGCAAGCAGGTTCAAGGTTTAATACTTCGATGAAGTGCCCGTTCCTGCAAATACAGGGGAAATACAGGAAGGACCTGCATAACCCATCGAATTCATTAGCGGTGTTGTTTCCTGTGTCAAAGAGGAGGCCTGATCTTACAATCAATTGATATCATTGATATTGTGCCGTTGTCAGCCCCCCGCACTGAAGTTCTCGATCCTCCCTGGAGCATTCCGGTCCGCGTCCTCGACCGCCAAGTAATCCCACTATCTTATGGCAGGGGTGATCGAACGCCGCAAAACGGCATCGAGAAGCGGCAATGCAAACGGTAATAGATGCGGCGATAGAAACGGCAAAATGCAGTGAAGAAGAAATTTTTTCCGGAGGCCCGCTATCGGCGGATTGAAGATCGGAAAAAGATTCGCGCAGCGGCGAGCGAAATACCACTTTACTCCGGGCAAGCCGCTTGCCTTCACCGGCCCCGATTTCTACACTATATTACGGATTCAAATATGCGCGGGAGGTCGAAATGCCTGAACTGAAAGAAAAAAGCAGTTGCCTGGAAGACGCGGTGGCATATCCGGAGGGCTACGAGTATTGCCTGGATGTGTACTGTTTCAAATGCACCGAAGGGGAATGGGAAACGCATGCTTCGATAGGTGTATCACCGGAGCTGGATCGGATTATATGAAATTATTTTGAGCGGAATCTCCTATTTTTCGCGCAATGAGGACGATCTATTTCAAAACAGCAAATCGTGTGTGAGGAGTACGGGTTTGACCCGTGCTCTTCACGTTCTCCGGGCCGTTTCGCGGCGATGGAGTCGGGGGTAACAAATCGTTTGATCAGGGGCCGGGAGGGCCTTATGACGCCTCCCGGCTTAGGTTGCACTTTGAAAGTTTGGCTTCGGTGGCTATGGGCGGGCAGGGAGATTTGGTCATTATCCCAAGGTTCCCGAGGCGAAGTGAGAACATAAAACGGCGCGCATACCAAGCGACTCGGTCTCTATGGGGCGCAACACGCTACAGGCAACTTGGAGTCGCATGTCGTCGTGTTTGATAGATGCCCGTATGTATCAGCGCCCTGTTCCGCCGCGGCTCCGAAGTCGGTCTTCGAACTACTGACCCAGTTCTCACACGAACGGACCCATTCGGTAGGATCAATGAAGGCGCCGTTCTGGATCGTGGGTACCTGGCAAAGAACACCAGATGTGCTGCTCACGCAGTTTGAAACACTCGGTGCGACCCATTTTTCTTGTATAAAGGTCTTGGCTGCCGCGGTAGAAAAATATTGCCCCGCTGTACAAATATGCGCAGTAGGGCCGAACTGGTTCTGGCACAGGTTATTCATGCCGACCTCTCCATGGGCATTTCCATTTGTCTTGGCGGTCGTGAAACCCACGTAGTGGTCACTCGCCACGGCCCCGGTAGCCCACGACTGGGCGTTTGCGTTCATGGCATAACCAAAAACCAAACAAACAACTGCTGCCAACAATGCGATTTTTCTCATGGTTACTCTCCTTTGCAATGGTTAAGTGTTCAAGGTGATAACGCTGTAAATTTCAGTGGCCACTCTGTAGCCCCTATCCCCGGCGGTCTACTGCAGTACTGCAAGATTGTGGCACGTATCCCTCCTTTCGCGGCATGCCGATTTATCGGGCATTGCAATCCGGTTCACGGTCCATCATCGGACTTGGTTCCTCGTGGCTCTCTATACAATACAAAAGGGCGCCGACCATGGCCTCGTATTCTCGCTCTCTCCCAGTTTACCGCGTATTATACATGGGAAGGTTACAAAAAAGTTACAGAGTGATAATGAGCCTCGTGCCAGATGCAACCGCAACGACAGGTGTCAACGGGTATTTTACCTGAATAATGCATCAGTTTGACTCCGTACGAATGCAGAGCCGCCTTTTGACGCATCTCCCGGTGCATGTTCTATACTAGTAAGACGCATAATATCACATGCCAATGGATCCCTTCGGGACTGGGATTCCATCCAAGAAACTTTCAAAACCCCTGAGAACGAAGAGAACCATACAAAGTTCTAATGCTTCACTAGACCGTTTGAAGCAGTCTTAAGTACACATCTCCTCACCTCAGACGGGACGTCTAACAGATCAATGCAAGATCCATCTATTTTAAAATCAGAGCAAGAGTCAATGGAAAATTTGTAGTAAGCAAATGAACGTCCCTATCGAAAAGCAAATGAACGGAACTGCTTCGCACGGCCGGTGGGTCAGTCGTAATGTCCTGTGCGGTTTGTGTCCAAGCCTGAGTTACGAGCGCTATACAAGCCACTACCAGTCCAATTGAAATCAACAACAGGGATTTGTTCTTCATTGAATTAAACCCGCGCTGCCACGTCAGGGGGCACAACAGGCCACCGGCATAGGCGCGTCACAGGGGCACCAGAACGTGTACGCGCCGGACCCCGATGCATATCCAGCCACTGCCAAACCCGTACTCGTTGAACTTGCGTTCGTCCAACGCCCCGCGCGACCCTGACACGTTCCATGCTCGATTAACTTGCTCTCCAGCTCGCGAACCATCCCGGGCCCAGTGCCGCTGTCAGAAAGCAGGTCATCCTGAGCGCACGTGACTCCGTTTGCCGAGCTGTCGTACAAACAGTTATGGAGGCTCGGCTGAACCCACATGAGTGGAGCGTATGCCACCGCCTTCTTATAATGGGCAGTACTGAAAAACTCATCAACATTGCACATATGGGCGGTAGAACCAAACGTAGCCGAGCATAACGCGTTCATGCCAACCAGCCCATGCACGTTGCCATCATTCCAGCCTTTCGACACACCGACATAATGGTCGGTCGTCACGGCCCCGGTACTCCATGTCTGTGCCTCCGCGCTCATAACAACGCAAGAAATCAAAAAAACAACTGCCGCAAGCACCACCAGTTTTCTCACCCTCGCTCCTTTTCTGTAATTGTTAAAGATGACGGAGCTGACACAGGAAATATCGTTGGATCTCAACTATCATTACGACATAGGCAAACCGCCGGCGCTATAAGCATTGACTAGCATATCCCGCACCAGAACTGCCCGTGACACAGCGATACCCCGACCTGAAATATCGCGCAACTGTAAAAATAAACATCAGTAACACACATCCTGCGCGTCTTGGTGGGGATTGGAGCCGGGACGCATGATGCCTGCATTACAGCAAACTTCAAGGGGTATTTTAGAGGGGAGCAATTGGGGAATAATCTATACAAGTAACTAATTTCAGACAGCTATTTCAGAATGTTGGCAAAATCTGCGGAAAAACGAATGATATTGGATTTGGAAAGCAAATTCACTCCTCCGCCCTTTTTTACAATGAACTTTTTTCTAAAAGCATATTGGCATAACGACTCTCAAGAAATCACCCTGGAGTTGGATTGAGCAAATTGAACAAGCAGCCCTTCATGTCCCTCTCGGTTCCAAAAAGACAAATGTGCTTATTCGGCGGTTCCGGATTAACAACGGGAGCAAAATCTCGGTCAACTGTCCCGGGAATTCCGATCGGTCAGGCTTATAAGATGTTGCTATGGCTTGCCAAGGTGAAAAGCCTGACCGAGCCGGTGTGCAGAACGGAAATGTTCCGGATATGGAAAGATTCCGGACGGTCCGCCGCATAACGCCACAGAGGAGAGATAGATGAACTTTCGCCGAGCCTGAACTAGCGGCTGCTTAAAGCATTTGTTACGTACAGCGCAAGTTAATGGAGAAAAATGCTCAAGCTGGAGATGCATAAATCGGGGTTTGCTGAACTGCTGCCAGCGAAACCCTGAAGCGGTTCGTTACACTTCCAACCCGGCTTTATGAGCAAGAACCGGGGGAGCCTTACGACCCCTCCCGGCTTGGGTTGTACGTGCGGTGGTGGGTGAGGAGGCTGTGATCTGGGCTAAAGGATTTGAAGATCATCCAAAGTTGCCGAGGCGATGTGACCAGATCAAACCTGAAATGGCGCGAAGATACCTACCGGCCCCATCTCTATTGGGCGCAGCACGCTACTGGCGCCGACGTACCACAACCTAATGCGGTATAATAGGCACCGTCGGTGGACGTACCTATCACGGCTGCGCCTGTGTAAGAGTTACTGCTACTCTCCCACCTTGAGCATGTCGCATCCCAGCCTGCTTCAGGCTCGATACCGACCGAAGGAACATAGCAGTATATCTCACCAACTCCCGTATTGTAAAAACAATTGGATAAACTCGGCTGTAGCCACATCGTCGCTGTCTGCTTGCCTTTTGCCAATGCAGCTGACGCGAAATATTCGTCTGCGTGGCACATATGCGCAGTCACTCCCCACTTGGCCTGGCACAGCGCATTCATACCCACTATCCCTCCCGCGGCACCTTTCGTTGATGCAGTCGACGGACCAACATAATGGGACGCCTGCACCGCCCCCGTACTCCATGTCTGAGCCTCCGCGCTTATACCGATGTAAGAAATCAACCCAACAACTGCTGCAAACAATGCTAGCTTTCTCATTTTCACAACGCCTCTGCAATGGTTAAATGTTTAAACCTGAATAATGGTCAACGTGATCCCCAACTGATGCTGAATGCATTTCGGGGTCGCATTCTGCCCGGAAAACCTCGCAGCCGGATTAATGCATCAACTTCTGGGCTATGCATCCAAACTTCATGTTAAAATTCGATTTTTGCGCGAAAAACTTCCGCTGCGACCCCGAAATCCGTAAAGACCATACGATTTCCTAATAGAATATGCAAGTGCAACGTCTTCCTGGCTTGATAGCCGGAATAATTCATCAACTTCTTCGCTCCGCATCGAAGAGGAATTCATTCGCGAAAGCCACTAGTGCGTCGTTTCTCAAGGAGAGGAGAGGTATAGAAACTTGTAAGATGAGATTTACTAAATCTTTACTTCTCGCATATCATAGCAGGGAAGTGGTCACCACTTGAGTAATTAGAGTCTTATTGATCAGTGTCATCCTTCTTTGCTGCAATGTTTATTACCGGCCCAAAATGACAGTGGGAGCTACAATACTCTCATGGGCGATCGCGGCCTCGGCTGTGACGGCTGAGTCTTCGGAGCGGCTCGGGACGGAAAAGCCAAAGAGCATTTTGGGCCGAACGGGTTGCTAGAGACACTGCGCCCGAAAAAGGAGAGGGATATGAAAGAACTTTCCAGAAGAAATTTTTTGAGGCTGTGCGCCGCCGGTTTGGTGGGGGCTGCTGCGGGGACGAATTTCCCGTTTCTGGGTCGGCGATTGGCGCTGGCTGGCGCAGCCTCTAATTTTTTCACCATAGCCGTCATCATGGCGATCCAGGGTCTATTTGCGGATTTCCACTCCTCACTTCTCCTCCCCGCTCCCCAAAAGCTGCTGCGGCACATCACTGTACGTAATAAAGCAGGGAAATTTGCGCCTGCTCCGGTTCGGATCAAACTCAACCTTTTCTTGCCAATCCATGAAGCCCTAAGAGCAGTCTTTCGCACAACGCTTATGATTTTAGAATGTGAATTCTCCTGAAGCGCCAGCGGTCGGCGACATGCGCGATGGGATCGGAAACTTGGGATCAGAGCCAACTTGAAACCATCGGCGCCGGTCGCTGGCGTCTGGTATGAGATGTGATCGATGATGGTGAATAACAAAAGCATTTATGTGACATGGCGTTTCCGCATCAGGCACCTCCATGCTCCGGGTGGGTTCGGACGATTGGATCCGAAATGGCTGGAGATAAGTGAAAGAACCTCGAAATAGGGCTCCACAGCCAGCACTATATCTGCTGCAGTCCGCTGTGGTGGACCGGGACCCTTGCGATCCTCATCGGCATTGCCGACCAGTGTTAACCACAGGCCGGCTTCTTCCAAATGCGCAGCGACATTTTGGGCAAACTTTTTTCGGTCATTTTCAGAACCGAATGAGTGAAAACAGCCTCTGTCAAATGCGAAACCAAAAGGAAGACCTTCAATTTTGTTGTTGAGAAAATCAGCGAGAATGAAATCGCATTCAACGTTAGCCTTGGAGGCTTTTTGTTTTGCCTTCTCCAGAGCAATGTCCGAAGTATCGGTACCGGCAACCTTAAAGCCGTTCTGCGCAAGCCATATGGAATTGTCTCCGGTTCCACAGCCAATATCCAAGGCTTTGCAACTCAAAATAGGTCTTTGGGTCACGACTTCGACGAGATTAAAATCCGGCTTGCCGATGTCCCAGGGAGTGTCCCCTGATTTATATCTTTCTCTGAAACGATCTTCGGTTGTCATCGGATTACCCCTTATGGAGCTTGCGATTTCAAGATTCCGATGCAATTTATCATGTCTCTCCCATAATTACATCCACCTGAACCGGAACTCCGACAAAACGAGCCTCCCTGCCTTCCCATCATCTTGCTTCTTGCAAAATTGATCGATTTCAACTATTTAGATGACGATGAGTTATGGCGTCTGCTGAAAGTCCGAAGGAGAATGTCATGAACCCAATCATTTTCGCTGCCCCTCTACTATTGGTTTTTCTGCTCCCTATTCCAGCCTCCGGATCAAAAGATAAGGGAGCTGACATTCAGGCAGACAAGCTCGCTCAATCCCAAAACGCTTTTGCAACCGACCTCTTTGCTCAACTTCACGAACACCCTGGTAACTTAGTCTTTTCGCCGCAAAGCATCGCCACCGCCCTGAGCATGACTTTCATTGGCGCCAAAGGGGATACCTCTACCGAGATGGCCAAAGTGCTGCACCTGCAGGACCTTCGTTCCGACAATCAAAATACAACGCTTTCGTTGCGAGGTCCGGTGCTGGAGGCATACGCAAAGCAACGGAAGCTTTTGAACGAACCACTGCAGGATGGTCTGGAACTCCATCTGGCAAACGGTCTTTGGGTTAAGACCAATTATCCGCTCGATTCTGAATTTATCAAAGCTATTAAGGAGAATTTCAAGGGCAGTCTCGAGCCGGTCGACTTCAGCAACGAGGAGGCCGCCCGAAAGAAGATCAATGGATGGGTCTCCGACCAGACAAGCGATAAGATCCGGAACCTGATCGGCCCGAATGCCATCACTCCCGATACCCGCCTGGTGCTGACCAACGCCATCTATTTCAAAGCCGCCTGGGAGACGCAGTTCAGGAAAGAAGAAAGTAGACGGGAGAAGTTTCACGTTTCTCTCAACAAAGACGTTGACGCCGAAATGATGAAGCAGACTCATTCCTTTGGCCTGGCCGAACTGGAGGGTTTCAAGCTCCTCGTCATGCCATACAAGGGTGGTGAGGCATCCATGCTTGTCCTGCTGCCGGACAAGGTGGACGGATTGGCGGACCTGGAGAGGTCCTTGAGCGCGGAAAACCTGGCTTCCTGGCTGGAAAAAAGCAGGTCTGTCCGAGTGGCCTTATCACTTCCAAAGTTCAAGAACACCAGCGCGTTAAACCTCAATAACACTTTGGTTGCCTTGGGCATGAGGAAGGCCTTCGTGGTCGGCGAGGCCGACCTCACCGGTATCGCCAACGTTCCGGATGCGCCGCTTAACATCGGCCTGGTGATTCACAAAGCGTTCGTAGACGTCTACGAAGAAGGAACCGAAGCGGCTGCAGGTGCGGCTGTTGATATTCGAGCCGAATTGGCCACGCGACCAGCCGAACCTTTTCCATTCGTGGCCGATCATCCTTTTGTCTATATCGTTCGGTCCAACCGCACCGGTGACATTCTCTTCATGGGGCGGCTGACCGATCCAACCGAGCATGGCGAGTAATTGGGCCAAATGCGTACGTCCCGGGAGACTTTATCACATTTGGGTTCATTGAATGGGCGGTAAATCACAATGATCAAAATCTCAAAATACCGTCTTCGTCATCGTATGCGGGATTTTTGTCTTCAAAATGGTCACATGAACGTGATCCTTCAATCCGAGGCGATAGGGAACCGGCAGCATAACCGCCCGACCCTGTTTGGCAGCATTTTCCTTGCGAGCTTCGGCCGGAATATAGTAAATTCTATAAAAATTCGGCGTGCGTGGAGCTTTCCAAGAATTTCCTAAACTGGAATTGTGCTGGAGGTTTAAATGCAAAAAGCGCTTGCTCTCATTTTCCTCCCACTTCTTTTGATCGGCTTTGCCTCCTACGGCTTGGCTGATGAAGTCACCCTCAAGCCCTCGGGCGAGGGCACATGGACCATCTATAATTCGGGCGGAGAAGACATCGGGACACTCAGGAAAGTGGGGAAAGATAATCCCAAGGTCGAACAAGGAGGGTACAGCCTGCTGCCAAAAGGCGGGGATTACCTCGGGATAATTGATAGGAACGGCAACTTGCAACTGCTCGTCCGTCATGCGACTGTCAGTCCGAGCCAGATCCAGCTTTACCTGGACGTCCTGGAGGCAATAAAGACACTCAACTAGGGCACATGCCCATGGCGACAATGGTGTTGACTTAAATATCAACTGGAATAATGCGCCAACTTCAGTGCCAACTATCCAACCGCCTCTTCCTGTGGGGTCTTTGCCCGAAAAAACTTCAGTTGCGCGCCTGAGACTGGAAAAAGTATACAATCCGGGTTGGAATACGCAAGCTATACGTCGATGAGAGGGGCTTTTGCATGCTCAGGGAGCCCCTCTATTCGCGGAGTTTTGTATAACCTGCTTGCCGCCTGTCCGCCTTCAAGGGTTAAATCCGTATTATCCCATCTGAGGATGTTCTTTCCTTCTTTTATGCGGTTTTCGATCTCGGCACGGCCTTAGTAGATCGTGATTACTTGTTCTGTTTCAAGATTCGAGTTGGTCACAATAAATCCGACGCGAGCGAAAATCCGTTTTTTCTTGACATTTAATGAAAAATGTGGCTATCTGACAGTAGATGATTATATTCCCCTGAAAGCGGCTGGTATCCCCGGACGGCTTTCATTTCCGCCGAATTTCATCGCTCCGGATTGCTCGTAAAATTGCCTCCTTCGCCGATTCGTACCCAAATCCATTTCGCTCCGGTTCTCATCAGGCTGATACGCTTCATCGCCCGTTCTCAGTTGTCCAAACCTGATGCGGGTGGGGGCCGTCCGGTTTGGGTTTCATATCGCGATGCAAAGGATTGCCGCGGGGCCCGGTTGTTTCGGGTCGTAAAACCGCCGGTAGAGGCAATCCGGGCTTAGAACCGCCAACCTGAAAGGAGGGCGCCATGAAAGCGGCAGCGATTTTTACGGGAAGCGGCCCCATATTGATTCTTACTTCCTTCGATTCGCTAGATCATCCCACCCTCTCGGAGAAGCTCGGGGCAAGGGGCATCAACAGGTACATCGCTTACGAAGTGTCGGTGGATAAGGTAAAAAAGCTTTACGGGGCGCGGTTTTCGATAATACTGGGCGACCTGTCCCAAACGGACGATCTGCGTGTAATGGACATCGACGGCCACCATGTTTTCAACAGCTTTTCCTTTGAAGAGCTCGGACCGCCCGTATATTATCCGGCCAGGGATAAAACCGCGAAGGCCGAGGCGGCTTAAGCGCAGGCGCCGAACCGGCCCTGCTCGCTGCGGAGCCGGGGGGCATTCCGACCCCGGCTTTGTTGCGTCGGGGCCGTGGTATGTCTCGTTCGCAAGATGTTTTTCGGGAAATGGCGGAAGGTCCGGCTCAAAGCTTCCGGGCAAGCCGCATGACATATTCTCGCTCTTCGTCTCCGAACCAGGGCGGATCGCCGGCGGGCATGTTCTCTTTCATGTGCCGGGTGTTCGACGTTGCAGGAATAGCGACGTGGCAACGGGGATCGCTCAAAATCCATTTCAGAAGGGCCTGTGGCCACGAAGTTACACCCCATGGCCCGAGAGGCATGAGTTCCTCGGCCGAGGGAGAACGGCGCAGAAGACCGCCGCTGCCGAAAGGCCGCATAATGACCACCCCCAGGCCGAGATCCGCCGCCAGGGGTAAAATATCCTTTTCGACCTCGCGTTGCTCGACATTGTACGGGATCTGAACGGCGGCGATTCTGCCGCTCTCCATAACGCGGCGAAGCTCAAGAAAGGAATTGGAGCTGTAGTGGGTTGCCCCGACGGCAAGAAGCCTGCCTTCGTCTTTAAGCCGGTCGATCATGCTCAGATGTTCTTTCCAGTTCAGGAGATTGTGGACCTGGTAGAGTTCGATTCGGCCGTCAAAGAACGCAAGAGAACGTTTCGCCTGAGTCCAGCCTTTCGACGCCGTATCGGCCCAGACCTTCGTGGCGATCTGGACGGCATTGCGGCGTCCCTTCAGCGCCAGGCCCAGCACTCGCTCGGCTTCGCCGTACATGGGGGAGCTGTCGAAAAAAACGGCCCCGGCTTTGATCGCAGCATCCACAACGCAGCAAGCATTAGCGATGGCCGCCTCTCCTCGAACATCGAAGGTTCTCCACGTGCCCACGCCGAGCGCCGGTACGAGTAGACCCGAGTTGCCAAGTTTTCGTACTTCCAAGGTGCGCTTCCTCCGAACGGTTCCAAACTTTTTAGAATCAACGGCTTAGGGCTTGTCCGTAAATAAATCCTTTGTGCCCGCATCCGGCTTTTGGATCGCTTCGGCCGCTCCTCAATCGCAAAATTCTCAACGTAGGCCGGCTACGCCTGCGGTTTTGCTCAATCGTCGCGACCAAAATCGGTCTCAAAATCCGGCGCGGTTCCTAAAAGGCCTATTTACGGACAAGCCCTTGTAAATTCCCTGGTCGGCCGGTCCATTTTATGCTTGAATGCAAGGCAACGGATGCCGGACTGTATCGTCGATCGGACCCGGAACATTTCAATTGACTCCGCAGCCGCAAACATAAGATTCTATCTCATAATATCCATCCCCGGCGTAAAAAAGCGGAGCTGATGGAAATAATAGACGGCCCCTCTGTGTCAAGGTGTAGCGGGGTTATGGAAGGAAGAGTCATAAAGCGCAGGCTCGCTCATATCTGATAAATTTTGTAAATGGGCTTGCTTTAATTATTATTGGGGTGTACATTGAAAAGTTAATAAGATTTGGTGGATCGAAATTCGATGTTTTCGATCTTCCCTGCCATCAAATCCCCATCAGTCACTGACCAATTGCACCTGTTAAGATTACTTCTGCGGCAGCATCCGGTTAGCGACGATGCTTATAGCTGCGGCAGTACGGGTGTGCCCTGTTTCAGTTCTGTCGTGAGGCGCGTACTTAATCGAATTTTTTTACCGGGTTTCCGAGAATCGGGCTTTATTGCGCTCGGGAAACGACGGTCGCGCTCAGATCCACGGCCGCCGTCATGTTCCCTTGATTTATTCCCAAGTATTCGGAAACTAAGAGGATTTTAGCTTAGATGACATTTGAAAATCTACAACTCTCCGACCCCATCCTGAAAGCTTTGTCGCGATGCGGTCACCACAATCCCACTCCGGTTCAGGCTCAGACAATCCCCAAGGTACTTGCCGGGCGGGACGTTATTGCCTCCGCCAATACGGGCACCGGCAAGACGGCGGCGTTCGTTCTGCCGATGCTGCATCGTCTGTCGGCCCCCGAGTCCGTTCCGGTGAAGGGCCTTCGCGCCCTGGTGCTTACACCGACGCGCGAACTTGCCACCCAGATTCTGCAGGCTACACGGACCTATTCCAGATATTTGAACGTACACAGCACGGCTATTTACGGCGGAATGCCGTTTGGAGACCAGATCAGAGCGCTGTCTCAGTTGCCGGCCATGATCGTCGCCACTCCGGGAAGACTTATCGATCATATTTGGCGCGGCCGGATCGATCTTTCGAATGTTGAGGTGCTCGTTCTCGACGAAGCCGACCGTATGTTGGACATGGGGTTTATCGACGATGTCGAATTCGTAACCGACGCCATGCCGGAGGGGTGCCAGACACTGCTGTTCGCCGCCACCATGGGAGAGGCCGCAACGAGGCTGGCGCGTAAGTTTATGAAGAATCCGGATCGCGTCGAGGTCGCCCAGGGCAAGATTACTCATGACAAGATCGAACAAAGGCTGCATATAGCCGACGGCCTGCAGCACAAAAATCGGCTGCTCAGGCATCTTTGCGCCGATAAAACCGTGACGCGGGCAATTGTATTTTCGGGAACCAAGAGGGAAGCGGACAGCCTGGCCCGGGAACTGCGCACGGAGGGCTACGCCGTGGCCGCCTTGCATGGAGACATGACCCAAAGCGCCCGGAACCGCACGATGGACAGTATGAAGAGGGGCAAGATCAGAATACTGGTGGCCACCGATGTCGCCGGGCGAGGGATTGACATAACGGGCGTAAGTCATGTCATCAACTTCGATCTTCCTCACTGTGCCGAAGATTACGTAAACCGCATAGGCCGGACCGGAAGGGCCGAAGAGTCGGGCATAGCGATTTCCCTTGCCTCGCGCGCCGATCTCCCGTACCTGGATCGCATCGAGCGCTACATAGGGCAGAGTCTGACGGTTCACGTCATACCCGGCCTGGAGCCGTCTCGCGGCTTCATCCAATCAGCAGGACCAAAGCCGGGCCGCAGCGGCGGAAGAAAAAAACCGGGCGCCAACGGCACCCGCGCCTTTGGCGGCCGCCCGAAAAGGGCAGGGGGGCAAAGGAATCAGACGGGCAGACAATAATGCCCGGGCAACAGCAGTTGGTTGGAGTGTTTCGTGAATGAAAGATCCGACAGCGCATGCATCGGGTCCGTCAATCGCGTTGGGCCGCCCTCAGTGGGGGGCCTCCAACCACTCGACCGTCCTGCAAAGAATCTGTTCATAGATTTCCGTTGGATCCGTTGCGTAAGATTTCGGCACTTGAAACGAGTGGTCGCCGCCTTCGATGACCTCCAGTTCCCATGGCGCGTTCAGCTTTGAAAGAACCTGTTGCAAGAGTTGCAAATCGCAAAACCGGTCCCTCGTTCCGGCGAAAAAAAACATCGGGGCCGCGATCTTGTATAGATGGCTGTCCCGTGGCCGGTCCATTTTCCCGGGCGCATGAAGCGGATATCCGAGAAAAATGAGGCGCTCGAAGGCAAGCATTCCTTCGGCCGCCAACTGCGACGCAATTCTTCCTCCCAGGGATTTTCCCGCCCCCGCGATATGCTTGGGTCGATATTTAGGGTGCGCGGCGAAAAATCGGTATGCGCTCTGCCAGACCAGGTACAACATCGCCTGATTGTCCGGGGCTTTCTTTCCCATCTCCCGGTATAAAAAATTGAAACGCAGGGCGGGATACCCCTCACCGGCAAGACCTTCGGCCAGAAACGACAGCATGGGGTGTCTCATGTCGTTTCCTGCGCCGTGGGCAAGAATCAGCCCGGTGTCCCTGGCGCCGGAGTCCGGAATGGAGAGAATTCCCGAAACCCTTACGTCCCCCGTCACGGGAATTGTCACCTGCTCGTTTTTCATACGCGATATGTCACTTGACGGACCCAGGCAGGGATTTTGCCCTGCCTGAATTTGGATAGCCACATAAAATTAGCATTGACAATCTATGTTTTGGATTCCATAATTGATGTGGTAAGAAAAGGGCGAGTGCGCGAACACCCGCCCTTGGTGGGCCGCAATGGCGGATTGCGGGTTAACTACTGTGCTGGTGTTGATCGTTTGTGACGACGAACTCGAATCTTTTTGTCGTTCACAATCCGCACATACGGCTTGACCGACACAATCTTCTTGTTGCTCTGCGTCTTCATAAGCGCTCCTTTCTGGCAGGTTTCCCCGCCCCTTAATACGGGTGTTGTCCTCCAGAAAGGGTTAGACGCGCCATTGCGGCCCGGATTTATTATTACAACTATCTGATTAAATTGTCAATTTGTGCAATTTCTATTATCCCAGGGGGGGGCGTGAGAAGCACACAACGTTATGGCTGGCCATACGGGCTAATAAAGTCCACCGTGATGGTCTGCGTATTTTCGGCCGTTCTGAATAGTGGAGCATTGGGTTGGAGCGGCTTTGGTTTGGTGCTGGCATTTAGTGATTCAACGAAGGCCAACAATCCAACCGTGTTAGCGGCTGCTCCCTTCAAGACCACATGCATCGGTGTGGATATGTGGGCGTTGACTAGTTTGTACGCTCCACCAGAGTACTCAAAGGTGACGTTCTTGAAAACGCAATCTTTGCAGTCTAACCCGTCAAGTGGCTGGGTGAAGTTTTCAATTACCACCGATGATATCGTACCATGCAGTGGAGGGATTGTTGGTTCTCCGGCCAAAGCAATCATCTTCTGGGCCGATGCGGACTGAACGAATATAGACGTGTGGTTACCAAACAAAAACATAATGAGAACGCCGAGTGTAAATGATCCTAACGCTACTGTGACTTTAGACATAACGCCTCCTTCGGGTAATGAAACATCGGATTGCACAACTATGCATTACCACCATGGGACTCCTCCCCCCAACCAGCCAGACTGGTCAGACGACAGGAACGAAGCGCGAGGTTATTATTAAAAGCGATTGGTTTCGGCAAAACCACCCTTACCTCAAAGCAGGGAGCCACTTCAATCCAATCCGCCAACCTCGCAATATCCTCCACGGTCCAAATATGACTGGTAACCGCCGGGGTCACTTATCGGGAATCTTTATTGTGAACTCTGTTATTTTGTTCTTGGCCATATGATCCACCATTCCGGTTAGATCACTGGAATTGATAAATTGGTCAATAGATTTCATATCCCACAGAGATTTGAGTTCATCCCGCAGGGGCATGTAAAGAATTTTGTTTTCGCGGAGATTCCTTCTCACGGTCCAGGCGTACAAATCCGCTGCTTGCAGGGGAAGAAATATTTTATCATCTCTAAAAATGGGTGGAGAACCAAAATACGGCTTATGTGCTTCGGGGGCTACCTTTTTAATGTATGGATACCACTTGATGGTTTCTGACCCCATTTTGCCCTGCTCATCAAAAATAAAATCAATCGGAGCATTCCATTTCAACTCATGCGCGAACTTAACTGTCTCAATGATAAGTCTCCAAAAACATACAAAATAAGGATGATCTATACTCTTCGGGAACAACCCTCTTTTAACGATTTCTTCGTAATCATCTCTGCGAAGAGAACAACTAACCCTTAAAATGGCGTGGTTTTTTATTATTTTCAGAAACTCGCTTACCTTTCGTTCAATAGGTCTTTGTTTCCATCCCTTAAACGGACCACCGTGCTGGGGATTAAAGGCGCTTCGCATACTGAAATATGGAATTGACGGTTTGCGGTCCAATTCGGCTTTCCAGGCATCGGCAAATTGCGCCCATTTATCAGAAGTTGATATGAACCCACCCAGAGAGAAAAATGGTTCCTTCCCATGTGTCCCACTATCATCAATGAAGGTTTGGAGAATCATAAGCCACCTTTTATTCCGTTCGGCCGAAGGCAAACCGGATTCCAATGATCTCACGTATTCCGATGCCTGAATGATCTTTCCAGTTGAGAAAATCATCTTGACCTTCCTCCCAACAAAGAGTACAGTTCTCCTGTTGGCAGGAAAGCCAAAAGGGTGAACGCTCTGCCGCCAAGCTTCCGTTCATTCCCTTATTTATTCTGCCTTAATAAGCGCCTTCGATTTCTATTTGTGCTCTTTTGCCCGTTTTTTGGGCTTTGCCCTTATTATCTTTCCAAACGCTTCCTCAAAGCGCTCATCTGCATCGTCGGCCTTGATTTCCTCTGCCAAATCTGCAAATTTTTTAAATTGTTCAGGGTCATCGGGTTTGGGCAATTTTTTTTGCTTGCTCATTTTCCCTCGCCTTTGCGAATGCAATAATAAACTTCTCCATCCTTACCAATCAAAAGGAAGAGGCCCTCGGGATATCGTTCCTCTCGTTTTTTACATGCTGCGGTTGGTTTCTTCTCCGCTTTTGCGATTAGTCGTTTCATAAGTGAGCCGCTTGCCAACCACGCCTTTTAACAGTTTATCAGCCCTGCTTGTGTCGTCAACACCTTTCGCAATTCGGTTGCTATACCGAAAATCGAACTCCGCAAGGTATCGGTGCATGTGCTTCTTTGCGCAGTGCTGGTAAACACCCTTCATTCCGCGCTTGAAAATAGAGAAAAAGCCCTCAACGGTATTGGTGTGAATCTCGGGATCGGAGAGCGAAACATACTCGCCTTGGCTATGGCATACAACGTCATGGCCGTCAAAATCATCTTTCAGGTAGTGATACTGTCCTGCATCATCGGTCATAATCCGTGCTTCACGCGCTATATTTTCTTTCAGAATCGGCACAATGGTTTTTGCCGAAACATCATCAATCGGCACACTACGAACTTCACCCGATTCCCGGTCTACAAGGGAGAGGATTTTATTCTTGTGCATGTAGCCGCGTCTTACAGGTTTTTCGGGATCATTCCAGAGAAAAGTTTCATCGGATTCGACTATGCCGCCATTGCAACCAAAGGGAGACAACCCGCCTTCCCGCATAGCCTCGCGGATTCTATGACTCATGAACCATGCTGTTTTTAGGGTTACGCCTAAAGTCCTGTGGAGTTGGTTCGAACTGATTCCCTTCTTTGAGGAACAAAGGAGATAGATCGCCTGGAGCCAGAGCCGAAGGGGAACATGGCTATCCTCGAAGATGGTCCCGATCTTGACGGTAAACTGTTTTCGGCATACATAGCACTTGTAGGTGCCAGGTCTGGTGCTTTTGCCCCTCATCTTGCTTATACGCTCAGTACCGCCACAATGAGGGCAAACCGGACCTTTCGGCCATAGCCGCGCTTCGACGTATTCGTATGCAGCTTCTTCATTCTGAAGTCGGGGGATAGTTAAAACTGATTGGCTCATGGCTTTATCTCCTTTGTTAAAGCCAATATACATCACTATTTGGGTTTGTCAAGTATAATATCGCGTTTTCATAAGCCCTCCCTCTTTTTTGTCGCCCGCCTGACCGTCTCTATATTCTAATATCGATCGCGGCAAACTTCCCCATGCGCTCCAAGAGGGGAAGAAAGGAAGAAAGACAAAGAATCCTGAAGGAGTTCCGTGGATGCCCTCAAGCAAGAATTGGAAGCTCGGCCGGTCCCAGGCTTCGCTGCATCAGACAATCCGGATCGCCAGTCTTTCGCAGTGAGGCGCGCAGTAGCCGCAAAGAATACAGCGCCCGTGGTCTACCCTGGCTTTTCCGTCGAATATTGAAAGCGCGCCGTTTTCACAGTGCTCGACACATTCGCCGCAGCCCGCGCAGGCCAGTTCCACAATGCTCAGGGCCTTGGTGTGAAGGGCGGTCTTTTCGGATAGCTCCTCGGATACGGGAAGATCGGACAGAAAACGAACGTTCCATTCGACTTCGAGCGGTGTCACCATACCGACCACAGCGGCATCGATATCCTTCCGGTCGAAAACATACCTTAACGCCCTTTCTCGATCCGGGACGAAATTTCCTCCGGCAAGCGATTTCATGGCGTAGATGAATTTGCCCGCCGCATGCGCTTCGGCTATGGCTTCAAGCATTTCATCCGCCGTCCCGTCAATTATCCCCATGCCCTTCATGTTTATAAGGGGGTGAATTACGTCTATTTCCGGGTGATGGGCGGCATCTTTTACGCTTTGAATCGAATGAGTGCTGATGCCTACCATCCCGATGGTCCCGTTTTCACGCGCCGAAACAAGCGTCTCCAGACTGGGGCCCCACAGTTCCTCGGTAAAGGCGGTGCGCGCGCAATGGCAGAGCATGATGTCGATCCGGTCGCGGCCGAGCCCTTCCAATGCCCTTTCGACATGCTGCCGCGCCATAGATCGGTCTTTCTGGGCATGCGTCTTTGTGGCGATGGTCACGGCCCCGCTCCAACCGCGCAGCCCAAGGGCTATATGTTCGTAAGTGCCGTACATCGTGGCGCTATCTATGAAGGTGATCCCGTTTTCCACCGCCGCGCGCACGACTTGCGCGCCTTCCCTCGGAGTGAGCTTGCGCTGAAGAGGCCCCATCGGCAAAGCCCCAAGTCCCAGCCGGGTAACGCTCCTGCCCAACTTTGGAATATAATGGGTCTCGAGCATTGTTCGTTCTCCCGCAATCTATCGATTTTGTGGTATCTCAATTCGAATTCCGGCAGGGCCTTTATCCGCCATGCCGCATGTTTTTCGGCGCGCCATTATAACAAGCATGCAGAAAGAATAAAACGCTAAAGCCCTCAAGAATACCGCGGAATACACCTCTAAAAGGCCGGCGCAGCCAGGCGGCCGAATATTCATGACCTCTCAACTCCATTCCAACCAGCGTTCGATCGAGTGCCCCCGGCTCGCAAAGTTGCTGCGTAGCCCGATCTTTCTCAGCTATTCCTGAGCATGATAAAGTCGGACCGCAAGCCCCCGCGTGACTGGTAGACTTTAGTCAAGCCGGCTTCTGAGGCGAGAGACTCGACCAGTTTTGTCGAAGGAAACCCGACGAAAGGCATGAGGCGACGACCGACAGCCGCCAACCGGGAAGGGAGCATAAGGTCGCTGTAGATCAGATATCCTCCGGCGCGCAAGACGCGAATCATTTCGTGGAATGCGCCCTCCCAATCGGGCATGTGATGGGTGGCCATGCTGGTTGCCACAATGTCGAATTCGGCGTCGTGAAACAGCAGTTTTGTTGCGTTCATCACAACGAAACGGAGGTGTGGATGCGCTACCCGAGCCACTTCAATCTGTTCGGGATCGACATCGATTCCAGTCACGTCCAAGCCGCATCCCGCGGCAATTTCACAACCCGCCCCAACGCCGCACCCAACATCCAGGTACCGCCACCCGGCCCGGATATCGATCCGGCCCAGCAGTCCTTGCGCGCGATGCGCGACTTGGAGTCTGTGCTCCCGACTATTTACAAAATGTTTCTCAATCGCTGTCATTTTCATGTCTACGCTCTCCCTTCCGTGAAATCTGATAGTCCTTGCACCGATCGAGCGAGTCCGGTTCACGACGGGGCCGCTCGTCGATCGCATTTAAGTTAGTTTAGCAGCTAAACTTTAACTGCAAAAAAAATCTACTCTCCCGCAGGGCCATGGGATTTCAGCATCTTTGGCGCTCGGTCCAAAAATTCATCGAGCCAATGGAACATCTGAACAAGAAAGGCCACATTCTCATCGGAATGGAGCTCAAGCAACTCACGGAGGGGCCTTATCGTTTCCTTATTGGTTCTCCTGCGTTCTTCGCAGATTTTTTGCCCGGTTTCAGTCAGTTCCATGAAGACTTCCTTGTCGTTCGCGGCCTTCTTGTATCTCCTGATGACTCCCTTGGTTTCGAGCTTTTTCACCATTTGGGAGATTGCGCCCTTTGTTACCCCGGAAGCCCGTGCAAGCTCCGTTATATTCATATGGGGATTGTCGCCGACCATGTCGAGCATGTGCCGCTCGGAATGATACAGGCCAAGATCCGGTGAATGCTTGACGGGGATCTTTTCCAGCCCGTTGTACTTATTCACGATCCTTATGAAGAGTTCCATGATCTCATTGCTTGCTTTTTCCCTGTCCATGGGCATATTGTTTACTACCTAAACTATAAAGTCAAACAGAATTAAAGCGCGGTCCCCCATGCTTCCGCGTCAATGTGTCCCGGAGTCTCTTCTCCACCGGCGTATGGGATGAAGTGCCCGGCGCGTGAAAACGTGCTATATTGAATCGGAGATGGCGCTGTAATGATAGAACCCTTAGCTGGTAACGGTTGGCAACTATGCACTCATTAGCCGAATACGTAAAAATGTTCACGGCCGTGCTCGTTATAGTGAATCCGGTCGGCGCAGTGCCTTTGTTCTTGACTATGTCCGGCAGCCAGTCACAGTTGGAGCGCCGCAGGGTCGCAAGGCTTACCGCTTTTTCGGTCGGCATCGTTTTGATCGCGGCATGCCTGGCCGGAGAATCGCTTCTCGGTTTTTTCGGCGTCAACATGGCCTCTTTTCGCGTGGGAGGCGGCACACTGGTCATGCTTACCGCTATAGCGATGTTTCATGCCAGGTTGAGCTGGAGCAAAGCGACGCCGGAGGAGACCAGGGAGGCGGAGCAGAAGTCCGACATAGCCGTAGTGCCCCTTGCCATACCCCTTTTGTCCGGCCCGGGCGCAATCAGCACGGTGATTATTTTTGCCAACCAGTCTTCGAGCTGGTCGGATAAGGGTCTTCTTATTGCAAGCTGTGTAATGGTTGCGCTGGCAGTATGGATCGCTCTTCGAATGGCCATGCCTATCGGGGCATTGCTTGGCAAAACGGGCATAAATATCGTAACGCGCTTGATGGGACTGCTCCTGGCAGCTATCGCGGTAGAGATCATTGCCGAGGGTCTTGCTCAACTCCTGCCCGGATTGGCCAGGGGGTAATATGCCGATCTCATTCGGATACGCTTTTGGCCGGCCGTGGTGGAGGATGGGAACCCGTTATCATCGGTAAACACACGTTTGCTTTTCGCCGCCCGGTAAGATCGTCCTCACGAGTACTTAAAGGAAATGCCCAGCTTTCGCATTCGGCTTCTAAGGGTGTTGGCGTTGGTTCCAAGGATTTGCGCCGCCCCTCCGGCGCCGCTTATTTTGCCATTGGAAATTTGAAGCGCGCGGCGGATGTGCCGCGACATAGCTTCGTCAAAAGCAGGCAAATTGTGGTCCATCTCCTGAGTTATATCTGGATCTTTGACTTTCCTTGGCATCTGAATATGTTCGAACGTCAACAGCCCGCTTTTTTCCTTGCCTCGTTTACGGATCAGTTCGCGCTCGATCAGGTTCTCCAATTCCCGTATATTGCCTGGCCAGTGATAAGCCTTCAGGCCCTCGACCTCGCTGGCGGAAACGGAAGGTGGGGGGTAGATTTTGAGGTCCCTTGATTTCTTTTCGATAAAGTGATGGACCAGGGCTGGAATGTCCTCCTTGCGGTGTCGCAAAGGAGGGATCATGATTGGGAATACATTGAGCCGGAACCACAGGTCCTCGCGGAATGCCCCCGTCCGGACCAGTTCCGCCGTATCCCTGTGGGTTGCCGCAATGATTCTGACATCTACCGGGATGGTATCCGTCCCGCCCACTCGTTCGATTTCTTTGTGCTGAAGCACACGCAGAAGTCTGACCTGCGCCTGGAGCGGCAGGTCGCCGATTTCGTCGAGAAAAATGGTCCCGCCGTCGGCGCGCTCGAAGCGCCCCCTCTTTTGGGCTATGGCCCCGGTAAACGCACCTCTTTCATGGCCGAAGAGTTCGCTGTCGATCAGGCTGTCGGGAATGGCGCCGCAGTTCACCTTAACGAATGGACCGCTTCTCCTCGTGGAAGTGTAGTGAATCGCATTAGCGATAACTTCCTTGCCAACCCCGGTCTCCCCGAGGAGAACGGCCGGACTGTTGAGAGGGGCTACCTGGCGCACCATCTCCATTACGCCGTTCAGGCCGTACTCTGCGCCAATTATTTCGGCGCCTGAAAAGCCACGCAGTTCGCGACTGAGTTCCCGATTTTCAGCATCGAGGATATCTTTGAGCTTCACAACTTCTTCGTAGCGCAAAGCATTGGACATGGCGATCGAAAAGGGTTCCCGCAAAAGCGAGACCAGGTGGACGTGCTCCGGGGTGAATCGCGTATTTGCCTCCGCCATCACAGCGAAAACGCCCAGCCGTTTGCCCTCGACGGCAAGATCCATAACGAGAACAGAGCGGTTCGACAGGTCAATGTAGGGGCGAAGAATCTTCACTACCGAATCATGTTCACCCCAGTCATGGATCCTGACGTCACCACCCCTTGCTTTCAATTCAAGTTCATGGATGGCTTCCCTGGACATCTGAGTGGGAGGGAAAGCCTTTTTGTTCCCGGCATGGTCGACAATTGCGAGGTTCCTGAGGGTCCCGCTGCTTGGTTCAAGCAAGCCGAGAGACACCGAGAATGCCGGCACGAACAATCGAATGTACTGCAAACAGTTGAATAAAGCCTTTTCTATATCCAGACTGCTGCAGATCCGGAGCGTCGCCTGCCGGAAAAACTCATTCTCGTCTAACTTCATCCTGGTCTTCCCCCGCGGACTTTCCCATGTCGGTAAAAGAAATTTACGATATATAACGCTTAAACGTTATTTGACGAATTATATGCCATATTTAGTGAATTCTAGTCAAAGAAATTCACTATGTATCTGGATTTATACAGCAAAATAATTTGGCATAATTATGGCTCCATGTAAAAACGGAGGCCGTGCGCGCCGGTCCTTTCTTGGCAGGCCCTTTTAGCCCCTCTAACCGACCGTCTTGCCTGCAAGAGAGTAAAGCCGGTTTGCGCGACCTCCGCAATTTCGGGAGTTCAGGCGTTGGAGTCCGGTTGAGGACGAGGAAGAATGGCATGATCTGGCTTGAGACGATAAGCATTCGTACGGCTGGGATCATCGAGGCCGGAAAGGTCTTCGAGATCTGCAGGCAAATGTTCCAATCCATTGCAGACGACAAGCTGTTGAAGTTGACCGTTTTTTGTAACGCGAGATATGCGACCGATATCAGCATCCATCTTCAGTGGAAGTCCGACTCCGGGTCGGGAAGCATTTTGGGCAGAGAGTTGAGTTCGGTGCTCGAAGACCTCGGACTGATAAGCCACGCGTTGTGGATTGAGCAGGAGGAGGTAATCGATCACCACGGCGTCCTGGAAACGGGCTCGAGTAAGATGGACACAAACCTGAAAAAGCCATGATGATGATTTCCGCAAGCGTGTACCTTGTATTCAATTGCCCCGACACGGGCTGGGGTTCGTAATCGCTTACGTCACACGAGGGGAATGGCATGAGGTGGCTTGAGATTATAAGCGTTGAGCCGGCCGGTCCGAAGGAAAAAGATAAGATAGTTGAATTCTTTAATAAAATTCGGGCTCCTCAATCTGCAATATTGAATGTCTATGGAAATTTAGCGGGCAATGAACTCAGCATCCACATTCAATGGAGTTCCCAGTCGGCGCCGGAAGGAGGGCGGAGTCCTCTGGGACGCGAACTGTGTCGCGCCATCAGCGATCATGGCCTCGTTGCCCACGCCATGTGGATGGAAGGGAATCAGTCGAAGTCGGGCGCACCGTATTACTGAGAGGAGTGACTAGATGGACGAGCGGCGGAAAGGCATAGTGAATGATTTTGATATGTCGTTCTGGAGAGGGGCATGGTTTGCGATCAAGAGGGAGGTTGCAGCAATTCCGGCAGCGCTCATTCTGGTAATCGCCGGGTTCATATTGATTGGCATTATCGGAAAGATAATTCTAAGCAATTAGGCAGCAGAAGTGGGAAATCCTCCCATAAGCGCTTAGATATGGATGAGCAATTGCTGCCGGGAAGACCGTCATTTCGACGCATGCCGGAATCTAGAGACTTTGATTTTATTGTAAAATCAATAGGTAATGATTACTTCGACATGGAGCTTACGGGGTGAATCGGAGGCGGCCATGCTGCGCTTTTTGACGCAGGAACTCCGGAACAGGCACGGGTGCACCGTTACACTCTTGAAGAATTTGGATTGGACCGTGAGAGCGAAAGGCAAAGCTTCAAGTTCTTAACGAATTTTTTCGGGATCGAACGCGAATTATGATATTACGATCCCGTAACGGCGGTTTTCTTCTCAACACGTGCAGTATCTGGAAATGCGGTCGCCGTTTTCGGGAGACAAGGGATGTTCCATGATATACCCCAATCATTTCTGGATCGGATGCAGTACCTGGAGCAAATCGACGCCAGGGACAGAAAGGATGGAACGCCTGTTTCACAAAGATTGCGCCAGGTCCCGCGAGAAACGGGAAAGTTCATATCCATCCTGGCGGCAAGTGCTCCGGAGGGTGCTTGCGTTGAAATCGGCACAAGCGCGGGATATTCCACACTCTGGCTGGCCCTTGCGCGCCTGGAGTCCGCCGGGAAGATTACGACATTCGAATTGTCGGCGGAAAAAGTCAGGCTGGCGCGAGAAACGTTCAGACTGACCGGTTTGGAAGACCTGGTGCACTGCGTCGAAGGTGACGCTCGCGAGCGCCTGAGGGCTTGTGAGCAGATATCCTTTTGTTTCCTTGATGCTGAAAAGTTAGCATA
>Ga0326728_10002916_pt1 | contig 55310 bp, 40 predicted proteins | sample MB3enrmetagenome_FD_207602 | JGI IMG/M metagenome (GOLD analysis project Ga0326728, IMG submission 207602) | Lab enriched peat soil microbial communities from McLean, Ithaca, NY, United States - MB31MN | ecosystem: Environmental > Terrestrial > Soil > Wetlands > Peat | place: USA: New York... | reverse complement strand
ACCGAAGGCCAACCCTGTAAGGAGCACGAACTTGCCTGAAACCATCTACGACGTAGCCATCGTCGGCAGCGGACCTGGCGGCTATACCGCGGCCATCCGCGCCGGCCAGTGGGGTTTGAAAACCGCGCTCATTGAGAAAGATGACAAGCTGGGCGGCACTTGCCTGCATGTCGGCTGCATTCCCACCAAAGCTTTGCTGTTCAACGCCGAAATTTTCGAGCACGTCAAATCCGCCAAGGACTTCGGTATCGGGGGCGTGGGCGCCCTGGCGGTGGACTGGGCCAGCGTGCAACAGCGCAAAGGCAGGATCGTGGCCAAGCACACCAAGGGGCTCGAGTTCCTGATGCGCAAGCACAAAGTGGATACCATCGAAGGCTACGGACGGCTGACCGGCCCGGCCAAGGACGGCATTCATACCATCGACGTCTTCACCGCGGGCGGCGGCGGCGCCGGCGGGGAGTCCAATCATGTGCGCGCGCGCCACGTCATTCTGGCCACGGGCTCGGAAGCCCGCATGCTTCCGGGACTGGAGGCCGATTCCCGCGTATTGACCAACATCGAGGTGCTCAGTCTCGATCAGATTCCCAAGTCGATGATCATTGTCGGCTCCGGCGCCGTGGGCGTGGAATTCGCTTCCATTTTTCGCTCGTTCGACGCCGAAGTCACCATCCTGGAAATGCTGCCTCGCTTGGTTCCGGTCGAGGATGAGGAAATTTCCAAGGAATTGGCGCGAACGTTCAAGAAGCGCGGCATTAACTTCCATGTCAGCGCCACGGTCAATAAGGTTGAGCGCACCAAAAGCGGAGTGGCCGTGGAATTTTCGGTCGCCGGGAAAGCGCAACGCCTGGAGGCGGAAAAGGTCCTGATCGCCGTCGGCCGCAAGCCCAACACGGACAATGTGGGGCTGGAGCTGGTCCCCAATATCAAGTCCGAACGCGGCTTTATCCAGGTCGATGCCTGGATGCGAACGGGCGAGCCGGGGGTTTATGCCATCGGTGATATTGCGGCCGGCTACCCGCAGTTGGCTCATGCCGGCGCCATGGAAGGCCTCACCGCCATTGCCGACATTGCCAAAAAACCGGCCAAGCCGGTGAACAAACTTCGTATCCCCGGCGCCACCTATTGTGAACCGCAGATCGGAAGCGTCGGCCTTACCGAAGCCAAAGCGCGCGAGCTGGGATTTGACGTCAAGATCGGCAAGTTTCCCTTCTCGGCCAACTCGAAGGCCAGCATCCTGGGGCAGCACGAGGGGTTCATCAAGATCGTTGCCGACGCCAAGTACGGCGAGGTGCTGGGCGTGCATATCATCGGCGCCGGCGCCACCGAGCTGATCGCCGAGTCGGTCGCCGCGATGGAACTCGAGGTTACCGCCGAGGACCTGGCCTACACCGTGCACGCGCATCCGACCCTGTCGGAAGCCATGCTGGATGCCGCCAACAGCGTATTTGGGCTGGCGATCAACGCATAGAAAGAAAAGGCGCGATTGGCAATTGGCTATTGGCGATTGGCCAAACCCCAGAACCGGGCCGCAGAGAAACGCAGATCGACGCTGGTCTGCTGAATCATGCCGGACTCCCTAAACGTGAAACGTGAAACGAGAAACGTAAAACGGCTTTTCAGCGCCTATCTAAAGGGCTATCCCATCCTGGTGTCCTGGCAGGTGACCTACGCCTGCAATTTCCATTGTTCGTTCTGTTCCTACTGGAAAGAGGAAGTCAATTTCAGCCCGGAAGCGCGGGCGCGCGAAGCCAGTCTCGCCGACTTTCGCATGGGAGCGGAAAAACTGGGCGAACTGGGTTCGCTAATCATCACCCTGGCGGGAGGCGAACCGCTGCTGCGCCCCGACTTTCCGGAAATCATCGCCAGTCTCGCCGAACGGCACTTTCCCCTGGCGACCACCAACGGCTGGCTGGTTACCGAGGAGAAAGCCAAAGCCATGTGGGAAGCGGGATTGCAGGGCATCAGCGTCTCGCTCGATTTCAACGATACCGCGGCACATGACGAGAATCGCGGCATGCGCGGAGCCGGGGAACGCGCCCGGCGGGCGATCCAGATTTTGAGCCGCGCGCGCACCCGGCCCGGCCAGCGCGTCAATCTGATGTGCGTCTTGAATCAGCGCAATCTGGACGAAGTTGAAGAGCTTATTCGCTTCGCGGCGGAACATCATGCCAGTTTCATGATTCAGCCCTACGCCAGTATCAAGAACGGAAATGTGACGCCGGTGCCGGAGCAACCCGCCTCGCGGCGGCTTTTGGAGCTGAAGAAGCGATATCGTAATTTTCTTTCCACCCGGAATTTTCTGGAGCGCTTTGACCGCTTTTATGCTGAGCGGGGCATTGGCGGCTGCCGGGCGGGCCGCGCATTCTTCAACATCGATGGTTTTCTCAACGTGCAAAAGTGCGTCGAGTTTCGCCAGGAGCCGATCGGAAACTTGCGGGAACTCGATCCCCACGAGATGGTCCGCCGGCTGCGCGAAGCACACCGGCGCAATGCCTGCAAAGCCTGCTGGTACAACTGCCGCGGCGAAGTGGAAGGACTGTATTCGCTGCGCGGCCTGGCGGCAGCGGTACCGGCGCTCCTGCGCCATATGTAGCGCCGGCGCTACGTCAGCAGTTGTCACCTGCCTTCGAGGTTTTAGAGTTTTTGTGGCCCCCAAAAAATTGTCATCCTGAGTCCGCTACTGCGGACGAAGGACCTGCTTTTTCTTGAACATGCACGGGACAGCAGGTCCTTCGCTACGCTCAGGATGACAATTCTTTCTGTCCGTTTTGATAAGTTCAACACCTTGAAGCTTCAAATGGAAGTGACCGCCGGCGCTACATCAGCTCGGCTCTTCTGACTTGTTTTTCCGCTGCGTCCTCCGCGCCCTCTGCGGTGAAGAATTAAACTTCGGCAAAGAGCTTGAGATATTCTTTCTTCTTTTCTCCGGGCAGAAACGAAGCCTGAAACGAATTCATCGCCAGCCGCTTCAATTGCTCCCGGTTGAACCCGAACACGTCCTGGGCCAGTTGGTATTCGCGCGCGAGCGTAGTTCCGAACATCGCCGGATCGTCGCTGTTGAGGGTGACCAGCAGGCCAAGGCCGGAGTAGGTTTTCAGCGGGTGTTGCTTGAGGTGGTGAATGCAGCCGGTGCGCAGGTTGCTGGTAACACAAACCTCAATGGGGACCTGCGCTTCTATCAGGTAAGACAACAGGGCGCGGTCCTGCCAGGCGGTAAGGCCGTGGCCGATGCGTTCGGTCTTAAGCATCTTGACCGCCGTCCAGATCGAATCGGGGCCGACGGTTTCGCCGGCATGGCAGGTGAGACGCAGGCCCTGGCGGGCGGCGTAATCATAGACCTTGCCAAACAGTTCCGGGCCGGCGCGGCCCTCGTCGCCGCCGATGCCAAAGCCAATCACGCTGCCGGTGGAGCGAAGCTCTGCCGCGCGCTCGACCACTTTCATCGCCTGTTCCGGTCCAAAGTGGCGTACGGCGTCGAAGATCCAGTACAACGAAACGCCAAAATCGCGCTCGCCGCGCTCCCGGCCGCGTTCCATACCGGCAAAAATCTGGTTGAAATCGCGTCCCCACCACAGGCAGGCGCCCACCGAGACATAGACTTCGGCATGCTTCACGTTTTCGGCCGCCAGCTGTTGCAGCAGGCGATAGGTGATCAGCTCGTAGTCGTCGGAGGTGGTCAAATCCTTCGTGACGTCACGAAAACAACGAAGAAAACCGGTAAAATCGGCGTATTGGTACAGCCGGTGAACGTCTTCCAGCGCCAGCTCCCGGCCATGGTTATGCGCCAGTTCGATGACCGTTTCCGGCGCAATGGCGCCTTCCAGATGCAGGTGCAGCTCCGCTTTGGGCAGTCCGAGCACATAGGCACTCGGCGGGGCGGAATACTCGCTGGAAGCCCCAGCCTGAATCGGGGTGGCCATGGTTGGATATATGTTATATCCGTCCGCGGGGATTCAACGTTATTCAATCGCAGCGGGTATCAGGCTGGGAACGGGGGAAGCGCTGTTGTTACTTATTATTAAAGCAGGTACGTTCGCACGGCGGCACGAGTGAACTCTTGCCCCGGAGATTGTCCATTTGCGGATCCAGCGGTGGGCCATCCCGGAGGGATGGGTCGAAAGTAGCCCAGGGTGCAGCGTAGCGGAACCCTGGGTCAGCATGCGGAAACAGGACCGCCCCGTAGGGCCGGTCGAGTTTATCCCCAGACGTAGCGCGGATCGTATTCCATGCGGTGCTTCTTCAGGAAGGCAATGAACTCCTCCTGAAAATTACACTTCTTATGGTGTTTCTCCTGCCTGGCTATGTACGCGAGAGTGGCATTAACCTGAGCCATGCCAATGGAAAAAGCTCCATAGCCTTCCTGCCAGTCAAAGCTTTGCAGCTCGCAGGTTTTGTGCATCCACAGCGACGAGGCACTCTTGATTTCCCGCATCGCATTGGCAATCGCAATGGAAGACGGCAACGACAGCAGAATATGGATATGGTCCTCCATTCCGCCGACGCCAAGGGCCTTCATTTGGTGTTCGCGTGCGATCCCTCCCACGTAGGCCCACAGCCTGGTTTGGAAATCGCGCGCGATGATCTTGCGACGCTCCTTGGTGGAGAAGACGCAATGCTAGAGCGAGGAGCAATAAGTGTGTGCCATTATGGCCCCACATCTTACCGCAATTCTGGTGAAACCGCTCGGCCGGCCCTACGGGGCGGGTCTTTCTCCCCAAGCTGACCCAGGGTTCCGCTGCGTTCCACCCTGGGCTACTATCGGCCCATCCCTCCGGGATGGATCTCCCGCTACATCCGCAATGGGCAAGTTCCCTGGGGAACGCGGATAAACGAGAGTCGCCCGGCGACGGTGGAGGCTTCAAGATTATCCCCTTAAGGTTCCCACCGCTTATGTAGCGGGCTATTTTCTCCCGTCGCTGTGCGACTGGAATGCCGGCGCCGCGAATTCACTGTGCTTACGACTGTATAAGCAGTAAATAAACAGTCCGATAATCAACCAGACGAAAAACCGGATCCAATTCATGATTGGCAACCCGGCCATAAGAAGCAAACACGTGAGAATGGTCATTACCGGCGCGATTGGCCCTCCCGGCGCACGGAAGCCTCGCGGGCGCTCTGGTTGCCGCCAACGCAGGATGAGAACCCCGATACCCACCAGCGTAAAAGCAAAAAGAGTGCCAATGTTCGATAAGTCAGCAAGGCTGCCGATGTCGAGCAGGCCTGCGGGAATCCCGACCAGGAAGCCTGCGATCCAAGTGGCGACATGAGGAGTGCGAAAACGGGGATGTACCTTGCCGAAGGATTTAGGTAACAGACCATCTCGGGACATCGCAAACCAGACGCGAGCTTGACCCAACTGGAAGACCAACAATGATGAAATCATTCCCATCATTGCGCCAAACAAAACGGCCAGACGGACCCAATGCAGGTGATGCTTACGCAAGGCCAATACAACCGGGGCGGCGCTTGCCATCAAGTCTGTGTTCCACAATTCCATCCCTGTAAGTACCACTGCTACGGCAATATACAGAACGGAACAAACAATCAAGGTGGCAATGATGGAGAATGGTATATCGCGCTGCGGGTGTTTAGCTTCTTCGGCAGCCGTCGAAACCGAATCGAATCCGATAAACGTAAAAAAAATGATCGATCCGCCGGTCAACACTCCGGGCCATCCGTTCGGGGCGAATGGGTGCCAATTTCCTCGATTGACATACGCCGCGCCCGCAAAAACGAAGGTAAGAATGGCCGCTATTTTCAGCAGCACCATGGCGTTGTTTGCCTCCGCGGATTCCCGAATCCCGCGAACCAGCAACACCGTCAAAAGCATTACAATAAGAAACGCCGGGAAGTTGAAGCCAAAATGCCATCCAGAACGAAACAGTTCGTTTCCCGAAAAATCGGTTAGTCCGCTGGGCAGGTAAGCGGGCGAAATCCAGCGTGTCGGAGGATGCAGACCAAACCAATCCAGAAGATCCACGGCGTGCGCGGAAAAGCCGACGCCGACTGCCATGTTGCTGACCGCGTATTCCAGGATCAGATCCCAACCGATCACCCAGGCGATCAATTCGCCGAGTGTCGCATAAGTGTACGTATAAGCGCTACCTGCGATTGGGATCATGGATGCAAGTTCGGCGTAGCAGAGTCCCGTGAATGCGCACACTACCGCGACGAGCACGAACGAAATGGCAATTGCCGGACCGGCGCCTGGGCGGCCAAACGTGGCGGAATGGTGAATTAAATATTCAAGAAGTGGAGCATTCAGGATCGACTTAGCTTCGAAGCTCTGACCTGCTATTGCCGTACCGATCACGGTGAAAATGCCGGATCCGATTACCGCGCCAATGCCGAGCGCGGTCAGGCTCCACGGCCCCAGCGACTTCTTCAGGCGATGCTCGGGCTCTTCGCTCTCGGCGATCAGTTTGTCGATGGACTTGCGGGCGAAGAACTGATTCCCCGCAGGTCCCGGAGGCGGGCTAAGTTTGTCGCATGCCGGTATCTGGGACAAGGAAACCTCTAGAGTCGTTGGTCCCGCTCAGCGGGTTCGTTGGCCGGAAGACCCTCATGGTTTCGCCATTAGCCAAAGCGCCGGTTTCCAGGCTGCAGTTCGCATCGGGTCCAAACCATAAACTGCAAATTGGTAACCGGCGCTCTGGCCAACGGTCCCGTTGAGCGGGACCAACGACCAACGACTGTTCTTACCGCTTGCTCTGGCCGCGAACCATCTTCTTGACTTTTTGCTTCTTCGAGCCGCGGGCGTATGTGCGCTTGGCCTTCGGTTTGGCTTGCGCCGCCTTTTTGCGAGCGGTGCGCTTCACTTTCTTGCGTTCTGCCTTGTCCTTGAGTTCTTTCGTATCCATTCGTTAACTCTTTCTCGTCTATTTAGGATCGTCCCCACACCAGGGCAGGGATAAAATCATCGAATTTGCTGTGCAATTGAGTAATCGGGTAATTGGGGCACATCTGCGCGATTCAATTACCCGATTACGCAATCACTCAATCTGCGTTATGCGCGTTCCAGTTGCGCAAATTTCTCCATAAGCTTTTTTAAGCCGAATCTCTGAAATTGTACCGTAATCTTGGCGTTATCCCCATCACCTTCGCACTGATAAACCACTCCCACGCCATATTTGGGGTGACGGACCTTCTGGCCGGGCCGAAAACCGCGAGCGCCGGAGGGCTCTTCCACCGGCGTTTTGGGAAGACTGAACTTCTTGCCGCGGGAAGCAAAGAATTCGGCGATGTTTTCGATCGAGTTATAGGTGGGGCCTCCCGTTGCCGTCCGCGCGCCGCGAGCGCCGCCGCCGCGTTGCTGGCGTTCGTGCAAGGGGCGCTGGTCTTCATCCTCATAGTTGTAATGACTGTCGGCGGCCTCCGCATATTCCCGGCGTGGGCTGCGCGGCGAGCCCAGGTCCTCAAGCAACTGGGGAGGCACCTCATCGAGGAAGCGCGAGGGAATGCTGGCTTCCGGCATATCGGTGCCCCAGCGGCGGCGATAGCGGGCGCGGGCGAGCACCAGCGTGTCCATGGCCCGGGTCATTCCCACGTAGCAAAGCCGGCGCTCCTCTTCGAGTTCATTGGGAGAGTTCAGAGTGCGCGAATGCGGGAACAGGCCTTCTTCCAGACCTACCAGGAAGACCAGCGGAAATTCCAGGCCCTTGGCGGCGTGCAGCGTCATTAACGTGATCTGCGCATTGGTGTCGTAAGAATCCTGATCGCTGACCAGCGCGGCGTGGTCGAGGAAATCGCCCAGAGTTTCTCCCCGGTCCTGCGCGTCCATGGCGGCATTGACCAGTTCGTGGAGGTTCTCAACCCGGGCCTGCGCTTCGGGGGAACCGTCCGCCTCCAGTTGCTTGATATATCCCGTGCGGTCCAGGATGAATTTCAGGAGTTCAGCGATGCTGGCAGGATCGCTACCGGGGTCCGCGCTTCCGGTCTCGCTTTGTTGGTCTACCTCCGACGATGCATCATCGAACCTGATTGAAGCTGGCTCTGTTTCATTTCCCAGCTCAGAAAAATCCTTCTCAAACTCCCCGAGGCTTTCAATGTAGTTCACGAAGCTTTCGGGGCTCGAATGCCCCAAAATCTTGGCGTAACAGTCGCTCCCGTACTGGTGGAGATCGCCCTCCGCATTCCGCAGAATAAAAGTCCACTTTCTGTTTCTGTGCACCTTACATTTCTCACAGTTAGCGCCCGCCGTCCGAAAGGTTTCGGGCAATGAGTACCCATGCTCCGGCAGCAACAGGTTCGCTTCCGGCTCTCGATGCAGAATTTTGCCGGCGACTGCCCAATCAGTCGTACGCGGAAGATTACTGCTGAATCTGACCTCATAGCGAAGAGGTTGGCTGGATACAAGCTGCGAGGCGTGCAGTTCTGGCGGTTCTAGTTGGAGCCGCAGCGCATGCTCACGCAGTTTCTCGATCTTCCGCTCCAACTGTTTGACCGTTTTCTCTGACAGTTGCCGTGCGTTCGCCTCTTCGGGGAAAACCGGCTGCGGCTCTTCGGCGGGCGGGACGTCAAAGTCAAAGGAGACGTCGTCGGCCCCCTCCGGAGCCAGGCGCAGATCGAAGGAAGCTTGCTCGTCGTCCACTGCGAGATTGGCGGGCTCATCCGGAGGCGTGGGATTCTCCATCTCGCTGACTGGCTCCGCGGCAGGGCCGGACAGCATGGCTCGAGCCTCGGTGATGATTTGGCGGAAGCCGCGCAGGGCGGTCAAGGCGCGCGCCGGCAGAAGCTGGCGCTGCAAGACGGTTTCGATAGCTGTCCAGATGGGGGTGCCGGTTTCCAGGGCGATCCGCTCGATGACCTCCAGCGTGCTCTTGCCGATTCCACGCGCCGGCGTGTTGATAACGCGCTGCACCGCGATGGAGTCGTCGGGGTTATGGAGCACCTTGAGATAGGAAACCAGATCCTTGATTTCGGCGCGCTCGTAAAAGGAAAAACCGCCCACTACGTTGTACTTCAGGCCGTAGCGGCGCAGGCCCTCTTCAAACAGCCGCGACTGAGAGTTGGTGCGGTAGAGAATAGCGGCGCGAGCGTCCCGGCCCTCCTGCGCCATGTACTTGCTGAGGTAATCGGCCACAAACAGCGCTTCATTTTCGCCGTCAGGCGCCTCGTAGCAACCGATGCGGGCGCCTCCCTGGCGCGCGGTCCACAAGGTCTTGCCTTTGCGTTGCAGGTTGTTGGCCACCACCGCCGAGGCGGCTTGCAGAATATTTTGCGTGGAGCGGTAGTTCTGTTCCAGCCGGATGATGTGGGCGCTGGGAAAATCGCGCTCGAACTCCAGGATGTTGCGGATATCGGCGCCGCGCCAGGAATAAATCGACTGGTCCTCATCGCCCACCGCGCACACGTTCCGGCGCTCCCCCGCCAGCAGGCGCAACATTTCGTATTGCGGGCGGTTGGTGTCCTGATATTCGTCCACCAGCAGATAATGAAATCTGCGATTGTAGTACTCGCGCACTTCGGGGACGGCCTTCAAGAGTCTCAACGCTTCCAGCAGCAGGTCGTCGAAGTCCAAAGCGTTGGATTTGGCCAGCGTCTGCTTGTATTCGCGGAAGACGAAGGCAATTTTCTCGCGCTTCGGGTCTTTCGCTCCCAGGAAGTACTCTTCCGGGTCGATCATGTGGTTTTTGGCCCAGGAAATCTGTGACAACACGGCATTGGGCTTCATCCACTTGTCGTCGAGGCCGAGCCGGCGCATGGCGGCCTTGACCACGTTCTGCTGGTCGGTTTCGTCGTAGATTACGAATTGCCGGGTCAGGCCTTTGCCGTTGATCTGGAGCTTTTCGATGTCGCGGCGCAATGCCCGCACGCAGAACGAATGGAAAGTGGAGATCAGCGGCTTGGCAAAACGGCGGCCGCCGACCATCTGGTCCACGCGCTGGGCCATCTCCTGAGCGGCCTTATTGGTGAACGTGACCGCCAGGATCGAATCCGGTTCGACTCCCAAATTCTCGATCAGATGCGCGATCCGGTAAGTGATCACGCGCGTCTTGCCGCTGCCGGCGCCGGCCAGAATAAGCAGTGGCCCGTCGGTGGTCTCCACCGCCTCGCGTTGCTGAGGATTGAGTTTGTCGCGGAAAGGCAAGGATTAGTGTCCGAATAATAGAATTATCTTCTAGTTTAACGCATGAGCGAGACGCGCTATTGGCGATAGCGCTCAACCCGGAAAGGCTTACAGTTTACAGCTCACAGTTTGCAGCCAAACGGCAGCTTGCCGCTGAACTGGGCGCCGGGTTAGCCTTTGGGCTGGCTGCAAACTGTAAACTGTAAACTGTGAACCTGGCCGCGGAGGTGAAGCGTGAGCGAAGAGCGACTGCAGTCGCGTCCGAACATGGATGAATACCTGATGGGCATCGCGATGGCGGTGCGCAAGCGCGCCAATTGCGTGGGCAACCGCGTAGGCGCTTTGATTGCGAAGGAAGGCCGCATCGTTTCCACCGGCTATAACGGCACCCCGCGCAACATGCCCAACTGTCTGGAGGGAGGCTGCCTGCGCTGCGCCAACCGCGAGTCCCACCCGCCGGGGACCGGCTACGATCTCTGCATCTGCGTGCACGCCGAGCAGAACGCCCTGCTGGGCGCGGCCCGCTTCGGAATCGCCGTCGAGGGCGGTACGCTCTACACCACCACTCAGCCCTGCTTCAGTTGCATGAAGGAGATGTTGCAGGCCGGCATTCAGCGCGTGTTCTACGTGCACGAATGGAAACATCCCGACGCCGCCTACCGCGCCGAGTACGAGAAGTTGCAAGGCTACTTCAAAGAAGGCGTTCGCCGTTTGGCCCTGGAAGATCCGGAAGCCGATTGGGCGGTGTCGACGAGGAGAGCGGGGAAAGCGCAGTGATCGGGTAATTGAGTAATTTAGCAAAGCGGGCGGTTTCCGCCCGCTTTGCGGGCTGGCCTTCAGTGCGACCACGACTTCGCATTATCACGACAACGCTGGCATGCCGCACTGGTTTTCAATTACTCAATTACCCGATTTCTCAATTACCAATTCCCCCTGCTCCTCGCCCCCCAACACTTCCCGAGCACGCTGTTCGTCGAACGCTCCTTCCCAGCGGGCGATGGCGACGGTGGCGATGCCGTTGCCGATCAGGTTGGTTACGGCGCGTGCCTCATTGATAAAGCTGTCCACGCCGAGCAGCAGAACGAGGCCGGCCACCGGAATCTTGCCGTCCATGGTTGAAAGCGTGGCCGCCAGCGTGACAAAGCCGGCGCCGGCTACTCCCGCCGATCCTTTTGAGGTCAGCAACAACACGGCCAGCACCAGCAATTGATCACCCAGGGAAAGGTGCGTATTGGTTGCCTGGGCCACGAAGATGGCCGCCATGGTCAGGTAAATCGACGTGCCGTCGGCGTTGAAGGTATATCCGGCGGGCAGGACCATGCCCACCAGGGTCCGCTCGCAACCCAGATTTTCCAGCTTGGTCATCATCTGGGGGAGCACCGCTTCGGTGGAACACGTGCCGAAGGTGATCAGCAGTTCGTCCTTGATGTACTTGAGGAATTTCCACAACGAGATGCGGCTGAAGCGCGCAATCGAGCCCAGAACAAAGATGATGAAAACCAGCGACGTAAGATAAACGCCGGCCATCAACTGGCCGTAGGAGGCCAGCGTATGCAGGCCGTACTTGCCGATGGTGAAGGCCATGGCGCCGAACGCGCCCAGCGGCGCCAGGTACATCACGATGCGTACAATGCCGAACATGCCATGCAGAAAGGTATCGAGCATCTCCACAAAAGGCCGGCTGCGGTCCCCCAGCCGCGAGAGCGCGATGCCGAACAGCACGGAAAACAGGATGATCTGCAGCATGTTCCCTTCCAAAAACGCCCCGGCCGCGCTGGAGGGAATGATATTCATGAAAAAGTCGAGGGCTCCGTGCTGATGCGCCGCCGCCGTGTAGGTGGCAATGGCGCGACTGTCGAGAGTGGAGGCGTCAATGTTCATGCCGCGGCCGGGATGCATCAGATTGACCACGGTCAGCCCGATAATCAGCGCAAAAGCGGAGACCACCTCGAAATACACCAGGGCCTTGATGCCGACCCGTCCCACCTCCCTGATGTTCCGCATTTTCGCGATGCCCACCGCGACGGTACAGAAGATAATGGGCGCCAGCAGCATCTTAATGAGCTTGATGAAGATGTCGCCCAGCGGCTTGAGCTGGGCAGCGAATCGCGGGAAGAAGCAGCCCACCAGAATGCCCATAAGGATGGCAATCAGCAGTTGAAAGTACAGCTGGGAAAACAGTCGCTTGGCCACTCGTCGTCTCCCGCGGAAACATTTTTTCACCACGGAGACACGGAGGAACACAATTCAGTTTCCAGTTTCAGGTTTCAAGTTTCCAGAATACGGCGGCGGCCTGCGCGACTTGAAACTCGAAACTTGACACTCGAAACTCTTACTTTCCTCCGTGTCTCCGTGCCTCCGTGGTGAATGTCTATCAGTCGCTCAAAGCCTTCATTTCCCGGTACAGATCGGCTTTGCCTTCGAAGCCGATGCCTGCCAACTCCGGCATGGTTACATAGCCACCTTCCACGCGGACACCGTCGGGGAAGCCGCCGTAGGGCTGGAACAAATCCGGATAGGACTCGTTCCCGCCCAGGCCGAGGCCGGCGGCGATGTTCAGCGACATCTGGTGTCCGCCATGCGGGATGCAGCGCCGCGGCGACCAGCCGTACTGGCGCAGCATGTCCAGGGTCCGCAGATACTCGACCAGGCCATAGCTGAGCGCGCAATCGAATTGCAGCCAGTCGCGGTCCGGACGCATGCCGCCGTGACGAATCAGATTTCGCGCATCCTGCATGGAGAACAGATTTTCGCCCGTGGCCATGCTGCCGGCGTAATGTTTTCCCAGCTCCGCCTGGAGTTCGTAGTCGAGCGGATCGCCGGCCTCCTCGTACCAGAACAGATCGTAGGGGGCGAGGGCGTTGCCGTATTCGATGGCGGTCTTCAGGTCGAAGCGCCCGTTGGCGTCCACCGCCAGCCTCTGGCCGGGGCCAAGCACGCTCAGGGACGCTTCGATGCGGCGCAGGTCCTCGCTCAAGGGGGCGCCGCCGATCTTTTGCTTCACCACCGAGTAACCGCGGTCGAGATAGCTCTTCATCTCCTGCTTGAGCCCTTCCAGGTCTTTGCCGGGATAGTAGTAGCCGCCGGCGGCATAAACGAAGACCTTCCTCTCCGCCTTGCCGTTGCCGTAGCGTTCCGCCAATAGTTGGAACAGCGGTTTCTGCTCGATTTTTGCGATCGCGTCCCACACGGCCATGTCGATGGTGCCCACGGCCACCGACCGCTCGCCGTGTCCGCCCGGCTTTTCGTTGGTCATCATGCAGGCCCAGATTCTGGCGGGATCGAGATTTGAGCCGACCGCGTCCAGCAGACTCTCCGGCTTGGCCTCCAGCACGCGTGGGCGGAAACGCTCGCGGATGAGGCTCCCTTGGCCATAGCGCCCGTTGGAGTTGAAGCCATAACCGACAACCGGCTTGCCGTCGCGCACCACGTCGGTGATTACGGCGACCAGGCTCAGGGTCATCTTGGTGAAATCGATGTAGGCGTTACGAATATCCGACTTGATCGGCTTCGTGGCTTCGCGAATGTCGATGACTCTCACGCGCTCTCCTTGGGTTCGCAGGTTTTCACCGCAGAGGACACAGAGGATGATCCGATGTGACGAAAACCTGGCCGATTTTACAACAAACTACAGGCCGGCAAAGAGTAATTGACAATCGCCCGGCCGCGCGCACAAACTCGTGCCCATGACCCTGCGACTTTGCGTGGTGCTGCTATTGTCTTCGTGCTCCCTTGCTCAACAGGTTGCCCTGCCGGCAGTCCCGGCTGCGGCGGGTGGCGAATCGACCGACTCGAAGACGCCAGGTAAATTCATTCGAGTCCCGGGATTTGACGGCGAGGTATACGTGGGCTCGGACATCGAAGGGCCGAAACCGCTGTATACTCCGGATACGAAGCTTCCAGAACTGGCCCGCGGCTTGGAATTACATACGTATACTGAATTGCAATACGTAATAGGATTCGATGGCCTGCCGCAGGCTATTACCATCAAACGACCGGCGGGGCCAATGTTTGACGAGGCGTCACTCGAGACGCTTAAGACTTGGCGTTTTGCGCCGGCTATCCGGCAAGGCGTTACGGTTCCTGTGCAACAAACCGTGGAATTCAGCTTTAGTGTTTTTCCGGCTTGCAGCCCCTACGATCAACAGTTAATTAACAGAACCAATGTCAGATGGTTGGACGATGCCATCAAGTCCGCGGACATGCTTGCACTGAGTAAGCAGGCCGAGCAAGGTGATCGCCGGGCGCGGTTATTAGTTGGATATTCTTATTGGGCTGCGCAGAAGCGGTGGCCCCGGTTGCCTTCTCCCACGGGGGAACCCGACATTCCACAAAGCATTGCATGGTTGAAGAAGGCGGCTGAACAGGGATCCGCCACGGCGGCATATGTGTTGGGATTCATTGATCAGACTGGTCAAGATCAGGGAATTAGCTACAGCCAGAGTTACAAGTGGTGGACGATCGCCAAAACCGCGGGGATGCCTATCAGTGTGCACTTGCTGGATGGTATCCGTAAACGGTTAGGCAAGGCCGAACTTAAGGCAGTCCAGGAAGAGACAAAGCAGTGGTTGAAATCCCACCCTATGGAAATCGAGGAGCCAACCCGCCACACCATCCAGCAGTTGGGGTGTGCTTGTCTGCCTTGACGACCAGCTCAAAGATCCATCGAAGTTTGAACCGCAAAGTCTTTGCCAATTGCTACATTGTCTTGCCTATGCGTCATTTCCTCGAGGCGCACCTTCCCGCGTCTCCACAGCAAGACCCTTAGGCGAGCTCGTTACAGGCCAAGCGGCGCCGGTTTTTTTGGTCCGGCTGCAAACTGTGATCTGTAAACTGCAAACCTTTCCGCGGCTGGCCGATCGCCAATTGCCAACGCCACTCTCCTAACTCGCATTCATCTCGCTCAAATGCACCCGGTGATGATGTGCCGTGGTCTTGCCGTGTTCCAGCAGCGATTTGAAACAGGCGAGATCCTTGTCGAGCATATGTTTGGGATACAGATTGAACAAGTCTCCCATGCCGATGCCAAGGCGTCCGAGCGGCGGGCGATACGACAGGCGTATGTGCAACCGGGTCGAGCCATAAGGCGTTGGATCCAGACGCACTACACCGGCATGGTCCACCATGGCGCCCGGCCGCGTCTTCCACTCCAGAAGTTCATCCTCGACGCACCTGACGATTTCCGCGTCCCAATGGCCGGTGGCGCCGCCGGGGCCGATGACCGTCCAGCGGTACACGCCGTCTTCCACCTTCTTGACCTCATGGACGTGGGACATAAACAGCGGGAAGCTCTCGAAATTGGCCAACATCCGGAAAACTCGATCCGCCGGCGCATCTATGGTGATCGTTTTCTGCAGATCCACTCCGCGCCGGAGCTGATTGCCGAGGGCAAAGCTGTGGGAGGGAGGCCGCTTCAGGGATCGTGCCGCCACGCCCAGGCCCATGGCCGCCAAACCCAGGCCGGCGAAGCTGTGGCGACGCAGGCCGTATAAGGCGAGCAGGCCGCCGGCCGCCGCCGTGCCCAACCGGGCCGCCGGCGACCACCGCGGCAACAGCGGCGCCGGTTCGGAGACACGGTTGGGCTTGCCCTGCATATCCGGAACCTCGCCCGCTTTCTCGTGCACCGTAAGCTGGTCGGTGATTTCCCGGACGCCCCGCATCCTCCCTAAGGCCGCCATCAGGCGCGGGATGTCCTCCCGCAGCACATGGCCGGTCAGATTCACTTGTCCTTCGGTGACGCTTACTACCATTGCCTGTGGATAGGCGACGCTGTGTCCAAGAGTGGTGCGGATGCGCTCCACCAGCACGTCGTCGCCGACCTTGTCGGGAATGAACGCTGAGGCCGCCCCGATCAGCCGTCCGAAAACCCGGTTATTGAAGTCGCGCACGCCCTTCTGGATCGTATCCGCGGCCTCGTGCAGCATTTCGACCATCTGGTCACGGACGGTGGCGCGTCGCCGTCGGCCCCGGTCGGGGTCGAGCAGGTACATCAGACCGGCGCCCAAGCCGATGCCGCCCAGCATCGCCGAACCCTGCCGGATATCTTGTTTTATGGTTGCGAATATGCCTTTTCCTCCACTTTTCTCTCTCCCCTTCAAGCCGTCCCCATGCCGTATGCCAGGTTCGGGCGGCGGCGGGGGAGCTGGTTTTCTGGGAGGAAATATGAACTTCTTGGGGGCAAAGGTTCCTTGAGGAGCGAAGTTTGGCCGGAATATGATTTTCATAACAGCGCCGCCCTTCTTAAGTTCTTATCTAAGTGATTCCTGGGCGGGTAATTAAGATGTCCAGGGTTTTCCATAGACCAAGTCTTTACGCATCCCCCCGCTCCGGCGCGCATCTATTAAGCATTGAACAGGAGGAACAAAAGACGGCTATGGCCCAAGAACTACCCCCTTTAACCTATGACTACTCGGCTTTGGAACCCCATATTGATAGCCAGACCATGCATTTGCACCATGACGGACACCACGCAGCTTACGTAAAGAATCTGAATGCTGCCCTGGAAAAGCACGCCGACCTGCAAAGCCATTCCGCCATCGATCTGCTGAAGAATCTGAATTCCCTGCCCGAGGACATTCGGACGGCAGTGCGGAATAACGGCGGCGGCCACGTGAATCACACCATGTTCTGGGAAATCATGAAGCCCAGCGGCGGGGGGGATCCGCACGGACAAATCGCCGACGCCCTGAAGGGCGCCTTCGGCGCCTTCGATGGTTTTAAGCAGAAGTTCAACGACGCCGGCACCAAGCAATTTGGCAGCGGCTGGGTTTGGCTGGCGAGCAAGGGCAACCGGTTGGAGATCATTACCACCGCCAACCAGGACAGCCCGTTCCTGCAAGGGTACTATCCCATATTCGGCAACGACGTCTGGGAACATGCCTACTACCTGAAGTACCAGAATCGCCGTGCCGAGTACCTGCAGGCCTGGTGGAACGTGATCAACTGGGAGGCCGTGAATAAGCGCCTTCAGGAAGCCACACGACTCAGCAAAGCCGCTTAGTCAGTCGCGAGTCGCGAGTCGCGAGTCACGAGTTGCGAGTGGCCGATTCCGAACTCGCAGCAGAGGACTGGTAACGCAAAACAAACAACTGGGCCGCAGATTAACGCTGATCAACGCAGAGAGGAAAACTCAAGTGGCTTTTGATCTGCGTCCATCTGCGTTAATCAGCGGCTAGTGGGTTCTGCAAAAAAGCTGTCGACCGAATCCAGCACCATTTGCTCGGTTTTGGCCGCATAGACGGCTTTGCGGAGGATGGCGCCATTGCGAACGCCGTGCGTGAACCACGAGGCAAACTGTTTCATTTTGCCGAGTGCGGTTGGGGTTTCCTCTTCCACCAGCATCCGGTAGTAGGTCTTGATCATGCGGTAGCGGTCCATCTCGCTGGGCTGGTCGTAAGCGCCGGTAGCGGTGTACTGCCCGATCTGGCGGAAAATCCACGGATTGGAAGCGGCGCTGCGGCCGATCATCACCCCATCGCAACCGGTCTGCGCCACCATGCTCACGGCATCCTCGGGTGAGCGGATGTCTCCGTTGCCGATCACGGGGATCTTCAGGACCGATTTGACGTGGGCAATCCATTCCCACTGCGCCTGGCCGCCATATCCCTGTTCGCGCGTGCGGGCGTGCAAGGCCACCGCATCGAGTCCGCAGCTCTCCGCCAGACGCGCCAGCTCGACACACACGATTTCCTGCTCGTTCCAGCCCAGGCGGAATTTCACCGTGAACGGAATCTGGATCGCCGTGCGTACGGCTTCGAAAATACGCCGGATCAGCGGCAAGTCGCGGAGCAAGCCGGAACCGCCGTTGCACTTGACCACCTTCTTGGCCGGACAGCCCAGGTTCAAGTCGACCAGATCAAAGCCGAGCTGCTCGATGCGGCGTGCGGCTTCACACAGGACTTCCGGATTGCTGCCGAACAATTGCGCCGAGATCGGATGTTCGTCCGGATAGAAATGCAGATACTGCTGCGCCTTTTTGTCCCCCTTGCGCAACATTCCGTCGGCGGAAGTGAACTCGGTCATGGCCAGGCCGCAGCCGCCCAGCTGGCGGATAAACTGGCGAAAGACCGTGTCGGTAATGCCCGCCATGGGCGCCAGCACGGTCGCCGGAGCGATGGTGGTCCGGCCGATCTGCAGCGCCGCCGGGACTCGCACTCCGTGAGGCATTTCCGTCTCGGCCGCCGGGTTTTCCCAATACTTGCGCACGGTTCTATTCTAAGGCACAGACCCGTTCACCACGGAGACACGGAGGCACGGAGGAAGGAAAGAGTTTCAAGTTTCGAGTTTCAAGTTGCAAAGGCTGCTTCCGTGTTCTGGAAACCAGAAATCTGAAACAGGAAACTGAATTGTTCCCCTCCGTGCCTCCGTGTCTCCGTGGTGAATAAAGTCTAAGTTCGGACTAGAACGACGGCGTCTTCCTCCACCGGTTTCGCAACATACTTGCCCGCCGCATCTCCGGCGTCCAGGTAGGCCCAGGGCAGAACGTGGTCGTGGGTAAAAACCACCAGCCAGCGGCCGGGTATGGCTTCCGCATAAAAGCGTTTTTTCTGTTCCATGGTTTCCGCCGGAAACAAGTCATAAGCCATGGTCCAGGCAATATCCAGGTGGTGGGCCGTCGGGATGAGGTCGCTCATGTAGCAGGCCGTCTTGCCGCCACTGGTGATGAGCACTGCCTGCATATGGCGCGTGTGTCCGGGATAGACGCGGACCGAGATACCGGGCGCGATCCGCCGGTCTCCGGAAATCAATTCCATTTGCCCGCTCTCGAGCAATGGACTGTAGTTGTCGCTGATATAGCTGACGTAATCGCGTTCGTTGGGGTGCTGGGCGTGTTCCCACTCGCCGCGCTGCACATAATATTTTGCCCGGGGAAAAGTGGCCACGGCGCGTCCGTTCCGGTAATAGGTATTCCAGCCGCAGTGGTCGAAGTGCAGATGGGTGTTGATGACAGTGTCCACTTCGTCGGGCGCAACCCCGGCCTGCTCGAAACTGTGCAGCAGCCGGGCTTCATTGTCGTAGATGCGCTGCGTCTTCTCCGGCAGCTTGGAACCAATGCCGGTTTCCACCAATACCGTGCGCTTGCCGTCACGGATCAGCAGCGAGTTCAGGCCGGTCTCGATGCGGTTGCGGTTATCCGCCTGGATCCGGCGTTCCCACAGGGGCTTGGGTACTACGCCGAACATAGCGCCGCCATCTGCCAGGAAGTGACCGTCGGAAAGGACGGTCAGCTCGAAGTCGCCTAGTGTCAATCGATGCACCCGCTTCTCCTTTCTGTTCGATTGTGCCCATTACCGGCTGGATGCAAGAATCATTGATTTCTCACCACAGATCATACGAAACCGCAATTGGCAATTGGCAATTGGCCAGAAACCGGGTACGGCATTACTTTTCGTTTCACAGCGAAGGCCATAGGATGAGCCGGTGTTTGATTTGGCTGCAAACTGCGAACTGTAAACTGCGAACCTTTGGCCGATTGAGGATTGGGCCAATCGCCAATGGCCAATGGCCAATTGCGGGGTTAAGGCTTCAGCCAGCGCTCAAAATGCTCTTGAATTCGATGAAACAAATACGTGCGGGCGGCAGCGCCGGAAAAGCTGTGGGTTTTGCGCGGATACAGTTGCAGGTCGAACGGGATGCCGGCCTCGATGAGGTTGTTGACCATCTGGATGGTATTTTGCAGGTGCACGTTGTCATCGCTGGTGCCGTGCGCTTCCAGCAGGTGTCCATGCAGATCGTGCGCGAAATGCACGGGCGAGCTGTTCTTATAGCCGTCCGCGTTGTCCTTTGGCAGCCCCATATAGCGCTCGGTGTAGATGGAATCGTAGTCCAGCCAGTCGGTCACGGGAGCCACCGCGGCCCCGGCCTGGAACTGGTCGGAATGCGTCATGGCATACAGCGTCAGATATCCGCCATAGCTCCAGCCCCACCAGCCCAGGCGATGGGAATCCAGTTGCGGATTATCGGCCAGCACCTGCTGGATGGCCGCCAACTGGTCCGCCAATTCCACTTGCCCGAAGTGGCGTGCCACGGCTGTGGCAAAGGCTTTGCCGCGTCCGGCCATGCCGCGATTATCCACGTGCAATACGGCATATCCGTCGTGCGCCAGGATTTGATCGAAAAGAAAGTGCCAGCCGCCCCAACCATCGACCACTTCCTGCGCGCCGGGGCCGCCATACGGGGCATTGATCAAAGGTATCTTCTTTCCCGCGGGCACAGCCGCCGGGAGCAGCAGCGTGCCATAAATCGTGGTCTTGCCGTCCGCCGCTTTCAATTCCAGCGGTTTGGGTGCGAGAAGGCCGTACTCGGCCACGTTGCGCGATTCCCAGAAAGCAACACATGCCGGGCCGTTGGCGGAAGCATGACCATCGATCGGCCCGCAGAGAGACATGCGGGGAGGCGTCATCAGGGTGCTGACGCGATCCACATAGTAGGTTGCCGCCGGCGCGAAGTTGGGCTCATGCGTACCGGGTTCCTGCGAAATCTTCCGCATCGGTGTGCTGCCGTCCAGTTTTACGGCATAGATCTGCTGCTGGCGCGGGTCGCCGGCGTTGGCCGTGAAATATACGGTCCCCGAGGATTCGTCCACGCCTTCGACTGAGGCAACGTCGAAGTCGCCGCTCGTCAGTTGCCGTTCCAGTTTCGCATCGGCGCTCAGCGGGGCGCTGGCGGAAAAACCATACAGATAGAGATGCATGTGTCCGTCGCGCCAACTCGGCCACAGAAAGCGGTCGCCGGATTTCAACAGCTGGAAGTCGCGGCCCGATTCCACCGGTACCCATGCCTGGGGCTCGCTCTCCGTCAGCAGCTTGCGGGTTTGGCCGGAGGTGGTATTTACGAACCACAGCTCCAGCTTGTTCTGCGCGCGATTGAGAAGTTCGACATAAAGCAGCCCCGCACTCACCCATCCGAAGCGCGGAATGTACTCGCGATCGGCGGGTTGGCCCACGGTGATCCACTTCAGCTTGCCCGTGTCCGCGTTTACCAGGCCCAGGCGCACTTCGGGATTGGCATCGCCCGCTTTCGGATACTTCTCCTGATCGACTTTGGGATGTTGTGGCATCCAGTCGGTGATGGGATAGGTGGGCACCGCTTTCTCATTGGTCTGCAGGAAGACCAGAGACTTGCCGTCGGGCGCCCAAAAATAATTGCTGCGCACCGCCAGCTCTTCGGCATAAACCCAGTCCACTTCGCCGTAAAGCAGGTTCGAATCCCGCTCCATGGTCAGAAGCTTCTCGGCGTTGTTGCTGGCGCTCCACACATGCAGCTTATGATCGCGAACGAAGGCGAGTCGCGAACCGTCGGGAGAAAACTTCGGGTCGGTGCTCGGTTCCGAGGCGGATGTGAGCTGGATGGCCAGGCCGTTATCGAGCGAATAGAGCCAAAGCTGGCCACGGGAGTCGAACAGCAGATGCTTGGAGTCGGGCGCCCATTGATAACCGGCCACGGAGTACCGCAGAATCCATTCCTTCTCGCGTTCGTTGGCGATTTTGCTGACGGGAGGCGCCAGGGTTTCCAGCTTTTCTTCCGTTACCAGAACGGCCTTCTTGCCGCTGGCCACGTCGATGTAATACAAAGCGCCGTGCTCGCCGGAATCGTCGCGCTGCACAAAACTGACCTTGGCGCCGTCCGGGCTCCATTTGATGGTCTCGGGAGGCCGGCCGGTGATCCCCCCTTCGGCGAAGATCGCTTCAATGCTAAGTTCTTTGGCGGCCTGAGCGAACCCCCAGGGAACTGACATAAACAGCAGGCACAAGACGGCGGCACGTTTCATCGGCGGCTCTCCTGGCGTAAAAGAGCGGAATGCCGAAGTGTATCAAAACCGCGGAAGCGGCGATGGCCAATTAGCAATTGGCCGTTGGCAAACCAGCTCTCCCCAATTCCGGTTAGGCTTGGGAAAATTCCACGGTGAAAAACAATGTTCACTCGCGCCGGCAGCCGGTCCACAGTGGCGGCAACAGCAACGGCGTACGGCACTGGTCTTCGGAACACCGGAGCAGACGTCCGGGTTGCATCTGAGGCAGCTGAAATCGCGACCGTGGACTTCCGCGGGACCAGCAGTGCGCGTCCCCAGCGGGACAACTGCAAACCTCTTCTGTTACAGCGTGTTACAATCAAGGGGCGCCCATGCATTCTGATATTCCAAAGCTTTTGCAACTGGAAGAGATCGACCGCGAAATCGCGCGCTTGCGCGCGGAAGTGGCCGCTTTGCCGCGCCGCGTGGCCGAGATCGAGACCCAGTTGGCGGGGATTCACGAAGGTGTGGAGCGAAACCGCCAGGCGCTAAAGGAAATCGAGGCCACCCGCCGCAAGCGCGAAGGCGATATTCAGAGCCTGCAGCAGAAGATTTCCAAGTATCGCGATCAGATGCTTGCCGTGAAGACCAACCAGGAATATAAGGCCCTGGGCAACGAAATCAACTTCGCCGAGCAGGAAATCCGTCTGATCGAAGACAAGATCCTGGAAGGGATGATCGAGACCGAGCGGCATGAACGTGAGCTGAAGGCCGCCGAAATCGAACAGAAGAAGCAACAGGCGGAAGTCGAGAAGGAAAAGTCGCAGGCCCGCGCCCGGACCGACGAAGATCAGAAGCGGCTGAACGAACTGGGGCCGCAGCGGGAAGCCCTGCGGAAGGAAATCGATCCGGATCACGTGCGGCATTATGACCGGGTGCTGAAGCTGCGCGGTTCCGCCATGGGTGAGGCCCGCGAGCAAAGGTGCCTGGCCTGTCACGTGCAATTACGGCCGCAAGTATTTCTCGACATCATTACCGCCGAGGAGTTTCTCATCTGCGACTCCTGCGGGCGCATCCTGTTCTTTATTCCAGCCAATAATCCCGGAGTGGCGGGCCCGAATGACCGGAAAGAAACCGAACAAGCTATCGCCGCCGAAGTCCCCGACCCTTCCTGATTCGGGTTCATCCATCCATGGTGGCCAAACCGCTATGAGTTCGGGGGAAATGCCTCGCCAGGGTCCGTCCGGCGCCAAGGAAATCATCCTCAGCGCCCGGGGTGCGGCACGCGTGCGCAACGGCCATCCCTGGGTCTACCGCTCCGATTTGGTTTCGGCCGAAGGCGTGCTCCCCGGCGCGCTGGCGGCGGTGCGTGATATTTCCGGAAAATTCCTGGGGACGGCGCTGTATAGCAGCAGCTCACAGATTGCCGTGCGTATGCTGGCGCCCGAGGCCATAACGGCAGAACAGTGGGGAGCGGTGCTGCGGCGGCGCATCGGCGAGGCGATCGCATTGCGGCGGCGTTTCCTTCGCGGCACCGACGCCTGCCGCCTGGTGTTCAGCGAGGCGGATTTTCTTCCGGGGCTCATCGTTGATCGCTATAACGACGTGCTTTCCCTGCAGGTGCTCACCCAGGCCATGGACGCCGATCCGGCGCGCCAGGCCATTGTGGACGAGCTGGTGAAGCTGCTTTCTCCGGCCGGGATCGTCGAACGCGTGGATGAACATATCCGCGAACTGGAGCAATTACCCGCGCGGGCCTCCGGTTTGCTGTACGGCAGCCGGCCGGAAACCGTGTTCAGTATGAATGACATCCGCTTCCATTACGATGGACTGAGCGGACAAAAGACCGGCGCCTTCCTCGATCAGCGGGAAAACTATGCGGCGGCGGCACAGTATGCGCGCGGGGAAGCTCTCGATGTGTTCTGCTATCAGGGTGGCTTTGCCCTGCATCTGGCGCCCGTCTGCGAAGCGGTAACCGGCGTCGATGCCTCCCGGGCGGCGCTGGAAGTGGCCGAACAGAACGCGGCCTTGAACGGGCGGGAACTGGAATGGCTGGAGGCCAATGCCTTTGATCTGCTCAAGGATTATGCGTCGGCCGGCCGGCAATTCGACACCATTGTGCTCGACCCGCCGGCCTTTGCCAAGACCAGGCGCAGCGTGCCTGGCGCCCTGCGGGGTTATAAGGAATTGAATTTGCGGGCGCTCAAAATGCTGCGCCCGAACGGTCTGCTGGTCACGTGTTCCTGTTCTTACCACGTCAGCGAGGGAGAGTTTTTGGGAATGTTGGCTTCCGCCGCGCTCGATGCCGGCCGGCAATTGCGCATTCTGGAACGGCGCAGCCAGGCGAAAGATCATCCCATCCTGCTGACCGTCCCCGAAACACAATACTTGAAATGCATACTGACGCTCGTCTTGTAATTCCCGGAAGTGGCACTACAATGAGAACCCATGGATGCGCCTGTCCAGCCCCAGTATCCCTCGTTGCAGTCCCCGGCCAGCCATGAGCTGCATAGTTCTCTCTGGGCGGACGCAATGGAACATGTGTTCCTGCTGGCGCTGTTGCTTGCCGGGGCGGTCGCCTGCCTGACCCTGGCTCTGGACTGGTTTCTTCTGCGCCACGAGGGCTGGAGACCGATGGCCATGGCGACGATTTCCGATCTGATTCTCAGCCTGATCGCGTTCGTGCTGCTGGTCTTGTTGTTGGTTCGCGCGCGCCAGCGGCGGCGACAGGTGGTTCACCAATTGGAAGTGATCGACCAGATGAACCATCATATCCGCAATGCGCTGCAGGTAATCTCGTTTAACGCGCGGCCGGTTACGCGCAACGACTGGGAATTGGCCGAGATCAAACAGGCGGTGGAACGCATTCACTGGACACTGCGCGAGATCCTGCCCAGGCTCGAGCCCCAATATTTGCCGTACGAGTACTCGAAACCGCAGCCGGAACAATCGGAGCCCTCCACGGTGGAGGCGCAAGGGCAAGGCGAGAAGGAATCGTAGCCGCAATATTTCCAATTTGAAATTGGGCTATTCCACCTGATGTTTTGCCGTATAGCCTTCGCGGGCGACGATCGTGTACTTCAGGTTCTTGCCTTTTTGATCCACCAGCTTCAGCGGCGCGCCGGTCTGTGGGTCCACCACTTCCACCTTCAACTTGCGGTAAGTGCCGTCCAGGTTGGGATTGGTGGGACGATAAGCCAGCACGTATTGATTGCGAATGGACTGCGCCATGTCCTGGAAATCTTCCGGGAATTCCGCTTCGAACCGCGGGAAATAGGCGCGCCCGCCGGTCAGCTTGGCGAAGGTGTTCATCTGATTGTCGGCCTGCAGGTAATCCATGTTGATTGAGCCCATGCGCATATCGTTGCGCGCCTCCACAAATTCCCGGAAGGCCCGGCCGGTGCTCATGGCAAAAATCGTGACATCCTTGGTGCCCTTGATCCGCTTCAGCATCTGGTCGTAAGTAATCCTGCTGAAGGTGTCGTATCCCCGGGAAATCAAAACGATGTACTTGCGGCCTTCGATGCGATCGAGCCGGTCGATGGCGTCGCTGAGCGCGTCGTAAAGATTGGTATCCCGAAACCCGGGAACCCGCAATTCATTGAGGGCGTTCTCCACCTGCCGCTTATCTTGCGTGAAATCGGTAAGGATATGCGGCCGGTTGTCGTAGTACATGACCGCGACCCAATCCTGCGGCTTCAGCAGGCGGGAGAAGGAATAAGCCGCGTTAAGTGTGTCGTATAGGAACGGAGTGGGAATATCGGCAAACTCCACCAGCAGCAGGGCGGTAATGGGCGCCTGAGTGACGTTGAAGGAGGTGATCTTCTGTGGCACCCCATCTTCGGAAACCCGGAAATTGCCTTCCTTCAGGTTCGGAATGAACTGTCCGTTGTAGGCGGTCACCATCACCGGCACCGTCACCAGGGAAACATCCTTGGTGACCGAGAAGTTGCCGACCTCGGGCGGATTCTTGGGCGGATGAACCGGCTCCGGAGGCGGCTCCTCCTTCTTCTTGGAGGGAATGGAATAAGGACCGAGATCGCCTTGCGGGCCGCCAGCCTCCGGCACCGACTGCGCGTCCGGAGTCTGTGACTTGGAGTTGGATTCCTGGGCGTACAAGGGCGCCATGCCCAATCCCAGGCCCAGTAGTGCAGTCAACGCCCAGCGGCGCAAGCCGCCATGCAAGCTTACAACAGCAGTTCTGTCAGCGGACATGACTTCTGGCTGCCTTTCCTCCCTATGCTAATATAAATACGGAGTGGCTGTATCTCGACGATAGAGGATCGAAGTCGAGAGCAGCTCTCCCGTTAGCCCATTCGGCGGCCCGTGGTATGAAACCAGCAGTTCTTATCTGTACCCTACTCTCTCTCATTTTGTCGTTGGCCGGTGTGGCCGTAGCTCAGAATCCGGACAGCATTTCTGTCCCTGACACCATCCCTTTAGACCAGATTCATCCGGGGATGAAAGGCGTTGCCTACACGGTATTCGAAGGGGTGAAACCGGAGCCGATGGACGTGGAAGTCCTCGGCGTCCTGGCCAACATAAACGGCCCCAAAGGCAGCGTCATCCTGATACGGCTGCACGGGAAAAAGGTGGAATACACCGGAGTGGTCGCGGGCATGAGCGGCAGTCCCGTGTACATCGAGGGGAAGCTGGCCGGCGCCCTGGCGTTCCGCATCGGCGAGTTTTCCAAAGAGCCGATTGCCGGGGTAACCCCCATCCGGGAAATGCTGGAGATCAATGAGCTGGATGCGACGCCTCCGGCCGAATCCGTACCCGCCCGTGCGAGCGCGCGCAGCGCAACGCAGCCGGCTTCAACCGCGGCGCCGGACCAGCCCGTCTTTGGCGATGCGCAGTTATACGCGAATTATCTGCAGCCGATCGAGACCCCGCTGGCGTTCAGCGGCTTCAGCGAGGAGGCGGTGCGCCGGTTCGCCCCGCAACTGGCCTCGGCCGGCATCGTTCCGGTGATGGGCGTCGGTTCGATCAGCGACATCAAGCAGCCGGAACCGCTGGAACCGGGTTCGGCGGTGAGCGCCGTGCTGGTGCGCGGCGACATGAATATCGCGGCCACCTGCACCGTGACCTATATGGATCCCAAGCGCCTGCTGGCCTGCGGACATCCGATCCTGCAATTCGGGCAGGTGCAGATGCCCATGTATAAGGCGCAGGTGCTGGCTACGCTGCCTTCCACCTATAACGCCTTCAAGATCGTGAATGTTACCGAGCCGGTGGGCGCTTTTGTCCAGGACCGGCATACCGGCATTATGGGGCGCTTCGGCGAGGAAGCGCGCATGATTCCCGTGACGGTTACCATTCACGGCATCGCGCAGCCGAAGCATTTCCATTACGAGGTGCTCAACAACGGCAAGATTACTCCCATTGCCATGATGGTTACCGTCTTCCAGGCGCTGCAGGGGTTGAATGAATACGGTGAAGACGTTACCTGCCGGCTGAATGGCCGTATCAATGTGGGAGGATTCCCGGCGGTCGACCTGAGCAATATGTTTGCGCCATCCGACAAGGCGCCGACCTCGTTCACGGTGGCCATGGCGGTGGGGGAACGCTTTGGCCGCATTTACGAGAACCCGTACGCCCGGCCCGATATTCAGGGCGTCAACCTGGATTTCGACCTGGTGAAGGAGCGGCGTTGGGCGCAACTGGAAAACGCCCGCACGGACGTGACGGAAGCGCGTCCCGGCGATGATATCGTCGTGGAAGCGGTGTTGCGGCCGTATCGCGGCGAGCGCATCGTGCGCCAGATTCCGATCAGGATTCCCACCTCCACGCCGCACGGGCCGTTGCGCATCCTGGTGAGTGACGGGGATGTGGTGGATCACATCCGGCGCATGCCGCCCGGTTTGGGCAGCAAGCTGGATCTGGCGTCGACCATCGCGTTGCTCAATAGCGAGCACGCCAATACGCGCCTTTATGTCTCCCTGTTGGATTCGAATTTGGAGGCCATGGTGGGGGACAAGGTGATGCCGGCGCTGCCCCTTTCGGTGATGAACGTCATGGAGGGCATGCGCGGCACCCAGGATATGATCGTGCTGGGCGAGTCGTCGGTAAATGAAGCTTCCACCCCGTTGGACTATGTGGTCTCAGGCGCGCAAGTAATCACGATTAATGTGAAGTGATAACGATTTGCGGATCGTCCGTCTAACAGAATTTGGGATCTTCCTGGACGATTAACCGTGAGGGTGCCCGGTCCTTTCCGCCGGGCCATTGATCCCGGTTAGTGAAGTGGTGACTGTGCCCGGCGGAAAGGGCCGGGCGCGATGATGTGTAGGCTCCGCCTACTTGCCTGATACCAACGTGATACGCGGATAATTCTTCTATGAGCAAGCGGCTTTGCATTTTCTCTCTGATGTTGTTGCTGGCGTGTGCCGGCGCCTATGGCGAAGGTACCCGTACCTGGCAGCAATCCAAGTTCGATGAGTTCGAGAAGGGTACGTCCCATGGCGTGGCGATCCGCAGCGACGGTGCGCTGGAACTGGCGCCGGCTTTCAAGGCGCTGGCCACGACGTCTTCGACCTATATCTGGGCCATCGCCTCCGACCGGCAGGGTAATGCGTACGTAGCCGCCGGCGCGCCCGCCCGCGTGTACCAGGTGACTCCCGAAGGCAAGGTGACCGACATTTTCGAGCCGCAGGAATTCCAGGTCCAGTCGCTGGTGCTGGACAGGAATGACGTGATCTATGCGGCCACGTCTCCCGACGGCAAGGTGTATAAGATCGAGCACCAGCCGGCCAAGGGGAAGAGCGAAACCGCCAAGGCAGCGAAGCCCAATACGGGCGCCGACCCTGCCTGGTCCTCCTCGGTGCTCTACGACCCCAAGACCAAATACATATGGGCGCTGGCGCTGGATGGCGCGGGGCGGCTCTATATCGCCACCGGCGATCACGGCGAGATCTTCCGGGTGGATGCCAAAGGTCAGGGAGCCTCCTTCTTTCGCAGCGACGAAGCGCACATCCGCACGCTGGCCTTCGATCCCAAAGGCAATCTGATCGCCGGCTCGGATGGCAGCGGCTTGATATATCGCATTTCCCCGGAGGGACAAGGCTTTGTGCTGTACAGCGCTCCCAAGAAGGAAATCACGGCGTTGACGGTGGACGATGCGGGGAACATCTATGCGGCGGGGGTGGGCGATAAGCACGGCGCGGGAAATCCGCCGCCGGCGCAGTTGCCGCCGCCGGTCCCCGTGACTCCCGGTGGACCGGCCCTGCCCATGCAGTTGCCGCCCAACTTCCCGCTGCCGGGCATGGGCGCCGTGGGTTCCGAGGTGTATCGGATTACTCCGGATGGAGCGCCCACGCGTATCTGGAGCTCCAAAGACGATCTGGTGTACTCGCTGGCGTTTGATAGCCAGGGGCATCTGGTGGCCGGAACCGGCAACAAGGCGCGCCTGGTTTCGATTCAGGGAGAACAGGAATTTACCGATTTGTTGAAGGCCAGCGCCAGTCAGGTAACGGGATTTGCGAAAGCTCCCAATGGCGGGCTGTACGTGGTGACCAGCAATCTCGGAAAGGTCTTCCTGCTGGGCGGCATGCCCGGAACCGACGCGACCTACGAAAGCGACATTTTCGATGCCAAGACTTTTTCGCGCTGGGGCCGGGCCGAAGTGCGGGCCCACGGGGATTTTGAGCTGTGGGCACGCAGCGGCAATGTGGACAATCCCGACCGCAATTGGAGCCCCTGGACCCGGGCTGACCTGCGTAAGGATGAGCCGCTGGCGGTTCCCCCGGCCCGCTTTGTGCAATGGAAGGCGGTACTGCATCCGGGTACGCCGGCGCCCGGCATCGACAGCGTCACGCTGAACTATCTGCCGAAAAACGTGGCTCCGGTGATCGATGAGGTGGTGGTGCAGCCCGGGCTGCGCTACCAGCCGTCCCCCAAGCCCACCGGTCCGGAAATCGTGCAGAGCAACGCCGGGCCGCCTGCCGCGCATGTGGAACCACCGCCGCCGCCCGCCGTTCGCGACCGCGACGCGATTGGCGTCCGCTGGTCCGCCCATGACGATAATGACGACCAACTCGTCTTTTCGCTGTATTACCGCGGCGACGGCGAGAACAACTGGAAGCTGCTGAAGGACAACCTGACCGACCGCTTCTATTCCTTCGACGCCGGCTTGCTGCCCGATGGCGGCTACACCGTCAAGGTGCTGGCCAGCGACGCGCCCTCCAATTCCCCGGACACCGCCCTGACCGATGAGCGCGAAGGCGAGCACTTCGACGTGGATAACACTCCGCCGCGCATTGACGATCTGAGTGCCGCGGCGGAAAAGGCCGGGTTGCATGTGCGCTTCCGCGCGACCGACAGTTTTTCCGACATTATGCGCGCCGAGTATTCCGTGGATGCGGGGGATTGGCACTTCCTGGAGCCGGTCGAGCGGATTTCCGATGCGCGCACCGAAAAATACGATTTCACGGTTCCGGAACCCAAGGCCGACGCTTCGGCGGCCAACCCGGCCTCCACCGAGCACCTGATCGTGGTGCGCGTGTGGGACCGGTTCGACAATGTAGCCGCGGCAAAGACCGTGATTCGCGCGAAATGACGGATGGATTGCCTTAGTTCTTGGGTATGCTCTGGCCCACGCTGCCGGACGCATGTTCCTTGGCTTTGGCAATCAGTTCGAGCACGCGTTGCTTTTCCGGATAATCGGGATTGGTCTGCAATAGTTTTTCCCAGGCCGCGATTGCGCCTTTGACGTCGTTCTTGCCTTGCCACTTCACCATGCCCACGTTGAACAACGTGCCGCCGTGCTTGGGATTATAGGAGAGCGATTTCTGGTACTCGGCCAGGGCGGCATCGGCATTGCCCTGGTACCACAGACAAGTGCCATAGTCGGTCCGCACATCCACATTGTCGGGCTGCAGTTTCAGCGCCTTCTGGTAGTACTCGATGGCGTCGGCATACTGCTGGGTGTCGTAATAGACGCCCCCGATCTGCGCCAATAAAGCCGGATCTGCCGGATTGGCTTTGAGCTGCTCCAGCAACGGCTCCGCCTGCTTTTTGCCCATGGCCGCCAGTTGCTCGGGACTGACTTGCGAGGAATTATCCGGGGCCACGGCGGCAGGCGGGTTCGTGGCGGCGGGCGCATTGGCCGCCGAAGAACCGCGCAGCAAATAGCCGGCTGCCATCCCGACCAACAGACAGATCACCGCCAGCACGTATGCTTGCGTGCTGGTCCAGTTGGACGATGACGCGGGAGGTTTGACTTCATTGGGCATTGAATATTCTCCGTCGTGCGGTGTGATCAGTGTATCGCTTTGGGTGGCGTTTTTGGGGCTCGCCCGAGGGGTTGCGATCGAGCTTTGGAGAAGCCAACGTCTTTCAGGCCGAAGCCGACCGAGCCCGCGTAGCGGGCAAAAGATGGTAGCCCCAGGCACAAGCCTGGGGAAAATTGTAATCGACGGGCGAAGCCCGCTTAGCGGGCGTAAGAACTATTGCCAGATGTAACGCTCGTCGAATCTTTTGCCCGCTACGCGGGCTTGGCCTTTGTGCGATTGGTATTCGGCGTTATTGCCACAGGTTCGGTCGTCCCTTCAGGCCGTACCCTCCGCAGCCCCCTCCATCGTCGGCAGAAACTTCCTCTGGATAGGCATTCTTTGCCGCCTTGGGGCGCTGTTCTGGCAAAACTGCTGCCGGTGAGATCAAAAGGTTGAAGGGTCTGAGGAATTTAATCATGCTCCCAAGTCATTGTCCTGATTCAACCAAGGCCGTTACCTCCAAGCACGTTTCCGCACTGCCCCGCTGTTTTCGAATTCCTGGCCCTTGGAGTGCCGGCATATTTGCAGGGGAAAGTGCCACCAGGGGAGCTGTACAGGTGGCGAGTTGGGGTAAGGCTGGAACGCGAGAGGATTGTTGCTCGCGGTTCCAGCATGGAGGTTAAGGATGTCTGTTCTTGGAATCTCAAGCATGAGTTCCCATGGCGCCGAGTTCCAGCAGCTCGGGCAGGCGCTGCAATCCGGCAATGTGAGCGCGGCGCAGCAGGACTTTGCGCAACTGACACAGAATGCGGCCAATGCGCAAAACAACCCAGCCAGCACGCAAAGCACGAGTTCGCCCTGGTCGTCCGAGGTGTTCAGCAACCTGGCACAATCGCTGAAGATTCAGTTGGCCAGCGGAACGGCGGGAGCGCAAAGCGCCAGTGCGTCGGGGTCACCGTCACAGGAATTCGGCGCCCTGGGACAGGCTCTCCAGTCTGGTAATTTGAGCGCAGCGCAGCAGGCCTACGCGCAAATGCAGCAGAGTGTTCTAAATATTCAGCAGACCGAAAGCCATCATCATCACCACAATCACACCCCTTTGCAGCCCGTGCAGGCGGCGACGAGCAACACGAGCAGTTCCTCCACCGGCAGCGGTGCGAGCACCAGTACGATCGGAAGCACGAGCAGCAGCACGAACGGCTCGAACTTTCTCTCCTCGGCTTTGAGTCTTTTTAGTGCGGTAGCTTAGAAAAGCGCCGCCGGCTCTCGGCCTTTGGCCGGAACCTGAAGTTGCAATTGGCAATTGGGTCGAACATGGTTCACGGTTTACAGTTGGCAGTTTACAGCCAAACCTGAGGCTGCTCCCGTGCCGAACTGGCAGCAGGCTGTCTGCCGGTTGGCTGCAAGCTGTGAACTGTAAACTGTAAGCCTTTCCGAGGTTGAAACAGCTTCCCTATTGCGGGGTTTGCCGGCGGGCGGTATTTCAATTAATTCTGGTTCTGACCGATCCACTGCCGCAAGCGGAAAAGGTCGTATTCGGGGATATCGAGAAACTGCAATCCGGCGCGGCCGGAACGATCGACCCAAACGATGCGGGCCACCCCCCGGACCTCATTGGAGGTATCGGGCAGCGAGAAGGTAAACGGCAGCGAGCGTCCGGGGTGCAAGATCTCCATGGCCTGTACCGCCATTCCGCTCTCGCTCAGGTTGAGCAGGAATGCCGGCTCTTCCGTCCAGTTCACATAGACGACAGGCTTGACCTCAACTCTTAGACCGCGGCATCCGGCCAACACATTGGAGTGGAGGGCCATCCCGACGGATTATAGCGCTTCTGGTGGCGGCACAGATTATGAAATGTTTGGCAGGCATGAGCGGACTTACTTCCGAATGGACAGATGCTGGAAATCCGGCTGCCTCGGGCCGACGGCCAAGAGCCGACGGCTGCATTCAAGAAACATGCTATACTCCTTCGCCGATGCGAGGGCGTGTGCTGCAATGGGTATTGCGATCCTTGGATGGCGCAGCGGAAGCGCTGCCGTGGCGCCGGGGACGGCGAAGCGCGAGGCATTTACGCACCGGCCGGCGCGGCGAAGATGACGCTTATTTCTGGTTACGCCGCCAGGGCTACGTAATCGTGGCGCGTAATTGGCGGTCGCCGCGGCGCAGGGGCGAACTCGATTTGATCGGGTGGGAGAAGCAGGTCCTCTGTTTTGTCGAGGTGAAGACCCGCGCCCGCCGGGATCTGGTTTCGGCGGAAGCCGCCGTCGATCTCTCCAAGCAGCGCGAATTGCGGGCGATGGCCGCCGAGTATTTGCGCCGTCTGCCCGGATCGGCGCCTCCGTTTCGCTTCGATGTGGTGACGGTGTACTACGAGACGGCCCCTCGGCCGGACATTACCTTGCTCCGCGACGCCTTTCCCGTTACCGGATAAAGTTGTACTCGGAGGCCGTGCGGGAGGGCTCGAAGGGCGGTTTGGACAATCTAAGGTGACAGAGAACCAGGGACCACAGGTGCAGGATCCGCGGATTTCGGGAGGTGCCCCATTTCTGGGAGCTTTCGGGTTGCGTTAGAATCTAAGCCACTGGGTGCTGGGGGTGCGTTCCGGTTTTTTTCACCCCTCATTCCGGGGCGTTATTTTTGGAGAAATCATCCGTGCCTGAATTAAGAAAAGATCCAATCGTTGGCCGCTGGGTAATCATTTCCACCGATCGCGCAAAACGTCCCACGGATTTCGCCCGTGAGGGCGTGAAGCCCAAGGGCGGGTTCTGCCCTTTTTGTTACGGGAACGAAAGCAAAACCCCGCCGGAAATCCTGGCTTTCCGCCCCAGTCCGAATGGCGCGCAGCCAGTCGCGAAGGATTCGCCGGGCTGGACGGTGCGGGTGGTGCCGAACAAGTTTCCGGCGCTGGGCATCGAAGGCAGCCTGAACCGCCAGGCCGAGGGCATGTTTGACAAGATGAACGGCATCGGCGCGCACGAGGTGATCATCGAAACGCCGGACCACAATGCCACCCTGGCCACCATGGCGGTGAAACGGGTGGAGGACGTGTTGTGGGCTTTCCGTGATCGCATTCTCGATCTTCGCCAGGACAAGCGCTTCAAGTACATCCTGATTTTCAAGAACCATGGCGAAGCCGCGGGCGCATCGCTCGAGCATCCCCACTCCCAGTTGATTGCCTTGCCGATTCTGCCCCGCCGCGTGGTCGAGGAATTCGAAGGCGCCAAACAATATTTTCTATACAAGGAGCGGTGTGTTTTCTGCGACATCGTGCACCAGGAAATCGATAACGGGGTGCGCGTGGTGGCCGAGAATGAACACTTTCTGACCCTGGCCCCCTATGCCCCGCGCTTTCCGTTCGAGACCTGGATTCTGCCCAAGCGTCACGAGTCGGCGTTCGAGCACTCCTCGTCGCAGATGTACGCCGCCTTGGCGCGCTCGTTGAAAGACCTGCTGAGCCGCGCCGAACGCGTGCTGGATAATCCAGCCTACAATCTGGTGATCCATACCTCGCCGGTGCAGGACCCGCAACAGGATCACTATCATTGGCACATGGAATTCATGCCCAAGCTGACCAAGACGGCGGGATTCGAATGGGGAACTGGTTTCTACATCAACCCTACTCCTCCCGAGGAAGCAGCCCGCTTTCTGCGCGAGGCCGTGGTGCCCGCCGAAACCAGCCAGACCGCTACCGTTTAGGGAAGACCAAGGCAGTTGCGAGTTGCGAGCCGGCGGTTCTGAGCTCGTGACTCGCGACTCGCCACTCACCGCGATGCTATTTTCATTTCCGGTGTTTCCAGCAGGACGATGGTGACCCAGTACAAGCCCCCCGGATATTTGGGGGTGCGAGCGTAGCAGACGCCAACGCTGTATTGGGTAATTCCCCGCACGCCGCTCAGGCGGGCGACGGAGGCCGGCAACTGGGCCGGATCCGTGGTGGCATAGGAGGCGGCGAAGCGAGCGCCGGTCAGGGCCAACGCCGGTTTGCTGTCCGGCAATTCTTTATGTGCCATGGATTGCGCGGCTTCGTGCAGCCGGGGATCGGAAACAACGGTCAGGCTGTCTGCTCCGGCTTCGCGCCGCAACCGGTCGAAACTGGCTTCCAGCATCGCGGCCGCCTGCTCGTCGGACACCTCGGTGAGGCGGTGTGCGAAATCTTCCACGATGTACCAGACTCCGCCCATTTCCACCAAGCCCAGGCCGACGGCATCGAAGGCCGGATCCAGCAGATTGGCGCGATGGGCCGGAGAGCCCAGGAAACTTCGATGGGCATTCTCCACGCTCAGGTCATAGACCACATTTTCACTGGCGCGGTCGAGGCGAACGTTCTGGGAGGTCAGCCGGTCCAGCAGCGGCGGCTCGCCCTCGAAGCGATGCGATAACGTGCCCCGCTCGGCCATGATCCGGGCATGGTGCGTGGCGGCTTCCGCGAGCCGGTCGTCCCAGGCCAGCGCCGGCAGTCCGGCTTGGCTGCGCGTTTGGTTGATCAGGTTGAGTAAAACGTGCTGCTGCTCGGCGACGGTACGCGGCTGGACTGCGGCGGAGCTGTAGCTCACCTCCGGCGAGGCGGAACTGGCCACCGGCAGCGCATCCGGCCCGGACGCGGGAAACCCGAGCAACACGATTAGGGCGAATAGCACGTATCCAGCATGGCGCAACTGGCCACAGATACCAGCGCAACCCATAGACGCGGCGTCACCACAGTAAGGGTACTTCGGTACCCAAAATCTACGCGCCGTCCCTGCGGACCCGCTCCCAGTGCGGGTTGAAATTTTGACGGCCTATGAAAGCCGCGAGATGGCTGCTCGCGGTGGCGGCAAGGCCGAAGCCTAATGGATGCCCAACACCACGTCGTAGAGCACGCGAAATCCCCGGCGCAGCTCCTCCAGGCGAATGCGTTCATTGTCCCCATGGCCGGTGCTGGCCTCGTCCAGGGTGGTCAGGTAAGGGTTGTACCCGTAGCAGATGATGTCGAGCTGCCGGTAGCGTTGGCTTTCGTTATAGCCGCTGGCCATCCGCGGCAGCACCGGCGTGCCCGGGAAATAGTGCTGGCTGACCCGGCGAATGGCGTCGAACAAAGGAGTATGGATGGGCGACGAGTTGCCCGCGGCGAAGGTGTCCAGCGGCTCCACCGTGACATGGGAATCGGCCACTACATGGCGCAGGGTCTTCAGGAATAGTGCGGGGTCCTCGCCCGGCAGCAAACGCACATCCAGATTGGCCCAGGCCTCTTCGGGAATAACGTTCGTCTGTTGCGCCCCGCCCAGCATGGTCACGGATATGGTTTCGCGCAGCAGGTAATTCAGCGAGCCATCCTGCATTACCGACCGGCGAAAGGAGGCGCTCTTGAGCGCCTGCTGGATATTGCGCAATTGGGCGGCCCGGGCCGGCGGTTCGTAGGGGGCCATCTCGGTCAGCAACTGCTGCACCTGCGGAAATACTTTCAACTCCGGCTGATAGGCCAAAATGCGGTTCAACGCATAGAGCAGGCGATTGGGGGCGGAATCTTCGATGGGCCGCGAGCCGTGCCCAGGCTGTCCATGCGCCACCACGTGCAGCCAGAAAGGCGCTTTCTCCGCGATATCGACGCCGACATATCTGCTTTCCCCGTCTTCCAGAAGATTCTGTCCGCCTTCGGTGATCAGGAATTCCGCATGGTCCAGCAGCTCGCGATGATGCGCGATGAACCAATCCGTGCCGGAGTCGTGGACCTCCTCATCGGCCGTCGCCAGCAGGATCACGTCGCGATCCATGGCCGGCTGCTCGCGCTTCAGCAGAATCAGGACCAGCAATTGCGCCAGTCCTTCGTTCTTCATGTCCTGTGCGCCGCGGCCGTACATGGAATTGCCGATGATCGCGCCGCTGAAAGGTGGCGCCAGCCAATGCGAAGGCTCGCTGGAAACCACGTCCATGTGGCTGAGCAAAACGATCGGACGCTTGCCGCCGCCCTCGAGGGGAACTCCGTTTACCACGTGCGTTGCCCGCACGCGGGCCCACAGGTCGGCGCGGCCGGATGAATACTGGAACAGCTGGTTCTCGATGCCTTCGGCGTCGAGTATGCGCTTGAACCATTCCGCCGCTGCCAACTCATTTCCCGGAGGATTGGTGGTATCGATGCGAAGGTATTCCTGCATCCAGCGTATTGCCAGATCCTGATATTGGCGCATGTGATCGGCGGGAATCAGATCGGAAGGCAAGGCTTGCGGCGCCGGCCCGCTGAGACGGACTTCGGTGGCGTTGCCAGGGTCCACGGCTCCCGCGGCGTGCAAGCGCGAGGCCCCGGTTACAACCAGAGCCAGCGCCAGCCAGAGAATTAGAGCCGGGTGAGAGCGCCGCATACGCCTTACGTGAGTTGCACTTCCGGTTCCAACCCGTGAAGAGGGCGAAATGGTTCCGACCAGCCGGCGACTCAGCGCCAAGGCCGGTTCCGCGAGGCTCAAGGTCTGGAATCAGGCATTTAGCGGCAATCGTGGCTTCTGTAGCCTGGCCTTGGGCGTGACCAAAAGGAATACGGCCTTGACATTAGTTTCCGGTTCCCAGCGATTCCCGCGGGGTTTATTCTGGGAACCGGAAAGCCGATTAGATTTTTCAATGAGAGAGTAACTGTGATCGAACTGGCGCCTTCTATACTGTCCGCCGATTTTGCGCGGCTGGCCGAGCAAGTGAATGCCGCCGCTGCCGGTGGGGCCACCTTGCTGCATGTGGACGTCATGGATGGCCATTTCGTCCCGAACCTTACCATTGGTCCTCCGGTGGTCGCTTCTTTAAACCGCGCGACCGAACTGCCGCTCGACGTTCACCTGATGATCGAGAACCCCGATCTGTATATCCCGGCGTTTATCGAGGCCGGCGCCGATTGGATTTCCGTCCACCAGGAAGTGGCGATTCATTTGAATCGTACGTTGGATTTAATCCGGCAGCACGGCGCCTTGGCGGGCGTTGTCATCAATCCCGCCACGCCGGTGCACACGCTCGAGGAAGTGCTCGACATGGTGGATTTCGTGCTGGTCATGTCGGTTAACCCCGGCTTTGGCGGGCAGAAGTTTATTCCCGGCTCGCTGGAGAAGATTCGCAAGCTGGCCGCCCTGCGCCAATCCCTCCGGCTGAAGTTTCGCATTGAAGTGGATGGCGGAATCGCCCTGGACACGATTGAAGCCGTGGTGCAAGCCGGCGCTGAGGTGTTGGTGGCGGGCAATGCCGTTTTCGGCAAAGGCGATCCCACCGGCAATGCCAGAAAATTGCTGAAGACAGCCATCGAAGCGAGCCAGCTGAAAGTTTAGTAGTTGGCAGTTAGTAGCTGGTGGCTAGGGGCCGCTGTGCCCCCGCCTCCGGGATTTCGCCTTCTCAAATGGTTCTTCGGCGGGACGCGATTCTAAGGTTTTCGGCTCCTGACTACTAGCTGCCAACCACTAGCTACTAAGGGTTCCGATTTCCTGTAAACTATTAAGCAAAGCTGACTTCAGAATCCTGGCGGCAGCGGTCGCCGCAAGGCAGATTCTCCAGAGGTAGGGAATGTATCGTCGTTGGTTGGTCATCGCTGTTGTGCTGGCGCTGGTATTCAGTCTGGCGGCCTGCAGCAACAAAAAAGTCAGCAACCCGATTGCAAACATCGACTCCAAGCAGCCGGACAAGGTGTTGTTCGATCGTGCCACCGAGGCCATGAAACACAACCAGTTTGACGTGGCCCGGATGAGTTTGCAGACGCTTATCAACACCTACCCGGACTCGGAATATGTGGCGCGGGCCAAGCTGGGCATTGCCGACAGCTGGTACGCTGAAGGCGGTTCCACCGGTCTGGCGCAGGCCCGGGCGGAGTACGAGGATTTCAAGACCTTCTTCCCCAACATGGCCGAAGCCGCCGAAGCGCAGATGAAGATCGCCAACATCGAGTTCCAGCAGATGGAGAAGCCCGACCGCGATTACACTCACGCCAAGCGCGCCGAGGACGAGTACCGCAACATGCTTCTCCAATATCCCGACAGCAAGCTGGTTCCCGAGGCCAAGGAGCGGTTGCGGCAGGTGCAGGAAGTGCTCGCCGACGGCGAGTTCGAAGTCGGCCGTTTTTATTACATGCGTCCCGCCTATCTGGCCGCGATCGCCCGCCTCCAATCGCTGGTCGATACCTATCCGCTGTTCAGCGGCGCCAGCGAAGCTCTGTTCATGCTGGGAGACGCTTATCAACGGCAGGCCGAGGCCGTCCGCAACGCCAGGTTCGGAGGAGTTCCCGCCAAGGTGCAAGCCCAGAAGGCCATCGCGATCAAGAATTTTGAAGATCATGCCGCCGAAGCCTACGCGCGCATCATCACGCGCTATCCGGTCACGGAGCGAGCCAACGATGCCCGGCGGCGACTGGAAGAGCTGAAACGGCCGGTCCCGAAGCCTACGGCGGATGCCATCGCCCAGAACAAGGCGGAAGAAGCCAGCCGCGTGCGCGCAGGCCTTTGGGAGCGTACGGTGGAAAACTTCCATCGCCATCCCGATGTTGTGCTGGCGGCCAAAGTCGGCGAACCGACGCTCACGGATCCGAAACCTACCAGCGCTCCCCAGTTGGCGCGCGAAACCTCGGCTTTGGTTACGGGCAAGAATGCCGGCACGGGGAGTGCGCCCGGCCTCTCTCTGGAAACCGGAGCCAACGGTGAGCCTCCGCCCAATGCGCCCCCTCCGCGTTCGGATGCCACCCCGGCCCAGCCGAACGATGCCAATGCGATTCCTGAGCTGAAGCCGCTGGATTCCGGCCCCAGTGCCGCGCCGGCAGCATCACCGGCCGCGCCGAACGCGGGAGGACCGCAGGTGGCCCCGCCGCAGGTGAATGAAGCCGCCCAGGCGGGCAGCTCGACGCCAGCCGCAGCCACCGCTGCTTCCGCCGCCACGGACAACTCCGGAAGCCAGCCAGACCAGGGCCAGAGTACGTCGAAGAAGAAGAAGAAAAAGGGCTTGGCCAAGCTCTTACCGTTCTAAGGCGGTTCCGGTGCTCATGTAACCGGGCTTTAAAAGGGCGCGGCTTCAGCTGTGCCGCTGTGCATTGCATGAGAGGTGGCCTTTAGTGCGTGCGCGAGAACTCGGGTGATGAAACACAAAGTGGGACCTGGGCGGTAAAAACCGCGTAGCGGTTAGGCATGTTAGCCCAGCGCTTCAGCGCTGGGTGGGCATGAAAAAAGAGGACCAAAGTCCCGTAGGGACGACGCCAAAGGTTCTTACACACGCCCTTTAGGCCCTGAGACCCACCTCCCCCAGCGGCTAAAGCCGCGCTCTCTGGGCCTGTTTACGGCACGCCTGAAGGCGTGCCCTTTCAAACCAGCTACAGCTATTGCGAAACCGCTCCAAGGGAATGATCCAGCGCGGAGTTTAGAAGCGCGGGCTTCGGGACCGCGTTTTTCTTGGGCCGCGGTCTTCGCGGTCTTCGCCGGGCGGAAGCGGGCCCTTGTGGCCGAGAGCCGAGAGCCGACGGCCGATGGCTGTATTGTTTCGGCCGACAGCCAACGCCGTAGGGGAGTAATACCTTGGTGCAGGGGCGGGGGCCGAATTCATTGACTTAGGGTCGCGGAAACAGTAACTTTTTCTGCACGGTCCTCTGCGCACAGGCGACACGTGTGGCTGGGGGAATGCCCCGGCAAAGGAAGAATTGTGGTGCTCAAGATTCTGCTTGCTGACGACAGTATGATTGCCCAGAACATGGGCAGGAAGATCCTCACCGACGCTGGCTACGACGTGACTCCGGTAAGCAACGGCGCCGCCGCGGTGAAGCGGCTTCCCGACGTCAAGCCCGACATCGTATTGCTCGACGTTTATATGCCCGGCTATACCGGCCTGGAAGTCTGCGAAAAGATCAAGAATGCGCCGGATACCGCCCATGTCCCGGTATTGCTTACCGTGGGCAAGCTGGAACCCTTCCGCCCGGAAGACGGCATGAAGGTGAAGGCGGATGGCGTCATCGTCAAGCCTTTCGAAGCCACCGACCTGGTTGCCGTCGTCGCGAAATTGGCGGAGCGCATTCCCGTTGGCGCGCGTGAGCCCGTGGTCGGCGCCGAAGAGATATTATCTGCGGTGCAATCCGGGCAGGGATTGGCAGTTGTGGCGCCGCCGCTGGTTCCGGTTGCAGTGCCGGAAGTGGTCGCCGCCGCGCCCGCCGCCCCAATTCCCGCCGCTCCAGCTCCTGCCGCCATGGAAGAGGACTTCCTGAGCGAAGTTGCTGCTGCGGCGCCGGCTGCTGCCGTGACCGAAACTCCAGCGGCTCCCGTGGCGGAGTCTTCCACCGGCAGCTCTGATCTTTCGATCGAGATCGATTTCCTTATGGATACGTCCGCGGATTCGACGCCGGTTTCCGTCGCCCCGGAAACGGTTGTCGCGACTCCGGAAGCGGAAACCATTCCCGAAGCGCCCGCGCCCGTTCCCCCCGCGGAAATTCAGGCCGCCGTTGCCGGGTTCGATCTTCGCACGCCGGAGGCTCCGGCCAGCCAGCCCGCGGTAGCGCCGCCGGCAGAACCTGCAAGTGTGGCGCCGGCCGAACCCGCGAATGTGGCGCCGCCGGTGGCCGTTGACTCCACGCCGGAGTTGCCGCCGCTCGAAATCTTTTTGGAAACCGTGGAGACGGAAGCGGAAGGCGAAGCCCAGGTGGAGTTCATGGAACCCACGCCGCCGCGGGAGCCGGTTCCCTCGCTTCCGGGCCTGGAACCCACAGCTCTGGAGGCCCCGCCCGAGACCGAGTTTACCGCTGCTGCCGGACTCATGAGCGACTACCACGAGTCGCCGGTGAAAGCTCTCAGCGAGGCCGTCACCGCCCCGGCAGACGTCCCTGCCGAGGAGCCCCCGGGATTTGCGCTGTTTAATTCGGTGCTGGCCGCCGATGCCGAAATACAGGTTGAGCAGCCGGTGGCCGCAACCCTCGAGACCTCCGGCGCGGCTGCGAAAATTGCCGAGCCGCCGCCTGCGCCTCCGGTGATTGCCGCGGAACCCGAGCCCGAGTTTGCCGAAACGGCCACTCAGGCCCGCGTCACCGATACCCAGATTCCGGACCAATTTGCGGCGGAGAGTTCGATGGCGACGCACGATGCCATTGGCCAGGCCCTGGAAGCAATGTTGGCCGGCAGCTCCCAGGCGCCGGAGATGGAAGAGGACCTGTCGCAAATGGAGGCCCTCGAGCAGGCGGTCGAGATTTTTTCGCAATCCCCGGTCCGTGAGCCGGAAGAGTTGCCCGCGCCCGTCGAAGCTCCGGTTGAGTTTGCGCCCGAGCCTGAGGAACCGCCCCTGGAATTCACGGTGGAAGCGATTGCCGAAAACGTAGAGCCGGAGGAGCCTTCCGCTGCTCCTGCCGAGGCAGTCATGGCTTCCGTGGAAATGCCGGTCACCCCTGCGCCAGTCATAGCTTCCGCGGAAATGCCGGTCGCCGCTGCTGCCGCCGAGCCGGTAGTGGTTGCCGCCCCCCCGGTGGACGAGAAAGTTGCGGAACAGATCGTCGATCAAGTTCTCCAGCGCATCCGGTCAGGCTTGGTGGAGGAAGTAAAACGGCTGCTGGAACGGCCGTAAAGCTGGGAACGGCGCAGCGATCGGCGAGCCACGGTAGGCGGAATTGAGAAATTACGTCCCTTCCGTCGTCCGAGGTCTTCAACCGAGGTTCTCCGGGAAAGTGCTCGGATTAGGCCGCCCCGAAATACCTGCCATACCCCACCCTGCCGTCCTCAGGCTCCTAACTCCTAACTTCTAGCTTCTAACTCCTGATTTTCAATGCTCCGCTCGGAAAGGCCCTGCTTGTGCGCCGTTACGACGCGCGGGCAGCGACTTGCTTGATTGTGGGTGGGAATGACCGGATGGAAACTAGCTGTCCCCGCTTTTCGAAGAGCGGTTAGGTTCCCGAATTTGAAACAGCTGCGCGGATCAGGATGTCCCCCATTGTTCCCATTGTTAAGACGAATTAAAATACTTGACACCCCTAACTCCCCGGTCGATTGGAGGAGGCTATGTCAACACACCGGTTCTGGCGAGGCGCGTGGGTCGCGGTGAGCGGCGCGTGCATTGGATTCTTGGCTGGCCTTTCTGTTTCTCCCGTCGCTGGGGTCTTGCTTTCAGGCATAGGGGCGTTAGCAGGGGGCATGACAAGCACGCTGGCGGGGCTCGGTATCGAAGCTTTGCCTGACAATCAGACTGATAGACCGAACGCGCCCGACATTCGGATTGCCAATCCGATACCCGTCAGTTTGCTATTGTTAGGAATGGTACTAGGGACAGTACTGGGAGTCTGGGTCCGGACACACGACTACCTTGGGGCTCCCCAGGGGGGGCGGACGACGGATGGAGGGAATCTCTCCTCTGGCAAAAATGGAACGGGAAGAAGCGGCGGTACTGAAGAGGGGGGCAGCCCCACCCTCACCCAAACCAAAAGCACCAACGGAATTGAGGAGGCACAGAGAGGAGTTCTTTACACAGACAAGATTAGTGAGTGCTCGGAATGGCGAACTATTCCGAATGTGCAGGCGCTCCGGGAGAACCTGAGCCAGTCGAAAACGGTACGGAGCAGGCCTGGCTTCTCGCAAATCGTCAAGGGTTGCGGCGATTCCGATTGTCTCCACGGTGTCGTGGAGTCTTTGTGCACCAAGTGAGTCGCAGGGCCGCACTCGCAGCTCTCTTAGTATTGGCCAATTGGCGATCCCTGCCTGCACAAACCAGCAAGCGCGTATACCGGGTTGTAGTTGCGGGATGTTCAGGTGGCACTGAGCGTTATTCTCAATCTGCATTCAAGTTGACCGGTAGAAGGTCCCTTTTCACTGCCCTTCATGGAGTTGCCGGTTGCGCTTCGATCGAGGCCTTCGATTTTCAAGGCGCTCCGGCCTTCGATGGCCAGAAGCTCAGGATTGACAGGGCCGATATTCCTCATGACGTAGCAGAACTTGTGTCCGGCTCGGGAATCCCTTCAGAGGGAGGCTTTGATGCAGCCATAGCCGTTCCGAAAGCCTTCGAGCAATTGAAGGTGTACGGTTTCCCAAGTGGCCGCCCGGTATCTCGCGGTACGCAGGTTTCTGTTGCGAATCCGCCGCTGATGAATCTGAACTCTTGGCCCATGCCGATCCAGGTCAGAACTGCGCTTGAGGGCCGAATGAGTCCTGATCCGAATGTTGTCGAATTCCTAGACGTCGACGGGGTCCTATTACCGGGTCACTCAGGGGCACCGCTCCTGGATAGTGCGGAGCGGGTTGTGGCTATGGCAGACGGGGGTCTTGAAGGAGGGAAGGACAACAGGTCTTGGGCGGTTCCATGGGCCAAGGTTCAATTGCGTCCGTTCGATGAGGCCGCCAATCGAAAGCTCGGCCGCGCACCCGCAATCCTGTTCGCATATGACCTCGAAACAGACGAAATGCCTGCGATTGCAAGGCGGGTGGTCAAGGTGGGTTCTCTGGATACGATTTCGCTAGGGCACTCGGGCTATGTTCCTGGCCTTCAGGGAGAACTCATCCCCATCCTCGATAGTCTTAATCGGACATACCTGTACGCCAGAAATGTCGCGATCGACGCAGGCAAGCCTCAACCCGTGAACTTCCGGCTTAACGAACCCCTCCGGGTTGAGGACAGCGATGGCAACCGTTTCTCCATTGCCGTTACTGCGATCACTCCAGCCGGCGCAACGATTGCTTACAAGAAGCTCCCGTCCGACGAGACCGGGTATGTGAGCGAATTCGAGGTGCGGGTAACGGACGATAAAGGGGCAGCTCTTTCAGGTGCTACGGTACAGGTGACATTCGCTGACGGGACATTTAAGTCGGCGACCTCCAACGCGCGAGGGCTGGCGGTTCTCACACACCTGAAAGCGTCGGCGACGGCGGTTATCGCGACGCATCCGGAGTTTAGTGTTGGTTTCTTTCCGGCGGACGGTCTTCGGACGCCGCTTGTCGCACGACTGCACAGCTCCCTGCGGGGTGGTTCTCTCACCCTGGACGCGAACACCGGTCAAATCCCTGGACTCGATGGGCGGTTGAACCCTATCCGCGACTCGTTGAATCGGACATACCTCTATGCGGACAACATCGCAATTGCCGGGGGAGAAGTACAGCCGGTCGCGTTTTCGCTGAATAGCCCCTTTGTTTTGGAGGACAGCCATGGAAATCGCTTCTCTGCTTCCGTTATAGCTGTCGACAATAGTTCATCTGCTCTTGAGTATCAACAACTCGCCGCTGCCAAGGGCGGAGTCGTGCCAAGCTGTGAAGTGTCCGTAGTGGATGAGCAGAAGATACCCGTTGCGGGTGCTGATGTGGTGGCTGTTTTTAGGGATGGTACCGTAGTGTCGTCCAAAACGACGCCCCAAGGAATCGCACGTTTTGAGCACCTCAAGAGTGCGCTTGTGGATCTCTACGTAGCACGAATGGGGTACTCCGCTCTGAAGCTTGCTGGCCAGGATGCGACCCGTGCCCTCCACCTTACGCTTCGCCATAGCTCGGTAAACAGCGGCGCCTTTGTTGGGAGAGAAGCAACTATTCCAGGTCTTCAAGGGGATCTCGATCCCGTCTATGAACCGAGTGATCCCTATCTCTACGCACGCGGCATTAAGATCAACGGCGGTGACAAACAACCGGTGCACTTTCAACTCGGGGAGACGCTGACACTTCAGGACTCAGCAGATTCCATATTCGAGTTGAGAGTGATTGCGATGGCTCAGTACGCTTTTCTGTTGGAATATAGGAGAATTGATCATCCCTGAGAACTACTTGCAGCACGAACACAGAGCTGTGTGGTCTTTCCTGGAAAATGGAACAATGGGGGACATCCCCCATTTTCCTGCCATAGCGCGAAGGCATTGACCTGGGATATTCTTGCGGCATCGATCCCGGGGCGTTTCCGTTTGAGGAACTGCGATGATGATCAGCAACGATGTCGTGCTTTCGACGGAAAGTGACGTTGAGCAGAAGGTCGTAATGCCTCTGCTCACCGGCGCGGAGTACCTCGGCATTCCCGAGTCGAGCGTGAAAACCAAAGGATATCTTCCTCCCGTCGATCTCGACAAGGCGGCTGGCAAAGCTAACGGATACTTCCCCGACTATTCCATCTGGTTTCATGGCCTACCGCTGATGGTTGTTGAGGCCAAGGCTCCGGGCGTTGCTGTCGAGGTCGGTTATCGCGAGGCGAGTCTATATGCTCGCCATTTGAATCAGAATTACCCACCGGATATCAATCCTTGCTCGCGAATCTTCGCCACGAATGGCCTAACTTTCTTGTTCGGGTCTTGGGATTCGGAGCCCGACCTACGGTTGTCATTGGACGACCTTCGTCCTGGTGCTTCCGGCCTAGCGTCTGCACGGCTGCGGTTTTCGGGTGATGTTCTGGAACGAACGGCTGTCGATTACTCCATCTCGCTACGATATGCGAGCGTCATCCTGCCTTATGAACTGCTTGGCGGACTCGCAGTCCTTAATGCCAAAAAGCCGCTGAACACCTTTGCGGCTGACCTCTCGCCGATCCTTCGCCGGTATTTTTCGTCCACACCACAAGAGAACATCCACGAAATTGCGGAGAAGGCGTATGTTTCCTCGGACGAGGTGACTGAATATGATCGGATACTCGAGTCGTTGCTTAAGGAGAGGCTTTCGTTCCGGAGGGGCTCGATTGTGAAGCCTCTGGAACCGATGCGGCACGAGGAAGCAAATATAGCCAAGGCAATTGCCTCATTTGACGATCAAAGGCCTGACGCAGGTCAGCTTCAGCTCATTCAGGGGCGGGTGGGGGCTGGCAAGTCGCTGTTTGCGAGGCGATATAAAGATGTCCTGCAAGCACCGGAGGATAAGGCCCGCACGCGCTGGGCGTTTATCGACTTCAACACGAGCACGATGGCCAACGCCTCAGAGGCGGAGCAATGGGTCTGCCAATCATTCATTGAGCAATTCCAGATTGAGAATCCCACAGTCGACCTGTTCTCCAGTGCGGCTCAGCGCGGCATTTTTTCTCGTAATATTCAGAGACGTCGCAGCGTCTATGAGGATCTTGAACGTGTGTCGCCCGAAGCGGCAGCTAGCCTACGCGCAAGCGACTTGACCAAGTGGCAGGATGACGTAAAGGAGTTCGCCAAGGGTCTTGCAACATACATCTTGGGAAGTCGAGATGAGGTGCTGGTTGTCGTGATGGACAATGTGGACCGGTTGGATCTCGCTGGGCAATTGACTGCATTCAATGTGGCGCTTTCGTTCATGGCCCTTACCAAGAGCTTTGTAATTCTCCAGATGCGCGATGAGACCTACGAGCGGTTCAAGGACACACCACCCTTAGACACCTACCGCTCGGGTATCACATTCCACGTTTCGCCGCCGCGTTTCATTGACGTTGTTAAGCGTCGTCTCGAACTGAGTCTGGACTATTTGACAACGAGTGCCGCTGATGTACAGCGCTACACCCTCGAGTCCGGGATGCATATCCGTTACCCCAAGTCCGCACTGGGAGCATTCTTGGGCCAGCTCTATCTTGAGGTCTTCGAGCGGCGCCACAACATTTCACGGGTTCTGGAAGCACTTGCCGGAAGCGACATACGCAGGGCGCTTGAGATGTTCGTGAGCGTGATTACATCGGGACATCTTAGCCCATCATCGATTACTTCGAGCGTCATGAGTGCTGGTGCTATTCCGATCCGAGAGCATAATGTTCTCAGGATACTCATGCGCACGGATTATCGGTTTGCGAGCGACCAGAGCGGGTACATCATTAACATATTCGGGTTCGATAGAGAGTGGGAGAGGCCTGACAACTTCATTTTTGTCGAGGCACTCTTCTTCCTGCATCTCAATCGCAAAAAGCGTGGCCAAATTGGCCTGGAAGGTTACTTCACCTGCCGACACGTCGCGGACGTCCTTCAGCAATACGGCTATGTTCCTGAGGATGTACTCGCATCACTCAATCATCTGCTGCGCAAACAGCTGATAACGGCGGATCACATGGGGCACACGTCGGTGGGATTTGATGACGCTGTTCACATCCTGGCGTCCGGCTTTATGCACTTACGTGTTCTACCCGAGCGATTGGAGTACCTATATGGCGTCCTTCCGACAGTACCGTTTGCCGATAACGAGGCCTCCAAATACGTCACGCGATTTTTGGAGAAGGAGAATCGCCAGGGCGACTTGATGGCATCAGAGAAGGGGCGCGCAGTGCAGCGGCTGCACTCTTATTTACAGTCACAGTACGCGGCCCTAAGGCAACGCGACGTCCACGCTCCAGGCGAAAGCAGCGGCGCGGAGTATGTGCTCAGAAAGATCTCCGAATGCCTGCGCAACTTCTTCGGGAGGGGCATTATCATTTCCGATGAGCCAGACCCGCTTGATTTGTAGCCTCCGGACAGTCGGCCAGCTATTCAGGTCGGCGCGGACTGTGAGGGCATGTTCTCTGCCAATCCGGAACGTCAAGTGAGCGTGAACCAATGGGGGGTACCAATGGAGGCCTGATCTGCACGATTTATCTGTCGCGCCGTAGCTGCTGGCGTCAGATAAATGGCATCAGCCTGGATAAATTGCATCGACCTCTGGGGACAGACGGACCGTAATCATTTACGGACCGAGGCCCAGCAAGTCGCGAATTACAGGAGATAAGAACGCATTTTCTTGGCCTCTTGATCGGACCATGGGGAAAATATGAGACGGCATGCGGAACGTCCGAGAGGCTCTTTGAACTGCCTGTACTACTCCTGTGCCGCGCGATCATTGAGCCACTCAGCTGTGTCCTGACAGGTACATAAATATTTTATATTCAGCTTTTTCTTCTCGGCGCCGCCTCTCCGGAATGGATCGGGCGTCAAAAGTTGGGCGATTGCTCCGTTCTTTCTAGCCGTTCCAGCGATCATCATAATCGTATCGATGTCAAACAATTGCTCCTCCTGCACGTTCAATAGGCACTTGTTAATATCATCGATTAAGCCGCGAATTTCCGATGCGTATTCGGGAACCTCCGGATTAACGATATAGAACAGGAAGTTGCAAATGTCGCCGACCGGGTGGTAGCCCGGATGCTTGGCCGTAATGCTGTCAGCAATCCTCGAAAGCTCTCGCAGGTTTGTTGCGACGGGTTCCAGACCGATCTCCTCCCGCTTGCTTGCCTCCCTGTCAGACTTTGGGGAAAGGTGAAGGCGATGGCCTTTCACCAGAACACCTGTTCCACAAATCAAGTGCGACACAGGTGACTTCTTCCACTCCTCGCGCCGTAACCAAGTCATTGCCAATTCAGCGTCCCGTCGCTCCGGTGAGGACGCGAGCAGGGTGTGCATGAAGCGCATCTGGGGACGCGGATTTCCGACCACACTCAAGGAACAAAGGTTGGTATGAAAATCGCTGTCACAGACCGCCCCTAGAGCGCCGGCATAGTCCCTCGCATGTAGGGCACCTGTCACAGAGGCGAGCGTAATGCCCCCTACACGCAAAGGTGGGCAATGGCTAAGCGCTTCCACGAAGTGGTAAACTGCACGTCCGGATCCGAAGCCTAGCACGTCCTGGGGTCTGAAGAAACCTGGGGATCCGGAAAGAAAACGGGCAAATGCTTCCCCCAGACAATGATGGATCTGGTCGGTTTGTACGGACGGGTCCTGTGACAGATTGCTCATCGAAGGAACAACCGCTCCCTGCAGCTGATACCGGCAAGCCAACTGCTCCTCCAATTTCACTAGGCGCTCACTGGAATGGACGGGCCTGGGAGCTTCCCGAATCTCCACCCAGCCCTCTCTGAAAGCTTGCAGAATTCCGCGGGTCACAATTACGGGCTTGCGTTTGTGCGCCGTCGCGATAGCCTTGACGGACTTAAGGCGTTTGCCATCCCGCAAGGGACCGAAACGTTCGAGCGCCCACTGAATCTTTTCGCCATCTTCAATTTGCCTACGCTTCGAGGCGGGTTGTTCCTGCTCCGGGTCCAAGGCGCGTTTGGCTCTGGAACTCATCGCGACCTCCAGTCTTTTTCTGCCTGTTAATTAATCCATAATCATAGAATTAAGTAAAGCACATTGTCAATCATAAATATCGACATTTAATAAGTATGTAATAAAGTCACTTTAGTATGAAAAAAGATTGACTTACAGAAGTATCTATTTCAAGATGTGCATCGGATACCGCCTGAGTTAGGGAGGTTTTTATGTTGGCGAAGCTTCCACCCCGAAAGGACCCGAGGATTTGTGCAAAGTGTTTTCAGTGCGAAAACCTATCATCAGAACTCATGTCTACATCAAAGTTCATCTTTCCGGAAATGGAACGGCCATTCTGTAATCTCAAAAAAGAATTCGTTGATGCAGAGGCGCCAGCCTGCAAGTCGTTCCGTCCGAGTGAGGCATTTTTGTTGACGATTGAGGATGGAGGAAAAGTTGCATAATGCGAACTCGCGATTTGGCCATTCGCGCCGGACACGAACGGAAATCACCGAAGACGAAAGACGGGCCCCGGTGGCAGACGGCAGCCTCCCCCGTGGTTGCGTGCCCGGACGGAGGGCTGTTCCGCGTTTGGAGATACGAGGCAGAGTTTCAAGATTTCACATTTTCGCAGGCTTCGATGCGGAGCGCGAAACGGCCTTACAGCCAGTCGCCAACCGCGTTTCTCCCTGCCCCAAAAAACCCGTTTCCGCCCAAGACCAGCAGCCAGTCGCTAGTGGTTGGCAGTTAGTGCCGGTCGCCTAAAAAGAACCCGTTTCCACAATATTGACTTTGGGCGTTGCGACCCTCAAGATGCGAATGTACGGATTGGGCGCCGCGGTCGCCCGGACTTACCTGCTCTCCGGCCGCTGTATTCTTGTATCCACGAAATCCACCAGAATATTGCCCGAAGGTCCAATTTAGAGCAGATGGGAGTTGCGTGCCTTCTGTATGGACTTCTTCAAAGAAGCAAGGTCGTGGACGATGCGGAGGTCTGCCCCCTGGGAGCGCGGGCTGCCAGCCCGCACCTGATTGCCTTCGCTTGAGCCGGCGGGCTGGCAGCCCGCGTTCCCAGCGGCAGCAGCCCAACGGCAGCCTTTGGTCGAAAGTCGTCAGCCAGGTAATCAGAGCTTCCGGCCTTAACGTGGAACGTGGAACGAAAAACGTGAAACGATTGCAATAACGATGATCCCCTTGGAAATCATGATCCCCTTGGGCGTAAAACGCACAAAATCGATGATCCCCTTGGAAAACTGATGATCCCCTTGGGCATAATTCCAAAGTTTCAGGGTTTCAAAGTTTCAGAGGTTTCAAGGTTGCGAGGCCTGGAACGGCACCAGGCCTCCGCGCCCCCGCGCCTCTGCGCGAGATTCGGGTTGTTCTAAACGAGAAACGTGGAACGTGAAACGTGAAACGTGAAACGCCCATCAGGCCGCTGTTGCACACCTTGAGCACCTTGATTTCTTGAAGGGTCGTCGGCCGGAGAAATCCGTTTCCCGTTTTACGTTGGAAAGCAACCTAGGTTTACGGCTCACCGTTTGCCGCCAGAGACCGGCCTCTGTCGTTTCCGGCTGCAAGCTGTGAACTGTAAACTGTAAGCCTTTCCGGAGTTCAGCAACTCGCGTCTCGCAACTCGCAACTCGGCAATTGACCCGCTTATCTCCGGCCCGTAATATCAAAGATTCCGCATACATTTGCGAGAGATCATGCCCCACGAATTATCAAAGGCTTACGACCCGAGTCAGATCGAATCCCGCTGGGCCGAGTATTGGGTCCGCGAAAAGCTTTTTCACGTCGATACCCCGGCCGGCGGCGACCCCACGCGCCCGGTCTTCACCCTGCTGCTGCCGCCGCCCAACGTTACCGGTCGCCTGCACATGGGCCACATGCTCAACCAGACGGAAATGGACATCATCATCCGCTGGCATCGCATGCGGGGACAGCGGACACTCTGGCTGCCGGGCACCGACCATGCCGGCATCGCCACCCAGATGATGGTGGAGCGCCAACTGGCCACGGAAGGCAAGAAGCGTCGCGACATGGGCCGCAAGGACTTTATTGCGCGCGTCTGGCAATGGCGCGAGCAATACGGCGGCGCCATCCTGGAGCAGATGCGGCGCCTGGGCGCGTCCGTCGATTGGGGCCGGGAATACTTCACCATGGACGAAAACCTCTCGCGGGCCGTGCGCGAGGCGTTTGTCCGCCTGTACGAAGAAGGGCTCATCTATCGCGGCAACTACATCGTCAACTGGTGCCCGCGCTGCGTCACCGCCATCAGCGATCTCGAAGTGGTGCACGACGAGACTCCGGGCAAGCTCTTCGAGATCAAGTATCCGGTGATTGGCACGCAGGAATTCATCATTGTTGCCACCACGCGGCCCGAGACCATGCTGGGCGATACCGCCGTGGCCGTGAATCCGCGCGACCCGCGCTACACCCACTTGCACGGCAAGAAGATTTTGCTGCCGCTGATGGAGCGCGAGATCCCCATCATTCTGGACGAGCTCGCGCAGCCCGAATTCGGCACCGGCGCGGTCAAGGTGACTCCGGCCCACGATCCCAACGACTTCCAGGCCGGCCTGCGCCATAACCTGCCGCAGATCACGGTGATGGACGAGCACGCCCACATGAACGAGAACGCCGGCCGCTATGCCGGTCTGACTCGTCAGAAGGCGCGCGAGCAGATACTGCACGATCTGGAACAGCGGGGCCTGCTGGCCGGCACCAAGGATTATGTGGTTCCCCTGGGCAAATGCGACCGCTGCAAGACCGTCGTTGAGCCGCGGCTTTCGATGCAGTGGTTCATTGCCGTCAATCAGAAGCCGAAGGACGGCGGTCCGTCGATGGCCGAAAAGGCGATCGAAGTTGCCCGCAACGGCGAAATCCGCTTTGTGCCGGAGAACTACGGACAGATCTATTTGAACTGGATGGAAAACATTCACGACTGGTGCATCTCGCGCCAGTTGTGGTGGGGCCATCGCATTCCCGCGTGGCATTGCCAGGATTGCCGGGAAATCGTGGTGGCGCGCGAGACGCCCGCGAAGTGCCCGAAGTGCGGCGGCGCGCATCTGGAGCAGGACTCCGACGTGCTCGACACCTGGTTTTCCTCCGGGCTGCTGCCCATGTCCGCCATGGGCTGGCCGGAAAAGACGCGCGATCTCGAGGTGTTTTACCCTACCTCGCTGCTGATCACCGGTTTCGACATCCTGTTCTTCTGGGTGGCCCGCATGATCATGCTGGGCTGCCATTTCATGCAGGACCATAATCAGGATCCGGCCATCAAGCACCGCAGCGGGGATGACGCGCGCCACGACGATTCCGTGCCCTTCCGCGACGTGTATATCCACGCGCTGGTGCGCGATGCCGAGCGCCAGAAGATGTCCAAGACCAAGGGCAACGTGCTCGATCCCATCGAGGTGATCGGAAAGTACGGCACCGACGCCGCGCGCTTTACCCTGGCGGCTATGGCCTCGCCCGGCACCGACATTGCCTTCAGCGAGAGCCGCACCGAGGGCTACCGCGCCTTCGCCAACAAGATATGGAATGCCGCCCGCTTCATCTTCATGAATGTGGACCGGGCCGCCGGTCTGCAGGTTTCCGCCGGACCTTCCGCCGGGACCGAGCCGCTCGAGGACCGCTGGATCCGCTCGCGCGTGAATCGCGTGACCCGGCAGATGAATGAGGCGCTGGGGGACTATCGCTTCCATGAAGCCGCGAACGTGGTCTACAACTTTTTCTGGGGCGAGTTCTGCGACTGGTATATCGAGCTGGTAAAGCCCCGCCTGATGGGCGGAGACACGCCCGAATCGCAGGCCGAACTGGCGGGAGCCCTGGGCTGCATCACTTCGGTTTTTGAGACCGCCTTGCGGTTGCTTTCACCCATCATGCCCTTTATCACCGACGAGCTGTGGCATGCGCTTCACGAAGGCAAGCCGCCGGAGAAGTCCATTGCGCTGGCGCCGTTTCCGCAGGCGGAAGACCGGTTTATTTGTGACGAGGCGGAGCTGGAAATGGCGATCCTGCAGGACTTGATCGTCAGCGTGCGCAATCTCCGCGCGGAACTGAAGATCGAGACCAAGGTCAAAGTGCCGATCCACCTGCATGCCGACGAGAAGGTGCGCGGCCTGGTGGAGCGTAATCGCGGCGCCGTCGAGCGGCTGGCCAACGTCGAGCAAATCGACTTTGTTGCCTCCTCGCTGGCCCACGAGGCGGGAGCGCGCAGCACCGCCCGCTTCGACGTGCGCGTGATCTACGAGCAGAAGATTGACGTGGCCGCCGAGCGCGAGCGCATCCAGAAGGAAGAGGCGAAGCTGGAAAAGGAAATGGCGAATGCCGAGCGCCAACTGGGCAACGAACAATTCCTGGGCAAGGCCCCGGCCAACGTAGTGGAAGGCCTGCGCCGGCGTCTGGAAGAAGTGAAAGTTTTGCGCGCCAAGAATCAGGCCGCGTTGAAGGCGCTTGGATAACCGCAAACCAAGTCCACCACGGAGACACCGGGACACGGAGAAGGGAAAAGTCGGAAAGCGCTACACAAATCAAATTTTCTCAGTGTCTCCGTGCCTCCGTGGTGAAGACACTAGTGCATTGGGGTAAGAAGATGGACTGGAACAGCCGCCGCGTTACTGCCATCCTGCAAAATGCGTTGACGGAGGATTGCGCTCTTCGCGATGCCACCACCTATGCCTGCATCGATCCGCAGCAGCTGGCGGTGGGCACGGTGCTGGCGAAACAGGATTGCGTGCTGGCCGGCCTGGGCCTCATCGAGCGCACGCTGGAAATTTTTGCCCTGCTGGATGGCACGGTGACCACCATTCCCGATGTCACCAGCAACCAGGAAATCTTCGACGGCGTGCGGGTCTGCAAAGGACAGCAGATCGCCGTGATTCGCCATAACGCGCGCGTGCTGCTCTCCTGTGAACGGGTGATCCTCAATCTACTGCAGCGGTTGAGCGGGATCGCGACCCAAACCCGCCGGTATGTCGATCAGATCGCCGGCACCAAGGCGCGCATTCTCGATACCCGGAAAACCGTTCCCGGCCTGCGGGTACTGGATAAATATGCCGTCACCTGCGGCGGCGGCTTCAATCACCGGCTCGATCTCAGCGATGGCATGCTGATCAAGAACAACCATATTGCCCTGGCGGGCGGCGTCGGCCCCGCGCTGGAGCGGGCCCATCGCAACCGGCGGGGCGCACAGCCTATCGAAATTGAGGTCCGGTCGCTGGCGGAACTGGAAGAGGCCCTGGCGGCGGACGCCGAGGCGATTCTGCTGGATAACATGAGCGCCGGCGATTGCCGGCGTGCCGTGGAGAGGGTACAGAGCCTCACGCGACGCATCCCTCTGGAAGCCAGCGGCGGCATCAACCTGGAAAACGTTCGTGCCTACGCCGAGGCCGGAGTGGACTATATCTCCGTCGGCGCTCTCACCCACTCCGTGCAAGCCGTGGATTTAAGCAT
>Ga0326728_10002913_pt1 | contig 55341 bp, 45 predicted proteins | sample MB3enrmetagenome_FD_207602 | JGI IMG/M metagenome (GOLD analysis project Ga0326728, IMG submission 207602) | Lab enriched peat soil microbial communities from McLean, Ithaca, NY, United States - MB31MN | ecosystem: Environmental > Terrestrial > Soil > Wetlands > Peat | place: USA: New York... | reverse complement strand
GACGGCGATGCTTTGGCCGCCTGGCTGGGTTTGTGCCCGGGGAGCAAGATCAGCGGGGGCAAGGTCTTAAGCAGCCGCACCCCTCATGTAGTCAACCGCGTCACGGTGCTGCTGCGCTTGGCTGCCTTGGCCATTGGCCGCACCGATACGTGCCTGGGAGTGTTTTACCGCCGTATAAAAGCGCGGCACGGAGCGCCCAAAGCCATGACTGCGACCGCGCGCAAGCTGGCGGTGCTCCTGCACCACCTTCTCACCACAGGTCAGGAATACTGCGAACCGGACCCTAAGCGGTACGACGGGCGCGTCCGCAAAAACAAAATCATCCGCCTCGCCCGGCAGGCAAAAGAACTGGGCTTCGACCTTGTTCCGCTGGACCAAGCGGCATGAAATCGCAATCTCTAAATCCATCAATGACAACGACTAACAAATGAGTTACTTAGAAGAATTCTTCATTTTGCATTCTGCATTCTGCATTAGCCCAATCCGTGCCATCCGTGCCATCTGTGGAAAATTCTTCGCGAAACAGCATTTCAGTTTTCAACTCTCGCCGCCTTCGTCCCGTTGCCGTCCGATGCCGCTTTTGCCTTTTCCATTCTCACTATCCAATGATAAGCTTTTATGCTGAAGATGTCAACGGAAAAATGCGGATTTTAGCGGATTTTTGCAAGGCCCTCATTATTAGACACTTGCATAGCCTGCTTACCCTATAGTGACCAGGGAAGACGCCCGGGGCGGCCAGCCGCAAACAAAGAATTGAACCACGGATGCCTGCATGACAATGCTGGGGTGAACACCCCATAGACAGATTGAAAGAATGATTCGATGCTTAATCTGGACTGCCGGCTGGTTGAGCGAGCAGGCGTACCGGAAAGTGACGCTGCCTCCGGCATCCCGACATGAAACAGAATTGGGTGGGAAGAAAAAAACAAGCAGAAGGAAAAACATTATGACAGAAACACAGGCAATTCAGGGCGCGATGAACGGAAAGAAACGGTTTCTCATGGGCGTTGCCCTGGCGGTTATCGTGATGCCGCTGTGCCGGGAGGCGACGGCAGCGCAAGCGCCCGTGAACCTCGGAACGGCCGGCAATTTTGTGATTTTGACAAAATCAGGAATCTCCACTGTTCCAGGCTCCGCCGTTACTGGAGATATTGGAGTGAGTCCCATCAACTCGACCGCCATCACCGGGTTTTCATTGATGCTGACCGCCGGCAGTTCATTTGCGACCTCAGCCCAGGTTACCGGAAACGTTTACGCGCCCGACTATGCCGCCCCAACCTCTGTCAACCTGACCGCGGCCATCGGCGATATGCAAACCGCCTACAGTGACGCCGCCGGACGAACCACACCCGATTTCACCGAACTGGGCGCCGGACAGATTGGCGGGCTGACTCTGGTCCCCGGTCTCTACAAGTGGAGCACCGATGTTTTGATCTCATCCGATGTGACTCTGAGCGGCGGCCCAAACGATGTCTGGATTTTCCAGATCGCGGGCAAAATTACCCAGGCGAACGGCACGCAGGTTCATCTGACGGGCGGCGCGCTGGCCGCGAACATTTTCTGGCAGGCTTTCGGTTTGGTCGCCATTGGAACGACCGCTCACTTTGAGGGAATCATCATGGCCCAAACGTCAATCAGCCTGGCGACTGGCGCCTCGATTAACGGCCGATTGTTGGCCCAGACTGCGGTGACGCTTGAGGCCAATAGCGTGACAGTTCCAGCGCTGGCAACCACGCCCGCATTGGTCTCGGCGGCAACGGTCACCGGCGCCTACTCCGACGCGATCGGGCAATCGGTTAATCTCGTGACCAAGACCATGACGGTTCCCACGCCAGGGAGCGCGCAGTTCTATCGCATCCGGTCAGGAACGGCGCTGACCATCACAAGCGTTACCATTTCCGGTGGCAACGTGGTCATAACCTACGAATAGCGCCCTGGCCGATATGGGCACCCGCTTCATTCGGCCTGGCCGCGACCGTGCGAAGGAGGGCCTCTCCGCCGTCTTGTCCGCCGTAGTGATAACGAAGGCGGAAGGCCCGGCGAAGGCGGATGAGCAGGCGGTTTCAACGCCATTGAGTCCTCAAATTGTGGCGGCAGGGGAAGAGAGAGCGCGGGAACTGCGACTGTAAGCTGCCCGACTCGAAGTGCTGGATGTCCGTAATTTAGGGCGATGGGAATAAATTGTGTTGCGCAAGAAACTGACTTTTCCCGGGCCAAGCACGATCGGGAATCTCTAACGCCGGAATTCGAGGTGGAAATGAACTGGCGGGGTCTCAAGGGCGTTCATTGACCTTCTCTGACCATTTTCGCAAGTTGTTCCTTTGCCATTTCCATCGTCGCCTCGTTCGTGATCTCGATCCGCAAAATTCCAGTCCCAATAGGATCACTGATAAAGACAGGAAAAAGAGGTTTGTCGTCTATCGTCACTAACATTAATCTGCCAAAATTGTCTGTCGTCACCGCCTGAAAAAGGGGTGCATCGGTAGAGGTAAGATGGATATAGAAAATCCAGCGCTTATGACTTTGAGTCCCTGAATCAGAGATAATGGCCTCTTCTAAGCTCAAATCCATTACCTTATTGATTGCAATAATTGGTAGCGAAGGTATGTATCCTAAATTTGGAAACTCCTTAGTATTGATAAATCGGCCACCAGTGGGAGTATTGGTGCTTAGAATGAACAGCTTTAAAACCGGCAGCCTCGACCCGTTACTGTTGTTTTCGCGGCCACGCTCCGCAATCGGGATTGTCTTCCCAACGACAGGTGGCTGCTCTGGTTTTCTATAATTGCAGCCCCATTTCGCCAAACACCCATTGGTAATGTCAATTGAAATGCCAACAATATCATAACCTGGCATTGTATCTCCAGCGGGAAATGGAGTTATGTTATACCACCACGTTAACCTCGGACGATCACCATCGTTCCATGTTTCGTTCCACCAGGGAAAACCGAGTCGCGATACTATGATATTTGTCGGCAATCCCGGAACCAAGAAGCGTTGAATATCGGCCTTGCTTGTTATTGCGGTTCTGGAAACGGCAAGCAAATTAGTGCTTTGAGCAGTAAGCTGTGTGGCAATGTCGCTTTTTCGACCGCAACTTACCGACAAGATATTAGCCGCACAGACCAGTAAGATTGTCTTAAATGCGCTAATAAAGGAACGAAGCAAGTGGTGTTTGCTTTTACGCATGTCGTTAACGTTAGCGCTTTACGGGGTCCGCGTAAAGCCTGCTTTTCGAGCGGGGCAATGGGTGGAAGCGTCGCCTTGTGGCGACGGCATTGTTGCCAGTGTTGCGATGACAGCCGGGGCGCAATCCTGGCGACAATGACGGTACGACCAGGCACTTGTCGGTGCGGAATGTTCGCGTGTTGGCATCCGGTCTGGCCTTCCTGCCTTGAGCAATCCGGATGATCCGCCTTCAATGGTCAGGTAACGAGATCGGTCGGTGTGTAAACGATGATCCCCGGCACATTTTCGAAGGAGTTGTCTGCGGTGGCGATGCCGCGAACACCACTGGCCCGTTCTGGATGTCTTCGAGATTCACTGATTGTAAAAGTCGGCTTCCATGGTTTCTTTGAGCTGCTCCGGGGTGAGTTTGAAAGACTCTCTCGCCAGAAAGCGCTGGAGGCCGGACTTGGGCGATGGCTGGCTCTTGGGCCGGTGCAAGTAATCCATCACGGCGGTCTGAATGACCTCGCCAATGGGCTGGCGCTCATCGGCGGCCCGCCGTTTGAGTTCGTCGTAAACTTCCTCTTCCAACTCTGTTCCAATTTTGCGTTTCATAGCTCGCGTGAGTTTGTTTGGCAGGCTCTTTATCCAGAGTTATGATGCCACGCAAGACGGCCTGAAACAACCCTTTTTTTTGCCGGAAATTGAACAAACGGAGTGTTGGAGTCCGGAATAAACAAACGGAGTGTTGGAGTATTGGAGTATTGGGATCCGGAATCGCATCACTCCATCACTCCATCACCCCATTCCGCTCCTCCATCACTCCATCACTCCACCACTCCAGTCTGAATTCCGCAATCCGCATGAACTTGAGCCGCCAAAATGCGCAAAATGCGCAAAAGGAATTTCCCCCTTTTTGCGCCTTCTGAGCCTTTTCGCGGCCAATCCGCAATCCGCAATCCGCAATCCGCAATCCGCAATTGCCCGCGCCTCCCCGGCATGGCACTCTGGCCCTGCCATGCGATTTGAATTTGCCTCGGCCCAACGCATCCTTTTTGGCCCGCAGACTGTGAATGAAGCCGGCCATCTGGCGGCGGGCTTGGGCCGTCATGCCCTGGTGATGGCCGGACGCGACTCCCGCCGCGCGGCTCCGTTGCTGCAACGCTTGCAAGAGGCGGGCGTTGGCGCGACGGTTTTTTCCGTGGCCGGCGAACCTGATTTGGAAACCGTCCGCCGCGGCGCGGCCCTGGCCCGGCGGGAGCGCTGCGATCTGGTCGCCAGCTTTGGCGGCGGGAGCGTGCTGGATGCGGGCAAAGCCATCGCCGCCATGATGACCAACGAGGGCGATCTTCTTGACTACATCGAAATCATCGGCCGCGGGCGGGCGCTGGCCCGGCCGTCCGCCCCGTTCCTGGCCATTCCCACCACGGCGGGCACCGGTTCGGAAGCCACGCGCAACGCCGTTCTCGCCTCCCCGGCGCATCGCCTCAAGGTCAGCTTGCGCAGTCCGTTTCTTCTGCCCTCCATCGCGCTGGTGGACCCGGAATTGACCCGCGATCTGCCTCCCGCCCTCACCGCCAGCACCGGCCTGGACGCGCTGACGCAATTGATAGAACCCTACACCTGTTTGCGGGCCAATCCCATGGCCGACTCCCTGTGCGAAGAAGGGATGCGCCGCATCGCCCGCTCCTTGCGCGCCGCCTTTGCCAATGGCCGCGACGACGCCGCGCGCGAGGACATGGCACTGGCCAGTTTATTTGGCGGCCTGGCCCTGGCCAATGCCGGCCTGGGCGCGGTCCACGGATTGGCCGGGCCGATTGGCGGGATGTTTCCCGCGCCCCACGGCGGCGTCTGTGCCGCGCTCCTGCCCCACGTCATGCAGGCCAACTTGCGCGCCCTGCGCCTCCGCCAGCCCGGCAGCCCGGCCTTGTCCCGTTACCAAACAGTGGCTCGTCTCCTCACCGGCAAGCCCGAGGCCGGCGCGGACGAAGGGGTGGATTGGGTGCGCTCGTTGGTGTCCGAATTGCAAATCGCCGGCCTGGGTCACTACGGAATCAAGATGGAACACGCCGCCGAACTGGCCGCCAAAGCCGCCCTAGCCAGCAGCATGAAAGCCAACCCCATCGTCCTGACCCCCGCCGAACTGAGCGCCCTTTTGGAACAAGCGCTGTGACATTTCATGATGTCCGGCCATTGCTCTGGCGCCTGCTGAACGCTTGCTGTTTTCACGGGGCCAAGATAGTTCCCCTCACGTTGGCGGGCAAGAAGCCATTTTGAAACAAGCTGCGGCATTTGCAGCCGGTGGCGTCGGTCCTGGGTGCATTTCGCATTTTGGGTTTTCCTTTTTAGAGCTTATCCGTAAATAGACTTGTGGAGCAGGGACCTTTCAATTCTCCATGCGCGACGATCCATTTGGAATTGGGGAGCACGACCGTCCCGGTCGCCGCAGTCGGCGTCCCGCCGACTGCTCTCAGAGGAGAATGCTTTCGGCCAGAGGCCGAAAGCGGCGGGCGAGACGCCCGCGCTCCCAAGAGAGTCACACCATCCCGGCTGGATTCGTGTCGCGGGAATATAATTTACGGATAAGCACTAAAGCATTGCGTTTTTTTTCTCGACATGGGCGGCCGCGTTGGTAAAATGAAATACATCCACATTGCCTGACTTCAATGTGGATGTATTTGGTTTCGGATCACTCAGCTTGGACGTTTCATGGAAGGAGCGTTATGGTTTGACTTTCAAGCCTTCGCCGGCGGCGGCTTTGCGCTGACGGTCGTCAAAGGTGAGAAACTCTTTGGCCTGCAAAACCAGCGCGGCGGCGACGTGCAGCAGGTCCAGGCTGCGCGTGCCCAGGACGGGGGTGTATCGGTCGCTCAATTGCCGGGCCTTGCTGTGCAATTCATCGGACGCGACCGGCGTTGGCACAAGAAAGCCACTGGCGATGTCCGCCTCGACGTCCTGCCAGAGCGCATCGCGCTGCGCGGGCGTGATGCGCTGGCGTTGAACGGCGCGGTTGAAGGCATTGCGAAGTTCGAGCATGGCCAGCGGCGTGAGGGGCAGATGTTCGTGATTATTCCCCAACGCCGCGTCCGCCGCTTGGGACATTGGTTCTTCCAAGTAAAGCGAAGCGATGAAGCTGGTATCGGCAAAAGCTACCATTCGTAGCTCTCCCGTTCCTCGAGGACGATGTTGCCCGGCAAGACGCGGTCGCCAAAGATGCGTTTCCTGCGCGCCTCAAAGTCGGGCAGCTTAAACTTTTTCGGCCTGGATTGCGGCGGCGGAGACAAAAGCGCGATGACCTTGCCCTTTTTGACGATTTCCACCTGCTGGCCTTCGGCGATCAGGTTCATGACCTCGCCAAAGGCGTGACGGAGTTGTCTGACATTGGCTGTTTTCATGTTTAACAGGTGTGTTATACATCAGCCGGCCGTGGCTGTCAATGCGCCTTTCGCCGGCTGGTTCAGGAGGGGCGGACGAGCGGGTGGAAGCCTCCTCTCCCCGGCCTTCTCCGCCACAAGCATGTGGAGGAGAGGGAGAGCAGGCAAAACGTTTGTTTTCAGGAGCAAGGGGGGCATTCGTATCAAAAATGCGGCGGGGAAAAGGGTTGCAAAGGCCCGGAATTTGTGCAGAATCGTGCGCGATTTCAGTTCTAAAACCAGCTTTGTAAGGAAGCAATTATGAGGAAGTCTTTTACCGTTGCAGCCGCCATCGTCGCTCTCGCCCTTGCGCCAGCCGGGACGGCCTTGTCCCAGTCGGCGCTCTCGCCTGGCGGCTCCACTAATCGGGAACGGCTGTTGATGGACATGGGATGGCGTTTTGCGTTTGGCCACGCGACCGATCCGGCCCGGGATTTCGATCCGTCCCCGGGCGGCAATAACAATTACTTCGCCAAGGCGGGCAATAGTGTGGGGGCGGCGGCCCTGGACTTTGACGACCGGACCTGGCGCACGGTGAATTTGCCGCACGATTGGGCGGTGGAACTGGCGTTTGACAGCAAGGGGGCGGCGAGCCACGGGTCGAAGGCGCTGGGGCGGAGTTTCCCGGAAAACAGCGTGGGCTGGTATCGCAAGTCGTTCACGATTCCCAATTTTGATCTGGGAAAGAAGATCAGCATTGAGTTCGACGGGGTCTTCCGCGATTCCACCGTCTGGGTGAACGGCTTTTATCTGGGCGAGGAAAGCAGCGGTTACGCCAGTTTCAGTTACGACATCACCGATTACCTGAATTATGGGGGCAACAATGTGATTGCGGTGCGGGTGGACGCCTCGCTGGAGGAGGGTTGGTTTTATGAAGGGGCGGGGATTTACCGGCATGTCTGGCTGACCAAAACCGCGCCGCTGCACGTCGGGCACTGGGGCACGTTCGTGACCACGGATGTGAAGAATAATAGCGCCGAGGTAACGGCGCGCGCGACCATCGTGAACGAGGGCACCAACGAAGCCGCTTTTTCCATCGGGCAAACCATCCTCAACGCCGAGGGCAGGCCCTTCGCCCGGCAACTGGCCCGGGAGCTTTCTCTCAAAGCGGGCGCGAAGGGGGATTTCACCAACATGCTTCCGCTCTCCAACCCGAAGCTGTGGTCGCCGGAAACGCCTTACCTTTACAAGCTCGTCACCACGGTCAGCAGCGGCGGGGAGGTGGTGGACCAGTACGAGACGCCCTTTGGCATCCGCACCATCCGTTTTGACGCGAACGAAGGATTTTTCCTCAACGGCCAGCGCGTGGAACTCAAGGGGCTGTGCGTCCATCAGGACCATGCCGGCGTGGGCGTGGCCATGCCGGATGAACTGAATGTGTGGCGGCTGGGCCTGCTGAAGAAAATGGGGGCCAACGCCATCCGCACCACCCACAGCCAGCCCGCGCCGGAGTTTCTGGACGACTGCGACCGGCTGGGGCTGATGGTGATGGACGAAACGCGCCGGGTGGGCATCAACGCCGCGCAGTTGGCAGGGCTGGAAAGCATGATGAGGAGGGATCGCAATCATCCCAGCGTGGTGATCTGGTCCCTCGGCAACGAGGAATTTGGCATCGAAGGCAACGCCCGGGGCGCGCGGATCATGCAAACGATGCAAACTTACGGGCAGAGCCTGGATGCGACGCGGCGTTTCACGGTGGCGATCAGCGGGGGCTGGGGCCAGGGCAGTTCGTTGAGCATAGATGTGATGGGTTTCAACTATTACAACCACGGCGACACGGACCGGTATCACGCGCAGTTCCCCCAACAGGCTTCGGTCGGCACGGAGGACGGGAGCACCTTTGGCACGCGCGGCGTCTATTTTGCAGACAACGCCCACCAGCACGCGCCCGCTTACGACGCGAGCCGGCCCGCCGCGCCCACGCCGGCGGAGCGGACGTGGACGCATTACGCCCCGCGGCCATACGTGTCCGGCTATTTTGTCTGGGCGGGATTTGATTATCGCGGGGAACCGGGGCCGAATTTCACCTGGCCGGCGATCGGCGCGCAATTTGGCGTCCATGATCTGTGCGGCTTCCCCAAGGACCTTTTCTATTACTACCAGTGCTGGTGGCAGGACCAGCCGGTGCTGCATCTGTTTCCGCATTGGAACTGGCCGGGCAAGGAAGGCGAGGAGATCAATGTTTTTTGCGACAGCAATTGCGAGGAAGTGGAACTGTTCCTCAACGGACAGAGCCAGGGCCGGAAAACTGTCAAGACCAATTCTGTGCTGTCCTGGCCGGTCAAATACGCCCCCGGCACGCTGCTGGCGCGCGGCTACAAGAAAGGGGCGGAAATCCTGACCAACCAAATCGTGACCACCGGGGAGCCGGCCGCGGTGCAGATGACCCCGCATAAAACCAGCATTCAGGCCGACGGCACAGATCTGGCGATCATTGCCGTGCAAGCGAACGATGGGCAAGGGCGCGCCGTGCCGACCGCCACCAGCGAGATCGCCTTCGCCATAACCGGGCCGGGCAAGATCATCGGAGTGGGCAACGGGGACCCCTCTTCGCACGAAGCGGACCAATACGTGGCCAGGGTTGCGGCGCCGGCGGTCAACTGGCGCATGGTCGCGGTCAACGGCGTGGAGAATCGGCCGGAGGTCGCATTCGATTTCGACGATTCCGCCTGGCAGGCTGGACTGGGCGCTGCCGGCGGACGGCGGGGCGCTCCCGCGGCGGCGCCCGCGGCGACCAACGTTTATCGCGGCTTGTTCGAGCTGGCGGACACCAAAGACACAACCGTTTCTTTGATGTTGCGCGATTTGGGCGAACAGCAATGGATTTACCTCAACGGCCAGCCGGTCGCCCAGAACGTGGCCCGCGATTCCGCCGGCCACCAATTCGATTTTGCTCCCGGCGCTCTTCGCACCGGGAAGAACGTCATCGCCATCGTGGCCACGCCGCTGGCGGGCGGCGGGCGGGGCAGGGGAGGGCAGGCGGGGCAGGGACGCGGCACCCCGGCGGTGGTCCGCGCCGTCACGGCGGCGGGCGGCTGGAAACGGAGTCTCTTCAATGGCCTGGCGGAAGTGATTGTGCAGTCCACCGGGCAGCCTGGGGAAATCACCTTGACAGCGACTTCGGCGAGCCTGGCCCCGGCGGTGTTGAAAATTCAGGCACAGGATGGTTCGCCGCCTGCCACGAGGATTTATTTCGATAATGACACCCATGTCAATACAACGCCAACAAGATAAGCCCCGCACGTATTATGATGACGCGAAAACTGCTCCTCACATTTATTCTCGCGGTCGCGGTGGCATCGCCGCTTTTGGCCGCGCCCGTCCCACTCAATGGGAACACGCCGGTGCCGGTGGACCGGCTGCGCGTCAACAATCCGGCGGTCGTTCCCATGACCGGCATTTGGCGATTCAAGCTGGAACACGGCAGAAGTCCCAGTGTCCAGGCCGCGCTGCCCGAAGCAACCGATGCGGCCAGCGTCAGCTTTGCCGCGGCCGACATGAATGACAGCGACTGGAAAACCATTCCCGTGCCGGCGAATTGGGAGTTCGAGGGATTTTCCCGGCCGACGTTCCAGGATCGCGGGAACAATCCGGCTGATGACATTGGGCTATACCGGCGCTGGGTGGAGGTGCCGGCGAGCTTTGCCGGCAAGAAGGTGTTGTGGCATTTCGACGGCGTGTATGACGGGGCGGAGATTTTCGTCAACGGCAAGCGCGCCGGGTACCATGAAAGCGGGTTCACCGCGTTTGATATTGACGTGACCGATTTGCTCCAACCCGGCAAGAGCAACCTCTTTGCCGTGCGCGTCTATAAGCTGACCCCGACCAGCAATCTGGACAAAGGGGATTTTTGGTGTCTGGGCGGTATTTATCGCGACAATTATCTCGTGGCGCTACCGGACGTATATGTGGACGACGTGACCATCACCACTGACCTGGACGCGAACTACAAAGACGCGACCCTCAAGGCGGCAGTCCGCGTGCTTGTCTCCGCCGCGTCGCACGACCGCGTGATTGGCCACGCCGGATCGCCCATCGGCGTGAGGGCGGAATTGTTTGAGATGAATGGCAGCAAAGTTTCCATCCCGGCGATGCAGGCATCGGGTGAAATCGGTGCAGATGGTGCGGCCAACCTTACCTTGTCAGCGCCGGTCCAGTCGCCCAAGCTCTGGTCGGCGGAAAAACCCAATCTCTACTACATTTTGTTCAGCGTGTATGACGCTGGCCCAGCGACTAGAGTGAGACTACAGTACGAACAGACCCAGGAGCGGTTCGGCTTTCGGAAGATCGAAAACCGCAACGGCGTCATCCTTTGGAACGGCGTGCCCATCAAATGCACGGGCACCTGCCGGCACGAGGAGTTCTCTCCCTTCGGCCACGCGCTGACCGAGGAATGCTGGAAAACCGACATCGCGCTCATGAAGGCGGCGAATATCAATGCCATCCGCACCAGCCACTACAACCATGCGGCGCGCTTCCTGGAACTTTGCGATGAGGCCGGATTTTACGTGTTGGATGAAGTTCCGTTCTGCTGGGTCAGCACTGAAATCCGAGACACGACGCGCCAATGGGCCTACATGCAGCGGGCCAAGGAAACGCTGGCGCGCGACAAGAACCGCGCCTGCGTGCTGGCCTGGAGCATCGGCAACGAAAACGGCTACGGGGCCAACGCCCAGGCGGCGTTTGATTACATGAAGACCAATGACCCGACCCGCCTGGATTACATTTCCCAACAAGGTCTTGGCCCCAATCCGCGCACCGATTTCGAGGACTATCACTATCCAACGCCGGCCGCGTTGAGGACCATGGCCGCGTCCACAAACCGGGCCAAAGTTCCCGCGATCCTCACTGAGGAACCGCACACCTTTTGCACCACCCCGCCAATCGTCTATGATTATTCCGTGGAGGACTTTTGGGGGCAGGCGCTGGTCAATATCTGGGACATTGTCTGGCCGGCCAAAGGCATCGTCGGCTCCTTTATCTGGGAGTGGCAGGACCAGGGGATGGGGGACAAATATCCCGACCGCAGCGGGGTGAATCAGGCTGGAATGAGGGATGAAAATAACAAAGGCATCGTGACCTCCACGCGGCAGCCCAAGCCTGCTTATTGGCATGTCAAGATGGTTTATAGCCCGGTCACGACGGAGGCGCGCGAGGTTGAGCCGGCGGGCGGCCAGTGTGTCGTCCCGATTCAGAATCGGTTTTCCTTCACCGACCTGTCCGAACTGACTTGCCGCTGGCAGACGCTGGCCGGCGAAAAGGAACTGGCCCATGGGGAGAGCCATATCGCCTGCCCGCCCAACTCCTCCGCCAGCGCGACGTTTCCCGCCACGGCGGGGATGGACACGCTGCGAATCGAGTTCATCCATCCGGATGGCCGCAGTCTTTATGCGACAACATTGCGCACGAAGACTTATCAGCCGCCGGCGCCGCCGTCGGCACTGGCGGCGAACGGCCCCGTCAAACTTTCGGAAACCGACGACAACGTGACGGTGCAGACGGCGGGAACGGAGTTGGTCGTCAATAAGCATACCGGCCAAATCAGTTCCTGGCGGGCGGGCGGCCAGGATGTGGTGATTGGCGGGCCGGTCTTGAATCTGGGCGAAGCCCTGGGCGGCGGACGCGGCGGACGGGGTGGACGCGGGGGTGGCGGTGGCGGTGGGGGCGGGGGCGGAGGCGGACGGGGTGGCCGGGGAGGGGCCGCGGTGAGCAGCGCGCAGCCGCCCCAACTCACGAACGCGGTGGTTTCAGCCATTATGAAGGATGGCTTTGCCCACATCGCAGTGACCAATGATGTGTATCTGGCGGAATCGCCGGAACTCAAAGGGGTACTGTCCTATACGATGGACATTGGCCAGGATGCCCAACTCAATTTCGTTTGGAGTTTTGCCTGGAAGTCCACCAACGCCGCCAGCGCCGTCGAAACGGGCGTCAAGTTTCTTTTGCCTGCCGGCGCTGATGAAATGACGTGGCTGTGCGACAGCCGTTGGACGGAGTATCCGCCCGACCATATCGGAAGACCCTCGGGGACCATCACCAGCAAGGACATTTCCTTCGCCGCTTCCAAGCGGGGAGTGCGCTGGATGTCGCTGTTTGGCGGCGGAAAATACAGCGTGGTCGCCCTTAATGCTGGCGATCCGTCCGCCCCCTTGGCGGCCCGCGCGCGGGCCGGAGCGAATGGCACGACGTTTTATTTGACATCAGCCATCGCCGGGCCATCCGGCGAACTCAGCGGCAGCGCGGTGTCGGAATTTGCCATCCGCTTGACGCCGGACAACCCGGTCGGAGGCGCGTTCCGCCTGCGGGTGGCGGCCAAGCCGTGAGGGCGCGGGTGAACGATGTGGAGGAGCGGGGGAGACTGCAAATGAAGGCGGGCGCATAGAATGGGAGAAATGGGAGGAATGCGAGGAATAGTTCGGAGGGCGTGCCCCAACGATGGCCGGCGCGTACCTGAATGTTGCCTTTGGAGAAGGCGCGTGAGAGGCAGTCTTAATTCTTCATTGACATGTATCGCGGACGATTAGCGCCTTCGCCGACCGGGTATTTGCACCTGGGCCATGCGCGGACGTTCTGGACGGCCCAGGAGCGGGCCGGGGCCGCAGACGGCACGCTGGTTTTGCGCAATGAAGACCTGGACGCCCGGCGCTATCGCCTGGAATTTGTGGACGCCATGATGGAGGATTTGCGCTGGTTCGGCTTCCAATGGCAGGAAGGGCCGGACTGCGGCGGACCATTCGGCCCCTATTCGCAAAGCGAGCGCGGCGATCTTTATCGTGCGGCGCTGGAAAAGCTGCGCCGGGGGGGCTGGATTTATCCATGCCGATGCACGCACCAGGATGTTTTGCGCGCGTTGCAAGCGCCGCACGCCGGGGAAGAGGAACCGGTTTACCCGGGGACTTGCCGCCCCGCGGCGGGATCGGCCTTCAAGATTCCCGATGCCAAAGGGGCCAACTGGCGTTTCCGCGTGCCGGACGGGGAGGGGGTTTCTTTTACCGACGGCTTCTGCGGCAGTCAAGAATTCCAGGCGGGCCGGGATTTTGGCGATTTTGTGGTTTGGCGGCGCGATGATGTGCCGTCGTATCAACTGGCCGTGGTGGTGGATGACGCGGCGATGAAGATCACCGAGGTGGTGCGGGGCGCGGATTTGCTGCTCTCCACCGCGCGGCAATTGCTGTTGTATCGCGCCCTGGAGCTGACGCCCCCGGCCTTTTATCATTGCCCGCTGGTGACGGACGAATCGGGCGTGCGGCTGGCCAAACGGCATGACGCGTTGAGCCTGAGAAGCCTGCGGGCCAAAGGGATGACGCCGCATCGGCTGCGTGAATTCTGGTGAACGGCGGAAGATAACCTGCCGTGGCCCAACCGTCATGCGCCAGTCCTGGGTGGCAGGGCGCACACTCCCTACGCGCCGCGGCGGGCGGAGGACTGCCCGCCCTACCAAGACTGACCAGTCACGCCCATCCTCCATTCTGCGTCCCCGCCTCATTCTTTGGGAGTGGCGGTGGTGGCGGGGGCGGCGGCGGCTTCGGGGGCAGGGGACGGAATTGCGGATTGCGGATTGGGGATTGCGGATTGCAGCGTGGCGGCAGGGGCAGTTGCGGGGGCAGGGGACAGCGCCGCCGCCGGAGCTTCTGCGGCCGGGGCTGGCACGCCTTTGACCAGACGCCCTTCCTTTTCCTTGACCAAAGTGGCGCTCTTGCCGATGCGCTGGCGCAGGTAGGTCAGTTTGGCGCGGCGGACCGAGCCTTTGCGCTCGACTTCCACCTTTTCGACGCGGGGCGAATGCTCCGGAAAAACCCGCTCGACACCTTCGCCATAACTGATGCGGCGCACGGTGAAGGTGGAATTCAATCCATGGCCGCGCCGGCCAATGACGACGCCGGCAAAAATCTGGATGCGTTCCTTGTCGCCTTCGACGACCTTGGTATGGACGCGCACGCTGTCACCCACCGCAAAAACCGCCGGTTCCTTGCGATACTGTTCGGATTCAATTTTGTCTAATAATATCTGGTTCATAAAATCTGTTCTTTTCCGGCCAAATCGGGCCGGCGTAGCGCCGTGCGGGCCAGAGCCTGTTCGCGGCGCCATTTCGCAATGGCGGCGTGGTTGCCCGATAATAAGACGGGCGGAACTTTCATTCCGCGAAAGTCGGCCGGCCGCGTAAAGTGGGGATATTCCAGCAGCCCCCGGCTGAAGGACTCGTCCACCGCGCTTTGGTCATGGCCCAAAGCCCCGGGCAGCAGGCGCGTCACCGCGTCAATCACCACCATGGCCGCCAGGGTCCCGTTGGTCAGCACATAATCGCCGATGGACAATTCGTCGTCCACCCATTCCTGGCAGACCCGTTCATCCACCCCCTCATAGGCCCCGCAAATAAAGAGCAAGGGCGGGCCGGCGGCCAATTCCCGCGCCACGCTCTGCCGGAACGGCCGTCCCGCCGGACTGAGCAAAACCACGCGGGTCTCCGCGCCGGCCAGGGCTTCGAGGGCCTCAAAGAGCGGCTCGCATTTGAGCACCATGCCCGGCCCGCCGCCGAAGGGGCGGTCATCCACCGTTTTATAGTTGTCATGCGTGTAATCACGCAGATTATGCACCCGCAAATCCAACAGCCCGGTCTGGCGGGCCCGCTGGATGATGCTGGCGTCCATGGGCCCCGAGAACATCTCCGGGAACAAGGTGAGCACATCAATTCTCATGCTCGCGCCAGGGCGCCGTCCGGGCGTCCGATTCACTGGGTCCGCGGCTTGTCCTCCACGATTTCCAGGGCGCAGCGCAGGCCCTTCTTGGCGCTGCCGGCCAGGAGGAGGGAGCGGATGGCGTTGATGGTGATGCCCTGGCGGCCGATCACCTTGCCCACGTCGTCCGGATGCAGGCGCAGCTCATAGATGGTGAGGGCGTCCTTGACCACCGGGGTGACCGTGGCTGCTTCGGGATGGTCCACCAATCCCTTGACAACATATTCCAGGAACGCTTGCATAGCCGGTAAAAATCAAGCTGGCGCCGCCGCTTTGCCCAGTTTCTTGAGAAAGCTGGAAACCGTCTCGCTGGGTTGGGCGCCTTTGCCGATCCAATACTTGGCCCGCTCCAGATCCATCGTGACATTCCCGCCCTTTTTGCGGGGCTGATAGGAGCCGATCTCCTCGATGAATTTGCCGTCGCGCGGGCTGCGGGAATCGGCCACCACAATGCGGAAATAAGGAGCATTCTTGGCTCCGACCCGCTTCATTCGAATTCTGACTGCCATAATTTGTCATTTCGTGGCGGCGCGGAGCCACGAGTCATTACCGCCCGCCGTCAACACGGCGTCCGCAAAATAGTTGGATAGGATAGTGAGTCCCGGCCCGCTTGGCAAGCCCTCTTTTTAAGAATAATTCGCAAAATATGCCGTTGCATTTGCCGGCGGGATTTGTAATTTGTGGCGGGATGTCAGCAGAATAAACGCATTGAACCATCGCCGACATGCGACAATTCATGGCCATAGCCGCCAACGCCTTCATGGAACTGATCCGGCAGCCGATCTTCCTGCTGCTCATGACCACGTCGGCCTTGTTCGAGGTGGGCCTGTCTTGTGTCAGTTATTTTGGTTTTGGGGATGAGCCCAAGCTGGTCAAGGTCAGCGTGCTGGCGGTCATGCTGGTGGCCGGTCTGTTCAGCGCCGTGATGAGCGCCTCGGCCTCGGTGGCGCGGGAGATTCGCAGCGGCACGGCCCTGGCCGTCCTGGCCAAGCCGGTGAGCCGCGGCCAGTTTCTGCTCGCCAAATATGCCGGGCTGGCCCTCTCCCTGGTGGTGCTGACGTATGTCAATTGCGTGGCCGCCCTGGTGGCCACCCGCATGACCTTTGATGCTTACGGGGACGCCGATCTACCCGGGCTGGCGGTTTTTGGCGGATCGGTGGCGGCGGCCTATGCCATTGGCGGTTTGACCAATTATTTCATGCGCCGGCCCTTTGTGTCTGACGCCGTGCTGGCGGTGGCGTTGATGGTGACGGTGGCGTTGGTGGCGCTGCTGTTCATTCCGCGGGCGGCGCAACGGGCGGCGAATGAGTTTGTGGGCCTGGATTGGCGGGTGGTGCCGGCCTCGGCGCTGATCTTGATGGCGCTGCTGATTTTGGCGGCGCTGGCCCTGGCCTGCTCGACGCGGTTGGAGGTGATTCCGACCCTGAGCGTCTGTTCGGCTTTGTTTTTGTTGGGGTTGGTGTCGGATTATTTCTGGGGAACACGCGCTGTAGATGGGAATGTCTGGGCCAATGTGCTTTACACCGTGACGCCCAATTGGCAATTGTTCTGGGTGTCGGACTTGCTGGAGGGCAAGGGAGCGATTCCGCCCAGTTACCTGGGCCAGGCCCTGGGTTACACGGTGGGATACGTGGGGGCGGTGCTGGCGCTGGCCCTGGCGCTGTTTGAGGACCGCGAATTGAGTTGAGGTGTTTGATGGATCGAAGCGTCAAGAAAATAGGATTGATCAATTGGGTGGCGCTGCTCGCCGCCACGGCGGGCATGTTGCTCATTACCCGCTACGTCAGTTCTGTCGCCGGACTGATGGGAACGATCCTGGGCGGGTTGGGCCTGCTGGTCGCTTTGTTGAGTTATTGCCAGATGAGCCTGGAGGGGCGGGAACAGTTGGAGAAACTGGAGTTGGACGAACTGAGCAAGAGCCGCGGCGCCGCCTCTCTTTTCGCCGCGGCGGGGGAGGACACTTTTCCGGCCCGGCGCTCCCGCGAGCAATTCGAGCGGTATTTCATTCCGGGGCTGACGGTGTTGTTGTTGCTGCTGGAAGCGGCGGCGGCAGTCTTTCCCTGGCAATACGCCCGCACCTCTCCCGGCGTCGTTCCGGGGCGGGCGCCGCTGGCCCTGGCCTTGTTCGGCTTGCTGGGGCTGATTCTCTTTATTTTGGGGAAGTATTCCAGCGGGCTGGCCCGCCTGCAGAAGCAGCGGCTGCTGCGTCCGGGCGCGGCTTATCTGATGTTGAGCGCCTACGCCTGCTGGACCGCGACGGCGACCTTGGTGGCGGTCTATTTCAATTTCTTGAAAGCGGATTTTTACGTGGGGCGCGCCCTCTGCGCCGTGGTCGGCTTGATCGCACTGGAAACTCTGGCGGGACTGGTGCTGGAGGTTTACCGGGTGCGGCTGAAAGGCAAGGATGCGCGCCTGCTTTACGACAGCCGGCTGGTCGGATTGTTGGGCCAGCCGGAGGCGCTCATCACGACGGCGGCGCACGCCTTGGATTATCAATTTGGCTTCAAGGTATCCGAGACTTGGTTCTATCGTTTTCTGGAAAAGGCGCTGGCCTGGCTGGTGCTGGCGCAACTGGGCATTTTGATCCTTTCGTCCTGCATCGCGGTCGTTCCGCCCGGCGAACAGGCGCTGCTGGAGCGAGGGGGCAGGCCGGTGCCCGGCCGCGAGGTCATCGGGCCGGGATTGCACTTCAAGCTGCCGTGGCCCATTGATCGAGTTTACCGGTATCGCACCGAACAAATTCAGAGCTTCATTGTGGGGTCGGAGCCTGAAACGGTGAAGACGATTCAATGGACCGTTCCGCATACCCGGAAGGAGGATAATTTCCTGGTGGCCAACCGGGGCGGGAATTTGGCGGTCGAGACCAATCAAATGGGCGGACCTCCCGCGCCGCCGGTCAGCCTGTTGTCCGTGAGCATTCCCGTGCAATTTCAAATCACCAACCTGGTGGACTGGGCTTACGTCAACACGAATCCCGCCGCCCTGCTCCAGATGCTTTCACGGCGGGCGGTGGCGCGTTTTCTGGCGGGGGCGGAGATGACGAGTCTGATGTCGGGCGGACGCGGCCAGGCGACGGAGACGTTGCGCCAGACCATTCAGGCGCAGAGCAACGAGCGCCAGCTTGGGGTCAACATTACCTTTGTCGGTTTGCAGGATATCCATCCCCCGCTGAAGGTGGCCGCGGATTACGAAAAGGTGGTGAGTGAACGGGAAAGCGCGGCGGCCACCATCCTGGAGGCCCAGGCCCACGCCATCCAGACCAACACCCTGGCCCGCGGCGCCTATAGCAACCGGCTGGCCATGGCGCAAGCGGACAGGATCAGCGCCATCACCAATGCGGTGGCGCGGGCCACGCTGTTCACCAATCAGTCGCTGGCCTTCGCGGCCGCTCCCGGACAGGACGGAGTTTATGAGCACCGGGCTTATTTGGATGTGCTGGCCAAATCCACGAGCGACGCGCAAAAGAAAATCATCAACGCCACCGGCAACAGCCTGTATATTTTCGAGTACAATGAAGAGCCCAAGATACGCAGTTTAGCAGAGGACCTGATTGTGCCCAAAGACAACAAGTGATATGAAACGCAGCCCCCTCACCATCGTCGTCGCGCTCCTGCTCATCGCCATATTCGGCCTGATGCTTTTTGTTTTCCAGGTGCGCAAATCCGAGGTCGCCGTCGTCACCTTCTGGGACCGGATGGAATTGGACAACACGCGGACCAACCCCGGTCCCCATCTGCAATGGCCCTGGCCGATCGAGCGGGTCTATAAGTTGGATTCGCGCGTCCACAGTTTGGAAGATAATCTGGAGCAGCTCACGCTGCCGGATAACACCAGCGTGATGCTGGGCACATACGTGGGCTGGCGCATTGCCGACCCCGCGAAGTTCTTCCCCAAATTTGAGAACGGCTCCGTGGCGGAAGCGGAGAAGCAGTTGGTGGGGATTGTGCGTTCGGCCAAGTCGGAGGTGGCGAGCGGGCATGTTTTTTCGGATTTCCTGTCCACCGATCAAAGTCAGCTTAAGCTGACGCAGATCGAGAATGCAATCCTGCAGAGTGCGCGCGGCAAGGTCGCGTCCAGCAATTACGATTACGGCATCGAAATACGATTCGTCCAAATCAAGAACATCGAGCTGCCCACGGCGGTTTCCCAGACGGTCTTCGACCGGATGAAGCAGGAGCGCAACAAGCTGGCCAGCGCCATCAAGTCGGACGCCGATTCGCGCTCGAGCGTGATCCGGTCCGATGCGGACAGCGCCGCCTTGACCCTGCTGGCGGAGGCCGAGGCCAGGGCCAAGGAGATTCGAGGGGAGGGCCAGTTGGCCATGGTGCAGTCGTTGAAAGTGATGGACCAGAACCCGGCCTTCGCGCGCTTCCTCATGGATCTGGATATGCTGGAGGAGTTGAGCAAGGACAAAACGACGTGGATTCTCGACCACAACACGACCGGCCTGGAGTTGCTCCAAGCGGCCAAGCCGCCCGGCCCGGCCAGCAATGCCGCCGTGCCCGCCCACAACTAGAATTTGCGCGAATTATATTGACAGATGAGCGAAGAGAAATCCAGCGAGTTGAAGCCGCCGGCTGGTCCGCCCGCGCCGGAGCCGCCGGCCGGCGATGATCCGGGGACGCAGGCGCTCTCGGAGGCCCTGCGCAGCAGCTTTTTCATCATCCAGATCATCATGGTCCTGCTGGTGGTGATGTTCTTCGGGTCGGGCTTTTTCACGGTCAAGGAGCAGTACAAGGCGATCAAACTTCGCATGGGCAAACCGGTGGGGGAGGGGGAGGGTGTCCTGATTGAGCCGGGCGCTCATTTTGCCTATCCGAGGCCGATTGACGAGGTGACCAACATTCCCTTCAGTCTGGTGCAACAGGCCGATTCCACCGTGGGCTGGTACCAAAGTCCGGAGGATCGCGCCAAGAATCCGGCGTTGCAGGCGCCGCCCACTCAGCCGCTGGATCCCGCCTCCACCATTAGCTACATGCTGACGGCCGACACCAACATCATCCACCTGGCCGCCTCCGCCACCTACCGGATCACCAAACCGATCACGTTTTATTTTGACTTTGCCGATACGGCGCAGTTTATCACCAACGACCTGAACAATGCGCTGTTGTATGCGGCCAGCCGTTTCACGGTGGATGATATTCTGTCCAAGCAGCCGGCCGCCTTCCGGGGGATGGTGGAGGCGCGGATGCGCGAACTGGTGGAGCAGCAGGGTTTGGGCATTACCGTGGAAAGAGTGGAGCCCCGGTCTTCGGCTCCGGGGGCCTTGTTGAGCGATTTCAACAAAGTTACCCAAGCCAGCACGGAACACGATACCATTCTCAGCCAGGCCGAGATTTACCGGAGCCAGAAGTTGGGAAGCGCGCGGGGCCAAATGGTGGCGCGGACCAACACGGCCGCCGCCGACACCAAGCGCATGATCGGGCTGGTTGGGGCGGAACAGACCAATTTCTCGCGGCTGCTGGGGGATTACGAGCGCAACCCGGCGCTGGTGACCAGCCTGCTCCAGGCGGAGACTTTCAAGCGAGTTTGGGCCAATGCCCAATTCACCTCCGTGCTGCCCGATCTGACCAACAGCTCGATGCGCTTTCATCTGGGGGAGCCGCTGACGCCCTTGACGCTCTCGACCAATGAACCCAGCCCATGACAGAAATTAACGTATGCAAGTCACTTCACTGTTGAGCCGCGAAGAACACGCCGACCATGACCCATCCTGCCCGGATTGCGGGCACGAGCACGAGCACAGCCACACGGTGCTGCCATTGGCGCAGACGCTCATTGGGCTGCTCTTCGTGATCAATTCTTTCGCCGTGAGCTGGATGTCCGGTCTTTTCCAGGGGGCGGTGGAGCCTGTTTCGGCGGCCAGCGCCATGATCGGGGCCATGATCCTGGGCTATCCCATTCTGCTCACGGCCTTTGTGGATTTGCGGCGCGGCCTCCTCACGACCAATGAACTGGTCGCCCTGGCGGTCACGATCTCCTTTGGCTCGGGCCATTATCAGGAAGCCGGCGTGGTCGCCTTCTTCATGCTGCTGGGCCAAATCATCGAAACCCGCACGGCCGAAGGCGCGCGCGCTTCCATCGAATCGCTCATCAAATTGACCCCTCCCAAAGCCCGGCGGATCACCAAAGAAGGCGAAGAAGAAGTGGACACCAAACTCCTCACCATCGGCGATGTCATCCGGGTGCGGCCCGGCGACAATGTGGCGGCGGATGGCGTCATCGTCAGCGGCCAGGGTTCCTTCAACCAGGCGAACATCACCGGGGAATCGCTGCCGGTGGACAAAAAGCCCGGGGATGAAGTTTTCGCCGGCACGCAGAATCTGACGGGGGCGCTGGAGATCCGGGTGACCCGGGCCGGGCAGGACACGACCCTGGGCAAAGTGCGCGATCTGATCCTGGCGGCGGAAAAGACCAAGCTGCCCATCATGCGGATCATTGACCAATACATGGGTTTTTACACCCCGCTGGTGCTGGTGATTGGCGCGCTGGTCTGGGCGTTCACCCACGATTTGAGCCGGGTCATCGCCATTTTCATCGTTTCCTGCCCGTGCGCCTTCATCCTGGCCACGCCCAGCGCCATGGTGGCGGCGCTCTCGGCCGCAGCCCGTCTGGGGATTCTGATCAAGAACGTCGGCGACATCGAACTGGCCGCGCGCATCAATGCCTTTGTATTTGACAAGACGGGCACGCTCACGACCGGCAAGCTGGTGGTCAGCCGCCTGGCCCCGCTGGGCGGCACGGCCCCCGCCGAGTTGTTGCGCCTGGCCGCCTCGGCGGAAAAATACAGCAATCATCCCGCCGCCAAAGCGCTGGCCCAGTTGGCCGGCGAAGCGGGGGTTCCGCTGCTCGAGCCCGGGGAGTTTTCCGAAGCGGCCGGGCGGGGTGTCAGCGCGCAAATTGAGGGGGCGAAAATCCTGGTGGGCCGCGCTCAATGGCTGAAGGAGCAGGGCGTGACGGAGGATTTTCTCGGCTCGGTTGATCTGAATGAAACGGAGGGTTTCAGCCTGATCTTTGTCGCCCGCAACGGGCGGTGCGCCGGTTGGGTGGGATTGCAGGACCAAACCCGGGCCGAAGCCCGCGAGGCGCTGGCCGAATTGAAGACCATCGGGGTGCGCCGCGTGGCCATGGTTTCCGGCGACCGCCAGCCGGTGGCGGCCCGGGTGGCCGCTGAAATCGGCTGCACGGAGGTCGTGGCCGAATGCCTGCCGCAGAACAAAGTTGAATTTGTCCGCCAGATCAAAGCCAAGGGCTATCGCGTGGCCGTGATCGGGGATGGGGTCAACGACGCCCCGGCGCTGGCGGCGGGCGATTTGGGCATCGCCATGGGCGCGGCCGGGAGCGAAGTGGCCATTCACAGCGCGACCATTGCCCTGATGAACAACGACCTGCTCCGCCTGCCTTTCCTGGTGAAACTTTCCCGGCAGACCCGGGCCGTGATCAACCAGAATTTTATGATTGGGGTGCTGTTCGTTATCGGCGGCCTGATTCTGGCGGCGATGAGCTACATCGCGCCGATTGTGGCGGCGTTCATGCATGTGGGCGGCTCCCTGCTGGTGGTGTTCAACAGCGCCCGCCTGGTGCGCGAGGGGGAGGAATTGGAACCGCACCTGCCGGTGGCAGAGCCAACGGAAATGAAAGCCGGCGGCGGCTCACCCCAGGAGGCCGCTCCCCGCATGACGACGAAGCTCGCGTGACCCGCCTCTATGTCTGACACCATTATCTCCGTCCGCGGCCTGACCAAAGTCTTCAAGGATTTCTGGGGCCGGCCCAAGGCGCGGGCGGTGGACAACGTGGATTTTGAGGTGCGGCGCGGCGAAGTTTTCGGGCTGCTCGGTCCCAACGGCTCCGGCAAATCCACCACGGTGAAGATGTTGCTCGGCTTGCTCTATCCCACCCGCGGCCACATCGAAGTTTTCGGCCACTCGCCCCGGCACGTCGCCACCAAGAGGTTCATCGGCTATCTCCCGGAGGAGTCGTATCTTTACCGGTTTCTTGACTCGCGCGAAACCCTGGACTTTTTTGGGAATCTATTTGACTTGCCGCCCGCCCAGCGGCGGCGCCGCACGGAGGAGCTGCTGGAGATGGTCGGCTTGAAAGAGATCCGCACCCGTGTGGTGGGCGAGTTTTCCAAGGGCATGCAACGGCGCATCGGCCTGGCCCAGGCGCTGGTCAACGATCCGGAATTGATCATCCTGGACGAGCCCACCGCCGGTCTGGACCCGATCGGCTGCCGCGAAGTCAAGGACTTGATCCTGACCCTGGCGCGGCGGGGCAAGACGGTTCTTTTGAGCAGCCACTTGCTTTCCGACGTGGAGGAGGTGTGCGACCGGGTGGTTATTTACTACGGGGGCAGAATCCAGGCCATGGGCACGCTCAAGGAACTGCTGGCCAAACCGGATGCGGTTTGCATCACCATGCCGGCGGTTTCGCGGGAGACGATGCAAAAGGTGCTGGAACTCATCGGGCGCGACGCCGGCGCGGGCCGGGTTGAGGTGGACACCCCGACCCAAAATCTGGAAAACTATTTCCTGGAAGTGGTGCGCAAAGCCAGGGAAAGCATGTCGGAAACTTCCGGCGCGACTTCCGGCAGCCATGTGGCCGCCTATCTCCGCGGAGACGCCGAAGCGCCTCCGGCGGCGGAAAGAATTCTCGAACGCCTCACGAGTCCAACCGCGCCCGCGCCCGCCACGCCCGCCGCGCCGCCGGCGCCCTCTCCGCGCCTTGACGAAGCCAAACTGGAGGGGTTGGCCAAACTGGCGGAAGCCCGCCCGCCCGCGGCCGCCCCCGCGCCCGCTCCAGCCCCGCCAGTTGACCTCGGCAAAGCCAATGAAAAACTGTCCGCCCTGCTCGCCAAGAAAGATGAAAACCCCAAGAAATAAGCCCCTATTGCGGATTGCGGATTGCGGATTGCGGATGTCCACCGGCATTGTAGCTGATAACGAAGGAAGGAAAGGACTCATGGTCCGAAATGGACCAAAAGGACAAACTCGGACAAGGACGGACTTCAACTCGCAATCCGCAATCCGCAATCTGCAATCCGCAATCCTATAACCATGCAGCGCCTCCTCGCCATTGCCCGCCTGACCTGGAAGTCGGCCTTTCGTTACCGGCTTTTCTGGGTCATGGCCGCGCTGCTGGCGGCAGCGGTGGTGGGCCTGCCGTTGGTCCTGAAAGAGGACCGCATAAGAAACGGGGTGACCGAGGGCGGCGGCACGGCGGAGGGGCTGGCCCAGATTCTGCTGACCTATACGTTGAGCGCCATCACCGTTCTGCTGGGCATCGCCACGCTTTGGCTCTCCTGCGGCACGCTGGCGCGGGATGTGGAGGACTGCCAGATGCAATTGGTCTGCACCAAACCGATTGCCCGCTGGCAAATTTGGCTGGGCAAGTGGCTGGGGATTCTCGCCCTTAACGCCATGTTGCTCGCCCTGTCCGGCGCCGCGGTTTATATGCTGCTGCAGTGGCGCGCGCAGCGGCTTCCCGCCGCGCAACAGGCGAAGCTCCGCAGCGAAATCTTCGTGGCGCGCGCCGCGGCCAAAGAAAAGCCGGCGGACATCACCGCCCGGGCAAAAGAATTGGCGGCGGCCTGGCGGACCAATCATCCCGATGTAGACCTCAGCCTTGAGGACAGCCAACTACTCAGCAACCAACTGCTGGCCCAGGCCCGCTCGGAGGTGGAAGAGGTGCCATACCTTTACAGAAAGTCGTGGCAGATCAACCTGAGCAGCCTGTCGCCGCGGGAGCGCAGCCAGCCCATGCAACTGCGCGTCAAGTTTCATGTGGCCGATTTGAATCCGGCCGCCACCTATCGCATCATTTGGTGGATCGGCCCTCCCGGCTCGCCCAACCCCCAGGTCCTGGATGAGATTCTGCCGCCCGATTCCTTTCAGGAAATTGACGTGCGCCCATTGCTCGACGCCAATGGCATCCTCACGGTGGTTTGCGGCAACTACAACAACACTTCGCTGTTTTTCCCGATGGAGGATGGGTTTGAAGTCCTCTACCGGGAGAGCACCTTCGGCGTCAACTTCGTCCGCGGCCTGGCGGTCGTCCTTTGCTGGCTGGCCCTGCTTTCGGCCGTCGGGCTGGCCTCGGCCAGTTTTCTTTCGTTTCCGGTGGCGGCGTTTTGTTCGCTGGCGGTTTTGCTGGTGGGGCTTTCCGCCGGCATCTTGAGCGAGGTGCAGGAAGAGAAGAGTATTTTTGGCTACTCCCAGGAGCAGCCCGGCGCGCTCAGAAAAATTGTTGACGAGGTTACCGTGCCCGTCTTCAGCGCCATGTTGAAGGTGGTCAACCTGGTGCAAAGCTTTTCGCCGGTGGACGACTTGAGCACCGGGCACAGCATCACCTGGGGGCAACTGGCCCGCGCGGTGGGGCAGATCGTTCTCCTGATGGGCGGCATTTTCGGCCTCGCCGGCATTCTTCTTTTCAACCGGCGCGAACTGGCCGCCGTCCAGCCCAACTCCTGAGGCCGCTGCATGGACCGCATTGCCATCCAGGATTTGACTGTCTTTTTCCATGTCGGCGTTCCGGCCGGGGAACGGGCCAATCCCCAGCGGCTGACTCTGACCGTGGAAATGGACCACGACTTTTCCCTCATCGGCGACGCCTTGGACCGGACGATTGATTACCAGGCTGTCAGCCGGCGGCTGCTGGACTTTGGCCGGGGGCGAAGCTGGCAACTCATTGAAACGCTGGCGGTGGAACTGGCCGAAATGATCCTGCGCGAGTTCAAGCCGTCGCGCGTGACCGTGGAGGTGAAAAAATTTGTCCTGCCCCAGGCACGCCATGTTTCCGCGCGCGCGACCCGTCCCAGCGGAGCAGGGGATTGACTAGGTTGATCCTCCGGGAGCTGATGCGTTGTTTTCCAATCAGTGTCAGGGTTGGACGGAGGGAGACATAGGCGCCGGGCTGGCCTCTGGCGGGGCGACAATTTTGATTTCCACGGGATTGCTCAAGATGGTTGTCCCTTTCCAAAGCGGTATTGGGCTGGCCGCAATCTGCGCCTGAGCGGCGCGAATCCTATCCGGAACATTGGGGCTGGTTGGGAATGAAGCAAAGCGGACGTTGACGCTGGCTTTGTAGGTGCCCGCCGGAAGTTGGGGAGCGGCCGGGCCGCGCCCCACGCTTCCACGATTGGCTCCCCGCGCCGCCACCGCCTGCTGGAAAAGCTCGTGCTTTGCCGCCGCGAAGTCCAACGCCCCTTCGACATAACCATAACTCTTCAAGGTGGCGGTTGTCGTCAATGTCTTGCCGGGATCAACCGGCACGGGAGTGATCTCGCCAGGCTCTGGCGCCGCCCCCATCGGCAGCGTCGTTACGCCGGTGTAGGACTTGCCGGTGTCCACGTTGGTGAGTTGCAACTGCCAGTAGTTCAACTTGGCCGGGTTCACCCGATCGGGCAGGCGAAAGGCCTCCTTCGAGGTGTTCTGAAAGGTGAGTTTGATCGCCAACGGTTCACCAAGCTGGAACGTGTCCTTTAACGGCTGGAGGACTACGGTCAGCCCATCCTTTTCGGCGGGGCTGGAGGGCGGCGGCGGCGTTTGGGCGGTCGCCGCCAGTCCGATGCCAAACGAAATCAAGATAGAGAAGGACAGTCGGAGAAGCCGGGTTTTGCTCATAATGATATTCATAATGTTGTTGTTTGGATCAATTGGCCGCCATTTCGTATTTTTTGGGCTGCCTTTTCTATCATATAACATTAGACGTGAGATCTGGGAAAATGCTCCCCTTGTTTTTGGCAACCAATGCATTTTGCCAACAAACATTGCAGCCCGCCGCCCGTCCCGCGCAATGCCCACTTGCGCGTTTCCATTGGAATGTGAAACGCCCAGATCAGGCGGGCTGAAAATGGAATACACCAGCATTTGCGCCATAATGCTGGTGTATTCATTTTAGCGGCGCCGCCAGACATGTCAAGAGAAAAGTAATCCTGCCGAAAGTGAGTTTGCCCACGACAGTTTGCCCACGACAGTTTGCCCACGACAGTTTGCCCACCAGAGTTGCCCCCCAGACATTGCAAACTGCCGCCCATCCCCCGCAACGTACAGTTGCGCATTTCCATCGGAATGGGAAACACACAGGCAGGATGGGCGGAAAACCGAATACACCCGCATTCACTTCCGCAATGCGGGTGTATTCCTTTTAGCGGCGCCGCCAGACATGTCAAGAGAAAAGTAATCCTGCCGAAAGTGAGTTTGCCCACGACACAGTTTGCCCACCGGACTTGCCTCGCGACAGTTTGCCCACCGGACTTGCCCCACGACAACTTGCCCACCAGAGATTGCAATCTGCGGCCCGACCCCTATACTCAGGGGATGCGATGCCAACATTCAGGCCGACATTTAAGCTGTAATTTGAGCTTGCCTTTTTTGGGGCGGGCCAGACTATTCTCCGCCTCTTATGGAAAATGATCCGACAGTAGCTCTTTATGACTTTTACGGCTGGCTGCACACCAACCGGAAACGGGTTGTGGCGGGCGCCATCGTGGTGGTGGTGATCGCCGGCATCGTGGGCGTGGTGATGTGGAACAGCAACGAGAAGGAAGCCAGGGCCAACCAGGCCTTGTTCGCGGTGCCGTCCGTCCTCGACCAGACGCCGCCGGGGGATGCTTCCTCGGCCAAGGCGCTGCTGGCCATCAGCCAGGATGACTCCGGCACGAGCGCCGGAACCGCCGCGCAATTACTGGGCGCCAGGGAATTGTTCCTGGGCGGCAAGTATGCCGAGGCGCAGCAGGAATTCTCCAAATTTGTCGCCAGCCATTCCGGCCATCCGCTGCTGCCGCAGGCCAATGTCGGCATCGCCGCCTCCTTGGAGGCCCAAGGCAAGATCAGCGACGCCATGCAACAATACAAAAAGATCAGCGCCCTCTATTCCACCGACCCCAACATCATCCTTCCAGTAAAATTGACCCTGGCCCGCTTGAGCGAGGCCGAGAATAAACCGGACGAGGCTGTCCAATTGTACAAGGAGTTGGCCAGCCTCAATGACCCGAACGATCCGTGGGTGGCGGAAGCCTACGAGCGCCTCCGCCTTCTCGTGGCCAAGCATCCTGAGCTCAATCCCAGCCCGCCCCAGCCCCGCGCCGCCGCCCCATCGCCCCTGCTGACGCCGTCGGACGCCGACCTGCAACTCCTTACCCCGTCGCCCAACCCAAGCCCCGCGCCCCAAACCGACACCAATGGCCTGTTGAAGCCAACACTTTTGGCGCCGCCGGCCACCAATCAAAGTCCTCCAGCGCTCCCGCCAGCCACCAATGCCACCACCGGGGGCAACCCATGAAACCCAAGTTCCGCCTTGGGAAGGCCGGCGCGCTTCATTCTGAATTATCCACCGTATGAAATTGACTCTCATTGGAACGGGGTATGTCGGCTTGGTCACCGGCACCTGCTTTGCCGAGGCCGGCCACCAGGTCACCTGCGTGGACAAGGATGCCGATAAGGTCGCGCTGCTCAACGCGGGCGGCATGCCTATATTCGAGCCGGGCCTGGAGGAATTGGTGGGCAAGAACTGCGCCGCCGGACGCCTTTGTTTCACCTCCAGCACCCGGGAAGGCGTCGAGCGTTCGGACGTCATTTTCATCGCCGTTCCCACTCCGGCCCTGCCGGATGGCTCAGTGGACTTGAGCTTCATCGAAGCGGTTTCGCGCGAAATCGCGGCCGCCATGACCGGTTACCGCATCGTGGTGGACAAAAGCACCGTGCCGGTGAACACCGGCGAAAAAGTCGCCGAAACGATCAAGCGCTACGGCAAGGCGGGGTTGGAATTCGATGTCGTGAGCAATCCCGAGTTTTTGCGGGAGGGCTTTGCCGTGGGAGATTTCATGAAGCCCGACCGGGTGGTGGTGGGCGTTTCCTCCAGGCGGCCCGTCGCCGCCATGCAGGAGATTTACGCCCCCTTTCACGCCCCCGTCATTCTCACGGACATCAGCTCGGCCGAACTGATCAAGCACGCAGCCAATTCGTTTCTGGCCCTGAAGATTTCCTATATCAACGCCATATCCGCGCTGTGCGAAGTATCGGGCGGCAACGTGCAGGAAGTGGCCCGGGGCATGGGCATGGACTCGCGCATCGGACGCGGGTTCCTGGATGCCTCGCTTGGTTTTGGCGGCAGTTGCTTTCCCAAGGACCTGAGCGCCTTCATCCGCATCTCCGAGACGCTGGGCTACGACTTCGGTTTGCTCAAGGAAGTCCAGCGCATTAACGCCGCGCAAATGGACCGCTTCGTCAAGAAGATCACCGACACCCTCTGGGTGGTCAAAGGCAAGACCCTGGGTGTCCTTGGCCTGGCCTTCAAGCAGAACACCGACGACATCCGCATGTCGCCCGCCATTCAACTCTGCCAGCGCCTGCAACACGAAGGCGCCAGCCTCCGCGTCCATGATCCCCAAGCCATGGATAAGGCCAGGGCGGTCCTCAAAGACGTTACTTTCGTGGACCAGATGGACGATGTGGCGACCGGGTGCGACGCCCTGGTCATCGCGACCGAATGGCCCGTCTTCAAGAAACTGGACCTGGAGCGCGCCCGCAAGGCCCTGTCCCATCCGATCATCTTCGACGGCCGCAACTTGTTTGACCCCGCGGAAATGGAGCGGCTGGGCTTCCTTTACAAGAGCATCGGGAGGAAATGACCCCGGAGCCATGAGTTCTCCGCCGCCAGCCGAGAATCCGGTCGAAGTGGCGGCCGGTTTGGTTTTTCGCGATGGCAAATTGCTGATCACCCGGCGCTCCGCCGGCGCCCGCCTGGCCGGACTGTGGGAGTTTCCCGGCGGCAAACGCGAACAGGGCGAGACTTTTGAGCAATGCCTCGGCCGCGAACTTCGTGAAGAACTGGGCATCGAAGTCCAAATCCTCGCCTTGATCGAGGACCTGGTTCATCAGTATCCCGAAGGCGGCGTCCGCCTGAAATTCTTCCATTGCCGCTGGCTGCGCCACGAGCCCAAACCGATTCTATGCCAGAGCCTGGCCTGGATCACGCCCGGCCAGCTTTCCCAATATGCCTTTCCCGCCGCCGACACCCGCCTCCTGGAGAAACTGCGCCACACCCCGGAACTGTGGCAAGAGGCGGCTCTTTCTCCCGCGCCACCGTGTCACCAGGGCGCATGACAAGAGTCTTCACCTTCCTGGCAGATGGGCAGAGCTGGCGCCCGGCTCTGATCTCTTGGGCGGCGCAGCAGCGCGCCCTGCCGAAGACGTGACGATTCATGTCTTGCGGTCGTGTCACCAGTACTGGTGACTGGCGGTGGCGCGCGGCTGGAGTATGCTCCTGCCATAGTTGATAGCGGGAATCGACAGCCGCTGGTCAGCCAGAAGATTTAGGTTTTGTTGATGTGTGCGAAGAGGCCGGACGAAAGTCCGGCCTTTTTGTTCGCAACCAGGACCCCACCGGCATGCCCTGATCCCTGCCCAAGGCGACGATAGCGCGCCTGAAGAGCGTTCGGCGGGACGCCGACCGCGGCAGTCGAGACGACCGCGCTCCCCAAACACACAGGTGGCGGCGAACCCATAGAAAATGTATCAGACGCAAAGAGGCGGCCGGCGAGGGCGCCGAGCGCCACACGCGGGGGCGCGTGTGCTCCCCCCGGATAGTTGCAATCCTCGTCTTGGGCGAGGATTTGAGGCGTGCGGCGCGGCTTGACGATTCGACCGCGGGCGTCTTTAATCCCCCCATGCGAAAGCTCATCGGAATGTTGTCCTGCGCCATATTGCTGGCCGGCTGCGCCAGCCCAAAGTCCACGGCGGCCAAGCCCGGCCAGTCGAAACCGGCCCCCGCCAAGGCCGTCATCACGCCGGATTTTCGGCCGGCCGGAAAAATCGCCCGGGTCAACTCCGACGGCCGTTTCGTCGTCGTCAGTTTTCCCCCGGGCGTGGTGCCCAAGGGCGACGAGCTTCTCAATGTCTATCGTAACGGCCTGAAAGTGGGCGAAGTCAAAGTGGACGGCAAGTGGCAGAGCGGCAACAATCTGGTGGCGGACATTGTCGCTGGGGAGGTTCAAGCCGGCGACGAGGCGCGGCACAATTAGCGGACTGGTTGCCATGAAAGATCCAACGCCTCCAATCCGGCCGGGCCGGCAGATCGCCCCGGCCTTCCAACCGCATCATCCCATGAATGTCAACAAATACAAATTGGTGGCCGCTGCGCCCAACCAAATCGAGGACCAAGTCAACCAGCTCATCGAGGCGGGCTGGCAGCCCTTTGGGGCGCCGTTTCTCTTGGCGGCGAAAGCCGACGATCTGACGTTGCAGGAAAAGATGATCTATCAGGCCATGGTCCTTCAAGCCAGTGCAGCGTCTGCGCAATGGCTCCCCACGATATAGGCGTTTTCTCGTGTTTGTCTTGCCAAGCGGCGCGATTCTCCGGTAATCATTGCGCATGACAACATCAATCGCCCTCAAATTGCCGTTCGCATTTCTCCTTTCCATCCTCGGCTGCTTTGTCCTCGGCGCCGGCGGGGTGGCGGCGCCTGCGCCCTCCGGTTCCTGTCTGGTTTACGTGGGCACCTACCCCGGCCCAAACAGCAAGGGGATTTACGCCTGGCGCATGGACATGGCCACCGGCTCGCTCACGTCCCTCGGCCTGGCCGGCGAGACCGCCAGTCCATCGTTCCTCGAAATCGCCCCCAATCATCGTTTTCTTTACGCCGTCAATGAAGTGAACAGTTTCGAGGGCCAACCCGCCGGATCGGTCAGCGCTTTTTCCATTGATGCCGCCACGGGAAAACTCACTTTCTTGAACGAGCAATCATCCGGCGGACGCGGCCCGTGCCACTTGACGCTGGATGGCCAAGGCAAGAATGTCCTGGTGGCCAATTACACCGGCGGGAGCATTGAAAGCCTGCCCGTCCAATCCGACGGCCGCCTTGGCAAAGCCGCCTCCTTCATTCAACACAGCGGCAAGAGCATCGTGGCGGGCCGCCAGGATGGACCTCACGCACACTGCCTGGCCCTGGATCCTACCGGCAAGTTCGCCTTCGTTTGTGATCTCGGCCTCGACAAAATAATGAGCTACCGTTTCGATGCGAGCCAGGGGACATTGACGGCCAACCAACCCTCATTTACCGCCACCAAGGCCGGGGCCGGCCCGCGCCACCTGGTTTTTGCTCCGAACGGCCGCCAAGTTTATGTCATCAACGAAATCAATTCCACCATCGCGCGTTATGCCTGCGATCCCGCCGCCGGCACCCTGACCGAATTGCAGACCGTTCCCTTGTTGCCCGCGGATTTCACCGGGGCCAACACCGCTGCGGAAATAGCCGTCCATCCATCGGGAAAATTCCTCTACGGCTCCAATCGGGGTGATGACAGCATCGCCGTTTTCGGCATAGATCCCGCGAGCGGCGCGCTGAGTTTCCTGCAGCGCGTCTCCACCCAGGGAAAAGCTCCGCGGAATTTCGCGATAGACCCTTCTGGAAAATATCTTTTCGCCGCCAACCAGAATTCCGGCAATATTGTCATCTTCAACCTGGATCCCGCCACCGGCAAATTGACCCCTTCCGGCAAAGTGATCGAGATCTCGTCACCGGTCTGCGTCAAATTTGTTCCGGCGCCGGCGCCGCCCATATCGCCCTGAACAACGGGTTCTGCTTATCCGGAATTCATCTTCCCGCGACACAAATTCAGCCGGGACGGTGTGATTCTTTTGGGAGCGCGGGCGTCCCGCCCGCCGCTTTCGGCCTCTGGCCGAAAGCATTCTCCTCTGAATACAGTCGGCGGGACGCCGACTGCGGCGACCGGGACGGTCGCGCTCCCCAATCCCAAATGGAGCGTCGCGCTTGGAGAATTGAAAAGTACCCGCTTCAAAAGTCAATTGACGGATAAGCAAATCAACCACCGAAGGTGGTGGGCGGAGGAACGTAACTGTGGCCATTTCCGCCCCCAAAAGCGCATTTTTCGTGGTTTTGCAAGCCGTTGCTGACCAGCATGTTCGGAGCGAGTTACTTAGAAGCTCTAAGTTCCTGGCCATCCCGCGGATTTTTCAACGCGCCGGCACGCACTTGAGTCTCAGGTACAAGGTCAGTTGCACCTCCGGTTCCGGGCCGGCGGGATGAATGATGCTGTCGAATTCCGCCGGGTGCAGCGCGTTGTAGTAAAACGTGCTCGTTTTGCGAAGGCGCGTCACCCGCATGTTAAAATTGTTCACTGCGCCGGACTCCGCGGCGACATAGGAGCTGTACATTTCCGCAGGATAGAATGCGTTGTACTTATCCTCCGCTACCGATACCGCGCGCATTTTGACGCCGAACAAACGCGCATAGTCGGCTTCCTTGTTCTTGATGATCTTGGATGCCTCCGCCAAAAGTTGTTTCCGATAGCTGTTGGTGTCAGCAACGACGTAATCCACTTTAATGAGGTCAAAAATGCCGGCGTCCGCCGCCGCTGCGAGCATTTTTTCGAGCAGGCCGTAGTCTTGGAACCGCACAGCGACGTTCTTCTTCACCTCAAAACCGGTCAGTTTTTCATTGGCGTCCTGGCCGGAGACGACGAAATCGTAAATTCGGTTTTGGGCGATGAAATCAACGAAGAGGTCGTTCGTTTTCACGCCGAGGCCGGCCAGGGCCGTCAGGAATGGCTTGATTTGCGCGTCCAGTTTTTGCCGGCCTTCCGGGAGCGTTGACCCTTCCTGCACGACGCCGAAAACGGCCATGTATTCGTCCGCTTTCACGTTCATCAGCACACTGGCTTCGATGTAGGCGGCGGGGGTGGAATCTTTCGGATCGGGATTGCTCAGATTTCCCATGGTCGCGCCGGCGGTCCGGCCCGTGGGAGCGGCATAGCCGCCATTGCCCATGCTATACAGCACACCTCCCCCGCCCTGGGCGAAGGCGGAGGCGTTGGAAATACAAACGAGGGAAACGAAAAACCAAGTTCTTTTCATATGGGTCCTTTCTGGCCCATAGGGTAGGAGGCCGCCCAGCGAAGTCAATTAAACCCCTTTACGGCGGGTGCATTTCACTTTTTTGGGTTCCCCTCGTAATCTTAATCTTAATCCTAATCCTAATCTTGCCCCTCATCCGCCCCAGGATTACGAGCAAGATTAGGATTAGGATTAAGAAAAGGCTACCCAAAAACGTGAAATGCACCCGCCGTGCATCTCCCTTGGCGATTTGGCTTTTTGCCAAGGCAACGTCGTGGTAGCATTGCGGCCATGTTTGCGGAGACTGATGAACCGAAAACTGAACATGGGAGCCAGCGCATGAGCACCGGACGGAAGGCAAGGAACGTCAGCCGGTTGCTTTTGAGGTTTGGGATGCCGTCGTGCCTGGGTGTGGTGGCGTGGATCGCCGGCAGCGGCTGCGCCCTTCACAGTTACGCGGTCAATCAGCTTGCCAACGCCGTGAGCCAGAGCGGGGCTGTTTTCTCCAGCGACGGCGATCCGGACTTGGTGAAAGCGGCCTCCCCATTCACTCTCAAGCTGATCGAGAGTCTGCTGACCGAGAAGCCGCGGCATCGCGGCCTGCTCCTGGCCGCCACGAGCGGCTTCACGCAGTACGCCTTCGCCTTTGTCCAGGAGGATGCCGACGAAACGGAGGCGCGGGACCTGACTGAGGCCGAGGCGCTGCGGGTGCGGGCCAGGCGGCTGTATCTGCGGGCGCAAGGTTACGGCCTGCGCGGATTGGAAGCGGGCCACCCTGGATTTACGCAGGCCTTGCTGGCCCATCCCAAGGCGGCCGCGCAAGGCGCCGCCAAAAAAGATGTGGCCCTGCTCTATTGGACGGCCTGCGCATGGGCCGGCGCGATTTCACTTTCGAAAGACAACCCGGACCTGGTCGCGCAAGTCCCCATGATGGAGGCGCTGATTGACCGGGCGCTGGAATTGGACGAAAGTTTCGATCGCGGCGCGATCCACGGCTTCTTGATCGCCTACGAAATGAACCGGCAAGGGGCGGCGGGCGATCCCGCAGCCCGGGCGCGACAACACTTTGAGCGAGCAATGGCCCTCTCGGGTGGCAAGGAGGCGGCCCCGCTTTTGGCCCTGGCGGAATCGGTCGCGGTGCAAAAACAGGACGCCAGGGAATTCGATTCTCTGCTCCAGCAGGCGCTGGCAATCAATCCGGACGCCCATCCTGAAACGCGGCTGGTCAATCTGGTCATGCAGCGACGGGCCCGCTGGCTTCTGTCGCGAAAAGCGGATCTCTTTTTAATGGCGCAATGAGTCATGTTCACCCCATCAACATGGCAATTCACCGAATGACGCGAAACAGCCAACGCTCGACCCAATCTCACGGAGACCAACCGCGATTGACGCGCCGACGTTTCGTTCCCGTAGCGGCGGCCATGGGACTTGGACTGCTGGCCGGCGCGAATGAGGTGTTTGCAGCGCCCGGGCCGGTCAGAGTGCGGCTGGGCACGCTGGCGCCGAAGGGCTCCTCCTATTACAAAGAACTGGCGGCCATGGGTGAAAAGTGGCGCCTGGCCTCCAACAGCGGTGTGTTGCTGACGATTTATCCGGACGGGACGATGGGCGGAGAGACGGACATGGTGCAACGCATGAGACTGGGCCAATTGCAGGCCGGCTTGCTCACCGCCTCAGGGCTGGCGGACATTGAGCCGGGCGCGAGTGGTCTTCAACTCATGCCGATGACCTTCCGCACGCTGGAGGAAGTGGACTACATCGTGCAGAAACTCCAGCCCATGCTGGAAAAGCGCCTGGAAGCCAGGGGATTTGTGGCTTTGTTCTGGAGCGACACCGGCTGGGTGCGGTTTTTTTCCAAAGACCCGGTGATTGGGCCGGACGACTTGAGGAAAACCAAACTGTTCGTTGAGGCCGGCAGCCCCGCCTATGTGGACCTTTACCGCTCAGTGCGCCTGAACCCGGTTCCGCTGGAAGCAGTGGACATTTTGCCCAATTTGCAGACCGGCCTGATCAACGCCGCTCCCCTCCCACCGAGTTACGCGCTGGCAGGACAAGTGGACCGGGTCGCGCCGAACATGCTCGATCTGGCCTGGGCGCCGCTGGTGGGCGCTCTCGTTGTCAGTAAGAAAACCTGGGATGCCATTCCCCCGGAAACCCGCGACGCGATGCGCCAGGCGGCGGTCGAGGCCGGCGCAAAGATGAAAGTGCAGGGCCGGCGCGAAAGCGTGGAATCGGTGGAAGCGATGCGCAAACGCGGGTTGACCGTTCACCCGCTCACGCCGGAGGCCGAGGCCCAATGGCGGCGCGAGATGGAGCCGGTATATCCCAAAATCCGGGGAGCTATTGTGCCGGCGGACATTTTCGACGAGGTGACGAACCAGTTGGCCATCTATCGCGCCGGACAACCGAAGCCATGAGCGGCACGGCCCATTCTCCTGCCCCGGCGCCGGACGGGTGCCGCCGGTGGCTGCGCCTTGGAGAAGACTCTCTCGTCACCTTCGCGCTGGGCGCGCTGGTGATTTTGCCGCTGTTGGAAATCGTGTTGCGCCGGCTCTTCCACAGCGGCATCAGCGGGGCGACGGCGATCCAGCAACATCTGACGCTGCTCATCAGTCTGCTGGGCGGCATGCTGGCCGCGCGTGACCGCCGCCTGCTTTCGCTTTCGACGCTATCCCAGTTTCTCAAGGGACGCTGGCAAGTGTTTGCCCGCATCTACAGCAGCGCTGTCGCGGCGGCGATCAGCCTGTTCCTCGGCCTCGCCGCGGCGCAACTGGCGGCGTCGGAGAGGGAGGGCTCCAGCATGATGGCTTATCGGATTCCGATCTGGACGGTGCAATTGATCATGCCGCTCGGTTTCGCCGTCATCGCGTTGCGCCTGTTGTGGAACGCATCCGGCCAGTGGGGCGGGCGGTTGGCGGCATGGTTGTTGGCGGGCGGCATCGCCGGGATCGGGCTTCATCCGTTTGTCGCCCCGGAAAAGCTGGTCATGCCTGGGCTGATCGGCCTGCTGGCGGCGGTCATCCTGGGGGCGCCGATTTTTGCCCTGCTGGGCGGGGCGGCGCTGCTTCTCTTTTGGGGGGATGGGACGCCCATCGCCTCCCTTTCCTTGACGCATTATTCCATGGTCACCAACCCAACGTTGCCGACGGTGCCACTGTTCACCCTGGCCGGATACTTCCTGGCGGAAGGTGGAGCGTCGAGACGATTGATCCGGGTCTTTCACGCACTGCTGGGCCAACTTCGGGGCGGACCGGCCATTATCGCCGTCCTCGCCTGCGCCTTCTTCACTTCGTTCACGGGAGCCTCGGGCGTGACCATCCTCGCGCTGGGCGGGTTGCTCATGCCGGTGTTGCTGGGGGCGGGATACACCGAGCGCTCCGCCCTCGGACTGGTCACGGGATCGGGCGGCCTGGGCTTGTTGTTCCCGCCGTCGCTGCCCTTGATTCTCTACGCCGTGGTGGCCAACGCTAATGCGGGCGCGGGCGAAGTGACGATGAAAAGGATGTTCCTGGGCGGGCTGGGGCCCGGAATGCTGCTGGTGACGATGGCATCATTAGCGGGCATCTGGCTGGGACCAAAGAAGCAGGCCGATGCCCCTCAATTCGATGGCGCAGAGGCGGGACGGGCGATTTGGGCGGCAAAATGGGAACTGCTCCTGCCCCTCGTGGCCCTGGTGGCGTTGTTCGGGGGATTGGCCACGCCGGTGGAAGCCGCGGCGGTCACGGCGCTTTACGCATTCGTGGTGGAGACGTTTGTTTACCGCGATTTCAAGCAGGCGAGCGAGATCCCACGCGTCATGGCGGAGGCCGGGCTGCTGGTGGGCGGGGTGCTCCTCATCCTGGGGGTCGCGCTGGGGTTCACCAACTACCTGGTGGATGCGCAGGTCCCAACCCGCGCGGTGGAATGGGTCACGGCGGTTGTCAAATCGAAATATGCGTTCCTGCTCGCCCTCAACCTCTGCCTGCTGGCCGTGGGCTGCGTGATGGACATTTATTCGGCCATCATTGTGGTGGCCCCACTGATCGTGCCACTGGCCATGGCTTACGGTGTCGATCCCGTTCACCTGGGCATCATCTTCCTGGCGAATATGGAACTGGGCCTGCTCACCCCGACCGTAGGGCTGAACATCTTTCTCTCCTCCTACCGTTTCGGCAAGCCGGTGCTGCAGGTTTCCCGGGCCGTGATTCCGATGCAATGCGTCCTCTTGACCGCGGTGCTGCTCATCACCTATTTGCCCCCGCTGACCACCTTCCTGCCGCACTGGCTGGGGCGGTGATTCCATCCCGGACAAATAAAAACAGAGCAGGAAGCTGCCCACCAGCGAAAGGCTATAGCGCCGGCCAAACCAATGCCGGCAAAACACTTCGGCGCTGACCGCCAAAAGCTGGCAGGCCAGTTTAGCGCTGGGCAAAAACGATCTGATGGCGGCACAGTGACCGTGCCCGTGCCGCTGCATCGCGCGGTCCGAATCGGCGCCTTACAATCCATCATCCGGCAATCCGGCATTCCGCGCGAACGATTCTTGGTTTGAAACTCAGTCCGCGCAAAAAAAGAAACCCCGCTCCTTTCCCCCCTGTAGCGGCGGTCTATGACCGCCGCTGACATCCGTATGACCGCCGCCGCCCTTCCCCCCATCACCTCAGCGCCCGCCGAAGCCGTCCCAGCAACCGCGCCTCATTCCGCCTTGCCAGGTCATGCTCCCAAATCCTCACCACCCGCCACCCCTTGGCTCGCAGCGCGCGATTCACCCGCCGGTCCCTTGCCCGGTTCCGGTTCAACTTCCTTTCCCAGAACCCCCGATTCTGCCGGGGCCGCGTCCCATGCTTTGGGCAGCCGTGCCAGAAACACCCATCCACAAAAACCGCCACCCGCCGCGCCCGAAACGTGAAATCCGGCTTCCCAAACAAAGCCGCCTGCCGCCGCCAACCCGTGACATGATGCCGCCGCAGAATTTTCGCCAGCGCCACCTCCGTCTCCTTATTTCCCGAAGACCGGATCCGCCCCATCACCTCCGACCGCTTCGCTTTGGTGAATATGTCAGGCATAAAGGATTACATCTGTAATGCCACGGCTTAACCCGCAGCGCAATCGAATGCGGCAACGCGATGGTGGGGCGGGAAAACAGTTTCATTGGTTCAAATCCAATTCTCACAGACCAGCAGACGTACATGCACCCACACGAATTTGACAAGCTTCTGATGTTCTATACTAGTGTAGTGTCCCTGAAATGACTAGACATAAAACAATCGGGCAACACGAGGGAAAAGGGCCAAATCACCGGAAAATACGCACGAGAATATGTATAGCTATTTGCGGGACACTACACTAGAACAACAAATCCAACCCCGGACCTGGTAGCCTTGTCGCGCGATGGGCCAAGTCAGACAGAACCTTGTTGGAGAACGCGTGAAGCAAGCGCGCAGCAATGCGCAAGCCCCCATCACGCAGGAGCGGCTTTCCAAGCAGCTCGTCAAGCTTGGCGTGTCCATCGACCGCGCCGGCCTCGCCAAGATTGAGACCGCTAATCGAGAACATCGTCGAAGCCACAATTGGATATCGACGGCGCTCCCAAGCTGTCTCTGGAGGTGGATCAAATCCTCCGTTGCAAAAACCGTTAGGGATGAAACGTTGCTCCTCTCCGCTGCTCCGCGGGAACCTTGCCAAACTAAGCGGCCAAGCCGGCTCGGATGGCCTGTTCGTAAACACCCGGTTCCGGAAGATTGGACGGAGAAGTGAAGGCGAGAGCGACTTGATCGACGGTTGTCGTGAACTGCCCCTTAAACTCAAGAGGCCGAATGCTTCCTGGCGGCACAGCACTGCCGACGTCGTATTGCCTAAAGGTGAGGGATCCCGGCTGCTGGTGGTAGGTTCGAAGATTGCCGCCGAGACGCCCAAGAATTCTGGTGTAAACAGGCGACGGGCAGATAAAATACATCCCCTTTTTGCAGAGTTGCTCCTGCCGCAGGACGTGTCCTTTGAAAATAACTTGCGGCAATATTCGTTTGGAAACGTTTTCCCAGTTTATGTTCGATTGCTTGTTGGGAAGGACCTTTCCAGTGCCAAGGAGTCGATGCACTTGTGCCTCATAACTGCCTGTTGTATCCATCGTCTGGAGTTCGACTGCAACAAACTCCTCAAGTGTGCGGCCCCTGCCCAGTCGGGCAAGAATCCAGTCGATGAAGTATCCGCCCCCTTTGAGCCGGTTCGGCAATCGCAGTTCTTTGCCCCAATGTTTTCCGAAAACTACTACGTCAGCGCCATCGCAGAGGGCATCAGCCGGTCTTTTGCATAAACGCATACCGGGGCCGAAGGCGTCCACCGCAACATCCAAGAGAACTTTGTAATCTTCGGCATACATCCGGTTTGGACAACAGATCACGGGTCCGGACTTCGTTGGTTTGAGAGTGCATGCCCCTGAAATAAGGCCGCTCTTGAACTGCTTGATGCACTTTCCATGCACGAAAGGACAAGTTGCATCTGCCCGTGGAGACTTTGCTGAGGGTGTATTGTCCTCGGGGGCGTAACCAAACAATTCGATGATGCTAAGAGGCATAATGCTTGTTCTCGACAAGAGCGATAAGCTCCAGGTTTTCGGATAATTTCCGAGCTATGGCTTCTGCCATGAGCACCGGAACTGCGTTGCCGACTTGTTCATATTGGGAGACGCGCGGGCCGAGGAATTTGTAGCTATCAGGGAAGGATTGTATGCGTGCAGCTTCCCTGACAGTTAGAGCACGGTCTTGGTCCGGGAGGAAAACAGCGCCCCAATGTGGGTCGCACTTGGTGAGAACGGTTCCGGCAAGTCCTTCGTAGCGGAGCCGCCCGTAACGTTTCGTGTGGTCGGACTTGCGCGCTCGCTGCATGCCCTTGGGCAGCAAGGCACGCGGGATGTCACGCCAAGAGCCGCCCGGTTTGATATATTTCATGCGTTCGACGTTTTGTGGCGCGAGGACACTGGCAAAATGATTGAAAGTGACGGCTCCGCCGGCACGCATGCTGCGTGCATATTGGCCTTCTGCGGGTTTGTCGTAGGCCACTATTTCCCCGCCTTGCCCCATTTCGAGGCGAGGCAAGTCGGCAATTGCCTCTCGTAGGTTAACAGCGGGCAGCAATACGGGCTGCTCCAATGGCATCAAGCGAAAAGTCATGGTGCGGCCGCCCTTGAAATTTGCCCTCGCGACTGCGTAGTGCGTTGGGATCGGGTGACCAGGGGGAGGAGAAAAGCGGGAACCCAGGATGATTGTCCGCCAACGCTCCTGTGGCACCCCGTAATGTGCCGCAAAAAGAATCCGAGCCTGAACATTGTAGCCGTGTCCGACAAGTTCCCGGAGGATCTGTTCGAAGATGACGCCGCCGGCCAAAGAGAGCATGCCAGGCACGTTTTCTATCAGCAAAGTCTTTGGTTTGAACTCATCGAGAAAGCGGATGTAATGTTTAAAGAGGTTATTTCGCGGGTCGTCAAGAAATCTCTCGGGCGCGTTAATCGAAAAGCCCTGGCACGGTGGTCCGCCTACGATTACGTCAAGTTCTCCAGGCCCCAAGTTGAGTTCGCGCCGCAGCGCAGCCGCGTCCACTTGTTCGATGGGGCGGTTGTCAGCGTGCGTGTCGGGATGATTTGCGCGGAAGGTTTCTATGGCCCAGCGGTTAATGTCGTTTGCGTAAAGGCAAAGGAAGCCAGCGCGGCGAAAACCCTCGGTGATGCCCCCGGCCCCACAGAAGAGGTCAATTGTGGTGAAAGGGAGCAGATCGGATGCGGGCTTCTTGGTTGTATATGGAAGTTGCTCATCTCTAAGGTAAAGGCCTTTTCCATTCCGTTCGTTCGAATAGCCGCGCGGCACGGGTTTGCAACCCGAGCGGAGACGCTTCGGCCCTTCGTTTATCGTTTTCAATGCGGCTTTACCGTTTCTGGCGCTCATGCTTGTTCGCCATATATTTGCGCGTCTTTGCGACCGGACACAACTCCGAAATGACGCGGTTGCCCTCGAGCAGCGCCGTCGCGATCACGAATTCGTCAGCGGAGCCGAAGGCTGTGACCGCGATGCGTTTTGGCGTTCCATTGATTTGAAGACGGTAGCCAAAATCATCACGAGTCTGTACTCAAGGCCTGCACCTGAAAATCCGCTGTTCCTTTTCTTCTAAGAATTTGCCGTCAAAGGGTTCGACTGGCACTACCACGTCTCTCGTAGACAGCAGGGGCCGGGCCAGTCTCCCGAAATGGTACGGGGAAGGGCGAGGGGACAGATGATTCGCTTTCGGTCAAGTGGAAATTCCAGCGAGCCAGCCAATTTTAATCTCCTTCTCCAGCGGCTTGAACTCGGGGTCGCCCGTGACCAACTCGGTTTTCCGGTCCTTCGCCAGCGCGGCGGCAAAGGCATCGGCCAGGCTGATCTTGTAGCGGGCCTTGAAATCGGCGGCCAGATCGGCCAGACGCCGGTCGGCGGGATGAAACTCAATCGGCGCGGCCCTTAACTCCCTGGCGATGGCCGCCATTTTTCTGACCCCATTTTTCTGACTTCGTGCCACTTGGTCCAGCGATGTCACTTGACATGAGCCGCCGGCTGCGCTGCCCAAAGTCAAGTCAAAAAGATGGGGTCATAAAAATTAAACGCATTTTTGCGTTGACAAAAACTGGGTTAATTACTAATGTCGCATAGTGAGAATGGCAGTGCCAAAAGGGGCGGGCTTGCGCCGCAGCTCGAAGAGCGAAGGCGGGCGGGCTTGGGGCGGGCCGGAGCGCGAGCTTCCGGGGCTGGCGAAAATCTTTGTCCGCCATCCCGTCCGCCTTATGCTGGGCGGCGGCGGCAGCTTCACCGGCTGAGGACACGCCAATTCGCGGACCAGGACCACCCCCGATTTTGAGTTATTTTGAGTTATTTTGAGTTAATTCGACTTCCCGGCCTCGTGCGGGAACCGCATGCGCTCAACCGCATTACCATAACAAAATGTTCCATTGGAGCGTCATTTATCTAATCAGCGAGTGGGCTATCCGGCTCGCCATGCTGGTCTATGTTCCCCGGCAGCGCACGGCCGCGGCGGCGCGCGCCTGGTTGCTCCTCATTTTTTTGCTGCCCTGGCCCGGCATTGTCTTCTACGCCCTGGTGGGGCGCATTTATTTGCCCAAGGACCGGCTGGAGCGCCAGGAGCGGGCCTCGAAGAAAATCCGCATCGTGCAGGAGCAGATGCTGGCCCGCGGCCAATCCCTGCCCAGTCTGCCGCCCAATGTCTCGCCGCTGGCCGCGCTGGCTGCCCGGCTGGGCGATTTTGAACCGCTCCAGGGCAACCGGGTCGAGTTGCTCACCGATTACCACGGCGCCATCCAGCGGCTCATTGCCGACATTGACGCGGCGCGCCGCCATGTCCACCTGCTCTATTACATTTTCGACGACGACGAGACGGGGCAGCGCGTGACGGCTGCCCTGGCCCGCGCCGCGGCCCGGAGCGTGCCGTGCCGCGTGCTGCTGGACGCGGTGGGGTCGAAGAGAGCTTTGCGCCGGCTGGCTCCGCAAATGCGCCGCCAGGGGATCGAGGTGACGGCCCTGTTGCCGGCCGGCCTTTTCCGGCGGAACGCGGCCCGGTTTGATTTGCGCAACCACCGGAAAATAGCGGTCATTGATGGCGGCATCGGCTACAGCGGATCGCAAAATATTTGCGACGGACGATTTGTCAAAGGGTTCCCAAACGAGGAGTTGGTGGCGCGGTTGGAAGGCCCGGTCGTTTGGCAGTTGCAGGCCGTTTTTTTGGCCGACTATTATTTGGAAACCAATCAAGTGCTGGATGACGTGGAGATTTTTCCCAAGCCGGCGCAGTCCGGCGATTCCATCGCCCAGGCCCTGCCCAGCGGTCCGGGTTACGGCCGGGAAAATGCGCAGGAATTATTGATCGCGCTGCTCTATGAGGCGCGGGAGCGGGTGGTCCTGACGACGCCCTACTTCGTGCCGGACGAGCCGTTCCTGGAGGCGATGCGTTCGGCGGCGCGGCGCGGCGTGGCGGTTCACCTGGTGGTGTCCGAACACGCCAACCAGCGCCTCACGCAATTGGCCCAGCGCTCCTTTTACGATGAGCTGCTGGAGGGCGGGGTGAAGATTCATCTCTTTGCCCCGCGGTTTCTCCACGCCAAGAACCTGACCATTGACCACGACGTTGCGCTCGTCGGCTCGGCCAATGTTGACATCCGTTCCTTCGCGCTCAATGAGGAGATCAGCCTGTTGTTTTACGATAGCGGGGTGGTGGCGGAACTGCATCGCATTCAGGACGGTTACCTGGCGCAGAGCGCCCTGCTCGACGCCGGGCAATGGCGCCGCCGCCCGCTGGCCGCGCGCACCGTGCAGGGCGTCGCCCGTCTGGCCGACTCGTTTTTGTGAAAATGCAGAATGCAGAATGAAAAATGCAGAATGAAAGCAGCGTGAATGAACGGGAGGTCAGAAGCGATGCGGGGAAGGCGGGGCGGTGAAGGAGTCATCGGCGAAAATCTGGCGCGGATGGGTTTGCAGCCAGGCGGCGATTTCCCCCAGGAAGGCCGCGCCGAATTCCGCCAGTTTTTTCTCGCCCACCCCGCTGATGCGCATGAATTCGTCGGGGCCGGCGGGATAATAGCGCGCCATCTGCCGCAGGGCCACGTCGGAAAACACGATGTAGGCCGGCAGGTTTCTCTCGTCGGCCAGTTGCTTGCGCCGGCGGCGCAGTTGCTCGAAGAGCGCCTCGTCGCAGGCGATTTCCCCGGCCCGGGGGCGCTTTTCCGGCGCGGCGGGGGCGGTCACCGGTTGTGTCAATACTATCGTACGCCGGTCCCGCAGCGCCGCCCGCCCCTCCCCCGTCAGCTCCAGCACGCTGAACTTTTCCGCCGCCTGCCGCAGGTAGCCCAGCCGGATCAATTCCCGCCCGATGGCCTGCCAGGCCGCCCGGCTGTGCTCCCCGCCAATCCCGTAGGTGGACAGGGTCTCGTGCCGCCAGCGGCGGACGGTGTCCGTCTCGGCCCCGGTCAGAATTTCCACGATATGATTCAGACCGAACCCAAACCCGCTTTTTTGCACGGCGCGGTAGACGCAGGAGAGAAACTTGAGCGCGGCCTGGGTGCCGTCGAACGTGGCCCGCGGCCACAGGCAATTGTCGCAGCCGCCGCAGTTGTCCCCCGGAAAAACTTCGCCGAAGTAGCGCAGCAGTTCCGCGCGGCGGCAGGCCGCCGAATCGGCGTAATGGATGATTTGCTGCAATTGCTCGCGGGCGATGCGCTGTTCCGCCGGCGGCTTTTCCTCGATGAATTTTTGTTGCTTGATGGCGTCGCCCGCGCTGAAGAGCAGCAGGCATTCGGCCGGGAGGCCGTCCCGTCCGGCGCGCCCGGTTTCCTGGTAATAGCCCTCGATGTTTTTGGGCAGGTCGTGATGGATGACGAAGCGCACGTTGGGCTTGTTGATGCCCATGCCGAAGGCGATGGTGGCGCAGATCACCCTCGCCTCGTCGCGCAGGAAAAGTTCCTGGTGCTCCGTCCGCTCGCCGGGGGTCAGCCCGGCGTGATATGGGCGGGCGGGAATGTTGTTTTGATTGAGCTGCGCGGCCAGCGCCTCGGCCCCCTTGCGGCTCTGACAATAAACAATTCCACTTTCGCGCGGGCGGGCCAGGAGGAAGTCAATGACCTGGCGGGACGGCCGGGCCTTCATCACCACCCGATAGGTCAGATTGGGCCGGTTGAAGCTGGCGACAAAACGGCTCGGCTCGCGCAAATGCAATTGCCCGACAATATCCTCGCGCACCCGGGCGGTGGCGGTCGCGGTCAGCGCCATCATCGGCACGCCGGGAAAGAGCGGGCGCAATTGGGAAAGCTGCCGGTATTCGGGCCGGAAATCATGGCCCCATTCGCTGATGCAATGGGCCTCGTCCACCGCGATCAAATTGACGTTCCAACGCTGGAGATCGTCCAGGAAGCCGGAGAGCATCAGCCTTTCCGGCGCGACGTAAAGGAGGCGGTACTCGCCTTGATGCAGGCCGCGGAGCCGGGGGCGCGACTGGCCGGCGGCGAGGGAGGAATTGAGGAACGTGGCGGCGATGCCGGCGGCCTGGAGCGCGTCCACCTGGTCCTTCATCAGCGCGATCAAAGGCGAAACCACCACGGTCAGGCCGGGCCGGAGCAGGGCGGGCAATTGGAAGCAGAGCGATTTGCCGCCGCCGGTGGGGAGCAGGGCGAAGACATCGCGTCCGGCAAGAGTGTCGCGGATAATCTCGCGCTGGAGCGGGCGAAAGGAAGTGAAGCCGAAGTATTTCTTCAGCGGCCCGAGCAGCAAACTTTCATCCGGGTTCATCCCTTCCGCGCCTCCCGTTCCAACTTCGCGCTCAATTGGAGGTAAAGGGTATGCAAATTATCCAGCATGGTTTCGACGGCAAAGCGCGGGCGCGCGAACTGGCGGCCTTGGGTTCCCAGCCGCCGCCGCAAATCCGGGTCGCCCGCCAGTTGGAGCAGGCGCCGGGCCAGCATTTCGCGGTCGCCCGGCGGGACGAGGAAGCCGGTTTCATTGTCAATACAAACTTCCCCCGCGCCGTCGCAATCGCAAGCCACCACCGGGCGCGCCGCCGCCATGGCCTGGGGCAGGGCGCGGGGCAGCCCCTCCCGGCGGGACAAATGGACCAGCGCATCCATGACGCCCACGTAGCGCGGCACTGCGGCGGGAGCGACCAGGCCGGCAAAAACGAAATGCTCCTCCAGACCCAGCGCGCGCGCGCGGCCTTCCAGGCGTCCGCGCCACGCCCCGTCGCCGACGAAAAGGAACTTCGCGCGCGGACATCGCCGGACCAGGTCCGGGGCGATGTCGAGCAGGTCGTCATGGCCTTTGAGCTTGAAAAGCCGGCAAATCATGCCGATGACAAAATCGTCCGGCGCGAGGTTGAGACGGGCGCGCCACGCCGGGTCATTCTCCGCGGCCAGAAACGGTTCGAGGGAAAAGCCGCTGAAGATGCGCGTATATTGGGCGGGCCGGCCGATGCCGGCCGCCAGGTACTGCCGGGTCATGGCCTCCGCCACGCTCACGTAATGAGCGGTGAATGGGGCGGCGAACCGCTCCGCGCCCCGGAAAAGTCCGTTGGCCGGCGCGCCTTGAAAAGGCCCGAAAGAGGGGCCGTGAATGGTATGCACAATAATCGGAACGCCCGCGCGATGGGCGGCCCAGCGCCCCAAAATCCCCGCCTTGCCACTATGGGTGTGGACGATGTCCGGCCGCGTCAAGCGGAAAATCTTCGTCAGTCGCAGCAAGGCCAGGAGGTCGTTCCACGGATGCACCGGGCGCACCAGGGAAGGGACGATGGAAAGAACTTGCGGGCATGGCTGGAAGGCGGATTCCAGGGAACCCTCCGGCCCGGCCGTGGGGCCGGCCAGGAGGCCGATCTCCAGGCCGGGACGCTGTTGCAGGCCGAGAACGGTGGCGACGGTGTTTTCCTGGGCGCCGCCAATAATCAACCGGGTGATGACGTGGGTGACCCGCATCCGCCGGCTTCAGCGCCCCTCCAACTCATGGAGTCGCTTGGTGACGTTGGTAAATTCCGCCGTGTTGGGGGGGGCGTATTGGAGGTAAAGTTTGTTGTAGCGGATCTCCGCCGCCTTGTCGTTCTGCTTTTGGGCGATTTGGGCCAGGCCGTAATAGAGGATGGAGGAAGGCCCCGGCCTCTTTTCCGCATAGAGCTGGTAATCCTTTTTGGCGGCGTCCAGGTTGCCGAGTTGCAGTTCGGAAATGGCGCGGTCGAGGAGGGGAGGCAGGTTGTCCGGGTCCTGACGCATTACGGTGTTCAAAGTAGTGATAGCAGCGTCGTAATCCTTGAGCATCATTTGCATCTCAGCCCTCTGGAGGTTGAGGCCGGGAATCACCTGCGCCTTGGCCACCGCTTGCATGGGGGCGTTGAGCAACTGCAACCGATCATCAAGGGCCGCCAGCGATTTCCGGAACCATTTGGCTGCCTCCTGCTCCCGGGCGGGATCCCCGGCGTCTGGGTAGAGCGCCCGGTACCCCATGAGCTGGTAGAACTCGGCCATGAGACCGGAAAAACTCTCATCCTTCGGATACCTGCTGTGAGTCTCTGTCAACAATTTATCGGCCTGCGCGAAGTTGGTCTTCTTGTAATAAGCCAGCACCTCGTAGTGCGCCAGCTCCAGCGGCTCCGGCGCATTGCTCGCGGCGTGTTCTTTCAGGTTTGCGATTTCTCGGAGGCCTGCGTCCGGCAGTCCCATGTCAATATAGGTTCTGGCCAGATCCAATTCCGCCACCGGCTCATTGGTCGCCAACTCCAGACAGCGCTGGAACAAATGAGCGGCTTGGAGATAGCCGCCGTGTTCAGCGAAATCGCGGCCGATTGCGATGTCCAGATATGGCTCGTCCGCCGGGCCGTAAAAACTATACACGGACTCCCAACTCGCAACATCGGTGGCCAGACCGGACGAACTGAGGAGCCGGCCCGTGGGCGGCACGCCGCGCAGATGCGCATTGTACTGTTGGTTGAGCTGGGCCACGAAGTTGTTTGGATTGAGCCGGAGCGCCTCGGCGAATTGATCGCTCGCGTCTTTGAGCAAGGCCGCGCAGGTCGCGGCAGGGAGCTCGCGTTCGGTGCCCGCCTTTTGCAGTTCCGTGCCCCAGTAATCGAGGATTTGAGAATAATACTCGGCGATCCGCACCGCATCGGCGCTCCTTTCCGGAAGCCCCTCGGCGCTCGTCTTCGCCAAGGCCAGCAACGAGGCAAGCGATTGCTTTTCCAGCGCGTGCCAATAGGCCTGGTTGTTAGTGGTTTGCTCCCACGTCAACATCAGCGTCACCAGCACGCTGCTCGGGCACGGATGCAAATCCCCGCCCAAGCGGCGCGGCGTCATGCAAACTGCCTCAAAGAAATTGCCAAAACTGGGATGCAAATAATAGACCGGCTGCCGCTGGGTGAGATGGGCCAGAAGATCGCTGATTTGCAGGCCGCTGATCGCATTGGTCAGGCTTTCCGGATCTTTGATCTCTTTGCGAAAGGCCGGGTAGCGATCCGCCAAGTAACGAAGATACTCACGATGGACCAGCGACCGGCTTTCAATAAAAACGTATTCATTGGTCAGACCCAGGCTCTGGCTGGCGCCCATGGCCAGATACAACCGGGCAGGATCGTCGGCCAGCACAATGGCAGATCTGGCCGGCAGCGACTTGGCCATTTCCCGCCCAAAGTCAGCGACGACGGGGCTGTTGAAGTCTCGCATGTGCTGGTAGTTGACATAAAACAACACCGCGGGAAACCCGAATGTCGCCACCCAAAGCAACCCGACCACCATCCCGTTGATAATGCGCAGAATTCCCGTCGCCTGCCCCCAGCGAAACACCACATCCTTCCCAAAGACCAGCAGGACGTAGCCGCTGAAATACCCGACGCTCAAGGCCGCCAGATAGTAAAAGGTCAGGAAGGCCGGCCCTCCCGTGACGCCTATGCCCATATTCCGCGGGCTTGGGCTGAATTTCACATCGAAAAACATCAAAACTCCCGCGGCCAAAAACACGAAATGGAGCAGGCGAAACAGCACTTGAGTGATGTCGTGCGCGCCGGCGTTCACTTCGCCCTCGAACGACGGCCAGTTGATGGCGGCGAAAAGCAGGGGAATCAAGGTCGAAACCCCGGCGATGGCCGCAAAATACCGCCGCATGCGGAACAAATAGATGTGTTGCTCGGCCAACTTCTGGCGCAGCAACTCCCAAAAAGTGCCGTCATGGTGGATGGCGCCCAAAAGCGGAATCAGCCCATAAAGCAACAGCCCCAAGACGCCCCAGCCAGTCAACCGCAACAGCAATCTCCAGTTGAAAAACCCGAGGCGTTTGAGCCAGAGCACCGCCAGCAAAAAACAGGGAAAAAAACCGATCAGCGCCCAATTATTCGCCACGCCCAGCCCGTAAACAAAAGTGAACACTTGCAACCGCCTTTCGTTCTGCGAGATGCGAAACTCCAACAGACAAAGAATCAGGAAGGCGAAGACCAACAGATCAATCATCTCGCCCGACCCGGCCACGGCGTTTTGCCAGAAGGTCAATTGCACCGCGAGCAGCAGCACGGCGAAGGCGGCCGGCAGAAAGGCCGCGCGCACTGACAGCAACGCAAACTCTCCCCCTTCCCGCAGCCGTTGCTCCTTGGTGCGGTCATGCGAGAAGAGCCTGACGGAACGGGCCAGGATGGCCAGGGTCAAGGCCGCGCAAGCCGCGCTGAACACGTTCAAGCCCATGACCCGCCAGTCGGCGGGGAGCAGCCGCAACGGAAGTGTCAAAATGAAAAACAGCGGGTATTGGGGATTGGGCCGCCAGGGCAGGGGACCCGGATGCCAGTCCCAGCCGGTGATCTGCGAGGCAAAAGGAAGACTGCCGAAGGTGACCCAGTGGTTCAAGGTCAGCCCGTACAACGCCAGCGCCGCCAGCGCGACCAGCCCCGGCCACAGGACGATGGGGCGGTGGACCCCGGGACCGATTGATTTCTCATTTTCTACCGTCATGGATGACTCAAGTTTGGAACGATTGACCGCCTCTTGGCAAGCACACTCTTGTGGTTTAAAGGGGGCGGGGCGGAACGGCCCTTCTTCGCACGTCCGCCACGCATTCCACATGTTGTGTCTGTGGAAACATATCCAACGGAATGATTCTCGATAGTTCAAAGACACCGTTGGCGCACAAAACGTTCAAGTCCCGCGCCAGGGTGGCCGGATGGCAGGAAACATAAAGTATCTGGGCGGGCGGCGCTTGGGCCAGCCGTTGCAGCATTTCCGGCGGGCAGCCGGTGCGCGGCGGATCGAGCAGGAGCGTGGCGGCCCCGGCCTCAAAACGCGCGAGCATCTGCGGCAAAAGCGTTTCCACCCGGCCGGCCACGAACACGCCATTGGATTTGCCGCGCGCCAGGGCATTCTGCCGGGCCGCCTTGATAGCGGCGGGGTCCACTTCCACCCCGGCGAAGCGCTCGACCATATCGGCCAGTTCCACGCTGAAAAAGCCAACGCCGCAATAGGCGTCAATCAAGAACCGGGTCCCGCCGGCCCGCAACCGCTCGCGCACGGTTTCCACCAGCTTGGGCAGGAGGAAGAAATTGTTTTGAAAGAACGAATCGGGCGGGACTTGCCAGCCATCGGCCGCGACGCGGAGCACCACCTTGAGGCCGCCTTTGGGCGGAGGATGGCGGCGGACCTGCTGGATTTGCGCGTTGAGCGCCGGCTCGGCAATTTTACATTCCTGAATGTCCACCACCAGCCGGTTGTCCGCCCGGATAAAACCGATGTTCAGCCCCTGTTTGAATTTGTCCCATTGGCTGCGGATCATGAGGCGGTTGCGGTAGCCGTAGGGTTGCGGGCAGGGCGTCACCGGATCAATCAGCGCGCCGTCAAAACCCCCGATGCGCTGGAACAAATCGGAAATTTGCTTGTGCTTGATGCGAAGCTGGGCCGGATAATCCAGATGCTGGTACTGGCATCCGCCGCATTGGCCAAAGTAGGGGCAGGCCGGCGCGACCCGCTCCGGGGAGGCCTGGAGCACCTGGAGCAACCGGGCGCGGGCAAACCGCTTTTTGACCTCGGTCAACTCCACCTCGACCACTTCCCCCGGCGCGACAAACGCCACGAACACCACAAAGTCATCCACCCGGCCGACGCCCTCGCCGCCGAAGGCGATGTCGTCAATCGTCAGTGTGAGTGTGGCGCCTGGAGTCAAGTCTGACTTCTGTATTGGGCTGCCGTGCCAAAAAAAATCCGCAACCCGTTTTGGGAATGGTAGGTTGTCATCCTGAGGAAACAACCAAAAAAACGCGGCTTCGTCTTGAGAAGTAGGGCGCGCACTCCGTGCGCCCTGCGGCGGGCATGGGACTGCCCGCCCTATCATCCGAGAAAGAAATGCTGTCGGGTGCATGGGCGCTCCTCAAGGGCCGGGAAGTCAAATTAACTCAAAATATCTCAAAATATCTCAAAACACCTCAAAATTGGAGGTGATTGAGGTCCGCGGCTTGGGGCGGGGCGCATCTTGACACTGCCCCCGATTGGAGTCCCGCGTTTACGCGGCTTCCTGGAACAAGGCACCCCGGACCGCCTGAAGGCGGAACTCCGAACGGGTCAAGCCTTGGGGTTGCGCCGGGGGCAGTGTCAAGATGCGCCCCTTGGGGCGTCCGGTCTCGACCTCGACCGTCATCATCCTGGGCCACGCGCTAACGATTTTGCGCCCGTCAGATGTAGGGTCAGCTACGAGAAATTCTCCCTCGGAAAGAGCCTTAACTCGTCGCACAATGCGTCCCGTTTTGAGATCCCACACAGCGCCTTCGTCTGAACCAATGGCGAGAATAGCGTCGGGCGCAACAAAGCGAAAACGGTCAGCCATGGTTCGGAAACGTCTGATCTCCCGGCCATCGCTCGCATCGCGCAGAACTACGGTGCCACTTTGAAAGCAGAGAAATGACCGGCCATCTGGGCAGAATTGGAGAGAACTAAACCGGGGAGAGTAGTACGGTTCAAGCGGGGCCTGAAAGAGCAAACGCCCGTCACTTGTATTCCACATGGCCGCATCATATCGGTCGGTATTTGGCCGCAGTTCTGAATAGGTAAGGATATGATTGCTGTCAGGGCTGAATCCGGCGACGATCTGCCCCTCCAGAGAGAAAACCTGTTTTCCGCTTGCCAAGTACCATAGGCGTACACTTGTGTCTTTAGAAATGCCGGGTATCTCGCCAGGGACCAACCATGAACTGCTGAGGGCATACTTGCCGTCCGGGCTGAATTCAAGCGCAAAAATCTGCTCGCCGTGGCCCACAAACGTCTTGAGCAGCCGCCCGTTGCTGGCATCCCACAGGCAGACGTCGTTGCCGATATGCCCGAGTATCCGTTTCCCATCGTAGTCCCAATCCGGGACCGGTCTCCAGCGGTTATGGCCGACGGTCGAGAGAGTTGAATCAGCCATACCGGCAGTCAAAACTCCGCTCAAAACGAGCGCGAGGCAGAAGAGGATTTTGGGGTTCATGGTTTGCTGCGCACATTTTGTTGTGCATCAAGGAATGCTTCGACCTTGCCAAAAAACACAGGCAGATCGTTTGTCGGCCTGATGGGGTTTTTCATCCGCTCTTCGACAGGAACGTCTTCATTTTCAAAGTCTTCCATCACTATAAGGTCATAGTCCCGCTCATAACAGAATCCGACAAGACCAGTGCCGCCGGGGCCAAAGCCCAGTATGGTAAAATAGGCTTTGTGCCCATTGGGAAGCGGCCGTATTTGGATTGCATTGGTGAAGAATTTGTCTTGATGGGAATCCGCTTTGAATTTCTCCCCACTTTGCGTTTCCAAAGACCGGATGGATGCAATCTGCTTCTCAACCGATTTGGGCGCTTGCGTCCGATATGTGCCCCAAAGCGTTCCGCTTTGACAAGCCCTAATTTCAAAGGTTATCAGACTGCGGTTAGGATTTTCATAAGAGAATACCCAAATGGGCTTTCCAATCATGGATTGACTCTCATCTTCATGATGTCTCCTTGATTCCGATGTGGCTCGCAGTTGAAAGTCGGCAGGAAATCCAGCCCATTCTCTGACTTGATCCGCGCTTGGCGCAGACGGAATGTGGCGAGGCTTGCACCCAAACGCACCACTGCTCAAAACGAGCGCGAGGCAGAGGAGGATTTTGGGTTTCATGGTTGGAGGGCTGAATGAGTGAAAAGTCCTGGGTTGACCCCTGTGACATCACAGGTGGGTAATAAACTTTTCCTCATCTCCTGGACGCGGAAATATCAGGCGCTTCCGGCCGTCGGCGGTTTGGATCAGGCCGACCGGAGTGTTCGGGAATAGCGCGAGCAATTCGTCATCCGTCAGGTACTGAACGCGAACCGCCGGCGAGCTGGGCTGCGCTGGAACGGTTTTTGCCACCACGGGAACCGGGCGCGGTTGATGAATCACCAGAGCGGCCAGCACAAGAACCGCCAACAGCGCAGAAGACCGCGCGGCGGCGCGTTTCCACCGGCGGCGGCGAAGGATTCTCCGGCCGGCCACGAGGGTGGCTTCGCGCCGGGTCTCGCCCAGAACGTCCTCAAGCAAAACTCGTTTCTCAGGTTTCACGGGACCTTTCTTTGCGCAATAACGAGCGCAATTTGACTCGCGCGCGTTCGAGGCGGCTGGAGACGGCCTTGGGGGTCGCTTCCAAGCGTGTGGCAATTTCCTGATGGCTCAATCCGTCAAAATAAAACCATTCCACTGCCTGGCGGTCCTCCGGTTCCAGCGAGAGCAACGCTGTGTCAAGGTTCGATTCCAGCTCGGTTTCTGTTGCCACGTTTTCGACCGAGCCGCAGAGGTCCTCCAGACTGGCGGGTTCCGGCTGACTCTGTTTTTTCCGCCGGTCTTTGCTCAAATGCTGGCGGGCCACCCGTGCCAGCCAATTCCACAAATGTTCCTCGCCAGCCACCGCCTTGAGCTTGGCTGCCGCAGTCAGTAACGCGGCCTCCGCCGCGTCATAGGCCAGCGTTTCATCCCCGTGACCCAGGGCCAGCGCCAGGCGGAAAAGCCGCCGGTGGTAGCGGTCATACAATTGGTTGAAAGCCGCCTCATCTCCCTTCGCCAGCGCCGCTGAAAGCAGGCGCGTCTGCGCGTCGTCAAACGGGCTGGCGGCAGACTCCTTCTTATGCAGCATCGGGTCGCTGGCCGGAAAGGACATGGAAGGGGTGGAAAGGATCATCTGCTCTTCATCATGCCGCCCCGCTCTTGTTTTTTCAAGTTCGCAGGCACTTCGATCTCCTCCGCGTTGGTTAATCGGTCAAAGCCGCGTTGCGCGCGTCGTCAAGGGCCTTATTCACATGTTTTGCCCCGTCGCCCCCCTTCGGTGGGGGGGCTGAAGAGCTTTGATCCTGGCATCCTCCTCCGCTTTGCGGGCCGCCTCGTCTTTCGCCCGCAGCTCCAGTTCCCGGGCCTTGTTGCTGCGCGATATCGCGGCGTCTTTCAGGGCGGCCAGGGTGGAGCGAACTAATTCGGTTTCCTCCCAAGTGCCGCTGAAGACAAGAATGCCGGCTTGTGCATGCATTTTGAGTGTCGGGCCACCCGGCGCGTTGACCTTGGCGCGTCCCGGCTTTTGTAGGTCGTCTAAAACCGCCGCAATCGCGTCCGCAAGGCTGTCTGTGGGTTGCTTGTCCCCAGCCTCGCTGTTCAAGGACAGGATTTCCACGATGGAAAATACGGTAGGCGCAAT